>RRZU011365881.1_pt1 | contig 16968 bp, 14 predicted proteins | sample 2165561 | NCBI WGS metagenome assembly RRZU01 (sample SAMN10456909, study PRJNA506462) | wastewater metagenome | isolation source: wastewater sludge | place: USA: Moscow, Idaho | reverse complement strand
CGCAGGCGTCCGCTCGCCGGCGGGCGCCCCGAAGAGGTCCTCCAGGACCGCGTGCACGAGGGTTCCGCGCGCGGCGGCCTGGCTCGGCGGCTCGGGGAGCCGGTCGATCGTCCGGAACCGGAACAGGAGAGGGCACTGCACATAGTCGTTCGTGCGCGACGGCGAGAGCGCCGGCGCCCGGCGCGTGCGTCCCGGCTCGTCCGCGGCTGCGGCGACGCCCGGGCCGACGGCGGGATCGACAGGGGTGGCAGCCAGGATCTGTTCGGTCACCAGTCCAGGGTAGGCGGCGGGACCGACACGGCCGCCGCCCTAGGCTGTCCCTGTGGACCAGGCTGACGCACGCACCCCCGCCCAGGGCCGGAGGTGGCGCGCGGGCCGCCGGCACCCCCAGGGGGTCGTCGTCGCGAACCTCTCGGGAGCTCCGGTCGTCGTGGCCCCGAGCTGGGTCGTCGGCGCGGTCGTCGTCGCGTTCCTGTACGCGCCCACCGCGCGCAGGAGCCTCGCGCTCCTGCCGAGCCTGGCTTCGGACCCGGGGTCGCTCTCCAGGCTCGTGATCGTCGTCTGCGCGGCGATGGTCGTCGTCCTGTTCGGCTCGGTCCTGCTCCACGAGCTCGCCCACGCCTGGACCGCGCGCCGCAGTGGGCACCGTGTCGACGCGGTGGTGCTGACCGTGTGGGGAGGTCACACCACGTTCGAGGCGCGCGGCTCGACGCCCCGCAGCCACCTCCTCGTCGCCGCCTCGGGGCCGGTCACGAACCTCGTCCTGGCCGGTGCGCTCTGGCTCGGGTACCTCGCGCTCGACGGGCCTGTCACAGGTGTCCCGCACCTGGTGGCGCTGCTCCTGCTGTACTCGGGCGCGTGGGCAAACCTCCTCGTCGGGGCGTTCAACCTGCTGCCCTCCCTGCCGCTCGACGGCGGCATGATCCTCGAGTCCGTCGTGTGGTGGGCGACCGGGCGCCGTCATGCGGGCACGCGCGTCGCGGCGTTCCTGGGGCGTGCGCTCGCGATCGCCGTGGTCCTCCAGCTCGTCGTGCGCCCGCTGCTCTCGGATCGCGACGGCCTCGACCCGATGCTCGCGATCCTCGCGGTCATCATCGCGATGACGCTGTGGCGCGGTGCCGACGCGGGTGTCGCGTCGGCCCGCCGGGCCGACCGGGTGACGCGTCTGCGTGCGTCCGACTTCGTGCGGTCTGCGGTCGCCACGTCCGTCTCGGCGACGGTCGCGTCCGCGCTCGAGCTGCTCGAGCGGACGGACGCCGACGGCGTCGTGCTCGTCGACCAGGCGGGGCGCGCGGTCGCGCACGCGACGGCGGAAGAGCTGCGCGCCGTGCCGGCCGGTCTCCGCGACCTCGAGGCGTCGTCCGCCGCGACGACGCTCGCACCTGCCCCGACGATCGACGTCACGCTCGAGGGCGCCGAGCTGTTCGCCGCCGTGCGTGCCGCGAGCGTCGCTCCCGTCATGGTCGCGACGAGAGACCGCGTCGTCGTCGGCACCGTCCGCGTGCCCGACGTGGTCGCCGCGCTCGAGCGCCGCTGAGACCGGGCGGGCGGGCCGGGCCGCGCACGACCTAGACTTGCCCCTCGTGACCCACAGCCAGCCCGCTGCGCCGAGCAGCCCCACGCCCGCCACCGACGCGTCGACCGACGCCGCCACGCGAGCCGAAGCACCGCCCGCCGTCGAGGCGCTCGTGCGCCCGACGCCCGAGCACGGCCGCCCGGAGGCGACAGGTGCCGCGGTGCGCCGCGGCCCGTTCCGCGCCGGCGAGCGCGTCCAGCTCACGGACCCCAAGGGCAAGCTGCACACGATCGCGCTCCAGGAGAACGCGACCTTCCACACGCACCGCGGCTACTTCCGCCACGACGACATCATCGGCCAGCCTGAGGGCTGCGTCGTGCGGACCACCTCGGGGATCGAGTACCTCGCGCTGCGCCCGCTGCTGAGCGACTACACGCTGTCCATGCCGCGCGGCGCCGCCGTCGTGTACCCGAAGGACGCAGGCCAGATCGTCGCGATGGCAGACATCTTCCCGGGCGCTCGCGTGATCGAAGCAGGCGTCGGCTCGGGCGCGCTCACGCTGTCCCTCCTGCGTGCCGTCGGTGACTCCGGCTCCGTCCACTCGATCGAGCGGCGCGAGGACTTCGCCGCGATCGCCCGCGGCAACGTCGAGGCGTTCTTCGGCGGGCCGCACCCGGCGTGGTCGCTGAGCCGTGGTGACCTCGCCGACGTGCTGCCGCTCGTGGCGGAGCCCGGCACGGTCGACCGCATCGTGCTCGACATGCTCGCGCCCTGGGAGAACCTCGACGTGACTGCGGCCGCGCTCGCGCCGGGCGGTGTCCTCGTGTGCTACGTCGCGACGACGACGCAGCTCTCGCGCCTCGCCGAGGACCTGCGGGACCACGGCGGCTTCGCTGAACCTGAGGCGTGGGAGACGATGGTGCGCAGCTGGCACCTCGAAGGTCTCGCCGTCCGCCCGAACCACCGCATGGTCGGTCACACCGGCTTCCTCCTGACGGCGCGTCGCATGGCCGACGGCGTCGAGGCGCCCGTGCGGCGTCGTCGCCCGTCGAAGGGCAACTACCCCACGACGAGCGAGGAGTGGACGCCGGAGGACCTCGGCGAGCGCACCGTCTCGGACAAGAAGGTGCGTCGTGTCCGCCGGGATGTGGGACACGCCGCGAACCCCGAGGCGTAGGCGCGTAGGGTCGAGGTGACGAAGGTCGAGCGCGGCCGTCCGGCCGTGCCGTGACGAGGAGGCGACCATGAGCCACGACACGAGCCACGGACCGTCGGACCCGCACGGCGCGAACGCCGACGACCCGCGTCTGACGATGCTCGCCGCGCGCAACGAGCGTCTCGTCGAGGCGCTCACGGCCGCACGCAACCAGATCGTCACGCTGCGTGACCAGCTCGACGACCTTGCGCGTCCGCCGGGCGGTTACGCGACGTTCCTCGGGGCGCGCGACGACTCGACGGTCGACGTCCTGTACTCGGGCCGCAAGATGCACCTCGCGGTCAGCCCGGCTGTCGCCGTGGCGACGCTGCGGCCCGGCCAGGAGCTGCGCCTCAACGAGGCGATGGTCGTCATCGAGGCGGGCGGCTACGAGCCTGTCGGGGAGACCGTCACCGTCAAGGAGCAGCTCGACGAGCAGCGCGTGCTCGTCGTCGGGCGCTCCGACGACGAGCGGGTCGTGCGGCTCGCTGGTTCGCTCGACGGAGCCCACGTGCGCGTCGGTGACCTGCTCGTCGCGGACTCGCGCAGCGGTTTCGTCTTCGAGGTCGTCCCGCGCAGCGAGGTGTCCGAGCTCGTGCTCGAGGAGGTCCCCGACATCGCGTACGAGGACATCGGTGGGCTCGGCCCGCAGATCGAGCAGATCCGTGACGCGATCGAGCTGCCGTTCGACCATGCGGACCTGTTCCGCGAGCACGGGCTGCGGCCGCCGAAGGGCGTTCTGCTGTACGGCCCACCCGGGTGCGGCAAGACGCTCATCGCGAAGGCGGTCGCGAGCTCGCTCGCCCGCATGGTCGCCGCCCGCGACGGCTCGAACAGGGAGATGCGCAGCTTCTTCCTCAACATCAAGGGCCCCGAGCTGCTCAACAAGTACGTCGGCGAGACCGAGCGGCACATCCGCTCGATCTTCGCGCGCGCACGTGAGAAGGCGTCGGACGGGACGCCGGTCGTCGTGTTCTTCGACGAGATGGAGTCCCTGTTCCGCACGCGCGGCACGGGTCTGTCGTCCGACGTCGAGACGACGATCGTGCCGCAGCTCCTCGCCGAGATCGACGGCGTCGAACGCCTCGACAACGTCATCGTCATCGGCGCGTCGAACCGCGAGGACATGATCGACCCCGCGATCCTGCGGCCCGGCCGCCTCGACGTGAAGATCAAGATCGAGCGGCCTGACGCCGAGGGGGCGCGCGAGATCTTCGCGAAGTACCTGACGCCCGACCTGCCCGTGCACGCCGACGACCTCGCCGAGCACGGCGGTGCCGCTGCCGCCGCCGTCGAGGCGATGATCCAGCGCACGGTCGAGCGCATGTACTCCGAGGACGACTCGAACCGCTTCCTCGAGGTCACGTACGCGAGCGGTGACAAGGAGGTCCTGTTCTTCAAGGACTTCGCCTCGGGTGCGATGATCCAGAACGTCGTCGACCGCGCGAAGAAGCACGCGATCAAGGACCTGCTGTCCACGGGCGCGCGCGGCCTGCGCGTCGACCACCTGCTACGGGCGTGCTCTGAGGAGTTCAAGGAGAACGAGGACCTCCCCAACACCACGAACCCGGACGACTGGGCGCGCATCTCCGGCAAGAAGGGCGAGCGCATCGTCTTCATCCGGACGATCGTCCAGGACGCGAAGCAGGGGGGGAGCGCGTCGAGCCGCACGATCGACACCGTCGGCTCGACGGGCCAGTACCTGTAGCGACGCGGCTAGGCTGGCGCCGTGACTGTGCGGCGTGTGATGGGCATCGAGACCGAGTACGGCGTCGTGACGCCGGGCAACCCGAGGGCGAACGCGATGCTCATGTCGTCGCAGGTCGTCAATGCCTACCGGGCGCTGTCGGCGCAGCGCCGGCCGGCCCGGTGGGACTACGGCGACGAGGACCCGCTCTCGGACGCGCGCGGCTACCGCCTCAACCGTGCTGCGGCGCACCCGTCCCTGCTCACGGACGACCCGTCGCGGCCGGCGCCGAGCGGCCCGTCGTACCCGGACGCGGACGCGGGTGACGCGTCCGTGCAGTCGGTCCAGCAGGTCGAGCGTCCAGTCGTCCCGGAGTACGACGACCCGAGCGCGGCGAACGTCATCCTCACGAACGGTGCTCGGCTCTACGTCGACCACGCTCACCCCGAGTACTCGTCACCCGAGGTCATGTCGCCCCGTGACGCCGTCGTGTGGGACGTGGCCGGCGAGCGGGTCGTGCGCGCTGCGGCGCGCGAGCTCGCGCAGGTCGGCATCGACGTCGTGCTCTACAAGAACAACGTCGACGGGAAGGGAGCGAGCTACGGCACGCACGAGAACTACCTCGTCGACCGCGCCGTCCCGTTCGGGACGATCACCGACCTGTTGACGAGCTTTCTCGTGACGCGCCAGGTGTTCTGCGGATCGGGCCGCGTCGGGCTCGGGCCGACGGGACAGGAGGCGGGCTTCCAGCTCTCCCAGCGCGCGGACTACATGGAGGCGGAGGTGGGCCTGGAGACGACCCTGCGTCGTCCGATCGTCAACACGCGCGACGAGCCGCACGCCGACCGTGCCCGCTGGCGCCGCCTGCACCTGATCATCGGCGACGCGAACCTGCTCGAAACGGCGACGTACCTCAAGCTCGGGACGACGAGCCTCGTGCTGTTCGTCCTGGAGAACCTCGACCGGGTGCCCGGCGCTGCGGCGCGGCTCGACGCGCTGCGGCTCGCCGACCCGGTGCCCGACGTCGCGACCGTGAGCAGGGACCTGACCCTCACCGTCCCGCTCCTGCTCGCCTCGGGCGAGCGTCGCACGGCTCTCGAGATCCAGACGGAGCTCCTCGCGGTCGCCCGTGACGCGTGCCGTGCGCTCGGCTCGAGCGACGCCGAGACGCTCGACGTCCTCGACCGCTGGGAGGACGTGCTCGCGCGGCTGCGCCGCTCGACGTCGGAGTGCGCACGCGACGTCGAGTGGGTCGCGAAGCTGCGTCTCCTCGAGCGCATGCGCGAGCGCGAGGGCCTCGCGTGGGACCACCCGCGGCTCGCGGCGTTCGACCTGCAGTGGAGTGACGTGCGGCCCGAGCGTGGCGTGTACCAGCGTCTCCTCGCGGCGGGCGCAGTCGACCGGGTGGCCGACGACGCCGCGGTCGAGCGCGCGGTCGTGCACGCTCCGCTCGACACGCGTGCGTACTTCCGCGGTGGCGTCATGGAGCACTTCGCGGACGCGGTGAACGCGGCGAGCTGGGACGCGGTCGTGCTCGACGTGCCGGGAGCCGCCGCGCTCCAGCGCGTGTCGATGCTGGACCCGCACCGCGGCACCGCGGAGCACGTCGGTCCGCTGTTCGCCGCGCACGCCCACGACGTCGCAGGATTCCTCGCGGCGCTGACCTCCTGACCGCGGCGCGGGCACGCCTGACTGTCGCGTCCCCGATGGGGTTAGATGGAGTGAAGTACCTGCACGAAGGAGGAGTCATGGCCGGTCAGGAACGTGTCAACCAGTCTCACGACGACGCAGCCCCGGAGAACGAGCCGGCCCCGCCTGCAGCGCCCGCGGCGCAGTCGCGCGACGCGGAGGTCGATGCCCTCCTCGACGAGATCGACGACGTCCTCGAGACGAACGCCGAGTCCTTCGTCCGCGGCTTCGTCCAGAAGGGCGGCGAGTGATCTGCCGATGAGCGCTGACGCACCAGGAGGGCTGCCCGCGTCCTTCATGCGACCGGGTTCGTCGTCGTTCGTCGACTTCCTCGCCGACCACGCCCCGCACCTGCTCCCTGGCGCGCGCCCGGGCGGCGTCCCGCAGGACGTCGGCGTGCCGCACGCGACGACGATCGTCGCGCTGCGCTTCGACGGCGGGGTCGTCATGGCGGGGGACCGCCGCGCCACCGCGGGCTCGCACATCGCGAGCCGCGACATCGAGAAGGTCTTCCCCGCGGACGAGCTGTCCGCTGTCGGCATCGCCGGGACGGCGGGTCTCGCCGTCGAGCTCGTCCGGCTGTTCCAGCTCGAGCTCGAGCACTACGAGAAGATCGAGGGCACCCTCTTGTCGCTCGACGGCAAGGCGAACCGGCTCGCGACCATGATCCGCGGCAACCTGGGTCTCGCGATGCAGGGCCTGGTCGTCGTCCCGCTGTTCGCGGGCTACGACGCCGACCGGGGGACCGGCCGGATCTTCTCGTACGACGTGACGGGCGGGCGCTACGAGGAGCAGGACTTCCACGCGGTCGGCTCGGGCGCGATGTTCGCGCGCGGCTCGCTCAAGAAGGAGTGGCGTCGCGGCCTGGGCCGCGACGCGGCCGTCCGCGCCGCCGTCGGTGCGCTGTTCGACGCGGCGGACGACGACTCCGCGACCGGCGGTCCTGACTCGCTGCGCGACATCTGGCCGGTCGTCGCGGTCGTCACCGCGGGCGGCTATGAGCGCGTCGTCGACGCGGAGCTCGAGACGGCGACGTCCGCGATCGTCGCGGACCGCCGCTCCCGACGGACGGAGGTGCAGCCATGACGATGCCGTTCTACGTGTCGCCCGAGCAGCTCATGAAGGACCGGGCGGACTTCGCGCGCAAGGGCATCGCTCGTGGCCGCAGCGTCGTCGTCCTCGGGTACGACGACGGGATCGCGTTCGCGACGGAGAACCCGTCGCGTGCGCTGCACAAGATCTCGGAGATCTACGACCGCATCGCGTTCGCCGCGGTCGGCAAGTACAACGAGTTCGAGAACCTGCGCGTCGCAGGCGTGCGCTACGCGGACCTGCGCGGCTACTCGTACGACCGTGGCGACGTGCAGGCGCGTGGGCTCGCGAACGCCTACGCGCAGACGCTCGGCACCGTCTTCACGACCGAGTCGAAGCCGCTCGAGGTCGAGATCGTCGTTGCCGAGGTGGGGGACGCGCCCGCGACCGACCAGATCTACCGCTTGTCCTACGACGGTTCGGTGACCGACGAGCACGACCACGTCGTGATGGGTGGTGACGCCGAGGAGCTCGGCGAGGCCGTCGCCGCGGCGTGGCGTCCAGCGATGACGCTCGCCGAGGTCACGCGTCTCGCCGCGTCTGTCCTCGCCAAGGGCGACGACCGCGACCAGGTCGCCGCGACGCAGCTCGAGGTCGCCGTGCTCGACCGGCGGCGACCGCGCCGCGCGTTCCGTCGCGTGCTGGCCGCCGAGCTCGCCGCGCTCATCGAGGGGGACGCATGATGACCGACGTCACGAGCACCCGCCGGATCTTCGGCCTCGAGACCGAGTACGGAGTCACGTGCGCGACGACGGGCGACGACCGGCTGACGGCCGACGAGGTCGCCCGGCACCTCTTCCGCAAGGTCGTGGCGTGGGGACGTTCGTCTAACGTGTTCCTGACGAACGGATCTCGCCTCTACCTCGACGTCGGGTCGCACCCCGAGTACGCGACCGCGGAGTGCGACGACCTGCGCCAGCTCGTGACGTACGACCGCGGCGGCGAGCGCATCCTCGAAGGGCTCGTGGAGGACGCCCAGCAGCGGTTGACCGAGGAGGGCGGGTCCGGGACGATCCATCTCTTCAAGAACAACACCGACTCGGCCGGCAACTCCTACGGGTGCCACGAGAACTACCTCGTGCGTCGCAAGGGCGACTTCGCGAAGCTCTCGGACCTGCTCGTGCCGTTCCTCATCACGCGGCAGGTGCTCACGGGTGCCGGGAAGATCCACCAGACCCCGCAGGGCGCGCGCTTCTGCTTGTCCCAGCGTGCCGAGCACATCTGGGAAGCGGTCTCGAGCGCGACGACCAGGTCGCGCCCGATCATCAACACGCGCGACGAGCCGCACGCCGACGCCGAGCTGTTCCGGCGGCTGCACGTGATCGTCGGCGACTCGTCGATGTCCGAGACGACGACGATGCTCAAGGTCGGTGCGACCGACCTCGTGCTGCGCCTGATCGAGTCGGGGGCCCGCCTGCGGGACCTCGCCCTGGACAACCCGATCCGGTCGATCCGCGAGATCAGCGCCGACGTGACCGGTCGCGCCCCGGTCGAGCTGGCGAGCGGACGCGTCGTCACGGCGATCGACCTGCAGGAGGAGTACCTCGAGACGGTCGTCGCGCACCTGGACACGCACGGGGCGTCCGAGGCCGACACGAAGGTTGTCGATCTGTGGAGCCGCGGCCTCGCCGCGCTGCAGGACGGCGACATGACGCCGGTCGAGCGTGAGCTCGACTGGGTGATCAAGCACAAGCTGATCGAGCGCTACCGGGCGAAGCACGGGCTGGACCTCGGCGACCCGCGGGTCGCCCGGCTCGACCTCGCCTACCACGACATCTCCCGCTCCGAGGGGATCTACAACCTCCTCGCCGAGCGCGGCCTCGTCGAGCGCGTGACGACCGACGCCGAGATCCTCGAGTCGACGTCGATCCCGCCGCAGACGACGCGGGCCAAGCTGCGGGGCGACTTCGTCAAGGCCGCCCAGAGCGCGCGACGCGACTACACGGTCGACTGGGTCCACCTCAAGCTCAACGACCAGGCGCAGCGGACCGTCCTGTGCAAGGACCCGTTCGCGAACGTCGACGAGCGCGTCGAGCGCCTCATCGAGGCGATGTGAGGAGATCTGTGACTGCTCCGCGCGCCCGGCGCCGCGTCTGCTCCGGTGTGGTCGTCGCGGCGCTCGCTGTCGCGTCCCTCGTCGCGTGCACGTCGCCCGACGAGCCGGACCGGACCGTGACCGTGTCCGGGTCGTTCGGCGGTGTGCCGCAGCTCGAGTTCGCGAAGCCGCTCACCGTGACCGAGCCGTACATCGAGGTCGTCTGGGAGGGGGACGGACCGGAGGCGGTCGAGGGGTCGACGGTCCTGCTGAACCTCTTCGGCCAGGACGGCCGGGACGGCACGCAGATCGTCGACACGTACGACGAGCTGCCCCGGGTCCACGAGGTGACGATCGACTCGCTCGGCGGCCGCCTGCACAGTGCGCTCCTGGGCCAGGAGGCCGGTGCTCGCGTGCTCGTCGTCGAGGAGGTCGACGAGACGCCCGTGGTGCTGGTCGCTGACCTGATCGCTGGCCGTGCAGTCGGCGACAAGGTGGACGTGCCCGAAGGCCTGCCGTCGGTCGCGCTCGACGACGCCGGGGCGCCGACCGTCACGCTCCCCGACTCCGGCCCGCCCGAGTCGCTCGTCGTGCAGCCGCTCGTGCGCGGCGTCGGCAACCAGGTCAAGGCCGGGCAGACGGTCATCGTGCAGTACACGGCGGTCGCGTGGTCGTCCGGCGAGGTCATCGACTCGTCCTGGCCGGAGGGCAGGGCTCCGTTCACGACGATCGTCGGCGACTCCCGCCCGGTCGCCGCGTGGGACGAGGGGCTCATCGAGCAGACCGTCGGCAGCCAGGTGCTCGTCGTCGCGCCGCCCGCGTGGGCGTACGGCGGGACCGACTCGGCGTGGGCCGAGGAGACGGTCGTGTTCGTCGTCGACATCCTCTACGCCGGTACGCTTGCGGCGCCCGAGGACACCGGGACGCAAGAGAGCGACGAGGGGGCGGGCGGCGACGAGCAGCCCGCCGGGGACGAGTGAGGGAACAGCTTCGATGAGCGTGTCGATCAGGGTCATCCCGTGCCTGGACGTGGACCAGGGCCGCGTCGTCAAGGGCGTGAACTTCGAGAACCTGCGCGACGCGGGCGACCCTGTCGAGCTGGCCCGGCGCTACGACGCCGAGGGTGCCGACGAGATCACGTTCCTCGACGTCTCCGCGTCGTCGGGCAACCGCGAGACGACGTACGACGTCGTGCGCCGCACCGCTGAGCAGGTGTTCGTCCCGCTCACGGTCGGCGGCGGCGTACGCAGCACCGAGGACGTCGACAAGCTGCTCCGTGCAGGCGCCGACAAGGTCGGCGTCAACACTGCGGCGATCGCCCGCCCTGAGCTCATCAGCGAGATCGCGGCACGTTTCGGCTCCCAGGTCCTCGTGATCTCGGTGGACGCGCGTCGCTGCCAGGAGGGTACGCGCACCGCGTCGGGCTACGAGGTCACGACGCACGGTGGCCGCCGCGGCACGGGTGTCGACGCGGTCGAGTGGGCCGCCCGCGCGGCGGAGCTCGGCGCCGGGGAGATCCTCCTGAACTCGATGGACGCCGACGGCACGACGGCTGGCTTCGACCTGGACATGCTGCGCGACGTGCGCGGGACGGTCTCGGTGCCGCTCATCGCGAGCGGCGGCGCGGGGGAGCCCGCGCACTTCACCCAGGCCGCTCAGGCGGGTGCGGACGCGGTGCTCGCGGCGAGCGTCTTCCACTTCGGCACCCTGACGATCGGTCAGGTCAAGGACGACATGCGTGCGGCAGGGATCCCGGTCCGCTGACCTGGGTCAGGGGAGCGGGCAGCGAGCGGCGATCGCCGCGACGTCGTCCGCATCCCCCTCGACGGTGAGACGGGTGCGCGCGCCCCGGCGGAACGCGTGCAGCACGAGGTCGCCGAGGTCGCCGCGCACGACGACCGTGCCGTTCCCCTCGCGCGGGCGGTGCACGACGGCGCGAGGGCCGTCGTCCCTGACGTAGACGAGGCCGACAGGCACGCGCAGGAGCATCATCGGCGCCGCCCGCCGCAGCGCCTGCCAGATCGTGTCGGCCTCGTCGGGCGAGAGGCTGCGGGAGGGCGGGAGCGGCCCGGGCGTCGGCGCGTCGGGCGCAGCGAGCGAACCGTCCTCGGCGAGCGCTCCCGCGCGCCGGACGTCCTCGCCGTGCACGAAGAACTCGAGCAGGTTGACCGAGTCGCCCGCGAAGCCCCACGGGCTCCACGCGGCCGGCGCCTGGGCAAACTCATCGATCGTCGCGGCGTACTCCTCGGGGTCGAGGCACCGTTCGACCGCCGCGTCGAACGCCTCGGCGCCGACCCGGCCGACAGGGCCCGGGACCGCCCTGAGGTGGCTGAGCGCCGCGGACTCGCGGTGCAGCAGATGGACCGCGAGGTGACGGGAGCGCCACCCCTCGCACAGCGTGGGCGCGTCCGGGCCGACGGAGAGCAGGAGTGCGGCCAGGGTCTCGCGTTCGTGCTGGTGCCAGGTCATGCGTTCATCGTGGCACGGCTCGTGACACGATGACGTGAGCCGGGTCGTCGTCGAGGGGAGTGTCTGCATGCGTCGTCCGCACGCCCTGCCGGGCTCCCGGGCGTGGCAGTCGATCGTGCTCATGGCGCGCGGCATCCGCGACGAGTGGCGCACCTACGTCCTCGCGATCGGTGTCTCTGCGGTCGGCGGCGCGATGACGGTGGGCGTGTCGGTCGTGCTCGGTCGTGCGACCGACGAGGTCGTCGTCCCCGCCCTGTCCGGTGCGGACGTCACGTCGGGTGACGTGTGGCGCGCGGGCGGCGCGATCGCCGCCGCAGCGCTCGTCCTCGCCCTCACCGTCGCCGGGCGTCGCATCTTCGCGGGCATCGGGTTCGCGAAGCTCGGCGCGAACCATCGACGCGCCGTCACGCACCGCTTCCTCGAGCTTCCCGTGTCCTGGCACCGGTCGCAGCCGACCGGGCAGCTTCTCGCGCACGCGAGCTCGGACGCCGAGGCAGCGACGGGGGTGTTCAACCCGTTGCCGTTCGCGCTCGGCGTCGCGGTCATGCTCGTGGTCGCGACGGTCCAGCTCTTCGCCGTCGACGCCTGGCTCGCCGTGGCTGCCCTGAGCGTGCTGCCTCTCGTCCTCGCGGTCAACGTCGTGTTCCAGCGACGCATGACGCCCGCCGTCACGGTGTCGCAGCAGCTGCGCGGCGAGATCTCTGACGCCGCGCACGAGAGCTTCGAGGCGGGGCTCCTCGTCAAGGCGCTCGGGACCGCGGGACGCGAGGAGCGCCGGTTCGACGCCGTCGCGCAGGAGCTGCGCGCCGCCAACGTGCGCGCCGGGCGGGTGCGTGCGTACTTCGACCCGGTGATCGAGCTGCTCCCGTCGCTCGGGACCCTGCTCGTCCTCGGCGTGGGTGCGTGGCGCGCGAGCACGGGTGCGGTGGGCACGGGGGAGATCGTCGCGGCGGCGTACCTGCTGACGATGCTCGCGGTGCCCGTCCGGGCGTTCGGCTGGGTGCTCGGCGAGCTGCCGCGCGCGCTCGTCGCGTACGACCGCATCAGCCGGGTGATCGACGCCGACGGGGACCTCGTTCCCGGACGTGGCGCCCTGCCGCCCCGCGACGGTCACGGCGTCGCCGTCGACGTGGACGACGTGGGCGTCGTCGTCGCGGCGAGCCACGGGCCGGTGCTGATCCTCGAGGAGGTGAGCCTCCACGTCGCGCCGGGCACGGTCGTCGCCGTCGTCGGGCCGACGGGCGCAGGGAAGACGACGCTCGTGTCGCTCCTCGCGCGGCTGTCCGACCCGACGTCGGGCGCGGTGCGCATCGACGGTGTCGACGTGCGGGACCTGAGCACCGAGGAGCTGTCGTCGGCGGTCGCGCTCGTCGGGCAGTCCACGTTCGTCTTCGAGGACACCGTCCGGGGGAACGTCACGCTGCAGGACTGCGACGCCCCGGACGCACCGTCGGACGAGGCCGTCTGGGCGGCGCTCGACCAGGCGCACGTCGGCGACGTCGTCCGTGCGCTGCCCGGAGGCCTGGACGCCCCGCTCGGTGAACGCGGCGCGAGCCTGTCCGGTGGCCAGCGGCAGCGTCTCGCGATCGCCCGGGCGCTCGTGCGCAGGCCGCGCCTCCTCGTGCTCGACGACGCGACGTCGGCGGTCGACCCGCGTGTCGAGGGCGACATCCTCGGCTCGCTGCGTGACACAGGTTCGCAGGCCGACCGTCCGACGGTCGTCATGGTCGCCTACCGGATGTCGAGCGTCGCCCTCGCGGACTCGGTCGTGCACGTCGAGGGTGGCCGCGTCGTCGACGCGGGCACGCACGCCGAGCTCATGCGTCGCGACGCCGGGTACACAGCGCTCGCGACCGCGTACGAGGACGAGGCCGCGCGCCGCGCGGACGAGCGCGAGGAGGGGGAGCCGTGAGGGCTGGGGTGCGCAGCGCGGAGCAGGGACCCACGACCGACGCGACCGGGCGCATCGCCGCCGCGAGCTCCCTCGGTGTCTGGGCGACCCTGCGGGCGGGGGTGCGCGTCTCGCCCGAGCTCGTCGACGGGATCGCGTGGACGCTCGTGCTCGCGGTCGTCGCGGCAGCGGGCCGTGTGGTCGTGCCGGTCGCGGTGCAGCAGGCGATCGACACGGGGTTCGGCGGAGCGGGCGGCGTCGACGTGCGGCGGGTCGTCGTCCTCGTGCTCCTCGCGGCTGCGCTCCTGGTCCTTGCGGGCGCGTGCTCGACCGTCGTCAACGTCCGCCTGTTCCGCAGCACCGAGGCGGGTCTGGCGACGCTGCGCGTCCGCGCGTTCCGGCACGTCCACGACCTCTCGGTCCTCACGCAGAACACGGAGCGTCGTGGAGCCCTCGTCTCGCGTGTGACGAGCGACGTCGACACGATCTCGACGTTCGTGCAGTGGGGTGGCGTCATGCTGCTCGTCTCGACCCTCCAGGTGACCGCCGCGACGATCCTCATGGCCTTGTACTCGTGGCCTCTCGCGATCGTCGTGTGGCTCGCGTTCCTCCCTCTCGCGCTCGTGCTCGGTCCTGCGCAGCGGCGTGTCGGGGCCGCGTACGCGGTCGTGCGCGAGCGCATGGGAGCGATGCTGGGCGCCATCTCGGAGTCTGTGGTCGGTGCCGAGACGATCCGCGCGTACGGTGCGTCGGACCGCACCCGGCGCCGGGTCGACGCCGCGGTGGCGAGCCACCAGGAGGCCGCGGTCCGTGCGCAGGTGCGGGTCGCGACCGTGTTCGCGAGTGGGACTCTCGTGGCGAACCTCGTCCTGGCTGTCGTCGTGGTCGTGGGGACCTTCCTCGGTCTCGCCGGTGAGGTCACGATCGGCAAGCTCCTGGCGTTCCTCTTCCTCGTCCAGCTCTTCACGGGCCCGGTGCAGATGGCGACCGAGGTGCTCAACGAGATGCAGAATGCTATCGCCGGCTGGCGACGCGTGCTGGCGGTGCTGGAGACGCCGCTCGACGTCGTCGACCCGCCTGACGGGGTCGAGAGCCCGCGTGGCCCCGCGAGCGTCGAGCTGCGCGGCGTGTCTTACTCCTACCCGGGCGGGCCGCCGGTCCTGCGTGATGTCGACCTCGTGGTGCCTGCGCGGACCCGCGTCGCGATCGTCGGGCGGACGGGCTCGGGCAAGACGACGCTCGCGCGGCTCGTGGTGCGTCTCATGGACCCGACCGAGGGTCAGGTCCTGCTCGACGGCGTCGACCTGCGTCGCCTCACGCTCGCGTCGCTGCGCGAGCGGGTCGTCATGGTCCCGCAGGAGGGTTTCCTGTTCGACGGCACGCTCGCCCAGAACATCGCGTACGGGCTGCGCTCGGGGAGCGGCGCGGACGGTGACGAGCTCACGCCGCAGGCGCGCGCTGCCGTCGCGGCCGCGGTCGAGGAGCTCGGGCTCGCCGAGTGGGTGCGGACGCGGCCGCGAGGGCTCGACTCGCCCGTCGGGCAGCGCGGCGAGTCCTTGTCGGCGGGGGAGCGCCAGCTCGTCGCGCTCGCGCGCGCCCACCTCGCTGGTGCCGACCTGCTCGTCCTCGACGAGGCGACGTCGGCCGTCGACCCGGTGGCGGAGGTGCGTATCGCGCGGGCGCTCGAGTCCCTGACCGAGGGCCGCTCGACGATCACGATCGCGCACCGCCTGTCGACCGCGGAGGCGAGCGACCTGGTGGTCGTCGTCGACGAGGGGCGTGTCGTCGAGGTCGGTCGGCACGACGAGCTGGTCGCTGCGGACGGCGTGTACGCGGGCATGCACGCGGCCTGGATCGCTCAGACGCGCTGACCGTCGACCGTGCGATGATCGGCCGGTGAACGACTCGACCCCTGCCACTGCGCCCGTCCTCGACCCGGCGGTCGCCGCCCGGCTCAAGCGCGACCAGGCCGGCCTCGTGGCCGCTGTCGTGCAGCAGCACGACACCCGTGAGGTGCTCATGCTCGGCTGGATGGACGACGAGGCGCTGCGCCGCACGCTGACCGAGGGACGCGTGACGTTCTTCAGCCGCTCGCGCGACGAGTACTGGCGCAAGGGCGACACGTCGGGCCACGCGCAGTACGTGCGGTCGGTCGAGATCGACTGTGACGGTGACGCGCTGCTCGTCCAGGTGGAGCAGATCGGTGCGGCGTGCCACACGGGCGAGCGCACGTGCTTCGCCGCGGGCGGCGACCTGGGCGCGGTGGTCGGAGAGGTCCCTGGCGGTGCCGGGGGTTCGAGCGAGGAGGAGGCGTGATGACGGCGGCTGACGAGCGAACGGTGACCGGACCGGGCGAGTCCCTGCCTTGGGGCACGACGTGGCCGTCCGCGGACGACTTCTCGTGGCTCGCGGCGCAGCACCGTCGCGTCATCCCCGTCGTGCGCAGGCTTCTGGTCGACGACGTCACGCCGGTCGGGCTGTACCGCACGCTCGCTGGCGGTCGCCCGGGGACGTTCATCATGGAGTCCGCGCCGCTCGACGGCGGCTGGTCCCGCTGGTCCTTCGTCGGTGTGCGCTCGCGCGCGACCCTGTCGGTGCTCGACGGCGCGGCACGCTGGTCCGGCGACGTGCCTGCGGGCGTGCCGACGGACGGTGACGTGCTCGACGTCCTCGCACGAACGCTCGAGGTGCTCGCGACGCCGTCGTTCGACGGCCTGCCGCCGTTCACCGGCGGGCTCGCGGGCGCTCTCGGCTGGGACGTCGTGCGGCACTGGGAGCCGACGCTGCCGTCGTCCGCCCCTGACGAGCTCGGCGTCCCTGAGGTCACGCTGTGCCTCACGTCCGACATCGCGGCGGTCGACCACCTGACCGGCTCGGTGTGGCTCATCGCGAACGCGATCAACTTCGACGCGACGGACGAGCGGGTCGACGAGGCGTACGCGGACGCGGTCTCACGTCTCGATGCGATGCAGCGCACGCTCGTCGAGGGGCGCGGTGCGGACGTCGCTAGCGTCGCGGTCACGCTCGGAGACGCACCCGAGCCGGTGCTCGAGTTCCGCTCGGGGCGTGCTGACTACGAGGCCGCGATCGTCTCGGGCAAGGAGGCGATCCGCGACGGCGAGGTCTTCCAGGTGGTGCTCTCGCAGCGTCTCGACCTCGACTGCCCGGCGGCGCCGCTCGACGTCGACCGGGCGCTGCGCACGCGCGGCCCGAGCCCGTACATGTACTACTTCCAGCTGCAGGATGCCGCTGGGGGCGGCTTCGCGGTCGTCGGCTCGAGCCCTGAGACCCTCGTCAAGGGCGAGGACCGACGCGTCGTGACGTTCCCGATCGCGGGCTCGCGCCCGCGAGGGGCGACGCCGGAGGAGGACGTAGCGCTCGCCGAGGACTTCCT
>RRZU011644883.1_pt1 | contig 16975 bp, 14 predicted proteins | sample 2165561 | NCBI WGS metagenome assembly RRZU01 (sample SAMN10456909, study PRJNA506462) | wastewater metagenome | isolation source: wastewater sludge | place: USA: Moscow, Idaho | reverse complement strand
GGTGGTAGTGAAGGCGAATTGTTGCTGGGGAGTTATCCTGCCCTGACTCTGGCTAAAGCCAGAGAGGAGCATGGGAAAGCGGTGCTGCTTGTGAAGCGGGGCATTGATCCCACCAAGTTTGCGGCTCAAGAAAAGGCTAAAAATGAAACGGCCCTGACGATGGATGAGTTGCTTGGACGATGGCTCGATGCACAGCGCGTTGCTCAGGTCGTCAAACCCAAAACCCTCCAATGCCATCAGGATCGTTGGAATCGTCATCTCAAGAAGACCCTAGGCAACATTCGCTTAATCGATCTGACTCGTGCCCACTTGGCACAAGCGTTAGAGATAACCAGGCGTGCAACAAAAGACGAAACCCGTAAAGGGTTGGGAACGCTGAACCAGATGTTAGATTATGCAGTGGTTCACTGTCTGCTTGAGGCCAACCCTGCGAGACTGTTGCGCCCAAAAGATTTTGGTGCCAGTGCTGGCTCGCCAAGAGAGCGATGGTTGACCGTCCCCGAATTGCGCAGGTTATGGAAGGCGATAGATGAGGATCTTGGGAGTGGTGGTAGCTTGGCGGCCGGAGGGCGTGGTGTTTCTCGCCATGCAACGATTTCTATACCTGCTGCGAATGCGATTAAGTTATTAATACTGACCGGATGTCGTAGAGGTGAAGTCGCTAATATGCGTTTTTCACAGATAAAAGATGATATATGGACTATACCTGAAACCAAAAATGGTAGAGCTCATACTGTCTTTATTTCCCCTCAGGCGAAATCGGTCATTGAAGAGCAGGCGCAGTATGCCAATGGTGATTTAGTATTCGAATCTGATCGTCCAAGAACAGGTGAAATAGAGCCAATTTTAGTTGATTCCATTACACGGGCTCTAAGGCGATTAATCGCTCGATGTTTACCTGATATGGACCCATTTACTGTTCATGATTTGCGGCGTAGTGCGGCTACTAACTGGGCAGAAAGGCTAGATGTTGAGGAAAGAGTTATTGAGCTTTGCTTGAACCATACGCCAATTAATAAACTTGTTAGAACTTATCATCGTTCACGGCATACCGAGAAAACCCGCCTTGTATGGATTAATTGGGGCCGACTGGTAGCTGATGAGGTGATGCAAGATCCTGTTACTGAAGCAGCAGTTAATAACGTTGTGAAGGTGAGCTTTAATAGAAAGTAAATGTAGCTATGATGATTTTTAGTGATGGACTGAATGATTTAATCATTCAGTCCATTTTTTATATTGCGCACCGTTTTGCGTATGCCTCTCTAATCAACTCTTCTATGATGGCGTTTTTATTTTTCTGTTCCATGTGGCTTAGTTCGTCAAGAATATCGCCTATGTCTTTGCTCATGTTAATACTGTATTGTTTTTTCTCTAAATTTTTATCGCGATATATTTTTTGGCTCCATGCCTTTTTGATGTTGGAAACTAGAAGTTTGTACCTGTCTATATTGACGACGCTTAAAACATCAAAAAATGAAATGAGATCATCTTTTTGAGCCGCAGTGCTATTTAGCACTAGTGGTGTGTAATCTATTCTTTTATTTTCTAGGTAATGGTGTAACCATGAAACTTTGTCTTTATTGTGTTTTTTAAACCAAGCTGTAATTTCATCATTTTTCATTATTGATTCAGAAAGTTCAGATATGGCTCGTGCTAGCTTTTCTTTTGCATCTTTATTGCAAGGGAGTCTATTGATGGTTGATATTATATTCTGCATGCTTACGTTGCTGTTTTTTTTGCTATCCATGCTGGTGTGAATTTTTATGTTTTCATCAACCAATGATGGGTGGATAACAAAGTCATAGTTTTTATCTAATAGTTGGTCTCTGCTATCATCGCGTATAGTAATGTGACTAATTAGTCTCCATATGAAGCAATTTAACCGAGTGTTTTTATTTTCTAGCCAGTCATAATTTTTTTCTGTAAGACATTTTTCATGAAATTCGTTTTCTAAAGTACATATCCACCTTTGAAGCTCAAAAGTATTTTCATCTCTTGGATTGTAGTTACGCATAAATGCGTAAGCGCTAGGTTCTTTGCAAGCGAGCGCTAAATACTTCATTAACATGGGGTGTGGTGGGGTGTCTGCAGGTGATGCATGATTAATTTGGCCTGTTCTATACCAGAGATAATCCACAAAAATAGGGTCATCTAATTTCTTATAAACTTGCACATCCACACCATTATCATGAATTGCCATAATACCACTCCTTAATCTACATTGTAGTGTTTTGTGTTGATTTATGGTTGCGTTTAGTGTGTGATTTTTCATGGTATTTTTCAAGCTTTTATTGTTGCTTATGTTGGCGGGCTGACCTGTGAGTGCATGGCTCAGGCTCTGCAATCTAACCTACTTAGTGGCATTGAAGCACTCTGGGAAAACTAGGGAAGGTGCGAATAAGTCATATGGCACGAGAGCATTTACTGGTAACCCATTGATATTAAATGACTAAAATTTTCATTTTTTGTTCGTGGGATACTTGTTCGCACTTTCCCTAGGTGGTTGCTATATCAGCTTTAGTGTTGTCATGCATGTCGGGCTGTTGATAAAGGTATTGACGGGGGCAGTTGCATGCTTCCCTTTATAGCTGACTTCGATAGTGCCTTTCATCTCTCGCGGCAACCAAACGCCAATAAAACCATTCTGATAACTTTGCATCGGTTGTTGCACCACAACATCGCCGTTGCTGCTTGTGATTTTTACATCGAATTGAGTATTCGGCATATCGCCTGTACAACCTGACAGACTGTGGTTTTCACAGGGGTGAGTATGATTTTGCCAAGGGGCGAACGAAAGATAAAACTTGTCACCCAGCGGATACTCATAGGTTTGCTTGTCATTGGTAAGAATAAGACTCTTGCCGGTTACTGATGCTTTGTAGGGCAGTGGGCGGGATTGTGGCATTTGATCAATGGTATTCACCATCTGTTCCACACTTTTACCTTCCAAACCATTCTGCGCAAGAAAATCAGCCTGAGACGTTTCTGCATACGACGCAGAGCTGAAGACGACACTCAATACTGGAATAATCAGAGCTTTACGCATTCCCATCACCTTATCACGCTATTGATGACAATCATTTAGACCGCCGCCAAATGGAGTGTCAACGCTGTGAAAGCACCCCTATACAATTTCAAGTTGATTTATGATTTATATCAATGATTTAGCGGAAGGTGTTCAATTATTGTGCTCAGAATAGCTATTAATGTGTGATCATTTGAGTCTTTTTGTGGTGAAATCTGGCTTAGTTGCGATCTACTCAAAGTTCGCAGTTGCCAATGCTAAGCAGAGAGAGCCTGATCGGCACGATTCAGGCATCGCTGAACGATGTTACTGGCTGTGTTCACGGTAAGGCAGGGAGAGTTGAACATGGTGGTCACAATTGCCATGGATCGTGACTGGATAATGACGGGCGCTGGGACTATGACAAATGCGGCAGCGATCATGATCTGGACAACGACAATCGGCACGATTGATGCCGTCTAGCACAAGCCTCACGCTCTGCGACCAACAGAGAAGCTCACGAACTCCCTCAAGGAAGAAACCGCCATGAATAAACCCACCAGTGTCCAAGCACTGGAAGATCTCGGCCGCATGAGGCTCTCCAAGAGCTTCTTCATGCGTGACTTTCTCTATTCGGAGATCAGTCAGGTCGAGCGCATCCCGAATATCCCCGACTTCCCCGACCGGGCCATCGAGGCTGGGCGTCAGCTCTGCGAGCAGTTGTTGGAGCCGCTGCAGGATCGTTTTGGGCGCATTGCCATTCGTTCGGCTTACCGAGCCCCGGCGGTCAATGCCAAGGGCGCAGAACATGGCTACAAGTGCGCGAAGAACGAAAGCAACTACGCCGCCCATATCTGGGACTACCCGGATGCCGAGGGCTATCTGGGCGCCACCGCCTGTATCGTGGTGCCCGCCTTACTGCCCTGGTACGAGGAGACCAAGGATTGGACGCCCCTGGCCTGGTGGATTCACGACAACCTGCCCTATGCCAGCCAGTTCTGGTTCCCAAGGCTGGCCGCCTTCAACCTGCGTTGGAGTGCCAACCCGCAGACGTTGCAGAGTATCAACACCTATGTCGCCAACCCGCACACTGGTGACAAGAAGGCGCTGGTGAAAAACGGCGTGGCCATGCTCGGTTTGCTGGAGCGCAGGCAGATCGTCGAGCGCTGGCTAAACAGCCTGTCATGAAGGATTGGTGAAGTGGATCAGCGATGTGAAAGATGATATCTAATCCATCAAGAACCCATAAGGTGTGAATGATGTTAAAGGCACGGTAGAGGGTTTTTGCCGTGCTTTCGGCGGCATAATGTGCACATCGACATCACGAGACGAATATGCCAAGCGGCAAGCCTTAGCCATTACTCAAGGCCGGAGGAAAGGGCGTTTCAATAGTCGATTTGGACAACGCCGCTATCGAGTCAAGATGCGTGCGGCTACTGAGTCATAACCAATCTTTCCAGCGGACTGCCTTTGGCAGTCGCGAAACTCAAACATGAGGCGGCCACAAATGCTTGCCACCATTCATGCAAGAGTTATTGTCAAATGTGGTGTATGGGGTCAGGCGGCGTTCCTGTCTGACTCTTCCTCTACCTGGACTCCGTCCTTGAATTTCACGTTGTTCACTACCAACGTCAGCAGCCCAAATCCCTTGAGCCGCTTCCAGTTCTTCTGTGCTGACTCCAGCAGCTTGTAGACCATTGCCAACGTGGTCTCCCGCGAACCACAATTCCTAGCTCGCTTCGTGCGCAGACGCACCGTTGAAAACGTCGACTCTATCGGGTTGGTCGTCCGAATACTTACCCAGTGCTCGGCCGGAAAATCATAGAAGGCCAACAGCTCATCCCGGTCTTTTCGCAATCGCTCCATGGCCCCTGGATACTTCGCCTCAAACCGCACCAGGGTACGGTCGAATGCCCGGTAGGCCTCATCCCGTGTCTCGGCCATCCAGATTTCATGCAAGGCCTCTTTGACCTTTGGCTGGACCGATTTAGGCAGCACTGACAACACATTCGCGGTCTTGTGAACCCAGCACCGCTGATGTGCCGTGTCCGGGTAACACTTGGCGAGCGCCTTCCAAAACCCCAGCGCCCCATCGCCGATAGCCAGCTTGGGACTGAGGGTAAGCCCCCTGCCTCGCAGCCCCATGAGGAGCTCCGTCCAGCTCGCGTCAGACTCCCGATGGCCATCCTCCACCGCGACAAGCTCCTTGCGTCCATGCTCTGTCACCCCAATGATGACCAGCAAACAGAGCCGGTCATCCATTCGCACGTTGCTGTATATCCCGTCTGCCCACCAGTAAACGTAGCGGCGCCCTGCGAGGTCTCGCTGACGCCACGCCCGGTGCTCATCATGCCAGTCTTGCTTCAACCGGCAGATGGTGTTGGCTGATAGCCCCTTGGCCTGGTCACCCAGCAGCGCACAAAGAGCCTCCTGGTAGTCTCCGGTAGATATCCCCTTGAGATAGAGCCATGGCAGCAACGCTTCGATGCTGCCGGTGCGTTTGAGATAGGGCGGTAGCAGTGAGCTGGTGAAGTTGATGCCGGAACCACTGCGGTCACGCACCTTGGGCACTTTAATCTCGACATCCCCGATGCCCGTCTGGATGGTGCGCTCGGGCAGGTAACCGTTCCGCACAACGGCCTGACGGCCATCAGGAAGCCTGTGTTCTCGATGCTGTTCGAGCATGAGAGCAAGCTCGGCCTCGACAGCTTGAGCAATCAGGTCCCTGGCCCCAGAGCGGAGCAACTCGGTGAGCGGGTCGGTCGACTCCTTGACCTCTGGTTGTGGCAGGGTTCTGAGGGTAAAATGGTTCATGGCGTATCACCTCTGTTGATTGAGATTCTTGCAGGAATCAATCAGCAGGATACGCCACTCCTTTTATCCCTCCGTACACCAGAAATCACCATAACTCTTCATGCAATTCAAGCAGACATAACAAAACTACAGGTTGATGCAATCGTCAACGCAGCAAATTCTTCCTTGCTAGGCGGTGGTGGTGTCGATGGAGCAATTCATCGGGCTGCTGGCCCAGAACTTGTCCACGAATGCCGCCTCTTGGGAGGCTGCACGACAGGTGACGCGAAGGCAACCAAGGGCTATTACCTGCCAGCAAAGTATATCATTCACACTGTTGGGCCCGTTTGGCAAGGTGGTGCCAGTGGCGAGCCAGAGCTTCTAGCCAACTGCTACCGCCGCTCACTAGAGGTGGCGGCTGGAAAGGGAGTCATTTCCGTGGCCTTTCCAAGCATCAGCACTGGCATCTATGGCTATCCCATTGCACTTGCCGCTAGAGTCGCCGTCAATACAGTCCGTGAGAGCCTAGGCACCGCCTCGTCTATTCAAGAGGTCGTCTTCTGCTGCTTCTCTCCTGAAGATCTGCTGCACTACGAAAACATCCTCAATGAAACAACCGCCTAAACCTTCCATCGAGAGGGCGTTGGGCAGAACCAAGGCGGCCCCACGGTGCCGCGTCACTCGGGGGAGGCTAGGATGGCTGATGACACCGCGCCGCATTGGTGTTCCTGGACCGACATCGTCCGACTGCGATCTGCATTACGCATACAGTGGGGACATAACCACTGCCGTAGTTGACGGCCTTGCGCGCTATAGCTCATACCGGGTGTTAGGCGTTGTTGATATCCGCATCAAAGCATGAAGTCAGAGAGCATCGTTGCCGGTTTACGTCCGCAACATCCAGATCCCCGCTGCGCCGAGATGGAATGCTTCTCGGCAGATGCTGACGGGCTTGGTAATCCGTCATGTGTATTGCGTGTGAGAACAAAGGACAGTTGCAGCGCAAGGCTCACTCAATTCAGCTTAGCGACTTGAGGCTCATGCGCTAACAGAAAGGAGAGAATGATGGAACGATTGGACCGAATAAAAGGCTGTTTGCTTGGTGGTGCCGTGGGTGATGCGCTGGGGGCCTCTGTCGAGTTCCTGGATTGGTCGGGCATCCAGAGAAAATACGGACACACTGGGGTCAAGGACTTTCAGCCAATCTATGGCCGAGTTGGTGCGATCACAGATGACACGCAAATGATGCTGTTCACCGCAGAGGGCATGCTGCGTGCGCTGGTGCGGGCGAGATCGCGCGGGATATGCAGTGTGCCGAGCGTGATCCATCATGCACTGATGCGCTGGTATATGACTCAGGGCGGTAAGCCCATAATGGAGGTGGGGCAGGATGGCTGGTTGATCCAGCAGCAAGCACTCTGGTCACAGCGAGCCCCGGGGTTGACCTGCATGTCTGCTTTGGGGGAGAGCCGTCACTTTGGCATGCAGGCTAGCAATAACAGCAAGGGGTGTGGCGGGGTGATGCGTGTGGCTCCGTGCGCATTCCTTGAAGCTGCCTTCGAACATGCCGCAGAGTCCTCCCGGCTGACCCATGCTCACCCAACGGGTTATCTGGCCGCCGGGCTGTTTGCCGACATTTTGCAGCGCCTGGAGCAAACACAGTGCGGCCTGGATCAGGCGATTAGGGCAAGCCTGGCTACATATGGCGAGCAGTCGGGCATGGAGGAAACACGCGAAATCGTGGAGAAGGTACTGCGCTTGAGTTCAACAGGAACCTTGCCTAGCCCGGAAGGGATCGCTGCGCTGGGTGGTGGCTGGATTGCGGAAGAAGCCTTGGCCATCGGCTTGTGGTGCGCGCTCATGGCGAAAGATTTTGAGCAGGGCGTGGTCTGGGCGGTCAATCACAGTGGCGACAGTGACAGCACGGGCTTAATCGCCGGTCATTTGCTTGGCATCCAGCTGGGCGTCGAGGCCATCCCGTCACGCTGGCTCAGGCAGTTGGAATTGCGTGAGGTCATTGAACAGGTTGCGACGGATCTGGAGTGGGTGCCCAGGGCGTACGACGGTGAGTATGGCGAACATGACGATGCGATCTGGGAGCGGTACCCTGGGTGGTAATTGCTCCGTCACGAATGAGGAGATAGAGCAGGAACAGATAGTGCCTGAATCGACCCCTCGAAAATGCCTTTGGTTTAGGAGTTTCGAGGGTGTTTGAAGACCGTCAGGCTGCATAGATGGGGATTGTTCTTCGAAGTGGAATCTTACACATGCCCCTCGGTCTCAATGTGTTGGTCTATCCAATTTGGTGATGCCAGACAAAGCCTCACCCAGTGCCAGATAACAACATCATCAAAGCGATGCTTTTAGGCGTCGAACAAGGAGGTGTGCGATGGGCAATGACAATACGGAACATGTTCTTCCTCAGCGCCAGTGCGCAGATCGTCGGGTGTCCAAGGACTGGGCACCGTTTGGGCAAAACCTCTCCCAAGTATTGACTCGACTCGAAGAGGACCAGTTCCTGATCCTGTCGGCTAAACGAGGTCATCGCTTCCTGCAGTTCTCTTGCCAAGGAGCTTGGGGTACTCGGATCGAGGTTGTCAGTAATCAATTCTTGAAGGGCGAAGACCGTTTGACTCAACAGGAGATGGAGTGGTTACGCACGCACGGGTGGAATGCCCCCACCGATACTCCCAAGCAGTCAACGCCAGGCAATGATCCGGACGGCTCACCGAACTATTACATCGACGCACCGGCGTCGGTATCTGCCGCTGACATTGTGAGTTTGGTTATCGACACCTTGATCCACGGCTTGGGCTTGCCCTATCCCGGGGCACTGTACTACGAATCGTTTGATTCCGAGGGTGGGGCGCTTGCGTTCAAGGAGTTGGGGCTCAAACCATCTGTCCGTGCGGAAGCACCCTTGATGGATCAGGTGCTGTCCGTCTTGCGAGGCGTAACGGGCATCAAGGATTTGGCGTTCGACGAGGATGGCGATCTGTCTGTCTGCTACGGTGCCATCGTGATCTTTTTGGTGCAGGTGGACAACATGGTTCGCCTGCTCTCGGGACTGGTGGTTGAGGTGGCAGAAACACCGGCGCTGCTTCACAAGCTCAACCAGATCAACGACGGTTTGCACCGGATCCGGGTCATTTTGCACGATGACGTGGTGTATGCCGTTCTGGATATCCCGGCGGCGCCCTTCGTGCCGTCCCACCTGGTCACAGCCATGAACGAGTTCTCCGAGGTGGCTGAAGGTCTGGCGATCGTGCTGCGTGCCGAATTTGCAGGCAAGGTCGTCATCGAGTCGGCTGGCCCTGGCTCTAGCTTGCAATAAGGGTGAGGGGATTCATGAACTACGGCACCAAGCGAAGAATAGAGGTATGTTGTGTGTCAGTTACACACTAGGCACTGCCTGTGTGTCAGTGAAATGGTTCCAATTAAGATCGCTTGCCGTTAGAGTCAAAAAAGGTTTTTGTCCGTTTGGTGTTCTGGGTCCACGAAACAGGGAGTGATTCAATGGATGAATTGGGCATGATAAATGAGAGTGAAGATAAGCTGCAGCTTAGGTCATCGAGCCACCCTGAATCAGATGGACCCGGAAAACTAACAAGCCTATACAAGGCTGATACACCCAGCCAAATGTGGGGCGAATTGCTGCAAAAATGGCCAAAGGCCGAGAAGCTATGGCAACAGCTAGCCTCGAAACCACAACAAGAAGATGTACTTGCTCATTTTGGGCTGATTCCTACCTTATTGGAAAAACTGGCGACAAGCGGTCAGACTAGATTGTTCTGCTTTCTGGTGTCGGCATTGCGACAGCTAGGGGCCGACCTATGGTGTCAACAGAGGAACTTGGTTCATGTTGGTCGCACCGAGCATCCAGCGAAATGTGCTGCGGGCATAATTTTGAAGGTAAAAATTGCCCACCCTCAACTGCAAATAGGACAGAACTTTCCCCAGAACATGACCGATTGGCAAGCATTGACACCTGAGACAGTAGCTTGGGCGCTTGGTATGGTCGAAGGTCAGCATCTAAAACCGGTCAGTAATCGCTTGCCATTCTGGCCTGACCAATACGAGCCGCCTGAAAAGCTACCCATCCCCCTGAAAAAGAAGGCACTGCAGCAGGGGTACTTGGAAGTGCTGAAACTCTCTCAGAAATACTTCCCAGCAGAATTCATGGGTGATGCGCATCAACCGGCTCGGCAGCACTTTACTTTGCTGTTACCCAATGAACAGAGTGTGCAGACAACCATCAGGACAGACTTGGCACGGATGGATCAGCACTTTGCAGAGCTATTTGCCAGCGAACAACTTGTTGAAAATAACCGGGCAGTGATCACACAGGTGGAGTCTGGCGTATATAAACTTGAGTTTGCCCGCGGTGATACCACACCTTGGCCTGATTTTGCTGGCAATGAATTATCCCTGTTGCCTCGAAATTTAAATAATACCATGCCACTTAATCAGATCCTGTATGGCCCTCCCGGCACTGGCAAGACCTACCACACTATCGACAAGGCGCTGGCCATTCTCGAACCTACCCTGCTGGAAAAGCCGGAGGTAAAGCGGGACGAACTCAAGACCGCGTTTGATAAATACCAGCAGGCGGGACAGGTCGCCTTCGTCACCTTCCACCAGAGCTTCAGTTACGAGGACTTCGTCGAGGGGATCCGGGCTGTTACGAGCGGTGAAGCGCTGGAGTACAAGGTTGAGGCCGGGGTGTTTGCCAAGTTGTGCGAGCAGGCAAATTGTGGCGGACGCAAGCCGTTTGTGCTGATTATTGACGAGATCAACCGAGGCAATGTGTCGCGGATCTTTGGCGAGCTGATCACCCTGATCGAGCCAAGCAAGCGAGCCGGGGCCAGCGAGGCGCTCAGCACCACCCTGCCTTACTCCAAGCAGCCGTTCAGTGTGCCGGACAACCTCTATCTCATCGGCACCATGAACACCGCCGACCGCTCCTTGGCCGGGCTCGACATCGCCTTGCGCCGCCGCTTTGTGTTTGAGGAGATGCCACCAAGGCCCGATCAATTTGACGGGGTGGAAGTGGAGGGGGTCAATATCGGAGCGCTGCTCAGGGTGATGAACCAGCGGATCGAGGTGCTGCTGGACCGCGACCATTGCCTCGGCCACGCCTACTTTATGCCGCTCAAGGCTGAGCCGACCCTGGCGCGGCTCGCAGCCACCTTCCAGCATCAGATCTTGCCGCTGTTGCAGGAGTACTTCTTCGAGGACTGGCAACACATCGCTTGGGTACTCAACGACCACCGCAAGAGCAAGGCAGACCAGTTCTTGCAGGCCCCCCAAACCGATGTCGTGTCGCTGTTCGGCGATCAGGTAAAGGTGGGTCATCACCACCAACGCTGGACGCTCAACGAGGGCGCCTTCGCGCGTATCGAGGCCTACGCCGGGATCATCGAGGTGGTAGCCAAGTGGGCACAAACCAAGTCTCCGATGGCGGCATCACCCGAACCTGAGCTCGTGGCAAATAGGTGACTCTGTGACGGCACCTATCACGGTTCGGGAGTTTGCCAGTCTGACCACCGGGCCGGTGGAGACGCCGACGCTGGTGCGTGCTCATATCAGCCAGGATGATTTTGACTGGCTGTGCTCGCCTTCCGATGGCACGGATGCTGATGTATCAGCCTTGGCTAGATTGGTCGATCCCCAGACTCTGAAACTCGACAACTACGTGGGGGTCATCGAACTCCCCAGCGGCCAACTTATCGAGATCCTGCCCAAGACGGCCAGCGACGGCGATGACCCGTCGCAGGGGCGTCGGCTGTTGCGCCAGATGCTGGAGTGCGCCCTGGACTTACCGCCCCGTGAAGTGAGTGAAGCGGTGCTGCAAAGCTTCGACGCCCCATTGAGTGAGTGGGTGATGGCGCGCTTTCTGGCTGCCCTGCAGCACCTGGTCAAGCGCGGAGTCCGATCGGACTACTTGCGCATCGAGGGAGAGGAGCGCTTCCTGCGCGGCCAACTCGATATGGTACACCAGATGCGCCGACCGCCGGGCCGGGCGCATCACTTCGCGCTGCGCTACGACCTCTATCTGCCCGACCGCGCCGAGAACCGCTTGCTCAAACTGGCACTGGTGCAGGTGGCGGCGGCAACCCAGCAGCCGGAGAGCTGGCGCCTGGCGCAGGAGCTGCGCCATCTGCTGGCCGAGGTGCCTGCCAGTCGGGACGTGGCGGGGGACTTTCGGCAGTGGCGCGACGACCGCCTGATGGCTCACTACCGGGATGTGCGCCCCTGGTGCGAGCTGATCCTGCAGCGCATCATGCCGATGGCGCTGCGCGGGGAGTGGCGCGGCATCAGCTTGCTTTTCCCCATGGAGAAGCTGTTCGAGCGCTATGTGGAGGCGGACTTGCGTCGGCAGCTACTGCCTGGGACGACGCTACGCAGCCAGGCATCCAGCCAGTCGCTCTGTACCCATCAGGGCAAGCCGATGTTCGAGCTCAGGCCCGATCTGCTGCTCATCCACGGCGAGCAGCGGTGGGTACTGGATGCCAAGTGGAAGCGCCTCGATGGCGCCAACAGGGAAGGCAAATACGGCCTCAGCCAGAGTGACCTCTACCAACTGTTCGCCTATGGCCACAAGTACCTAGACGGCCAGAGGGACCAGAGGGATCTGGTCTTGATCTACCCGGCGTGGGAGCACTTTAAGGCCCCGCTAGCGCCCTTCTGCTTTGATATGGAAAACCGGGATAACGATAACCGGCTGAGGCTGTGGGTGCTGCCGTTCGAGCTGGGAGAGGGTGTGGAGCATCGGCTGCAGCTTCCGGAGGGGCCAACGGCTGGCTCGTCTAGGGTACTGAATTTGCCACTGCTGCCCGCCGTAGCTACGTAATCCATGAGCCCTGTTGATTCGCGCGCCAAAATGACCAGGTTTCCGGGTTTTTTGGCGTCAAAATTTGACCACACCAGAGTTTATGCAGCCTTCCGTTTTTGGGGCTGATGGCTGGAAAAGATTCCTATCGCATCAAATCGTGCGATGAAATCAGTCATCTAACCCTGGGCAATATCGGATGCCGATCCTTGGTCATTTTTCGATGCAGATTGACATACCAGTTGCACCAATGTTGTGATTTGATTAGTTCGATCATGCCTCTTGCAGTAAGTATGATGAGGGGGGTCGCAGATACAGAGGCATGCATCCCCACAGCCTGATTACAGGTAGACTATGAAGCGACAAGATTTGATATTTATCGGCGATATTCATGGGCAATACAGGAAGCTGTGTGCGTTGCTCGAACATCTCGATGTTATCTCTGACCTGACCCAAGAGCGCCGCAAATTGGTTTTTATCGGCGATCTTATCGATAACGGTCCAGGGGATGGGATTGATCACCAAAGTACGCTGGCCTTGGTCAAGGGATTGTGTGAGCAGGGACTTGCCTGTTGCTTGATGGGCAACCATGAATTTAATGCCGTGGGCTGGGCCTTGAATCACCCTGGGGATGGTCTACCGCTTCGTCCCCACAATGTTAACAACCGTAATCAACATCAGCGCTTTCTCGCTGATGTGGGGGAGGGGAGCGAGCAGCATCAAGCCTGGATCGATTGGTTCAAGAAGCGGCCCCTCTTTCATGACTTTGGTCATGTCAGGGCTATTCATGCCTGTTGGGACGAGAGCACCATTCAAAGAATTCGACCATATCTCAACGCGGACAACAGCCTGAAGGTTGAGCACCGGCCCGATGCCTTCAACGAGAGCCACGAGCTGTATGAGTTGTGTGAAACCCTACTCAAGGGGCCGGAGTTGGAATTGCCGCTGGGATATAACTTCTTTGATAAAACCGGCATCGAGCGTGACCGAGTCCGTAAAAAGTGGTGGTGTGAAGGGGCCAAAACCTATCGCGATATAGCCCAAGTGCAACCCGATATGGTCAGTCGCATCCCCTCAATGCCACTGGCAGCAGTGCACAGTAATCCGGTTATAGATGTCCCAGTTGTGATTGGCCACTATACCTTGGCAGGGCTCCCGGCCCCACTCAGTGAGAAGGTGGTGTGTGTCGATTACAACGCGGCCAGTACACAGGGGGAGCTGGTGGCCTACTGCTGGTGGCATGACGAGATGCCTCATCGGTTGCATGAGCGCAACGCACCAGGAGCATTCTTATCGGTGCCGAACGAAGTCGGGTGGGTAGCTTCCTGAAGCAACCCTTTTGGCGCAGGAAGAATACGTCTCTGAATTGCTGGAAGAGTGGTCGAGCGATTGTCTCGATGAGCCGCCGTGGATTAATTTTTAAGGAGTAGGCACTTATATGACTGATTGCTCTGTCTACGTGGGACTCCTCACCGACCGCCGTTTCAAGTGGGTTGGAGGGGATTGGAATGGCAACGTACCGCGGTCGATTTCGCCCGATTTCCCGCCCGCGCGGGAACATTACAACCGCGTCTTTCATGCCTGGGTCAAACGATCCGGGGTCGAGTGCAAGCAAACCGACTTTGGGGGCTGGGTGGCGAAGGTAACGAAAGCCCAGATCGATGACTACGTTCGATTCAGCTATGAAGGTCAAGAAGATCTGTCATGGGTTGCGCACGGCCTGCCAAAGTTGCAAGCGTGGCTTTCAGAATTGGATGCCAAGACGGTGTATGCGCTGGTGGCAACGGAGTTTTGACGGAAGACTACTCAAAGTTTACAGGTGCCGATGCTGTGCCGGGAGAACCGGATCCGCACGATCCAAGCATCGCGGGCTATCGAGCACAACACCCTGAGTTTGGAGTAAGTGACGGCGGTAATCGATGGCAAACCCGTGCTTGGGTTGCCGTTCAACCTGCATCGCTATCGACTCAGTTGGAAAAATGCGAGTAGAAAGTCTGGCATAAATGAAGGTAGAACTGCGGGTAAAAACGCCGGACTTGATCTCGGGTGTCAATTAGCATCGAAAAATGACCAGGGATCAGCGTCCCAAATTGACCAGGGTCTGCGTGCTGATTTTACCCTCTATTTGATGCGATATGAGTCGTTTCAAGCCATTGGTCAAAAAACCGGATGGTTGCATACACTCCGGGTTAGTCAAAATTAGGCGCTGAAAACTCCGGAAACTTGGTCATTTTTGCGCGCTGATCAACACCTGATCATATTGCAGTGGTTTGCGATCTACTGCTCGGAGGGTGCCGTCACCCAGCATCCTGCCCGGCGGTCTGGTCATGCGCACAACTGAATCAAAGCCCCTGTTTTCAAACCGGATCGGGAAGAGAAATATCACGTGGCATGGGAGGTATTTGCCAATGACTGAGCTATCGAGTGTTTTGCTACCCCATGAATCAGAGCATGCGCGGCAGCGGAAGAAGGCGTTTATGAGCTTATTGCTCTGGCTAGGCGCAACGCTGGCATTAACAGTTTCCAGTATACATGCGAGTGACACGTTGGCATTCCCTCAGGCTGACGACTATCCCATTGCCGCAGGGCTGCTGGCAGCTTCAGTTATCCCCTGGTTTTGGACCCTGAAGCACTGGAAAAAACTGGTCGAACTCCGCCGTAGTTGGAGTGAATACTGTTTGGTCAAAGAGCGTGTCGCTTACCTCGAACGTCTGACACAAAGCGAAGCTGTGAGCTCTCTCTTTACCGATCTGCAGCAACAGGCCAAGTCAAGTCGGTTGATTGGTGCGTTACTGGATGTCAGTCGTTCGGGCCTGAACAAAAGGAAAACGGAACTGCGGCGACAGGAGATGCAGGTTGCATTGAGTCAAGAGGCGATGCACTTTCAGGAAAGTGTGGGACGACATCTCGAGAAAAAAAAGCAAGACCTGCCCCTGTTCAAGGCGAGGGCGAGAATTCAGGCTTCTATGAGTTTTTTGCAGGCAAGACGTGAGGAGCTAAAAGCGCAATGGGAAGCCGCTTATGAGCATTTTTCTTGGTGGAACAAGATCAAATACGATGGCGGTCCCGACTTCTCGGAACTGGACAAAGTATTGGATGGGCTGACGCACATTAACAGCCAAATAACTATGCGGCATAAAGATGATTTTCAGGAGCTGGATCGTCATTTTTCTACGCTAAAGTCAAAGGCTGTAAAACGAGTGGTGGAAGCCAAGGGAAGGGCCGACGAATACATACTAACGCATGCCGGAACCGAAGGTATTGAGCATGACTTACTCAAGAAGGCATTGCTGTTTTCTGCCATGTCGGTTCCTGTTTCTGTTTGGTCTGATCTCGACCGGTCCGGAGATGTTTTTGACGCCTTGAGAGACGTTAACGGTAATTTTTATGGCATGTCGGATGCCGAGATCTGGTGGGAAACCCTGTTTCTGCCCACTGAAAGCCTCGCTGGTCTGGTATCTCTGACTAAAGGTGCCTATTTTGAGCAGTTGGTTGCAGCCGATACCGACGGCGCTCTTTTTGAACATTTCAACCATCCTGGAACTGATATTGTTATCGATGGCACTGCATTCCAGTTAAAAGCTACCGACAGCGAAAGTTATGTCAATAGTGTTGACGATGGCATTCCGGTTATCGCTACCTCGGAAGTTGCAGATCAGACTGGAGCGATTGATTCGGGTTATAGCAATGAGGAACTGACCAACGCAGTTGACTTAGCACTGGGCGGTAGTGTGGTTGATTTAGGTGACGGTGCGGTCGATGCCATTCTGTCCGGTGTCGGTGGACTAGGTTTTTTTGCAACCTTGCAGGGAATCAATCATGCCGTGAAACAATATGAAAACGGTGGTGATCCTGTCGAAGCTGCATTCGAAGGTGCCGGTGTGGCAATTGAAGGAACGGCCCGTGCACTTGTGGGTGCAGCTGAAATGGGCTACAAAGTGCTTGCGTCGCGTCCCAGCCGGTTCATTGGCAGGATGCTGCTAAAAGGGATTGATAAACTGGATAAGAAGATGATGGCGGATGCCGAGCGAAAGTCAGGGTAGGACATGTTTAGGGAAGGTGCGAATAAGTCACCAAGTACAAAAATACGCCTTTGTAAGCATTTGAATTAAATCGACTAAAATTTTCAGTTTTGTTGTGGAGGGTACTTGTTCTCACCCTCCATAGGTGACAATGCGATGCTGGACTTGCTCATGTTTTTGAAGGCTCATGTTTTTGAAGGCTCAGACCAAGACCGAAGAGTTTGACAATATCAAGATCGATCTGGCCTGACATGATCCGCACCTGGTCATTTAGTGAGGTTAAAATGCCGGAGTGTTTCAGGGTGACGCCGTTTGCGTTTGCCG
>RRZU012026367.1_pt1 | contig 16977 bp, 13 predicted proteins | sample 2165561 | NCBI WGS metagenome assembly RRZU01 (sample SAMN10456909, study PRJNA506462) | wastewater metagenome | isolation source: wastewater sludge | place: USA: Moscow, Idaho | reverse complement strand
TCGCGAGGGCTACAACGTTGAGCTCGCCGAGCTGGGACGTGACGCCTTGGTGGCCATGGAACGTGGCATCGATATGGCGATTCTCGATCTGGGCCTTCCTGATATGGACGGCCTCGATGTTGCCCGTCAGGCGCGCAGCCGTGGCTGGGATTTCCCGATCTTGATCCTCACTGCGCGCACGGAGGAGGTGGACATGGTCGTTGGTCTCGATGCCGGGGCTGACGATTACGTGACGAAGCCCTTCCGTCTCGCTGAACTCATGGCTCGTGTGCGGGCTCTGCTGCGCCGTGCTGAGAGCGTCGAGAGCGCCGAGATGATCAAGGCGCAGGACGTTCACGTGGATATTGCCGCCCATCGCGCATTCCTCGCCAAGAGCGAACTCCAGCTCACCGGCAAGGAGTTTGATCTGCTGACGATCCTGGTCCGCCAGGCTGGCTCGGTTGTGTCTCGCGAGGAACTCATGCAAGAGGTATGGGGGACACAGGGCGATGATTCCACCAAGAAGCTGGATATGCACATCTCGTGGTTGCGGCGAAAGCTGGGCGACGACGTCTCCGACCCGCGCTACATCGTGACCGTGCGCGGGATGGGTTTCCGTTTCGAAAAGGGGTAGCTCCCAGTGCGGCGGCGCGCCATCCAAATGACCACCTCCGCGGTTGCGGTGGCGGTGCTCCTGCTCGGTATCCCAGGGATTGTCCTGGGGGTTACGCTCATCTGGCATAGCGCCACCTCATCGGTTGAGGGGCGCGCTGTTGAGCTAGCGACCGTTGTGGAGCAGCGTTACGACGCGGGAAGCGGCATCTCGCAGCTATTACTGGAGCGCTATGCCTACGCGCGGTCTGATTACGAGGCACACGTCGAGGTATCCTCACCTGAGGGCCGGCTCGAGGCTGGCCCCGCAATTGAGGAGAAGCAGCGCACCATCCGGCACGCCGTCGTCACGGGTAGTACGAGAGTGATCGTGGAGATACCGCGTGAAGCCGTACTCATTCGGATGGGGTACTTTGCCGCACTGAGTGCCGCCCTCATCCTTTTCTCCTTCGGTATCGGTGTCTTTGTGGCGCTGAAACAGTCGCGGAGGCTCTCGGCCCCTCTGATCTTTCTCGCCGCCGCAGCGGAGCAGCTCGGTGCAGGCCAGACCCGGCCGCAGATGGAGAAATCGGGCATTGAGGAGATCGACCTCGTCTACGAAGAGTTGGTGCGCACCGCAGACCGCATGGCGGGCCGTATCTCCGCCGAACGGCAATTCAGCGCCGACGCCTCACACCAACTGCGCACCCCTCTCACGGCCCTCTCCATGCGCCTGGAGGAGATCCAATACCTGACTGATGACCCCGAAATCGCCGAAGAAGCGGGCAGTTGCCTGGAGCAGGTGGAGCGCCTCGCCGGTGTGGTGGAGGATCTACTTGCGGTTTCCCGTTCCGAGGCTGCTGGCAACACTGAGGCTGTACGGATTGGTCCGGTCTTCGAGCAACAGCGAGATGAGTGGGAACGCAGCTTCAAAAAGGCGGGACGCTCGCTCACCTTCGCCGACGAGGCCGGTGTGGCGGTGCTCGTCAACCCCGGTTCCCTCGCCCAAATCATCGCTACGCTCATCGAGAACTCGTTGAAGTACGGCGCAGGAGAGACGACCGTCCGATCCCGCAAAATGGGGCGCGGCGTCATCATCGAGGTGAGTGACGAAGGTAAGGGTGTGGACAAGGAGTTCATCGACGCCATCTTCATGAAGGGATTCTCCACCGGAGGCTCCACCGGCATCGGTTTGCCATTGGCCAAGTCTCTCGCCGAGGCCGACGGCGGCCGGTTGGAACTTACACAGAACAGCCCACCCGTGTTCTCGCTCGCCTTGAATGCCGTTCCTCAGGCACTCAACCCGGACAAGATCCTGCCGCCGGGGTCCATCATCACCGTGGGGTCACGACGCAAGCGGCGGTGAATCGGGGGTTCGGATTTCGTCGTCGTTATCAAACACGACGTACCTGTACATGACGTAACGGAATGCGGTGCCGAGGACGAGACCCACGACGTTCGCCGAGACGTTGTCCGCGAACTGCGAACGTAGGCCGAGGCCGTAGCGGGACACCCACAGGCAGGCGAGCGCGATGAGCATGCCACCCAGGTTGACCAGCACGAACATGATGAACTCGCGCGTCTTGGCGGAGGTGCGCTTCGTGCGGAATGTCCATAGCCGGTTCGTCACCCAGGAGAAGATCACCGCGACGGAAACAGAGATGATTTTCGCGACCATGGACGGGTCACCTGGAAGGGTGACGAGATCGGAGTGCGCCAGCAGGTTGAACAGGCCGACGTCGACGATGTAGGAGCCAAGGCCCACGATGCAGAAGCGGGTAAATTCGACCAACCACTCTCTCAAAGACTGTCCCTTGAGGAGGCGCTGGACGATATTGCGAGATGATGGCACCCGCTCAGTGTACCGCTGGGTAGTCTGGGGGCGTGAGCATCCAACATGTTGTCGGAACCGGAGCGGAACACGCAGCGCCACGAGTTGGCGTTATAGGAGGCGGGCAACTTGCCCGCATGATGCAAGAAGCGGCGGTCGCACTGGGAATCCAGTTGCATGCCCTCGTGGAAGCAGCGGACGGATCGGCTGGTCAGGTGATCCCCAATTCACGTGTCGGGGGAGCGAGTGAACGCGAACTCATCATGGAGTTGGCGCACGGTGTGGACGCACTAACCGTGGAACACGAGCACGTCCCCGATGAGATTCTCGCGGAGGCCACGCAGATCGTGCCGGTACGTCCGGGGGCACATGCGCTGAAGTACGCCCAGGACAAGATCGCCATGCGAGCCAAGATGGATCAGTTGGGGATTCCCGGACCGCGCTGGTTTGTGGCACGGAATGCCGCGGAGGTAGATGAGGCGCTTGAGGCGCTCGGGGGAGTGGCGATTGCCAAAACCCCGCGCGACGGCTATGACGGCAAGGGCGTGCGGGTGATCAGTGCGGCGAGTGAGGTGGCAGACTGGCTTGGTGTCGCTGAAGGCACCGGCGGCGAGAGTGACGCTGCGAGTAGTGCTGAGGCCAAGGGAGCCGAACTCCTCATCGAAGAGAAGATCCCCTTTGTCAGTGAGGCCGCGCAGTTGGTAGCGCGGCGTCCTTCGGGGGATGTTGCCGCCTGGCCTGTGGTGCAAACCGTTCAGGAGCAAGGGACCTGTTTCGAGGTGATTGCCCCCGCACCCGATGTGGATGAGGCGCTCGCGGAACAGATTCGCGAGATTGGCCGGAAAGTTGCCGAGGAGCTCGACGTGGTGGGAATCCTCGCCGTCGAACTCTTTCTCGCCCCTAGGCCCGATGGAAGGTTAGAACCCTACGTCAACGAACTCGCCATGCGCCCCCACAACTCCGGTCACTGGACTATCGAAGGTGCGCAGACGAGCCAGTTTGAGCAGCACCTGCGAGCTGTACTTGATTTGCCACTCGGCGGTGTGGAGCCGCTTGCGCCGTGGTCCGTGATGGTGAACGTGCTTGGCAGTGAACTACCCGATCCTCGACTTGCATATCCCCAGGTGATGGCCGCCTACCCGCAGGCAAAGATCCACATGTACGGCAAGGCGGTGGCGCCGAGGCGCAAGATCGGACACGTCACCGTTGTAGGAAGCAATCTAGACGAAGCGCGCCGCGTGGCGCTGGAGGCGGCAGCGATGCTGCGAGGGGAGAAGGCGTGATGGCCGAAAATGCAGCCATTGAGGCGAACGTGGCGAGTGAAGTTGATGTGGTGAGTGAAGTTGATGTGGTGAGTGAAGCTGACGTGGTGAGTGAAGTTGACGTGGCGAGTGAAGTTGACGTGGCGAGTGAAGTTGACGTGGCGAGTGAAGCTGACGTGGCGAGTGAAGCTGACGTAGCAGGTAACGCAAACGTAGCGGACGAGAAGAAGCCGCTTGTGGGGATCGTTATGGGCTCGGATTCCGACTGGAACGTCATGTCGGAAGCCGCGAAGGTCCTTGACGAATTTGGGATTCCTTACGAGGCGGATGTTGTGTCCGCGCACCGCATGCCCGAGGACATGGTCAGCTATGGTCGCGAAGCCGCAGGGCGCGGGCTGCGCGTCATCATTGCGGGTGCCGGAGGTGCGGCCCACCTTCCTGGCATGATGGCGGCCCTCACTCCGCTGCCGGTGGTGGGTGTACCCGTTCCGCTGAAGTACCTCGACGGGATGGATTCGCTGCTCTCGATCGTACAGATGCCGGCGGGAGTTCCGGTGGCCACGGTATCCATCGGTGGAGCGCGTAACGCGGGCCTTCTGGCCGTGCGAATCCTTGGTTCTGCGGATCCGGCGATCTTGGAAGCCATGGAAGAGTTCCAACGCGACCTACGTCAGATGGCTGTGGACAAGGGCGCTGCCCTCAAAGAGCGGCTGGGCTGACTTTACCCATCAATACTCAGAGGTACCGCTAACGTTCAGAGGTATCGCTGAAGGTCAGAGGTATCGCTGAAGGTCAGAGGTATCGCCAAAGAATTGAGTTTTTTGGAAAGAATTGAGCGCGAGACCGTGTCAAAATGCTCAACCCTTTCCATTTTCCTCAATCCTTTGGAGGGAGGGGGGAGTTGTATAGCCCGCTTGATGGGCAAGTTGCGCGGGCTCCCTGATGGGCAAGTTGTACGGCCCTCCCGAAAGGCTCAATCCTTTGGGCAAGTTGCACGGACTCCCCGATGGGCAAGTTGCGCGGGCTCCCCACTGTTTCTTGGGAGAGTGGAAGCACCCCGGCCCTTGGGAGAGTGACAGCGCCCCGGTCAGCTCATTGTTGGAAGTTAGCGCTGGTGAGCTGTCCGTCCCGCATGCGGGCGAAGAAATCATCCACCAGGTCGGGATTGAGCAGGACAGCCACTTGACCGGATTCTGTCCAATGCTCCAGCGTGGCAATCGGCGGTGTGCCCATGAGCCCACCCTCTCCCATGACACTGCGGAGTCCAAGACCAGCCTTGGCGATATCTACAAGCGAGGTGCCTTCGTCACCGGTCAGGTTGGATGCAGCCTTGCCCACGAGCGTGTACTGACGTACCGGGTTAATGAGGGTTGACGGAGAGGCGGCCTTGCCGATGAGCTTCGTCACCACCTGCCGCTGGCGCATGGTGCGGCCAATATCGCCCTGCGGGTCCGAATAACGCATCCGGGAGAACGCGAGCGCCGTATGGCCATTGACATCATGACATCCGGCCTGCCACTCAAGCCCTGAGAATTCGTCGTGGACCACATCGTAGTCCAGGCAAAGATTGAGGCCGCCGACGCCGTCGACAAGATCTTGGACGCCAAACATGGAGACCTCAAGGTAGTGATCTACCGTCATGCCGCTGAGATTCTCGACCGTCTCTACGAGCAACTCCGGCCCTCCGATGGAGTAGGAGGCGTTGATCTTGTCCTCGCCGTATCCGGGAATCTCCACCCAGCTATCACGGGGAAGTGATACCAGTGCTGGCGCACCAGACTGGGGAACCTGGAGAAGCATCAAGGTGTCGGCTCGCTGGCCCTCCGTGCCATCGTTGATGGCCTCCTCTTCGCGCTTGTCTGACCCGACGATGAGATAGGTGGTCCCGGGGGTATCGGGAGCGCCGCTGAGCGCGGAGAGATGGTCCATCTTCGAGTTGCCGTATTGGAGAAGGAAGAGGGGCCAGCCGACGACGGCAACTAGCAGCAGTACCAGAATGCCAACGATCCAGCGGCGAGGATTCCGGCGCTTGCGGGCACTAATGAGAGGAGCTCCTTGGTCCGGCGAAACTGGGTGTGATGGACTGCCGGACGGCCCGGTATTTTCACTCGCTAGTCCCTGGCCTACTAGTGGCCTGGAAGAATTCGCCGACACTCGACCTGCCGCGACGGGCTGCCGGTGAGAGGCAGGACTGTGCGACTGCGGAACCGCGGGTTGCGGGCTCGGCCGAGCTGATCGTTCCTGTCGAGGTTGAAAAGTGGGTGCGGCTGCCGAAGCCTCGGCAGCGTACTGGGAATCGGCAGCGTACTGGGAGCTTGCGGCACCGCGCTCTTCCAGCGGGGTTCGTTGACGATCGGGAGTCCGGCCCTTCTCAGGTTGTATGGTCCGGGGACGCTCAGAGGCTTCCCCGCGCTCGTGGAGCACTGCACCATTGCGTGTATGACGCGAACTCGACAGTTCCGGGAGGCGCCCACGCCCCACCTGTATGGCACCGCGTGCGGTTGGACGCGTGCCGTGACCGCGCGGCTCAAAAGAAGGAGGTTGAGAACTCATATCAGTCAATATCCCTACGGCTTGGCAACATCTCGGTTGCAGACGGGGGCGGCGGGAGTCTCATTCGCCTGCGCTTCTGATTCTGCGGGAGCGGGTGTTTCCACGATAGGGGCATCGTTCCCCGTTTCGTCCGCGGAAACAGTTGGGTTAGTGGTAGCGGGAGGATTCAGCGTGAGATCCTGAACGGAGATATTGCCCCATTCATCCGTGCTGGACGAGACGAGATGATCCTTCGCGATGGCGTTCCACAGGACCGCAGCATCGGGCAGGAGCGTGACGCGATCTCCTGCGGGCTCCCAGGGGGTGGTAATGAACTGGATGTTGGCGAGATCGATATTGCGCAGTGAATTGGCAAGGCCCGCGATGGTGGGAATATCGCCAAGTCCCTCGTTGGTGTCGAGGTTCGCCGTGGCGGCTTGAAGAATACGGTAGAGAGTGGGCATATCCGTGAACAGGTTCATGTTCTTCGCCTCGTTGAGGATAGCGAACACAAGTTCCTGTTGGCGGCCAATGCGGCTGATGTCCGAGCCGTTGCCGATGCTGTGGCGCGCGCGGGCGAGAGCAAGGGACTGTTGCCCGTCGAGGAGACGACACCCGGCGCCTACGTCGAGACCGGCGAACTCGTCATAGAGTGGCTCCTCGAAGTACATGGGGATACCACCCAAAGCGTTGACGACATCCTGGAACGAGGCAAAGTTCACCACAACATATCCGTCGAGATGGATGCCCGTCATTGTCTCAACGGTCTTCATGGTGCAGGCTGCTGCCGAAGCTACGTCTCCGGTTTGGCCGCCGATGGAGAATGCACTATTGAACTGGTCGTAGGTTTCCTCTGTGGTGAAGGTTGAGGAGAAGTCCTCGCCTTCGCGCACGGTACATGACGGGATATCCACGAGAAGATCGCGTGGAATCGAGATAACTTCAATCCGGCTGCGATCCTTACTCACATGGAAGAGCATGGTGGTATCCGCGCGCATACCCGCGGTAATTCCGAGTTCGCCTGATCCGTCGATATCGGAGTCACCTTCTCGAATGTCAGATCCGAGAACCAAGATGTTGATGGGGCGCCCTGCTGCCACATCAATGGGACCCGAGCCTTCACGATCCAGAAGGTCGTCAATGTTGGTCTGATTGATGTTGCTCTGCAAGCTGTGGTAGGCGGAAACCACGGCGCTGCCGAGAACCAACAACAGTGCAAGCAGCACGAGAAGAGCCACGCGACCGGTGTGACGGTTGCGTGGTCCTACGAGGAGATGCGCTTCAGCGCGGCCCGGATTGCTCACGCCCTCAATAATACGGTGCCCATGACCCGGTCTAGGTGGTCCTATGGTGTGATTCTCAGTCGGGCTGTTCACCCATGAAAATCTCAGCTTTCCTTGTTATTTCGGGCGGTGGTGCGCCCGCTTTCTCCACCTAGAGTAGGGTTATAACTTCCACCTGGAGTCGGGTGGTCTCTCAGAATTTTCCCAGATGAACCGATAGGCTTGGCCTGTGAAGAATCACCTCCCGCTACGAGTCGTCACCGTGGCGTTCAACCCCGGTCCCGATCTGGCATCGATGGCGGCCTCACTCGAGAATGCAACGAGTGACCCCTACGAGCTGGTCATTGTGGACAATGGTTCGGACCCCACCGTTGTGGATGATGTAGCGCGCCGGTTTAGCGCCCGAGTTATTCGCCCGGGTGAAAATCTCGGATATGGCCGCGCGGCGAACTTGGGGCTGGCCGATGCAACGACTGAGTGGGGCGTCGTCGTTAATCCCGATGTTGTCTTTGATCGCGGCTCGTTGGACTCGATGCTGCACAGCGCCCAGTCCTGGCCGCGAGGCGGAGCCTTTGGGCCTCTCATCCTCACCGAAGCTGGCGACGTGTACCCTTCGGCGCGGCGTTTTCCGCGGCTTGTCACGGGTATCGGACACGCCGTACTTTCTCATGTGTGGCAGGGAAATCCGTTCTCTCGGGCCTATCGGCAAGCCAGTTCTATTGACGACGAACACCCCGTCGATTGGCTATCCGGGGCGTGCCTGCTGGTGCGTCTGGAGGCTTTCCGGGAGGTCGGCGGCTTCGATGATTCCTACTTCATGTTTTTCGAGGACACGCAGCTGGGGGAGCAGCTGAAGGAAGCCGGATGGCAGAGCGTCTATTTGCCGTTGGCCAAGATCCAGCATCAGCAGGGATCGAGCTGGAAGGACAGGCCCGCCACCATGCTGCGTGCCCACCATCGCAGCGCGGCCCATTATCTCGACGGCGTCTATTCGAGTCCGTCGCAGGCCCCCCTGAGACTTGCGCTGCGGGCCGCACTATGGCTGCGTGGCGAATTGCAGGTGCTTCTTTCACGCGTGAAGCACGGCTGAATTTCCTGCAATCCGCACGTTACTTTGCTGTCCTGTTTCCTTTATATGTGAGTAGTTTTCTCTGTATGTGAGTAACAGTGTTGTGGTGAGAGTCGCAAAGGTGAATACGATACGAGCCTGCTGATATGTTCGTTTCGTTGCTCACCTTCCCAACGATTGGAACACCATGTCGCATCGGCTGCTCGCCGCAACGATGTCCTTTTCTCTTGCCACGCTTGCTCTTGTGGTTCCCGCGGTCGGAGCAGAACCAGGGAATGAGAACGTCGCCATCCCACTCACCGACGATGCAGGCATGCTGACCGCATCGGCTCGTTCCGGCTTCGAGAGTGTGGCGATGGCGGACGATTCCGGAGTTCTCTCGGCCCAGCTTGACGACTCCTACGCGGTGTTTACCGAGCCAATTGCTCTGGACTCGCCCTTTGCAGTCGCAGCGGTTACGTGGAGCGCGGGCCAGGAATTGCCGTCCGGCACCCGGGTGGAGATGCGCACGCTCGACGACGGCGAGTGGTCGCAGTGGTTTTCTCTGGAGAACGACGCCCTTGGGGGCGTGCGTGACGGCACCGAAGCGAACGTATCCGGCGGATCAACCGGAGTCCAGGTCCGCGTGACGGAGGGCGACGGGGAACTTCCCAGCGATCTTCGCATCGATATCTCCTACGGAGCTGACGCCGTGGAAGAACTCGACGCTGTGGAACCAGCTCAGGTGCTGCCTGAGATTGCCTCCTACCAGACGCCTGTGGTCAACGATCGATCAACCTCGCTCATCGATGCGGAAGGAACCACCAGCCTTCTCGACGGCGGCGCCCAGCTTTCCACCGTGGCCCCACAGGACACCGCCGCGACCCCGCAAGAGACCGCGGATGGCCTGTCCGCGCCATCGGCCACCAAGGTCGATACCGCAAAGGCAGTAGCGAGAGCCAATATCCAGCCGCGTTCGGCATGGGGTGCCAACGAAAACTACATGCAATGGTCCCCTGACTATGCGGCCTTCCAAGGCGTTATCGTGCACCACACTGCCGGCTCCAACAACTATTCCCAGGCTGAGGTTCCCGCTGTCATTCGTGGAATCTACAGCTACCACGCGTTGACGTTAGGGTGGGGCGATATCGGGTACAACGTCGTCGTCGACAAATACGGTGGACGGTGGGAAGGGCGTAAGGGAACGCTGAACTCTGCGCCCGGAACAATGGTGGTGGGTGGGCACGCACGTCCACGCAACACCCACACCATGGGAATCTCGGTGCTGGGAGACTACACCCAGACGGATTGGACGACGGGCAGGACCCTCGTGCCGTCGGCCGCCGTTCTGCGTGCCATCTCGGATGTCTCGGCGTGGAAGTTCGCTGTCTCGGGTGTCAATCCACGCTCAACGAGCCCGCTCAAGGTGCCTACCTGGTCAGAAAGCCCGATTAATTCGTCGCTGCAACCGGGAACGCCGCTGCCGAGAATTTCTGGTCACCGGGATGTGTCGAGCACCGCGTGCCCAGGATCGATCTACAACTATTTCGGGCAGATCCGCTCCGATACGGCGGACGCCTACGATTCCTTCTTCGTGGAAGCGATCGAACCGGCGCCGAAGCCTTCCCCCGTACCTACACCCACGCCTACGCCTACGGAACCGGCCCTTCGTTTCTACCTCAACGATGCCTGGACCGGCACCGCTAACATTTCCTTCTCCTGGGGCGCCCGTTCGGATGAGGTGCTGGTGGGTGATTGGAATGGTGATGGTAAGGACACGTTGATGCTGCGGCGCGGCAACACCTTCCACCTGAAGAACACGCTTGCCTCGGGCGGCGCGGACAAGACCTTCTCGTACGGGAGGGCCAAGGACGTGATCTTGGTGGGTGACTGGAACGGAAATGGCAAGGACACCCTGGCCGTGCGCCGCAGAAACACGTACTTCATCAGCAACAACCTCAATGGAGGGGACGCCTCCACCACCGTCACCTACGGCCGTGTGAACGACGACGTGTTCGTCGGCTCCTTCAGCTCGAAGATCGCCGCAGATTCGCTTGCGGTGCGGCGTGGAAACACGTACTTCATCACCAACACCATTCGTAGCGGGGCTGCCGACCGCAGGGTCGCCTATGGTCGTGCCGGTGACGAGACGCTGGTGGGGGACTGGAACGGTGACGGGGCTGATACCCTCGGCGTTCGTCGAGTGAAGTAGAATCTCGGTGCGGCTGACAGTCGTCGTCGCACATCACGCCCGGAGTGTCCATGAAAGTCTTTGTCCAGATCCCCTGTCTCAATGAGGAAAAGACTCTTCCTCTTGTCTTGTCGTCTATTCCGCGCGAGATTCCCGGCGTGGACGAGGTGGAGATCCTCGTGGTGGATGACGGCTCGACAGATCGCACCATCGAAGTAGCCAAAGAACACGGCGTGACGCATTTTGTCTGCCACCGCGGCAACCAAGGACTGGCTCGTTCCTTCCGCGACGGCGTCCACTACGCCCTCGGCCACGGCGCGGACATCGTTGTGAACACGGATGGTGACAGCCAGTACCCCCAGGCTGAGATCGCCCATCTCGTTCAGCCGATCATTGCGGGCCAGGCGGATATCGTCATCGCTGACCGCCAGACTTCGAAGATCGCCGAATTCTCGCCGTTCAAGAAGCTCATGCAGCATGTGGGCTCGCGGGTGGTCAACGCCGCCGCGGGAACGCACCTGCCCGACGCCGCGTCTGGATTCCGTGCCTACTCGCGCGAATCGCTCATGCGGCTCAATGTGGTCACCCAGTTCTCCTATTGCATGGAGACGATCATTCAGGCGGGCAACAAGCGCCTGCGGATCGCCTCGCACCCCATCACTACGAACCCCAAGACGCGTGAATCACGCCTCTTCAGTAACATCTTCCAGCACATGTTCAAGTCGGGAATGGCGATTATTCGTTCATTCCTCATGTTCAAGCCGCATGTGCCGCTTGGGTGGCTTGCCGTGCTGACGGGGATTGCCGGGATGATTCCCTTCGTTCGTTTCCTCGTCTATTTCCTTATGGGGCAGGGTGCGGGCCATATTCAGTCGTTGATCTTCGGCTCGGCGATGCTGGTGGCGAGTCTGCTGAGCCTCGCCATCCTGGTCATCGCGGATATTCTGCGCACCAATCGCGTGCTCTTGGAGGAACAACTCGAACGCACCAAGGAGATCCAATACGGGTGGACCGCGAGTAATCCCGATACGGCTGGTGAGGGCACAGGCCTCCCGGATTCGCCCGGGGAGAGGAACTGACCGTGCGGATTCTGGCCTTCGGAACCTACGATGTGGCGACTCACCCGCGGGTAAGCGTCCTCCTCACCGGCTTGGCACGGCAGGGGCACCGGGTGACGGAGCTTAATCGCCCGCTGGGTATCGGTACAGCGGGGCGGGTGGAGGCGCTCAAGAGTCTGCGGGGTGCCGTGACGTTTGCTGGCCGGTTGCTTTCGCGGTGGTTGTCCCTTGCGATCAGTTCGTTGCGTTTTCGTGGCGCGCGGCGTCCTGACGCCATCGTGGTGGGCTACCTGGGACATTTCGACGTGGTGCTCGCGCGCCTTCTCTTTCCGCGCACCAACATCCTGCTTGATCACCTCATTTTTGCGGCGGACACCGCTGCGGACCGGCGCCTGGACAGCGGAGCGAAGTCCGCACTCCTGCGGGCTCTGGACTTGCTGGCCCTGCGCTGCGCCACCACGATTATCGTCGACACCCCGGACCACCGCGCCCTGGTGCCGGAGAACCTCCGGGACAAGGCCGTCGTCGTTCCCGTGGGAGCGCCGGACGCATGGTTCGAGGCGCGAAAGGTTCGGGACGCTACGGTCTCGGATATTTTGTCGACGACGACGCGGCGCCCTTCCGTTGTTTTCTTCGGCCTGTTTACCCCGCTCCAAGGCACGCCAACTATTGCTCGTGCGCTTCGTCTGCTTGACGAGAGGGGCGTGAGCTGCGCCGTGACGCTTATTGGACGTGGACAGGATGAAGCTGAGTGCCGTGGCATTCTCGCGGGGCTCTCGGGGAGCGTTCAGATTACCTGGCGTGATTGGGTTGCCGCCGATGAGCTGCCCGCGGTGGTTGCCGCGCATGATGTGTGCCTGGGAATCTTCGGCGACTCCCCGAAGGCGGGACGAGTGGTTCCGAACAAGGCTTTCCAGGGGATGGCTGCGGGATGCGCGCTTGTCACCTCGGATACCCCGGTACAACGTGCGGTTCTCAAGGATGCGGCCTTCGTTCCCGCGGCAGACCCGGAGCCGCTGGCCGATCAGCTCGCAGAGATTATTGAGAACCCGGAAGCGTTGGAGGATCTCAAGCGGCGCGCCGCGCGCCGTGCAGATACCGCCTTCCGACCCGAGACGGTAACGAACTCGCTGAAGGACCTGCTGTGAGGAAGATTCTTGGTTTCCTACAGTCGCCGACGTTCCGCGCGGGCTTCCTGGTGGTGGCCGTGCTGGCAGCCATCTACGCAGTGGTGAGCAACTGGGGCGATGTGAGCGAGGCACTGCGTGCGCTACCCCTCTGGCTTGTGGCGGTGGAGATCGCTTTGGCCTTTGGATACGTGTATCTCACGATGGCGTCCTGGCGTCTCGTTCTCAACGATGTGGGTGCCCCGGTGGACCGCGCGGTCGCCAGCCGGATCTTCTTCTCCTCCCAGGTGGCCAAGTACCTGCCCGGGGGCGTGTGGAACTTCGTAGCGGCGGCGGAGGTGGGCCGGGACTACGAAATCTCGCGGCGGCGCTCGGTCTGCGCGCTGCTCGTCTCCATTGTCATTTCCATTGTCACCGGGATGGTTCTGGCCATCCTCGCGGTGGCGCTCGGCTCGGCGGAAGTGCGCGAGACCTACGGATGGCTCGTGTTTGTGCTTCCCGTGGCACTCGTGGCGCTCTGCCCTCCAGTGCTCAACCGGCTCGTCAACCTTGCGCTCAAGATCCTGGGGCGTGAGCCCTTGGACGATGCGATGTCCTGGGGCTCCACGATGCTTGCCGCGGTGTGGGCGCTCGCGGCCTGGTGCGTGGTGGGACTGCAGCTGTGGCTCATGCTTGCTCAGCTCGGAATGCCCGCCACCGTGCCCACTTTCCTACTCGCCACCGGCGGCTATGCGCTTGGATGGACGGCGGGCTTCCTCGTCTTCTTTGTCCCGGCCGGGGCCGGTGTGCGGGAGGTGGCGCTGGGTGCGGTGCTCTCGACGGTGGCACCGGCGGGCGTCGTGGTTGTTGTTGTCCTGCTCGCCCGTATCTTCACGACACTGGCAGACATCGGCTGGGGAGTGGGAGCGTCGCTCCGTATGCGCCGAGGCTGAGGCAACACCTGGATCATGACGCAACACAAGGACCACTGACGCAAGTGGCTAGTGGATCTGGGCTCCCGGAAGCGGCTTTGTCGGCTTCGTAGTCTCGGTGGATTTCTCGTCCGTTGGGGTCTTGTTGTCCGCCTTGCCATTTTCCTTGGCGGGTGTCGTGACGCCGTCGTTCTGAGTGGAGGTCTTGCCGCCCTGGGTCAGGATGTCGGCGGCGTCGTCGTTCTTGGTACCGGGACTCTCTCGCAATGTTATCTTCGTGCCGGACAAACTGTTCATGGCGTCAACGAGGCGCTGGCCGAGAGTGGGCGCCAAGGAAACAACGTACTGGCGTGAGACGTGCATGGTATCCACATAGACGAAAATGTTGCCGATGATTGTGGGGCAGAGATCGCCCGAGCAGAACTGGTCGGTGAGATCCACGGTGGTGAAGTTCTTGGATTCGAGGGGCGCGGAGGGGTTGGTTGTGGCCTGATAATCCGGGCGGAATAGGACGCAACCGCCGGTGAGACTTGTGGAGAGGTTGGCGAGCGAGCACTCCAGAAGGTTGTCGGAGTTGCGTAGCGTGTCACGGATTCCGATGACTGGGACGTCACGCTTGGCGAGTTCGGCGAGCAGCGGCTTGAGACCGGGAACCGCTTGTTCGTCGGGTGCACCGGATGCGGTGAGTGTGGAGAGGAGCAGTACGTAGTCGGGCTGGAAATCGTCAACGTAATCCAACGCGGCGTTGTTGCGTTCGCGGCAGGGAGTCTCGGCCGAGTCATTGATACCCCACGCGCATCCAGATTGATGGGCGAGCTGGATGTACCAGTTGTTGTCCTCAGCAAGCTGACGCAATGCGGGAGAGAACTGGGTGAGCTTTGAATTGCCGACGGCGAGGATGCGCACGTCGGCGTTCTCACTATCGCCCACCTGGCTACAGTAGCCAAGCTTTGGCCACGAGAACGCCTCGGGGATGTCGTCACCGCAGGAATCGGGCAGGGCCGCGGCCCACGGATCAGTGGGATTTGGGAGAGGATCTTCGGTAAAAGGAAGCTTCACCGATTCGGTGAGTGCCCGGGCCCCGGGATGTGTCACTGGATCGACGGTGATCTTCGCGGACGCCGTGAACGCTTCCTTCTCGGTGCGATCGTTGACGCGCGAGTCCCAGAACCACACGCTGCTGAGACCCACGGTTAATGCTGTGAGGGCGACGCCGATCTTGCGTCCAGTAGCTGAGTTCGCCCACGTCCATGTGCGGATCGGATCGTCAACCGCCTTGGTGAGAGCCCAGGCGAGGAGGATTGACACCATGATGAGGATGAATCCATCAAGGATACTGAGGGACTCTGCGCCAATGACGTTGAGGAAGATGACGAAGATGGGCCAATGGATGAGGTAGACCGAGTAGGAGATATTGCCAAGGGTGACCAGTGGCCGCCAGGAAAGAAACCGGCCAGCACTCCAGCGGCTGTCGCCGGTGGGGAAGAGAAGAATGAGGGAGACTGCCAGCATCGGGACGGCCGCCATTGGGCCGGGGTAATGGCCGATGGAGACAAGGCAGTACGTGACCAGAACGGCCAGTCCCAGCCACGACAGAACACGCGAGGGCAGGCGCATCCTCGTAATCCACGGGGCGGCGACGGCGAGGGTGGAACCGAGTGCGAACTCCCAGAGACGAGCCTGCGTATAGAAGTAAACCGAGCCATCAGTGGGAGCCTCATTGAGAAGCCACCACAGCGAGCCGCCGGTGATGAGGGCGAAAACAACGAATGCGATGGGGCGAACTGGTTGGCGCAGAAGTTTCGCGAGTAACACGCACACGGTCATAACAAGCGGCCAGAGTAGGAAAACCTGCCCCTGCATGGACATCGACCACAGGTGCTGGAGAGGACTGGAGAGCGCGCTATTCTCGGCGTAGTAATCGGCTGAGACCTCAACGAGTCGCCAGTTCTGGGTATAGGTGAGGGAGGCGACTGCCTGGTCAAAGATCTCTGCCCAGCGTGTGCGGGGAAGGAACTGCACCGTAGCCCAGAGCGTTGTGAAGACGACGACGATGAGCGGGGGCAGCAACCTCTTGAACGTGGTGGCCCAGCGTTCGATGAAGAACGGCATCTTTCCTGATTCGGCACGTCGGACGAACGACGCCGTCATCAAGAAAGCCGAGATCATGATGAAGGCGTCCACGCCGATGGGTGAACCGATCGTCCAGGCGTGATACAGAAGTACCTGGATCATGCAGATGGCACGAAGTCCCTGAATATCGAGGCGCTGGGGTGAGCGCCCGATAGGTTGGGCTATGGCCACTGAAGGCTGGACGGTAGCTGCCGAGGTACCAGGAGGCGTTTGTGCGCGATCTTGACTCGCCGGGTCGGAGACTGTGCTCTGAGGTGTGGAGTGAGACATCGATTCCAGAGTCTAACCAAAGTGGACTAGCGAATCGACCCTGGGAATGGTATGCGAGGCCAATTCACTGTGGTATATCGCATGTCGGTGGGTGTGTGGGCGTGTGAGCGTGTGGGCGTGTGGGCGTGTGGGCGAATCTAAACACCGCCACCGCTGTATACACAGGATCACGTGGGTGTGTGGGTGAATCTGAAGATGCATGTAGATGGGTGGAGATGCGGAGGCGTCCCAAGGTGACGGGACGACTTGAGGGCACAAAGGAGCGCGACGGGTCAGACTGAGGAGATGTCGCTACGTGACGTGACGACTCCCACCGAGAGAATGTTCTAGCAAGCGATAGAATTTATTCCGGTTCATTCAAAAGTTCATTGAACGAAGCGGCAACAAGCCGCGAATTACAACACACTGAGGCGGCCCCGAGCCGCGGAATAGGCGGGACTCATGCGCTGGTTGATTGCCGGAGCCAAGGGAATGCTCGGTCAGGATCTCGTGGAGCGAGTCGTTCGCGATGGACACGACGTCGTCGCCGTTGATCGCGATGAAATCGACATTACCGATCCCCACAGCGTTGCTCAGGTGGTCAAGGATATCGATGTGCTGGTCAACGTTGCGGCCTTCACCGCGGTGGACAAGGCCGAAGAGGAAGAGGCCGCGGCGTTTACCGTGAATGCCACCGGTCCCGAAATTCTCGCACGTCGTTGTGCCGAGATTGGGGCGCGTATCGTGCACATCTCCACTGATTACGTCTTCGGTGGCGACGC
>RRZU011773324.1_pt1 | contig 16977 bp, 11 predicted proteins | sample 2165561 | NCBI WGS metagenome assembly RRZU01 (sample SAMN10456909, study PRJNA506462) | wastewater metagenome | isolation source: wastewater sludge | place: USA: Moscow, Idaho | reverse complement strand
TGAAATGGTTATGCCGGGTGACAATATTCAGATGACGGTCAAGTTGATCAACCCGATCGCCATGGAAGAAGGTCTGCGCTTCGCTATTCGTGAAGGCGGGCGTACCGTTGGTGCCGGCGTCGTCGCTAAGATCATCGAGTAAAAAAGGAAACAAAGACGTTAGGGCGTGCCGATGGTGGTGCGCCCTTAGTCTCTGCTGCAGGGGTATAGCTCAACTGGCAGAGCGTCGGTCTCCAAAACCGAAGGTTGGGGGTTCGATTCCCTCTGCCCCTGCCACAATTTTTCATTAAAGCTGACGAAATGGCCGATAAAATCAAGTTTACGTTGGCGCTATTGCTGCTTATTGCCGGCGTAGCCGGTTTTTACTTTCTCGCTGAGCAAGCAATGATTTTGCGTGTCTTGGTCGTTCTTCTTGGAATTGCTTGTTCGGCTGCGGTGGCTTGGCAGACGGATCCTGGTCGTCGGTTTTTTGCTTTTGCCAAAGAGTCTACTGTTGAGGCCAAGAAGGTTGTATGGCCGACGCGCAAGGAGACTCTGCAAGCAACCGGGTTGGTGTTCGTTTTCGTAATCGTTATGGCTCTATTTCTCTTCCTTACCGACAAAAGCGTCGAGTGGGTGTTGTATGACCTGATTCTTGGCTGGAGAAAATCATGAGCAAGCGTTGGTATGTGGTTCACGCGTATTCGGGATTTGAGAAGAGCGTGCAGCGAGCTCTAGATGAGCGTATTCAACGTCAGGGGATGCAGGATTTCTTTGGGCGCGTCCTGGTTCCGGTGGAAGAGGTCGTCGAGCTGAAGTTGGGGCAGAAGAGCATTTCCGAGCGCAAGTTCTTTCCGGGCTATGTGCTGGTTGAAATGGAAATGAACGATGAATCTTGGCATTTGGTGAAAAGTACGCCAAAGGTTACCGGTTTCGTGGGCGGTACCGCCAACAAGCCGACTCCGATCTCCGAGAAGGAGGTCGAGAAGATCATGCAGCAGATGCAGGATGGCGTAGAAAAGCCGCGTCCAAAAGTGCTTTTCGAGCCGGGTGAGGTCGTTCGGGTCAAGGAAGGTCCGTTTACCGATTTTCATGGTTCGGTTGAGCATGTTAACTACGAGAAGAACCGTCTCCGTGTTTCTGTCACCATTTTTGGTCGGGCGACGCCGGTTGAGCTGGAGTTTGGTCAGGTCGAAAAGGTCTGAAGCCTAGTTGATTCAGGACTGCCGAAATTCCCTCGGTGGTCCCTGTGGTGCGACCTCCGGGTCGCGTTTGTCGTTGGGGAGCGCCGTGAAAAGCGCGTTTGCACCCGTTTAAAGGAGTTATACCGTGGCAAAGAAAATTGTCGGCTTTATCAAGCTGCAAGTGCCGGCGGGCAAGGCTAATCCTTCGCCTCCGATCGGCCCCGCGCTAGGTCAGCGTGGTCTTAATATCATGGAATTCTGCAAGGCCTTTAATGCACAGACTCAAGGTCTGGAGCCAGGCTTGCCGATTCCGGTGGTGATTACCGCATTCGCGGACAAGAGCTTCACCTTCATCATGAAGACGCCTCCGGCGACCATTCTGATCAAGAAGGCCGCTGGAATCCAAAAGGGCAGCCCTAAGCCCCACGTTGATAAGGTTGGCAAACTGACCCGCGCCCAGTGCGAAGCAATCGCCACGCAAAAAATGCCCGATTTGACTGCTGCTGATATGGATGCTGCGGTTCGCACTATCGCTGGCAGCGCCCGTTCGATGGGCATCACCGTGGAGGGCCTCTAACATGTCGAAGCTTAGCAAGCGCCAAAAGGCAATGCAGGGCAAGGTTGACCACAATAGAAGTTATGCAGTCGCTGATGCGCTGAAACTCGCGAAAGACTTTGCAACTGCCAAATTTGACGAGTCGATCGATGTTGCTGTGAGTCTGGGCATTGATCCGCGTAAATCTGATCAGTTGGTTCGTGGTTCCGTCGTTCTGCCTGCAGGTACCGGTAAGACGGTGCGTGTCGCGGTTTTTGCTCAAGGTGAGAAGGCTGAGGTGGCAAAGGCTGCCGGTGCGGACATCGTTGGCTTTGAAGATCTAGCGGCAGACATCAAGGCTGGAAACATGAATTTCGACGTGGTTATTGCCACGCCAGATGCCATGCGTATCGTCGGTCAGCTTGGTCAGGTTCTCGGCCCCCGTGGGCTTATGCCGAACCCGAAGGTTGGCACGGTGACCATGGATGTTGGCACCGCAGTCAAGAACGCCAAGGCTGGCCAGGTTCAGTATCGCACCGATAAGGGCGGTATCGTGCATAGCACCATTGGCCGTGCATCTTTCGATGCGGAAAAGCTCGAACTGAACCTTAAGGCGCTGATTGAGGCGCTGAGCAAGGCTAAGCCGGCTAGTTCCAAAGGGCAATATCTTAAGAAGGTCGCGGTTTCCAGCACCATGGGACCTGGTGTCCGTGTGGATTCTTCCACGCTCCAGTAACAGAAATTATTTGCAAGGTCGATAGATTATCGACCTTGGCAAGAACTTTGGGCTGCTGACCGGCAACATGGTTGGCAGATCGTCAAAGACCGCAGGTGCCTTACGGCAATACCAAGAGGCTTAAGCGTATCAGCGGCCTGCGTAGACGGTGAGCCCCGAACAAGGATTTTTCGGCAGATGCCTTTTAGCTGTCGGTACTCTTGGTTCAGGTCGCCGTGGGTGCAACGTGTCCAGCCGGGCATGTTGTGTGTTGACTTGATAGGAGGTAGGACCCATGGGTCTCAATCTTGATGATAAAAAAGCCGTCGTGGCCGAGGTGTCAGCTAAGGTAGCTACCGCCCAGACTATTGTTGTGGCTGAGTACATTGGACTTGAGGTGGCACACCTCACCAAGCTTCGTGCTCAGGCTCGCAAGTCGGGCGTGTATTTGCGCGTGCTGAAAAACACATTGGTGCGGCGTGCGGTCGCCGGTAGCCAGTTCTCTGAGCTGGCCGCGCAAATGACCGGGCCGTTGATTTATGGTATTTCCGACGACCCCGTTGCAGCAGCCAAAGTTCTTAACGACTTTGCAAAAACCAATGACAGGCTTGTTCTGAAGGCAGGTTCTTATGCCGGCAAGGTGCTCGATAAAGCTGGTGTGCAATCACTTGCCTCGATTCCGAGCCGTGAGGAACTGCTGGCCAAGCTGCTTGGCGTGATGAAGGCGCCGGTTTCCGGGTTCGCCGTTGCGCTTGGCGCTCTCGCTAAACAGCGCGAAGGCGCCGCTGCCTGAGCCTCAAACCATTGACTGCAATTTTACGTATTCAGATTTAGGAGTTTATTGATTATGGCTATTACTAAAGAAGAAATCCTCGAAGCCGTCGGTAGCATGACCGTGATGGATTTGAATGACCTCGTTAAGGCGTTCGAAGAGAAGTTTGGCGTTTCCGCTGCTGCTATGGCCGTTGCTGGTCCCGCGGCTGCTGCCGCTGCTGTTGAAGAGCAGACCGAATTCACGGTCATGCTGCTCGGCGCTGGCGAAAAGAAGGTTGAAGTGATTAAGGTCGTTCGCGCTGCAACCGGCCTTGGCCTGAAGGAAGCCAAAGACCTCGTTGATGGCGCTCCAAAGGCTGTCAAGGAATCGATCGCGAAGGCTGACGCTGAAGCTCTGAAGAAGTTGCTTGAAGACGCTGGCGCCAAGGTTGAGGTTAAGTAAGTTTTGCTTTGCCAGCCGGGCTGGTGGCTATTAGCCGCCAGCCCTTTTGTGCTTGTTCGGGAATGACTTCGCAAGTTGTTGTTTCTACGTAATGAATGCGCATTTTTGTAGTGTGCAAATCTAAGCGCAAGTGGGAGTGCTAGAGGTAGAGGTGTTTTCTGCCGCAGCCCAACTGTTCTTACGTTTGTCCGTTGCAAATCATTTTGGGTCATTTGATTCAAGGTGGAATGCGTTAAAGGATTTTGCTTTCTGAGCTCGGAGCAACCATGACCTACTCCTATACAGAGAAAAAACGTATCCGCAAGAGTTTTGCCAAGCGGGATAATGTGCTTGCTGTGCCGTTCTTGCTGGCTACGCAACTGGAATCTTTCACTGCATTTCTTCAGGCCGCCGTACCGCCTACGCAGCGTAAAAACCAAGGCCTGCAAGCCGCTTTTTCCTCGATTTTTCCGATTGTCAGCCATAGCGGGAATGCCCGTCTGGAATTTGTCAGTTATGCGCTAGCAGAGCCTGCTTTTGACGTGAAGGAATGTCAACAGCGTGGGCTGACTTTTGCCTCCGCTTTGCGCTCGAAAGTTCGCTTGGTTATTCTTGATCGCGAAACGCCTGACATGATCAAGGAGGTCAAAGAGCAGGAAGTCTACATGGGAGAGATACCGCTCATGACGACAACCGGCTCTTTCGTCGTGAATGGTACCGAACGAGTCATCGTTTCGCAGTTGCACCGTTCGCCCGGCGTCTTTTTTGAGCATGATCGAGGAAAAACGCACAGCTCCGGAAAGCTGCTCTTCTCAGCTCGCGTGATTCCCTACCGCGGCTCTTGGCTCGACTTCGAGTTCGATCCGAAGGACGTTTTATTCTTCCGTGTCGACCGTCGTCGCAAGATGCCGGTCACAACCCTGCTTAAGGCCATCGGCCTGACGCCGGAGCAAATCCTGCGTGAGTTCTTTGAGTTTGATAGCTTCCAAATCGGAAAAAAGGGCATCGAGTTCCATCTGGTGCCCGAGCGCTTGCGTGGTGAGGTCGCACGTTTCGATTTCAATGACAAGTCCGGCAAGCTAATCGTCGCCAAGGATAAACGCATCACTGGCAAGCATATTCGCGAGCTCGACGCTGCGGGGATTACCCAGATCGCCGTACCGGAGGACTTCCTCGTAGGCCGTGTCGTAGCACAAAATGTTATCGACACAGATACGGGCGAGATTCTTGCCAATGCCAACGATGAGGTCACCGAGTCCGTGCTCGCAAAGTTGGTTGAGGCTGGGGTTGATTCCCTGCAGACGCTCTACATAAACGATCTTGATCGAGGCGGCTTTATTTCGCAGACCTTGCGGACCGATGAAACAGTTTCGAAACAGGCGGCGCGTGTTGCTATCTACCGCATGATGCGGCCAGGTGAGCCGCCGACGGAGGAAGCCGTTGAAATTCTATTCAATGGCCTTTTCTATTCTGACGAACGTTATGATCTCTCGGCCGTTGGCCGGATGAAGTTTAATCGTCGGGTTGTCCGCCAGGATGTTGTTGAATACAAGGTCATGCTTAAGCATGTGCCTGCGAAGCGTGATGCAATCGTTAGCGCGATTGTTGAGGCAGCGGGTGGGTCGACAGCAGCCGTTGAATTGTTGCTTTCCGAGCTGAATTACGGCATGCGTGCGGTAGCCGAGAACCTGACCGAGGCGGATGCAGCGGCGTTGTCCGTGAAGCTGAAGAGTCTCGGTGTTATTAACGAGGTTCGTGAGCAGCTGACACTGTCGCCACGCGACATCGTTGAAGTAATCAAGATTCTCGTCGAACTTCGCAATGGTCGGGGCGATATCGACGATATTGATCACCTTGGTAATCGCCGTGTGCGTTCCGTTGGCGAATTGGCTGAGAACCAATTTCGTGCTGGCTTGGTGCGCGTCGAGCGCGCCGTCAAAGAGCGTCTCTCGCAAGCCGAATCCGACAATCTGATGCCGCACGACTTGATCAACGCGAAGCCAATCAGTGCTGCAGTCAGGGAGTTTTTCGGTTCCAGCCAACTCTCGCAGTTTATGGACCAAACCAATCCGCTGTCCGAGATTACGCACAAGCGCCGTGTTTCAGCTCTCGGGCCGGGCGGTCTGACGCGTGAGCGCGCCGGCTTTGAGGTGCGCGACGTGCACCCGACACACTATGGACGTGTTTGCCCGATCGAGACGCCGGAAGGCCCGAATATTGGCCTGATCAATTCTCTGGCGCTTTTTGCACGAACCAACGAATACGGGTTCCTCGAAACCCCCTATCGCAAAGTTGTCGATAGCAAGGTGACCGATCAGATCGAGTATCTTTCGGCGATTGTAGAGGGCGGATACATTATTGCCCAGGCCAATGCCTCGCTTGGCGACAATGGCCTATTACTGGATGACCTGGTAACCTGCCGCGAGAAAGGCGAAACGATTCTTGCAGAGCCTTCCCGTGTTCAATATATGGACGTTGCGCCTGGCCAGATCGTGTCGGTTGCTGCTTCGCTGATTCCGTTCCTTGAGCATGACGATGCGAATCGCGCGTTGATGGGTGCCAACATGCAACGCCAGGCAGTGCCATGTTTGCGTCCGGAAAAGCCATTGGTCGGAACCGGTATCGAGCGTACCGTCGCTGTTGACTCGGGCACGGCTGTTCAAGCCTTGCGCGGCGGCAAGGTCGATTACGTCGATGCTTCGCGCATTGTTGTGCGTGTCAATGACGACGAAACCGTGCCGGGCGAAGTTGGAGTCGATATCTACAATCTGGTCAAGTACACGCGCTCTAACCAGAACACCAATATCAACCAGAGACCGCTCGTCCGTGTCGGCGATGTGATTGCCAAAGGTGATGTCGTTGCTGATGGCGCTTCTACCGACAAGGGCGAGTTGGCGCTGGGTCAGAATATGTTGCTGGCTTTTATGCCGTGGAATGGCTACAACTTCGAAGACTCTATTCTGATTTCGGAGCGTGTGGTTGCCGAAGACCGCTTTACCTCCGTTCATATTGAGGAGCTGACGGTTGTCGCGCGCGACACCAAGTTGGGGCCGGAGGAAATTACTCGCGACATCGCGTCGTTGGGTGAAGCGCAGCTGTCGCGCCTGGACGAGTCGGGTATCGTCTATATCGGTGCTGAAGTTGAGGCGGGCGATGTCTTGGTCGGTAAAGTGACACCGAAGGGTGAAACTCAGCTGACCCCCGAAGAGAAGCTGCTGCGCGCAATTTTCGGTGAGAAGGCTTCCGATGTTAAGGATACGTCGCTACGCGTCCAGTCGGGTATCGCTGGCACGGTTATTGATGTGCAGGTTTTCACCCGTGAAGGAATCGAGCGCGATAAGCGTGCGCAGTCGATCATTGACGATCACTTGCGTGGCTATAAGCTGGATTTGGCTGATCAGATGCGCATCGTAGAACGAGATGCGTTTGCCCGGGTAGAGCGGCTGGTCGTTGGCAAGCTCGCTAATGGCGGGCCGAAGCGTTTGGCTAAAGGAACTGAGATTGCCAAAGAGTATCTCGACGGAATCGAGCCACATCACTGGTTCGATATCCGCATGGCAGATGATGAGGTTGCGCAGCAGTTGGAGTCCTTGCGCGAGGGTCTGGAGCAGACCCGCAAAGACTTTGATATCGCCTTCGAAGAAAAGCGCAAGAAGCTGACGCAGGGCGACGAATTGCCGCCAGGTGTGCAGAAGATGGTCAAGGTCTATGTGGCCGTCAAGCGTCGTCTGCAGTCGGGTGACAAGATGGCCGGTCGCCACGGTAACAAGGGTGTGGTTTCTCGCATTGTGCCGGTCGAAGATATGCCGCACATGGCTGATGGACGTCCGGTTGACATCGTGTTGAACCCGCTGGGTGTACCGTCACGGATGAACGTTGGCCAGGTGCTTGAAGTTCACCTCGGACTTGCGGCCAAGGGGCTCGGTCATCGCATCGGCGATATGCTGCGCCGCCAGGCGAACGCCAAGGAAGTGCGTGGATTCCTCGACAAAGTCTATAACAGCAACGGCAAGCCAGAAGACCTCGATCAGCTCAACGACAAAGAGATCATGGGAATGGCAGGAAACCTGGAAGCAGGCGTTCCTTTTGCCACGCCAGTGTTCGACGGCGCCAAGGAAGAGGAAATCAAGGACATGCTGAGACTGGCTGGAATGCCTGAGTCCGGGCAAATGACCTTGTTCGATGGCCGTACTGGAGAGCAGTTTGAGCGGCAGGTGACGGTTGGTTACATGCATGTGCTCAAGCTACATCACCTTGTTGATGACAAGATGCATGCCCGTTCGACCGGACCGTATTCTTTGGTTACGCAGCAGCCGTTGGGCGGTAAGGCGCAATTCGGTGGCCAGCGTTTCGGTGAAATGGAAGTCTGGGCGCTCGAAGCCTACGGCGCATCCTACGTGTTGCAGGAAATGCTAACGGTGAAGTCTGACGATGTGAATGGACGAACCAAGGTTTACGAAAGCATCGTCAAAGGCGATCACAAGATCGAGGCTGGTATGCCAGAGTCGTTCAATGTGCTGGTCAAGGAAATTCGGTCATTGGGCATCGATATCGACCTTGAGCGCTATTGACGGTCTGCTGAGACAGTTGAAGGACAGTAGCTGCAGCCTCTAGGCTGCAGCTTGTGGAATTAGGGTTCTCACCCCGGACGGAGTGAAAGATGAAAGCACTGCTTGATTTGTTTAAACAGGTAACGCAGGAAGAGCAATTTGATGCGATTACCATTGGCCTTGCCTCGCCGGACAAAATTCGTTCTTGGTCGTATGGCGAAGTCAAAAAGCCGGAAACGATCAACTATCGTACCTTCAAGCCGGAGCGTGATGGCTTGTTCTGCGCCAAGATCTTTGGGCCGATCAAAGATTACGAATGCCTGTGCGGTAAGTACAAGCGACTGAAACATCGTGGTGTGATCTGCGAGAAGTGTGGCGTCGAAGTAACACTGTCCAAGGTTCGCCGTGAACGTATGGCGCATATTGATCTGGCTTCTCCGGTCGCTCATATCTGGTTTTTGAAGAGCTTGCCAAGCCGCCTTGGTATGGTTCTCGACATGACCTTGCGTGACATTGAGCGCGTACTCTATTTTGAAGCCTTTGTCGTTTGCGAACCCGGCATGACGCCGCTGACGCGGGGACAACTGCTGACGGAAGACGATTATCTTGCGAAAGTCGAAGAATACGGCGACGACTTCTATGCTGCGATGGGTGCTGAAGGCGTCCGTGAATTGCTTCGCTCAATTGATTTGCCGAGTGAAGTTGAGAATTTGCGTTCTGAGCTTGAAACAACGACGTCGGAGACCAAGAGCAAGAAGTTCTCCAAGCGGCTCAAGATTTTAGAGGGTTTCCAAAAGTCCGGCATCAAGCCGGAATGGATGGTGCTGGAGGTTCTGCCGGTACTGCCGCCGGATTTGCGTCCGCTGGTGCCGTTGGATGGCGGCCGTTTCGCGACGTCCGATCTGAACGACCTTTACCGTCGCGTGATCAACCGCAATAACCGCCTCAAGCGTTTGTTGGAGTTGAAGGCGCCGGAAATCATCGTACGCAATGAGAAGCGGATGCTTCAGGAGGCTGTCGACTCCCTGCTTGATAACGGGCGTCGGGGCAAGGCCATGACCGGTGCCAACAAACGTCCGTTGAAGTCGCTGGCTGACATGATCAAGGGTAAGGGCGGTCGTTTCCGTCAGAATTTGCTCGGTAAGCGAGTTGACTACTCTGGCCGTTCCGTAATCGTGGTCGGTCCGCAGCTTAAGTTGCATCAGTGCGGTTTGCCGAAGCTGATGGCTCTTGAGCTGTTCAAACCGTTCATCTTCAACAAGCTCGAATTGATGGGGTTGGCCACAACGATCAAGCAGGCCAAGAAGATGGTCGAAATGCAAGAGCCAGTGGTTTGGGATATTCTCGAAGACGTGATTCGCGAGCACCCGATCATGCTCAACCGCGCTCCGACGCTGCACCGCCTTGGTATTCAGGCCTTTGAGCCAACCCTGATCGAAGGCAAGGCCATCCAGCTGCATCCGCTGGTTTGTGCCGCGTTCAACGCCGACTTCGACGGAGACCAGATGGCTGTGCACGTTCCGCTGTCGCTTGAAGCACAGATGGAGTGCCGTACCTTGATGCTGGCGTCGAATAACGTGCTGTCGCCGGCCAATGGCGAGCCAATTATCGTCCCGTCGCAGGATATCGTTTTGGGCCTCTACTATGCGACTCGCGAGCGGATCAATGCCAAAGGCGAGGGTATGGCATTTCCCGATCTTGCGGAGATCACCCGCGCCATGCAGGCCGGCGAGCTCGATGTTCATGCCAAGATTTCGGTGCGCATCAAGGAGTACGAAAAGGACGCTGATGGGGGTTGGAAAGAAAAGGTTACGCGCTACCACACCACTGCAGGTCGTGCCTTGTTGTCCGAGATTCTGCCGAAGGGGCTTCCTTTTAGCGTAATCGACAGGCCTCTCAAGAAGAAAGAAATCTCCAAGTTGATCAATACGGCGTTCCGGCGTTGTGGTCTGAAGGAAACGGTGGTTTTCGCTGACAAGTTGATGCAGAACGGCTATCGATTGGCTACACGTGCCGGGATCTCGATCTGCTCCGATGACATGCTGGTGCCAACGCAGAAGAGCGAGATCATTTCTGCCGCCGAGAAAGAAGTGAAGGAGATTGAAGGGCAATACACCAATGGTTTGGTGACCAACGGTGAGCGCTATAACAAGGTCGTCGATATATGGGGCCGTACCGGTGATCAGGTCGCCAAGGTTATGATGGAACAGCTGGGTCACGAAGAAGTGATCGATCGCCAAGGCAAGACGGTTAAGCAAGAGTCGTTTAACTCGATCTATATGATGGCCGACTCCGGTGCGCGCGGTTCAGCTGCCCAGATTCGACAGCTAGCCGGCATGCGGGGCCTGATGGCCAAGCCGGACGGTTCGATTATCGAAACGCCAATCACAACAAACTTCCGGGAAGGGCTGAACGTTCTCCAGTACTTCATTTCGACGCACGGCGCGCGTAAGGGTTTGGCTGATACGGCGCTGAAGACGGCTAATTCAGGCTATCTAACTCGCCGTTTGGTGGACGTAACCCAAGATCTAGTAGTCATCGAGGATGATTGCGCGACGGAAAACGGCGTCACGATGAAGGCGCTTATTGAGGGCGGTGAGGTTATCGAGGCGCTTCGTGAACGTATACTCGGGCGGGTTACGCTTAATGATGTGGTTGATCCTGAAACGGACGAGACGGTTGTCGAGTCGGGTACGCTGATCGATGAAGATCTTTGCGACTTGATTGACCAGCTTGGCATCGACGAAGTGAAAGTGCGGACACCGCTAACTTGCGATACGCGTTACGGACTGTGTGCCAAGTGTTATGGCCGCGATCTTGGTCGCGGAACGCCTGTCAATATTGGCGAAGCGGTCGGTGTAATTGCCGCCCAATCCATTGGCGAGCCAGGAACGCAGCTGACGATGCGGACCTTCCACGTAGGTGGCGCAGCATCCCGTGCTGCGGTTGCAAGTCAAGTCGAAACCAAGAGTGCTGGTGTTGTGCGCTTTACTTCCACAATGCGCTATGTGACTAGTGCCAAGGGAGAAAAGATCGTTATCACCCGATCCGGTGAAGTCCTGATTACTGATGATAGCGGCCGTGAGCGTGAGAAACACAAGGTTCCGTATGGCTCTACCCTTCAGGTGGCTGATGGGCAGCAAGTCAAAGCCGGCACGAAACTGGCCACTTGGGATCCGCATACCCGTCCGATTATCGCCGAATACGCAGGTACGGTGAAGTTTGAAAACGTCGAAGAGGGTGTAACGGTTGCCAAGCAGATTGACGATGTGACTGGGCTTTCGACGTTGGTGGTCATTGATCCGAAGCGCGGCGGCAAGGCACAGACCAAGGGCTTGCGTCCTCAGGTCAAGCTCTTCGATGCCAGTGGAGAAGAGGTGCGCATGCACGGCAGTGACCATGCTGTGACTATCACCTTCCAAGTTGGCGCGATCATTACCGTGCTTGATGGGCAACAGATTTCGGTCGGCGATGTGCTGGCCCGCTTACCGCAGGAATCGGCCAAGACACGCGACATTACCGGTGGCTTGCCGCGCGTTGCCGAGCTTTTCGAAGCGCGCACACCGAAAGATGTCGGTATGCTCGCCGAGTTTACCGGAACCATGTCGTTCGGTAAGGATACCAAGGGCAAACAGCGGCTGGTTATCACCGATCTCGAGGGAGCAACCCACGAGTATCTGATTCCGAAGGACAAGCATGTGCTTGTTCATGATGGTCAGGTTGTTAACAAGGGTGAATTGATTGTTGATGGCGCTCCGGATCCGCACGATATTCTGCGCCTGCAGGGTGTAGAGGCTTTGGCGATCTACATTACCGACGAGGTTCAGGATGTGTACCGTCTCCAAGGGGTGAAGATTAACGACAAGCACATCGAAGTCATTGTTCGCCAGATGTTGCGCCGCGTTATCGTAACCGATACGGGTGACACAAAATTCATTCGGGGCGAGCAGGTTGAGCGTGCCCATTTGCTTGACGAAAACGATCGCGTGGTTGCGCAGGGGAAATTGCCGGCGAGTTACGAGTATGTGCTGCTCGGTATTACCAAGGCATCTTTGTCGACGGACTCGTTCATTTCGGCGGCTTCCTTCCAGGAGACCACTCGTGTCCTGACCGAAGCAGCAATTATGGGCAAGCGCGACGAATTGCGTGGTTTGAAAGAAAACGTCATTGTTGGGCGCCTGATCCCGGCAGGTACGGGGTTGGCGTACCATCGGATGCGCAAGGGTAATATCGCAGGAGTTGATCTGGCTTCTTCAACCCTCTTGGTTGACGATCAATTGCCGGTTAGCGAGGGTGAGCAGTAGTTGTGCCAGGTTCTATGGGTTGGTTGACTTTAGGGTTAATTGCTCATAGAATCGCGGGTCTTTGTCGGCGAGGGCTAATCATTGCGCTCGTCAATTATAAAAAAATCGCCAAGGCGGCCATTGCCGCCTTGGTTTTTTTGCAGATGATATGGGTTTGAAAAGCCATATCTCTGCAGGGAATTTAGGGATAGAAATATGCCAACCATAAACCAGCTTGTGCGTAAGCCTCGTGAGGCGGTTCGTGCGATGAGTAAAGTGCCAGCCCTGGAAAATTGTCCGCAGAAGCGCGGCGTTTGCACTCGTGTCTATACGACAACACCAAAAAAGCCGAACTCTGCTTTGCGTAAGGTTTGTAAAGTTCGTTTGACGAACGGCTTTGAAGTGATTTCGTATATCGGCGGTGAGGGTCACAATCTTCAGGAGCACTCGGTGATTCTGATTCGCGGTGGTCGTGTGAAGGACTTGCCGGGCGTGCGTTATCACACCGTGCGTGGTTCGCTCGATACCCAGGGCGTCAAGGATCGGAAGCAAAGCCGTTCGAAGTACGGTACGAAGCGTCCGAAAGCAGCTTGATCGGCGTTTAGGTTTAAGTAAGTGGCCGTTCGTTTGTGCGGCCGCGAGGGTTGGTGTTTTGCCTGCCTTCAACTGAATTGATATTTTGAGAGGTTGTTATGCCACGTCGTCGTGAAGTGCCAAAGCGCGATATTTTGCCCGATCCTAAGTTCGGCAATATCGAAGTGTCCAAGTTTGTTAATACCATCATGATGAGCGGGAAAAAGTCCGTTGCTGAGCGCATTGTTTACGGTGCTTTCGACTTGATCGTTGCCAAAGGTGGTAAGGATCCGATTGAGGTGTTTGGCCTGGCTATGAATAATGTGAAACCGCTGGTCGAGGTCAAGAGTCGGCGTGTCGGTGGTGCGAACTACCAGGTTCCTGTCGAGGTTCGTCCAAGCCGTCGCATGGCGTTGGCAATGCGTTGGTTGCGTGAAGCTGCTCGTAAGCGCTCCGAGAAATCAATGGGTCAGCGATTGGCTGCGGAAATGCTTGAGGCGTCTGAAAATCGTGGTGGTGCAGTTAAAAAGCGTGATGAAGTTCACCGTATGGCAGATGCGAACAAGGCGTTTGCGCACTTCCGTTTTTAATTTTGTTTTATTCTGTCGCGCTGTTTCAGGCGCGATGGTCGTTCTTTATTAGTGAAGGTTTATTACCGTGGCACGCAAAACTCCTATTAGCCGCTACCGCAATATCGGTATTAGCGCGCACATTGACGCCGGCAAGACAACGGTGACCGAGCGTATTCTGTTTTACACCGGTGTGAATCACAAGATTGGTGAAGTCCACGATGGCGCAGCCACCATGGACTGGATGGAGCAGGAGCAAGAGCGCGGTATTACCATCACCTCGGCTGCGACGACCTGCTTCTGGAAGGGCATGGATCTGGCCCGTCCCGAGCATCGCATTAACATTATCGACACCCCGGGGCACGTTGACTTCACGATTGAAGTTGAGCGTTCGATGCGGGTGCTTGACGGCGCTTGTATGGTTTACTGCGCGGTTGGTGGTGTGCAGCCCCAGTCGGAAACCGTTTGGCGTCAGGCCAACAAGTACAAGGTTCCGCGTCTTGCGTTTGTTAATAAGATGGACCGTCAGGGCGCTGATTTCTTCCGCGTAGTCGAGCAGATGGGGACTCGCCTGAAGGCTAATCCAGTGCCAATCGTTATTCCGATTGGTAAGGAAGAGGGTTTCAAGGGGGTTGTTGACCTGATCAAAATGCGGGCGATTTACTGGGATGATGCATCTCAGGGTATGAAATTCGATTATCGTGATATTCCGGCCGAGCTGCAGGGGTTGGCCGATGAGTGGCATGGCAAGATGGTTGAGGTTGCTGCCGAGTCTTCCGAAGAGATGATGAATCAGTACCTGGAAACGGGCGACCTTACCGAGGCGGAGATTATCAAGGGCTTGCGTGATCGTACGATTGCCTGCGAAATTCAGCCAATGCTTTGCGGCACTGCGTTCAAGAACAAGGGTGTGCAACGCATGCTCGACGCAGTTGTCGATTTGCTTCCGTCCCCGGTTGATATTCCTCCGGTGACCGGCGAAAACGAAAAGGGCTTGCCCGAAACGCGTGCCGCCGATGATGGTGCGAAGTTCTCAGCGCTCGCGTTCAAACTGATGACCGATCCGTATGTTGGTCAACTGACTTTTATCCGCGTGTATTCCGGTGTGCTCAAGTCTGGTGATACGATCTATAACCCGATCAAAGGGCGTAAGGAGCGTATTGGTCGGGTGTTGCAGATGCATGCCAATAACCGTGAAGAAATCAAGGAGGTGTTAGCCGGCGACATCGCCGCTTGCGTGGGTTTGAAGGAAGTCACCACTGGCGAAACACTTTGTGATCCGGACTCGGTGATTACGCTTGAGCGTATGGTTTTCCCCGAGCCGGTTATTCATATTGCAGTTGAGCCGAAGACCAAGGCTGACCAGGAAAAGATGGGGATTGCGCTTGGCCGTCTGGCACAGGAAGACCCGTCGTTTCGCGTTCGCAGCGACGAGGAATCCGGACAGACGATTATTTCCGGTATGGGCGAGTTGCACCTTGAGATCATCGTCGATCGCATGAAGCGTGAGTTCAACGTTGAGGCTAATGTGGGCGCTCCGCAGGTTGCCTACCGTGAGTGCATCAAGAAGACGGTCGAGCAAGAAGGTAAATTCGTCAAGCAGTCCGGTGGCCGCGGTCAGTTTGGTCATGTTTGGCTTAAGATTGAACCGAATGAGCCGGGTAAAGGCTACGAATTTATCGATGCGATCAAGGGCGGTAGTGTCCCTCGCGAATACATCCCGGCTGTCGATAAGGGCTTGCAGGATGCGGTCAAGAGTGGCGTATTGGCCGGGTTTCCGACCGTTGATATGAAGTTCACTCTGTTTGACGGTTCCTATCACGATGTTGACTCGAACGAAAATGCCTTTCGCATGGCGGCTTCGATGGCTTTCAAGGAAGGAATGCGTAAGGCGCAGCCGACCCTGCTTGAGCCGATGATGGCGGTTGAGGTTGAGACACCAGAAGATTACATGGGTAACATCATGGGCGATTTGTCCGGGCGTCGCGGGATCGTGCAAGGCATGGAAGACTTGCCTGGTGGCCTCAAGGGAATCAAGGCGGAGGTCCCGTTGGCTGAGATGTTCGGTTACGCGACCACGGTTCGTTCGCTATCACAAGGGCGTGCAACCTATTCGATGGAATTCAAGCACTACGTTGAGGCACCGAAGAACGTTGCCGAAGCAGTGATTAACAAGAAGTAATTTGTTTTTAGAGGATATTTAAATGGCTAAGGCAAAATTTGAACGTACGAAGCCGCACGTAAACGTCGGCACGATTGGTCACGTTGACCATGGCAAGACCACCCTGACGGCGGCGATCACGACGATTCTGTCGAAAAAATTTGGTGGCGAGGCAAAGGCCTACGACCAGATTGACGCAGCGCCGGAAGAAAAAGCGCGCGGCATCACCATTAACACGGCCCACGTGGAGTACGAAACGGCGACCCGTCACTACGCCCACGTTGACTGCCCGGGTCACGCTGACTACATCAAGAACATGATTACCGGTGCGGCCCAGATGGACGGCGCCATCCTCGTCTGTTCCGCTGCTGACGGCCCGATGCCGCAGACCCGCGAACACATCCTGCTCGCCCGTCAAGTCGGCGTGCCATACATCATTGTCTATCTGAACAAGTGCGACATGGTTGATGACGAAGAACTGCTCGAACTCGTTGAAATGGAAGTTCGCGAGCTTCTTTCCAAGTACGAATTCCCTGGCGATGACGTCCCGATCGTCAAAGGCTCCGCACTCAAGGCTCTCGAAGGCGATACTAGCGATATTGGCGAAGCCTCCATTTTCCGCCTTGCCGACGCTCTGGACAGCTACATCCCGACCCCTGAGCGCACCATCGACAAGCCCTTCCTGTTGCCGATCGAAGATGTTTTCTCGATCTCGGGTCGCGGTACGGTTGTGACCGGTCGTGTCGAACGAGGCATCGTCAAGGTCGGCGAAGAGCTTGAAATCGTCGGCATCAAGCCCACGGTCAAGACCACCTGTACCGGTGTTGAAATGTTCCGTAAGCTGCTCGATCAAGGTCAGGCTGGTGACAACGTCGGCGTTCTGCTACGCGGCACCAAGCGTGAAGATGTCGAGCGAGGTCAAGTTCTGGCTAAGCCCGGTTCGATCACGCCGCACACCCATTTCACGGGCGAAGTCTATGTTCTGTCGAAGGACGAAGGCGGTCGTCACACCCCGTTCTTCAACAACTATCGTCCTCAGTTCTACTTCCGTACGACGGACGTGACCGGCGCGATCTCCCTGCCGGAAGGTGTTGAAATGGTTATGCCGGGTGACAATATTCAGATGACGGTCAAGTTGATCAACCCGATCGCCATGGAAGAAGGTCTGCGCTTCGCTATTCGTGAAGGCGGGCGTACCGTTGGTGCCGGCGTCGTCGCTAAGATCATCGAGTA
>RRZU011649108.1_pt1 | contig 16983 bp, 16 predicted proteins | sample 2165561 | NCBI WGS metagenome assembly RRZU01 (sample SAMN10456909, study PRJNA506462) | wastewater metagenome | isolation source: wastewater sludge | place: USA: Moscow, Idaho | reverse complement strand
GGGAAAGAAAATAAATGGCACAGGCGGTATGATTTTTGCCGGAATCGGAGCTATTTTACCGGCATATATTCTAATGTCCCTTGCTACATTACTTTATCAAATGCTGCCGCAGCAGGGTCCGATATTAAGTGCATTAACTGCTGTCCGTGCAACTTCCGCATCTTTTTTATTTGCCGCAGCATACACAATTGCAAAGTACAGCTTGAAAGACAGAGTTAATATAATTATTGCGTTAATCTGCTTTATATGCACAGCACTTAATCTTGTCAAAGCACCAATTTTGATTGTGATTTCAGCTCTTATCGGAATCTTTATTATTTTCACGGGAAAGGATAAAAAATGATACTTTTAATATTTTTTACATTTTTAAAAATAGGATTTTTAGGATTTGGCGGCGGATATGCAATGCTGTCACTGATTTTTGAAGAAGCATCTAAATTTGGTATGACTGCTGATCAATTTGCTGATTTGAATGCTCTGGATGTATTAATTCCCGGACCTATTGCTGTTAATTCAGCGACATATGTAGGTCAGCTGTATGGCGGTTTTTCCGGAGCCCTGGCAGCTACAGCTGCTGTCAGTATTCCATCACTTATATTTGTCCCTGTCTTTATGCTGTATGAAAAAAAAATAAACTGCAACAGTTATTTGAATGCCGCTCTAACAAGTGTCAAAGCTGCCTCTGCAGGGCTTATTTCCGCGGTTGCATTATCTCTCATGCTTACAGCTGTAATAAACACATCTGATCTTTCTGCCCGGCAGTATTTTAATTTTGACTGGTTTTCTCTTATAATAATGACTGCAGGATTTATATCCCATATTCGTTATAAAATCAATCCGGTTGTAATCACATTAGCTGCCGGAGCTGCTGGATGGTGTATTTATTTTATCTGATCAGGACTATATTGATATCTTTATTTCTTTACATATTTCCTTTATATTTCTTATTATAGTTTTTAAGCATGAAAGGCTATGTAAAATAAGTATTTGAACATTATACCAAACTTTTTTATAATTATAATATAAGAAAAATATAAAATATTAAATTATAAGGAGGCAATATAATGAGTAGATCATTTCTGTCATTTTTTAAAAAAACAGCTGTCGGCATAGCCTTAATAAGTATGGGTGCGGGAAGCAGCCTGAGAGCCGATACAGTGAGCGGGGCAGATAATTTTTATAAAAGCAGCAGGGTAAATCAGGAAAAAGTAACATTTCAAAATCAATATAGAATGAAAGTTACAGGAAATTTGTTTATTCCTAAAAATATGAAGCGGAATACTAAAAACCCCGCAATTATTATTGGACATCCAATGGGAGCAGTAAAGGAACAAAGCTCTAATTTATATGCACAAAAGCTTGCAGAACAAGGATTTGTCACACTGACAATAGATTTATCCTTTTGGGGTGAAAGTGAAGGGGAGCCGCGTAATGCTGTATCACCAGATATTTATTCCGAAGATTTCAGTGCAGCTGTGGACTATCTGGGAACCCGTTCATTTATAGATAAAAATAAAATCGGAGTACTTGGAATCTGCGGCAGCGGAAGTTTTGCAATAAGTGCAGCAAAAATAGATTCCCGTATAAAAGCTGTTGCTACAGTGAGTATGTATGATATGGGAACTGCCAGCCGCAGTGCACTTAATAATTCAATGTCGCTTGAACAGAGAAAAAATCTTATTGCCAAAGTTTCAGAACAGCGTTATGTCGAATTTAACGGAGGACCTACTGAATATACAGGAGGTACAGTACATAAAATTGACGAAAATTCTTCTCCGATTGAAAAGGAATTTTATGAATTTTACCGTACTCCACGCGGAGAGTACACTCCAGATGGGTCATCTCCTGAATTAACAACACATCCGACACTGACAAGCATCGTAAAATTTATGAATTTTTATCCGTTTAACGATATTGAAACTATTTCTCCGCGTCCAATGCTATTTATTACTGGGGATCAGGCTCACTCTAAGGAATTTAGCGAAGATGCCTACAGACGGGCTGCCGAGCCAAAAGAGCTGTATATTGTTCCCGGAGCAGGACATGTTGATTTATATGATCGTGTTAACTTGATTCCTTTTGATAAATTAACAAATTTTTTCAAAACAAATCTAAAATAATGATGTATAGTCATTAAGCTTAATTAAGTCAGACTTTCTTCTTAGCTTCATTCAGGAAAATCAGAACAATATTCAGAAAAATTTGTTCTGATTTTCTTTAAAGAATTAGATTTTTTCTGTTTCAAAGCACATATCTCCCGCACTTAGTAAAAAAAACATACAGATTCTGTTTTATAAAGAAAGGAATGAATATTATGATCATAAACTTCAATAATAACAACTCTGTCAGCTTCATTTCCCATATCCAAAAGCTGATCAATTTCAATTTCCGCATAATGCCCGAAAAGAATACCATAATGCAGATATCTGACAATATTCTTGAGCATGCTTTTAAAAAAATTAAAAGTATAAGCATAAAAGCTGCTGTTTTCAACAAAATAATCAATACAGTTTTCAATAGTTTCTGTATACTTAGTTTATTGATTTCTTTCTCTGCCTGCAGCCCGAGCTCAACAAACAATGTCGAACCGCCTGCCTCACCTGCCAAATCTGCTGTATCTGATGTTTCTTTTAACTTTGATACAAAAACAGTAAAGTTAAACAGCGGGTATGAAATGCCTGTCATCGGACTCGGCACATATAGTTTAAAAGATGATATATGTGTAAATTCTGTGTCTGCTGCACTTAAGAACGGATATAGACTGATAGATACTGCCTATATATATCATAATGAGGAAAGTGTCGGCAAGGGAATCAGAGAGTCAGGTGTTCCGAGAGAGGAAATTTTCATCACAACAAAACTATACATGAATCAATATGCAGATGCTGAAAATGCGATCAATGAGGCTCTGAAAAAACTTGATGTCGATTACATAGACCTAATTCTGCTGCATCACCCCGGTGCTCATGATATAAAAGCATATAAAGCAATGGAAAAAGCGGTTAGTGAAGGGAAAATCCGTTCTATCGGACTATCTAATTATTACATAGACGAGCTTGAAGACTTTCTTCCTCAAATCACAATAATGCCGGCACTTATTCAAAACGAAATCCATCCGTATTATCAGGAAAATGAAGTAATTAAGTATATGCTTGAAAAAGGAATAGTAATGGAAGCATGGTATCCTTTAGGCGGAAGAGGTCATACCGCTGAATTGTTTAATAATGAAACTATAGCAGAAATTGCAAAAGTGCATAACAGATCATCTGCTCAAATTATTCTCAGATGGCATCTTCAAAAGGGTGTCGTTGCTATACCGGGATCAAGTAATCCGGAGCACATCAAAGAAAATATGAATATCTTTGATTTTGAATTAACTGCTGAAGATATGAAAAAAATTAACTCGCTTGACCGAAATGAAAAACATGACTGGTACTGATATTTTGAGATAGTATCCCAATTTCCGTGTAAACTTCAGCCGTTCCATAAAAAAATGCCTTAAATACAGGCATTTTTTTACATTCAATCTTTTTTTAACATTATACTTATTGGAGAACTCCCGAAACTCAATGATTCTAAATTTGACAATTTTTCTATTTCTAAAACCTCTTCTGCTAAATGTGTTATATTTCTTAATTCACTAGGTTCCATGATCTTTTCAGATTTCAAACCATACTTTTTTGAAAGATATTTATAGTTTTTCCATAGCATATTTTTTATTTTTTCTGTACTTGAAGGTTTACGGAGTAAATCCATTATTTCTTTTTTTATTTCATTTCTTTTTTGAAAATCATAAGTTTTTAACATTGACAATTTTCTGCCTATTTCATCTGCATTTTGACGGTTAATTTCCTGAACCAAGAATTTTAGTGTATGCCATATTTCATAAATTTCATCTGCTTTTTCAAAATTTTGCTCTTTTAACCATATATATGCATACATCCTTCTTCTCCAGTCCCACCATTTTATCGGACTTTGCAGGTCAGACGAAGGAATAAGGAAAATGTTCTCTTTTAATAATAATGAGCCAAAAATTCCCGGCGGCTTTCCCAGCCTGCTGTTTTTTAAGGTTGTTCTATAAACTCCGCAAGACGGACTCCCCTCCATATAAATAAATACATCTGCTTTTACTCTTTTTAAAAATTCTAAACTCTCTGTCATTCCTCTAATTATTTCATGATTAACCTGCTGACCATTAGAATTTTTCACAATTGCTTTATTATCCCAAAAATCATCACCATTTCCCCCTACTAATCTTATGGGCTTTCTTGGTACTCCTAATTCTGACAATACTTCGGGACATATTGGATGCCATATAAAAAGTTCCTTTTCTCGTTTTAAATATCCCAGCATATCCCAACCTTTAAAATTATATCTTACTTTTGCACCTAATTGACATGCTGATATGCCTATGTTTATTTTTCTCTCTAATCTTTTCATGAAATTATCACCATTCCTAAAAAGTCTATAGTTTATTTATCTTCTCCACATATTTCTCTATATCAAATTTCCTTTTCAAACCATTTGAGTTCATATATCTTAATTTTCCGAAAATATTTCTTTCATTCCAAGCTCTGTCATGTTTTCCAAAACACCATGCTATTCCTGCATAACCGTTTTCATCTCTGCCGTCAATAAAATACTTATTATTCAGATATTTTATTATTTCATAAGCTTCTTCAAATTTTTCTGTCCATTCTATTATTTTTTTTGCCCAGTACATTCTCATATAGCCATGCATCTTACCTGTTACCATCATTTCTTTCTGAGCCGAATTCCAATATTCATCATGTGTTTCACTTTTTTCAAGAATTTCTAATGAATACACATACTCTTTTTGATCATTTTTGTGTTTATCCATAGTTTCATATGCCCATAAATATGTCATACTTTGAAATTTATCGTAATCTTGATTATAATAAATAAAATTTATTGCCAATTCTCTCCTTACTATAAGTTCTTCCAAAAACTCCTCCAAAGATTCTCTGTTTTTTTCAGATTTTGAAATTTCTTTTGCCACAAATAAAGGAGATATATTTCCAAAATGCAAATAAGGAGACAAATTTGACTGATATTCTAATTCAGGATTATTTCTAAATTTACTGTATCCTTCTAATTTTTCAGAAATAAAATTTTCCAGAATTTTTTTTGCCGTATTTTCTCCTCCGGTAAAGTAATTTGATTTTCTTACTGTTTTATCTATATTCAGGCTTTCAATTATTTCATGTATTTTTTCTAAATCAAAATCAGTTTTAATTTCATCTAGATAATTCATTTCATATTTAGTATATTCAAAATCTTTATTTAAATAAAAATCTAAAACCTTATGTAATTTTCCTCTGAGAGTCCTTGCTGAATATTCTTCTTTTAAAGATGCTATTTCTATCGGCACTACTACATCTGATTCTATTTGAATCATTCTTACAGAAACTTTTTCCCCGACTTCTTCTCTTATTTTTCTCAAATATTTTAAATATGCCCTATCGGTTATAATACAGACAGATCTTTTTGAATACTCCAAAATCTTAGTTATCAAAGGACTTGAATCTAAAACTATGAATCTAATCCCTCTGTCTTTTAAGTTTTTCTCCGCATCTTTAAGCGATTCAAAAAGAAAATAACAGCTTCGTTCATTCATTTCTGAAAATTTTCTGTCAAAACAAAAAATTACCAATAAATTTTTTTTTAAATCATTTGCTAAATGAATTGCATATTCTAATGAATGATTATAGGAACTTCTTATGCTTCTCTGCATCCAGTAAATAATAAAATCACCGTTTTTATCCATCTTTTTATTATTAATACTTTTTATTCTATTTTCAAACATAATTATCCTCTGCCTATTCTAAAATTTTTTAAGTAATTTTGCATCATAGCCATTTTGACTAATTAATTATATATTTCTTCCTCTAAGCTATCTTTCCGGTTTAATACCCAAGGGTAATTTCCCCTGTTTCCGCCCGCTGCTGCATATTGATAAACACTATCTGCATATAATACGTCATAATCAGCTCTAAAAAAACGGATAAAATATACTTTTTATAACTCTTTATCAATAATCCTGGTTTTTCTTTACCACTTTGACAAGTCTATCAGTATTTAAATAATATTCTTTCATTACATTAACCAAATTTTTTTAAATCTATTATTTATTTCAGGCATTTCATATATACTTTTCTAATACTCTTCCGATTATTTCACTGTAAAATATCTAATAGTTTATTTATTAAATATATTCTTATTATACTATATAAACAAAAATTTTCCACTCCTTATTTTTATACTTTTATAAATTATATTGCTTTAATTTTCTACATGTTATATAATATCATTAAATTTATATTTATGGAGGTACTAAAATGGAACGAATCAAGAAATTTTCATTTTTATTTTTTCTTTTTTTGTTTGTAAGTACAATATTTTATGCGTGTACAGTTATTTACTGGAATAAAAACCCTGATAAACTTATAGGGAGAAATATGGATTGGTATACAAATGTAGAAACTGAATTTTGGGTACTTCCCAGAGGTATAAAAAGAGATGGGATGGTAGGGAAAAACAGTATGAAATGGGAATCTAAATATGGAAGTACGATTGTTTTTTTTGAGGCCCCCATTGACGGAATGAATGAAAAAGGTCTTACAGGTCATGTTTTATGGCTTGGAGAGGCAGATTTCGGTAAAAGAAATGAAAAAACTCAAGGTATGGCCTTAGGTTTCTGGCTGCAGTATTATCTTGATAATTTTGCTACTGTTAAAGAAGCTGTGGCATTCACTAAAAAAACTAATTTCCAATTAGTTGATACGGAATTTGAAGGAAGAAAAGTCGGAGTCCACCTTTATTTAGCCGATGAAAGCGGAGATATTGCCGTGATAGAATATGTTAATGGAAAGCCGGTAATTTATCATGGAAAAGAATATGTTGTTATGACAAATTCACCAACTTATGATAAACAGATAGAAAATTTAGAACAGTATAAAGTCTTTGGCGGATCTAAAGAACTTCCCGGAAGCTCTGAAGCAGCAGACAGATTCGTAAGAGCAATGTATTATCTTGAAAATTTACCGCAGCCTACTGACTATGAAGATGGAATTGCCAAAATATTCAGCGTAACAAGAAATGTTTCACAGCCTTTCAGAATTAATAATAATCCTGACAGACCTGACAGCAGTACTACAAGATGGAGAAGTGTTATAGATATAACTAATAAAATTTATTATTTTGAAGCAACAAACAGTCCGAATTTAGTTTGGCTCGATATGAAAAAGGTTAACTATGAAAAAGGCTCTGATTTAATGAAAGTTAGAATACAGCCAAATGATAATATTGGTAATATAACTGCTAAACTTCAGAAAACTGAAATGTATAAAATACCATTACCCAACTAAAATAATAAAATCTAAGGAGAAAAATGAAAAAGTTAATAAAACTATTAATGCCTATGGTAATTTCTCTGTCAGCCAGCGGAGCCAGCATCGACTATCTGATGAATAATTCCTCTGTTTATCTGGGGAATCCGGCTCAAACTGCTAATATTTCTGTAGAAAGTGCATTTTTTAATCCGGCAGGACTTGTATATTTAGATGACGGACTTTATTTAAATATAAATGCTTTTTTATCAAGTGTTGAAGAATCTACAGTTTTAGACGGTCAGAAATACAAGGCTGATGATTTTCCGGTTACTCCTAGTTTTAATCTGGTATATAAAAAAGAAAAATTCTCATACTATTTCAATACAAGCATTATAGCCGGAGGAGCTACTTTAAATTTTAAAGACGGTGTACCGGGTTTGGAATTAGCAGCTCAGGGAATAAATAAACTGGATCCGCTGAAAAATACTTCCAGAGCTTTAAACGCAAATTTAGAAAATGGTAACTTTGACGGAGAAAACCGATACTTTCAGGGTGCTGTGGGAATAAGCTATCTTTTGAATGACAAGGTTTCTGTTTCATTAGGAGGAAAATATGTTTACGGAATAAGAAAACTATCAGGACATGCAGAATACTCCTATAACAAATCCAGTCCTCTGGGTGCAATAGTTGACGGCAACGCACTTCATATTGATTCCAAAAGAACTGCTGACGGATTTGGGGGAATTCTGGGAATAGATATAAAGCCTACCGACACCTTAAATATAGCCTTAAAATTTGAAACTCCCGTTAAACTAAATTTCAAAGCTAGCACTAGTGAAGATGAAAAAATTTATCTTGGATTTCTGAACAGAAGTCTGGGGATATCGACTTTTTATCCTGAATATAAAGATGGAAATAAGATGCGGCGTGATCTGCCTGCCGTACTATCAGCAGGAGTATCCAATAAGATAAATAAAGTAACGCTTTTATTTAGTTATAGCCATTATTTTAATAAAGCTGCCAATATAGATAATCAGAATTATGATGACGGAAACGAAGCAGGTATTGGTATAATGTATGATATAAATGATAAATTTACCTGGACAGCCGGAATAAATATAGCTGATACCGGTGCTTCAAGAGCTACTTATGATGATACGGAATTTGCCTTAAATTCTCAGTTATACGGAACAGGTGTAATATTCAAGCCAAATGAAAAAAATGAATTTGTCCTTTCTTTGGCTTATATCCATTATAATTCCGAAAATGGAGTTGACGAACACTTTGTTCCGGGAGCGGATTTTGAAAAATCAAAAGTCCGGTATAAGAAATCAATAACCAGTCTTGGACTTGGCTATACATATAAATTCTAAAAAAATAAGGATTGCCTTTTCAGGGTAATCCTTATTTATATTTAGAGAAAAAGTGTAAAAAACCTGTATTTTCTAAGCTTATTAAAATCTGTCCGATAGTTCCGCCAGAGATTCAATTATTAATTTATAATCGAAGTTATTTTTATATTTCATATATTTTATGAAGAAATTATTTTCCTTCTCCAAGCTTAATTTAGAATTCCGGGCTTTTCCATTATAAAGAAAACTAATTCCTTTATCTCCTTTTCTTAAGTTTTCATGTTCCCTTTCCCTATGAACCATAAATTTTTTGTAAAAATATTGCTTACTGTCATAAATATTATATTTAAAGCCTTTGTTTCCTTTTGATGTTTCTTTTCCGGTAAAATTCTTGTCCATGGAACAGAAAAACGCTAAGATTTAAATCTTATTTCTGTCATTAATGCAGTGTCTTCTTGATAATAACGTAATGATCAGGGTAAATCTTTAAATCCGATGTCCCTTCTGAAACTTTTTTATATCCTGCCAGGAAGCCCCTTTTCCATCTTCTAAATTCATGCCTTCTACTTGATAAGCAGATATACTTGCTCCCCGCAAAAAATTTTAAGAAATAGCTTTCAAATATTATTTTAATTAGACTGTTATTTCGATCTGATTATCTTCAACAGCCACTATACAGCTCTCGTAATATCCATCACCAGTTGTACGTGGTCCGCTTATTACCTCATAACCGTCTTCTTTCATTTTTGATGTCAAAGAATCGACTTTTTCTTTACTCCCTACACTAAAAGCCAGATGTATAAAACCAGTTCTGGTTAAAGTTTTTTTTGTATCCTCCATTGCTTCCTTAGTCATTATTTCTAAACGTGCTCCCTCTTCAAAGCTGAGAAAATAGGATTTAAATCCTGTCCTTTGATTATGGTACATCTCATTTGATACAGCATCAAAATATTTTATAAAAAACTCTTTTGCCGCCTCTAAGTCATTTACATACATTGCAATATGTTCGATTTTCATATTAGATCTTCCTTTCTATTTTTAATCATTCAATAAATGGTAAATGGATTTCGTTCTCTAATAAGTACAGTAATATTCAAATTCCGGTTTTTCAATTCTTTTTTTGAATATTAATACAGGCCCCTAAATATTTCTTTTGATGTGTATCACTGCTAATTGTGATAATCTTACCACCCAGTTCTTTTTATAATTTTAAAATATTCTAGATGGTGTCAATTCCTTTATATTTCTTATTTGTTAATCAATATTACTCAAAATTATTTTTCTAATCTCCCTTCAGAAACTTTCGTCAAATCTTAACAAAAGCGTATAATATTATATATAGATTGTCAAGGGATTAAAGTATAAAGTAAAAATTTTGAACAAGTTTATTTCAATAATCTTGTCAATATCCAAATTCCAAATACTAAAGCTCCAAAAAATGAAATAAGATTGTATTTTCCTGAAAAGCTTCTAATTCCTATACTTAATGTTTTCCGCTCAGGACACTCGGCAATACATGATAAACAGTTTATACATTTTGGATTTAATATTTCATTATGTCGAGAAACTTTTATTTCCATTGGGCAGGATTTATCACATTTTTGACAGTTTACACATTTTTCATTATCTCGTTTAATAGTTAAAATTCTCCCAAAGCTCAAAAGTCCGTATCTGGCACCGTCCACACAAAACCATCTACAAAATGGTCTGTCTATAAAGAGAGAAAATATAAGAAATATTATAAGTACAACTAGTGAAATTATTGCTATTTGCTTGCCTCTCAATAAACTAAACATTATTTTCCTTGCATTCAATACATCTGTAATAAGTATAACACTTATAAATAATGGTATATAACGTATTGGTGATAATATTTTATCAATTTTTTCAGGAACATTATAAGTTTTTCTTATAAATTTTTTTCTAATTTTACTCATATACTCTTGTATTGTTCCAAATGGACATATCCATCCGCAATGATAACTTCCTATCAAAAATGTAACACTCAGTACAATTAATCTTGATATTGAACGCTCTAAAATTGTAACAGAAAATATCATAAAACCTAAAAAAATTATTTGTATTAATATTCTAAAATTCACCACTTTTTTTATCATCTAAACACTCCTTTTCTTTTACTATATATTTATTTTATCATTGAAATGTGTCAATTTTATGTTTTAAAAAATGTTTTCATATTCTGAATTGTAATAATTATTGCTCCACTAAAAAAAGGAACTGTACCAAAAAATTTTTATTTTTATACAGTCCTTTGTATGAAAGCGGGAAAGATCACGGCTTGTTTTTGAGCTTTATTGTCCCCAAAACAAACTATTGTATATATTCTGTCTGCTGATGATAAACCATCCCTTACACTTTTTGTAATTTAAAATAATTTTATATTATAATTCATTGCTATAACAGAATCTTCTTCACACTTCATTTTATCATATAATTTTTATTCACTTACTTAAAATACTAACTTTATGAAAGTACAAACTTAGGGAGCCATACTTTTTATTAGTTATCCTTTACTTTATAAAAATCCTGCTTACATTTGCTTCAAAATTTTCAAAATTTATTAGGTAATACTTTTTATTGTTATTTAAAAAATCTCTGTATATACCTATAATTTTTATTTTATTATCTGCAGTCAGCTCTTCTTTTAATATATCTAATTTCCCAAAATTTGCTGAATTAAGATTATGTGTAAACGTTTTTAACAATTCATCTGTTGAAAACAGCTTCTCCATTTTAGACTTTTCATTCCATTTATACTTTATATACAGTCCGTCTTTTTTCATTTCATAATCATAATCTGATCCAAAATCTTCAAAAAATATAAAATCAAAATCTTCATCATATAATTCTGATAAAACTGATGTTTTTTCAATGATTTTCTCTTTTTTCCAGCCTGTACACTCTTTCTCAGGCAGAATTTCACAACTTGTATATTTATAATCTTTTATCAGTATTTCCTGACTTCTCACACCATTTTTATTGTATTTTAGTAAAAAATTCTTTCTATCATTAAGATAATGATTTCCTTTATTATCATTTAATTCTAATATAGTATAGAGCTCCCCGTTCTTTATTCCTAACACAGTCTCCATACCTGTTATATAATCAGGTGGTGTTGACATACTAATAAAAAAAGCCGCTATAAATAAAAAAAATACTTTTTTTCTCATAAAATTCTCCTTCTTATAAAATAATTATTAATGAAATTCTATTCAAAACTGACAATTCAAAATATCAATTTAATTTCTTTCAATAAATTCTACTTTTTTATTCTCTATATAGAATCCTACACTTTCTCCTTCATAAGTACTAAAATAAAACATATAATCTTCCGGCATGTCATAATTTATTGACTCCATAACCATAATAATAAATTTTTGCATTTCTTCTTTTGATAATATTGCATTTTTATCATTTTTTACCATAAAATAAAATGAGCCTGGATAAGACTTAAGAGAATTCTTTGGTTTATTGGTTATACAATGGTATTTTATACTGCTTCCTTTTGATTTCTCATTACAAGATTCTATTTCATCCTGAATAGTATTTTCAAGGATTTCCTCAATCTCATAATTGGAAAGAGCATCTAATTTTCCTCCTGCATACTCCTCAAGAATCTTTCCTCTTAAATTTTCATTTGAAATTTTGAATTTTATATTATCAAGGCTGTCCATATTTGTTTTACTGTAATATTTTGTATTTTTCCCATCAAGTATTATTTTTTTACCATTTATCTCAAATTCTTTATTACTGAATTTTTTTAGTAAATCTCCGTATCTTTTTTTAAAAAGCGCACCTAATATCTGCTCTTCTATTCTTAACTTAAAATCTGAATTATCCAGATCAATCTTTCTATCCTTTGATTTGATTTTTCTCATATAATCAGCGTACCATTTTTTTGAATTAGTTTTATGGACAATCTCTTTTTTTATTATTTCGGAAGTAGTTACCAAGACTCTGATTTTACCGTAAACTTGAAGGTCTCCTTTAGTTTTGACCGGAACAAATATCACTTCTTCATTCTTGAGTTTTCCGTCTATTCCATAGTAACTGTTTTCTATATCTGCTATTACCGATATTCCATTTGTATCTGCAATTTTCTGCTCAATTTCAAATTTCAGTTTCTCATCTTTTTGAAATTTTTGTAAAAATTTCTTCCCCTCTTCACTTGTACATGAAAATATTAAAAGTAAAAATAAGAATGAAATTATAAGTGTTTGATTTTTCATTTTTTCTTTTTTTCCTTTTCTGTTTTTTTTGTATAACAATCTGTAACAATCATACCAGATTATTTAATTATTTTGAAACTTCACGGTCTTAGACTTAATTTTCTGTATCTCTTTATATCATATTTTTATAAAATATCAAAACATTACAAATAAAATTAAATATGTTTTATTCTTATTCATATTTTCCAACATCTTTTTCTGTTATTTTATCATTTTTTATCTTCAAACTAAAAGCTTTCTGGTTTTTATTCTCTCTAAAGCTGCATTCAAAGAGATTTTCAGATAAAATAAAACAGGCTGACCTCTATATAGCAGAAAATTCAGCCTGTTTATTTTTAATTGTTGTTTTTTGCCTTCAATTCCTAAAATTTTTGGAGTAATTCAGTATTGTATCCTCTCTTTTGAGCAATATCCACTAATTTTTTATATACATCATTTTCCATGGTCTGTTCTCTGCTTAAAATCCATAAGTAATTTTCAGTTCCTCCGCCCACTGCTGCATATTGATAATCATTATCCACATACAGCACATTATAATCTCCTCCAAAAAAAGGTATAAAGTATACTTTAAGTAATCCGTTATCGATAATTTTAGCTTTTCCTTCTGCTGTCTTCTCTTTATTTTTTATTTTATCATATCCTTTATTTACTACTTTAATACTTCCATCTTCATTTAATGAATATTCCGCCGTTGCATTAATAAGATTTTTTTCAAATCTGTTGTCTATTCTGGCTATCTCATACCATTTTCCCAAATATTTTTCACTATTAAAATTTTCAAGTTTTTTCAGTTCTACTTTATTACTCGAACAAGACAGTACAAATAATAAAAGTAAAATGATATATAGATTTTTCATACTGATCACCTTTCTATGTGTTTTTTAATAATATACCATTTTTTCGATCATTTGCATATAAAAATATTATTCCCCCATTTCGAATTATATTATCAGGCTATTTCTAACGGAGTTTTCTTACCGGAATATTGGCAGCTTTAAGTCTGACACAGCTGTTAATACTTGCAGAATTATCTACTGCTAAAGAAAGAGAGCCGTAACCTTTTGATCAATCTCTGTCCTCAACATAATTATATATAATTTTATTTTATATATTTATAATTATTTATAATTTTTTATTATATATAATGAATGATATACTTATCATATATAATAAATGTATCTAAAAATACAGAAAGGAAATCATATATGCTATCTTTAAATAAAATTAGAAATTATATCCCCGGAATTATATTATCAGTTCTGATTATGCTGATTTCACAATTACTTTCCCGCATTATTCCTGTTATCGGCAGTGCTACTATAGCTATTCTTTCGGGGATCATATTAGGAAATATTTTTTTTCATTCAAATATATGGAGTAAAGGAACAGGATTTTGTGAAAAGACATTACTTGAAATTTCCGTTGTTCTTTTAGGATTTTCTATAACAATCCAATCCATAATTACATTTGGTTTATCCGGGATATTTTTTATATTAACTCTCATAATTGGAACCATAACTGTTTCTATGTGGCTGGGTCGTAAGCTGGGCTTTTCAAAAAAATCAACTGTGATGATGGCAGTTGGCAATGCAATATGCGGCTCTTCAGCTATTGCTTCAATCGCTCCCATTATTGATGCTGACAACGGGGAAAAAGGAAGAATCATCACTCTGGTTAACTTATTAGGAACGATTTTGATGTTGGGAATGCCTGTATTGGTAGTACTTCTTTTCAAAAATAATCCATTAAAACAAGGAGCTGTTATAGGAGGAACTATACAATCTGTTGGTCAGGTTGCTGGTGCCGGAAGTATATTAGGTGTTAAAATTCTTAATATTGCCATGTTATTTAAAATTATAAGAATAATGTTTTTAGCCTTTGTAGTTATCTTTTTTTCATATTTTGGAACTTCTAATTCAACAAATGAGAAAAAAATAGTCTGGCAGAAAATTATTCCATGGTATGTAATCGGATTTCTGTTAATCGGTATAATAAATAGTTATTTTCCTATTTCAAAACAAATAATACTTAATGCTCACAATTTCGGGACTTATCTAGAAATAACTGCATTAGCTGCTATTGGTTTACGTTTAGATATTTCTGCTTTTTTTAAAGAAGGAAAAAAACTCGCTCTGTACGGTTTAGGCGTTGGATTTTCGCAAATAGTTCTAAGTTTTATTTTTATTAAGCTTTTTTATTAAAATTATCAGATTTAAAGTAATGAAAAAGTCCAAAAATTGAAAAAAGAACAAAAAAGACTGATAGTTAACAACTAAAAGTCTTTTTTAGTATATCTCAGGTATTTTAAGCATTTGTGGCTTTTATTTATCATATAAAAATTTAAAAATACTAATTACTTTTAATCTTTTCAATTAAAAGGCAAAAATATATATTTACACTATTTGAAAAATTATAAAACATAAAAAAATAAAACTATTTTCTACTAGAACTAATACTTTAACTTCTTTCATTCATGCTATCAAAAGGTATCTTAGAATCGGCTACAACCTGCCATAATTTAACTTTTTCTTTTTCTACTCTAATTTTCCAAAAAGCTGGGATTTTCCAATACGAATTTTTATTTCCCTTATAACTTCCGCTGGCAAAACCTAATAGACCAATTGAAGCATTGCTTTTGAAATATTCCAATATTTCTATATGATAATCAGGAAACCATTCAAAATAGTCTTTCCAGCCTTTTGACATCTCTTTTTTTGTTTCCTTCCTGTTCCAAGTGTCAATAAATTCATGATCTTCACTCATTAATTCTATAATTTTTTCAACATTATGTTCATTTATTGCTTCAACAAACTGTAAAATAATATCTTCAATCATATATAAGTCTCCTTAATCTTTTTCTCTAATTATAACATGAAGAACAAAATAATAAATGATATTATGATATAAAACTATAATTAAAAAACAAGCTTTTTTGACTATTGAAGCAACATAATTTTATTCAATTTTTTTGCTGCTCTGCAATATATTTTCTTGACTTATAATTTCATAAACGATATAATTTCTAAAAAGAAACTACTTAGGGAGGTATAATGAAAAATGCTTTAATAGAACTGCAATGTGAGATGGTAGCAGAAAGAACTTATGTTAATCCAAATAATCTCAGCTGGCTTCAATATGATATCTTACATTTTATCAATCTGCATAAAAATATTCTGCCGTCAAAATTAAGTATAGAATTAGGAGTTGCCAGATCAAAACTGTCAAAAGCTCTGAAACAATTGAAACTGCTTGGATATATACAACAAGTGCCCAGTGATCATGACGGGCGTGAGCTTATTACTTCCCTGACTCAAGGCGGAGCTGAATTTTTACTAAATATTTATAACAATCATGAATCTATTTACAAACTCGCAAAAGAAATTTTTTCTGAAGAAGAACAAAAAGAATTCACAAGACTAGCAAAAATACTTTCAAGTAAACTAAGAAATGAAAGGATAAAAAATAATGGATAATATTCAAATAATTAATGCAAGAACTAATAATTTAAAAAATATTTCTTTAGAAATTCCCAAAAGAAAAATTATAGTTGTTACAGGTATTTCAGGTTCCGGAAAATCATCTCTTGTTTTTGACACAATTGCTTCTCAGTCGCAAAGACTGCTGAGTGAAACTTTTTCCAGCTATATACAACAGCTTCTGCCTCATTATGAACAGCCTAAGGTGGATAGAATTTCAAATTTACCTGTATCTATAATCATTAATCAAAATAAAATAACCGGAAATGCTCGTTCTACTGTCGGAACCATTACTGATATATATGCAAGTCTGCGGCTTTTATTCTCACGAATTGCCAAACCATTTATCGGCTATTCCATGAATTACTCTTTTAATTCTCCCGAAGGAATGTGCCCAAAATGTAAAGGACTAGGAGTAATAAAAGAAATTAATATAAAAAGTCTGATAAATTTTGAAAAATCCTTGAATTCAGGTGCTGTCCAATTTCCAACTTTTCAGTCGGGAGGATGGAGGTTAACAAGATACACAGAGTCAGGAAATTTTGATAATGAT
>RRZU013579989.1_pt1 | contig 16984 bp, 15 predicted proteins | sample 2165561 | NCBI WGS metagenome assembly RRZU01 (sample SAMN10456909, study PRJNA506462) | wastewater metagenome | isolation source: wastewater sludge | place: USA: Moscow, Idaho | reverse complement strand
GGTGGCAGCCCACGCGGCCGAGCGCGCCCGAGCCGTCGGGCAACCCCGGTGCGCACCAGTTCGGCCAGGGTGGCCCCCTTCGCCGAGGCCGCGATCAGGTTGGCCTCGACGAGCGGCGTCCAGGCGTACTCCCAGTCTTCGAACAGCAGACCGGCGCCGAGGCCCTGCACCAGGTCGGCCCCGCCGGTCTGCCGCGCGAAGCCGCTGCCGACGAACCGCATGCGGGCCAGAAACTCGCGCCGACGTCGGTGGGCCGGCTTGCGCTGGGTGTCGAGGCGGACCGCCCGGGGCGTGGCATCGGTGATCACGAACCGCAGCTTGGTGGCGATGCGCCGCGCCTCGGCCACCAGCGGCGGTGAGGCCAGCCCGTCGGGCAACTCGCCCAGCGTCGGGCCGCCGAACACCTCACGCAGCGCCTCGCCGATCGCTCCCGACAGGCCCGAGTCGTCCTTCACGAAACAGCTCACCAGGGCGTCGGTGATGTCGGTGCGGCCGGGCCACGACCGCGCGCGCAGTTCGGCGAGCCGGACGGCCTGGCCGGCGGCGTCCATCACCGACGCCGATCCGATCGGTTCACCCGATGCGCGCAGTCGCGCCGCCACCTCGAGCACCATGTCGACAGCGAAGTCGCGAGGGCTCGCCCCGGCGGCGCGGGCCAGCCAGGCCCGCTGCCAGAACCCCGGCGACGGCATGCCCGCGCCGTAGCCGCGCAGGCCGTCGAGCCGGTCGAAGTCGTAGCGGATCAGCCAGGCTTCGCGGTCGGGCTGGTGCGCCGCGGGCTTGTGGGCGCGCACCCAGGCCGCCTCGGGGGCACCGTCCAACACCTCGATCAGGGCGAGGGTGTGAAAGGCGCCCGTGACCACCACCACGCCGCCCGGCTCGTCGCGGTACTGCTGCAGCACCGAGGCCATCACCGCCTCGCGGGCGTGCGTGCCGTCGCCATCGAGCAGGGCCCGGTCGGCGTCGAGCCGAGCGAGGCCGGCCCACGCCAGGGTGTCGGCGAAGAACGTGCGCCAGTCGGCCAGCGCCTCGGGCCCGCGCACCTCGAACAGGTGCTCCCAGACCTCGTCGTGGTCGCGGCAGCCCAGCGCTGCGGCCACCGCCGCGATCAGTTCGCTGCGCGCCAGGTGGTGCTCGGCCTGCAGGGTGCGCACCTCGTCGGCGTCGGGGTCGTCTGAGTAGCTGGCGTCGAAGAACCGCACGGTGGCGCCGGCCGCCATGCCCCAGCGCAGCGCCACCCACTCGGGCGAGAAGTCGGCCAGCGGGTAGAACGCGCTCTGCCGCTCGCCCACCGAGAGCACCGCCACCGGTGGGACGGTGCGCGCGTCGGCCAGGGCGGGCAGCAGCCGGTCGTACTCGCGTGGGCCCTCGATCAGCACCACGGCCGGCCGCACCTCGTCGAGCAGCGCGGCAAGAGCGGCCGCGCAGCCGGGCGAGTGGTGCCTGATGCCCACGAAGTGGACGCCCCGGTCGCGCCAGCGGGTGAGAGCGGCCAGTGCGTGGGCGGGGCGGGGCGGGGTCTCGACAAGCTCGGTCTCGACAGGCTCGGCCATCGGTGTCAGCCCCACAACCCCTCGGCGGCGTCGAAGAACTCGCGCCAGGGCGAACTGGCCCGGGCCCGCTGCCGCACCACGTTGTCGACGTAGTGCCGCACCAGCCGGGCGTCCTCTGCCTGGCCCTTCTGGGCCACGCCGACGATCTGCCGGGCGATGTCGCCGGCGCGCACCGTGCCGTCGCCCAGGTAGCGGGCCGCCATCGACGCCGCCACCGCGACGTTGACCGCCTCGGCGGTCGACATCACCGCATCGGGACGCTTTACCGGGGTGCCGGTGTCGGTTCTTCCGGTGCGCAGGTCGGCGAAGGCGGTGACCAGCACGTCGAGCACCGGCGGCGACAACTGCGGCCGCTGCGGGCCGAGTTCGGCGTCCAACGCCCGGCCGATCAACTCGGCCTCGAACGCGCGGTCGCTGATCGGCCGCACGGTCTCGAAGTTGAACCGGCGCTTCAGCGCGGCCGACATCTCGTGCACGCCGCGGTCGCGCAGGTTGGCGGTGGCGATCACGTTGAAGCCCGGACGGGCCGCCAGCCGGGCCTCGTCGCCGAACTCGGGAATCATGATCTGCTTCTCGCTGAGAATCGACACCAGGGTGTCTTGAATCTCGGCCGGACAACGGGTGATCTCTTCGAACCGGGCGATCGCGCCCCTGGCCATCGCCTGGTACACCGGCGAGGGCACCAGCGCCCGCTGGGTGGGGCCCTCGGCGATCAGCAGGGCGTAGTTCCACGAGTAGCGCACATGGTCTTCGGTGGTGCCGGCCGAGCCCTGAATGGTCAGGTTCGAGGTGCCCGAGATGGCCGCAGCCAACAACTCCGACAGCATCGACTTGGCGGTGCCCGGCTCGCCCACCAGCATCAGCCCCTGCCGACCCAGCAGCGACACGATGGCCCGGTCGACCAGCGGGTCGTCGCCGTAGAACTTGCGGGTGACGCCCAGCCCGGCATCACCCACCACGAACGCCCGGACGGCCCGGGCGCTCAGCTGCCAGCCCGGCGGCACCGGCGCACCCGACGCCTGATCGGCGCGCGCCAGGGACGCCAGTTCGGCGGCGTAGCGCACCTCGGCCGGCGGCCGCAGTTCGCTCGTGGTGACCTCGGTCATGGCCCGGTCTTCCTTTCCCAGTCGGGATCGAACGGCCCCAGCGCCGCCAGCGCCGCGTAATCGGCGTAGCACTCGGCCAGCAGCACGTCGGGCACCTGGTTCAGCGCCACGCTACGACGTCGCACCCCCAGAAAACTCAGCCCGATGGTGGCGCAGGCGAAGTTCTCTTCAGGCACGTAGCTGCCGGTGAACTCCAGCACCGCGGTGACCCCCGAGGCGGTGAACGCCTTGGTGTACACGTCGAACCAGGCGCCGTCTTCGGCCGGGCCGCGCTGGTAGCCGCGCTTGGTGGCCACCCCGCGAAAGCTGAACGTGTCGGTGACGTGGCCCTTCAGGTCGGTGACCTGGGTGGCGTTGCGGTCGATCGCAGGCAGCGCGTTGCCGAACTGGTCGAACAGCGGCGCCACCTCGTAGTCGGCCAGGTGCGCCACCCAGGCCTCGGACGTCGCCTCGCCCACGCTCACCCGGTGGGCCAGCCCGATCCGGGCGTCGTCTGCGAGTTCGATCGACTCGTCGTCGATGTCGATCAGGCCGCCGTCTTCGGTGGGCCGGAACAACCGCTCCTTCGGCCCCGGGTTCTCGACCCACACCAGCCGGCTGACGAGCTGGCCGACCAGCGGGTGCTCGAGCAGAAACTCGCGCCAGTCACGCGTCGTCCAGGTGCGGCCGGAGCACATCGCCTCGTACAGCCGGGCGGTCTGCTGAGCGAGCACCGCCTTGAGCTCTTTGCGCGAGGTGGTCAGCTGCTTCTTGGCCGCCTTGACCAGTTCGTCGTCGTCGGCCTCGCGGGCGGCGGGCAGCGCCTTGATCGGCTGGCCGCTGTCGGTGCTGAGCTCGATGGTGCCGGCGGGCGTGGCCCGTCCGATGAATTGGCGCGAGCCGAAGTCGAGCCGCAGCAGCGCGTCGGCGTCGAAGCCCGCGGTGGGAATGGTGCGGTCGGCGAGCTCGTCGGCCGTCCAACCGCGCCGGTCGGCCAGCCGCTCGACCAGGGCGGCCGCGGTGGCCTGCACGCTGGCCTGCTTGAACCGCCTCGAGATCGACAGCAGCAGCTGCACGGCGGCCGGCTGGCCGTTGGCGTACAGCGGGTACATCAGCGCGTCCACCTGGGCCCGGCGCGCACCGTGGCTGCGGATGTAGGCCTGCACGGCGCCCGCGAGTTCGATGCCCGGCACGCGGGTGGTCAGGGCGAGCAGGCCGCGGTGCGCGGCGGCCGAGCCCAGATAGGTGGCCTGGTGCTCGTTGAACGCGTCGCGCACGTGCTGCTCGACCGGACGGGCGGCGTTCTCGCGCACCCAGCCCAGGTACTGGGGGTCGGTCTGCGGCCGGGCCAGGATTCGCTTCAGCGTGTCTTGCGCCCACTGGTACCGCTTCGGGCCGAGCGCGGCGGCATGCGCCCGGCTCTGCTCCTGGTCTGGGTGCCGGGTGTCTTGCGCGATCCACGAGTCGAGCACGAACCGGCCCAGCGCCTCGCCCGACTCGGGTGCGAGCCGGCCGACGTACAGGTCGAGTAGGCCCGAGCCGTCGGGGTCTTTCAGCTTGTTGGCCAACACCACCCACCAGGTGCCGATGCGCGGGTCGACGGACGATCCATCGGCCCAGCTGAGCGCGGGCAGCTGGTCGAAGCCGAACCAGTCCAGCGCCGGCGGGATCTTCGCCTTCAGCCCCTTCACCGCTTCTGCGAGCAGGGCATCGGGCCCGAGGTCGGCCGAGATGTCGTCGCCCAATTGCTGCAGCGCGGCCAGCATCGCGGCCCGCGGCACCTCACGCTTCTCGGCCGCCAAGGCCTTGCGTAGCACCGGCACCGCCGCCGGGTCGCCGATCGTGGCCAACCAGGCCGCGGACGCCGCCCGCAACTCGCCCTTGCCGTCGGCCAGACCCTGGGCGGCGAGCGTCGGGGCCGCGCCGTGCCGGGCCAGCAGAGCCTGTGCGATCGGCCGGTTGCGCCGCGAGGTGCCCAGCGCCACGGCCGAGACACTGGGCAGCACCACGGGCGGAATGGTGGGGAAGCCGGCCAGCACGGCCAGCGCGTCCCCCACGTCGGTGGCGTCGCCGCTCAACCAGGCCTGCAAGACGTCCAGGTGCACCGCGAACCAGGGCCAGGTCACCCCGGGGTCGAGGGTGGTGCCCCAGCTCGACTCGCGGGCCAGCCGCGGCACCATGTCGAACGCTTCGCGGGTATTGAACGTACGCCGGACGGCGTCGTCCACCTGACGAAGATCGGTGAGCTGCTCGATGCGGTGGGGCACCAGCCACTGCACAGAGTTGCGCTTGGGGTTCGTCTCGAGCCGCATCAGGTGCACCAGGTTGAACGCGGGCACCGATTGGGCGAGCTGCACCGTGTTGAAGTGCTGCAGCACCTTGGGTTTCGGCCCGCCCTGGGCAGCGCGCACGATCTGCTGCAGGTCACCGTCGGTGAGCTGGCGCAAGAGCTGCGCCTGCCGCTTCTGCCATTCGAACTGGCCGCCCTGCGAACGGTTCAGCGCGGCGTCGACGTAGCTGCGCAGCTGATGGAAAGCCAGCGCCTCGTCGAGTGCGTCGGGCAGTGGGACGAACGGGGGCACGATCAGCGGTTGCACCTCGGCCGAGGCGTGCAGGGCCTCACGTCGAGCGTTGGCCTTGTCGACCGCGCCGCCCAGCTTGGCCCCGTTGCCCACCGCCTCGTCGAGCAGCGCTCCGCCGGCCTGGGTGCGCGACAGGTACTCGATGAGTTCTGCGCTCTGTGCGGCCGGAGCCGTCAGCAGCACCGGCCTCAACGCGTTGGTCTGCAGGTCGCCGGGCAGCAACGCCAGCGCCGCAATCGCTGCGGCACGCACGCCCTTCGCCTTGTCAATGGCCAGCTGAGCGATGATCGGAGCCAGCACTGGGCCAACCGGCGGATTGGCCGTGACCCGTTCGGCGATGCCTTTGCGACCGTCGGCGCTGAGCCGCAGCACCGCTTGCGGAGGGATTTGGTGGCCGAAACCGAGCAGGTAGTTGTCGATGCCCGGCAGCTCATGCGGCTGCACCACCGAACTGCCGTAGATGTTCGCCTGTTCGCTCAACGCGAGCAGCACCGTGGCGGCGATGTCGCCCTCGGCCATGCCATCGTTGCTCAGCAAGTCGGCGAATCGTTCCGGCGGCCAGTGCAGGTGCGGCAAAGCGGCCCGGTCGAGCACCATGCACAAGTCGTTGGCCAACGCGGTCAGCCACTTCGGCACCCCCGGCACTTGGCGGTTGGGCCCTTGACCGATCGCAGCCAGCACATAGCCGAACCGCAGAAACTGCGGCTGGGTCAGGGTTGTGTTGCGGTACAGCTGCGAGCGCGAGTTCGGCACCGTCTTGTTGGGGTCGCCCGACACCCCCGCCTCGCGAAGGCGAACTTTCACGTCGTCAGGCAGCCACCGGCTCCACGACTGCAGCTGAGCGGGGTACTTGAGAAACGTCATCAGCTCGGGCTGGTGTGCACCGTCCAACTCGAGCAGCACCTCGGGTGAACTGCCGTCGTGCACGAAGGCGACAGCGCGGTCGTACAGTGGGTTCGAGACGGCGTTGATCGGCATCAGGGCTTGGCGCAACGGCTCGCTGGGCCCGTCCACGCGGCCGCCCAGCATCGACTTCAACCGATCGAAAACCATCGTCACCCCTCGACTCACGTACTCTCGGCCATCCTGTCAGCCGAGGGGGCACGACGGGGCCCTCAGTAGGCCACGGTGAACCGTTCGCGCCGGTGTGCAGGCTGCTCGATCTCGTCCACCACAGCCTTGGCCAGATCCTCACCCGAGATCGCGGACGTGCCCTGCTCGTCGGTCAGCAGCACGTCGCCGCCCACCCGGTAGTGGCCGGTGCGCTCACCGGGGTTGTAGGCGCCGAAGTTGGCCGCCGGGCTGAGAAAGAACCAGTCCAGGCTGTCGTCGGACGCCCGCAGTTCTGTGAGCACCCGGGTCAACTCCAGCGCTTCGGCCTTGAACGCGTCGGGAAAGCCGTCGCCGTCGACCAGGCGCGGCCCGCCCGGTGCGACCTGCAGCGAGCCCGCGCCGCCGATCACGCCCAGCCGGGTGTCGGTGCCGGTCAGCCGGGTGATCAGCGCGTCGGCCACCTTCTCGACCTCACCGGCCATCGGGCCACGCGGCGACAGCGCCAGAATCACCACGTCGGCGCCTTGGACGGCCTCGGCGAGGGTGACCTCGTCGGTCACCGAGCCGGTGCGGTAGGTGACGCCCTCGACCTGTCGCTCGGGCAGCGAGCGCGACCACGAGGTGACCCGGTGCCCACGGGCCGCGGCCTCGTCGACGATGTGGCCACCGGCGTACCCGGTGCCGCCCAGAACGGTGATGCTTGCCATTGTTTGTTTCTTCCTTCGATCGACTTCCCCCACCGGGGCTTCACTAGTTACCATAGGAGAGTAAGTTTCTTGTGGCAATAAGGCACCTGAGAGTAAGTAACTCCCTTCTTGGTCAGCATGGAGGCGCGATGAGTGCGGAATGGGATCCCTACCGCGGCGACTGCCCGAGCCGCATGCTGCTCGACCGCATCGGCGACCGTTGGACGGTGCTGGTGGTGGGCGTGCTGAGCGACGGTCCGCACCGGTTCAGCGAACTCGGCCGCCGGGTGGTCGGAATCTCGCAGAAGATGCTCACCCAGACGCTGCGCAGCCTCGAACGCGACGGCCTGATCACGCGAACGGTGTACGCCGAGGTACCGCCCCGCGTCGAGTATCGGCTCACCGAAGCCGGCCACACCCTGCAAGAGCCGCTGCGCGCGCTGCAGACCTGGGCCACCGAGCACATGGACGCTGTGGTCGACGCGCGGCGCGCATACGACCGCGTCGGGGGCAGACTGGACCGATGAACACGGATGTGATCACCGAACCGACCCCCACCACTCTCGAGGCGGCCCCCACCGCCGTGGTGCGCCACCCGGGCGTCACGGTGGCCGAGTTGCGTCCGCTCTCCGACGGCGGCTACCCAGCCATTCTCAAGACGGGTGTCGCGGTGACCGGCCCGCCCTTCGCGGTGTACCGGGGCGACCCGGGCCGCACCTTCGACCTCGAGCTCGGCTTTCCGCTGGCCGAACCCCTGCCGGCCACGATCGAGGGCCCGGTGCCGGTGCAACCGTCGCAACTGCCGGCCGGACGAGCCCTCACGATCAGCCACCTCGGGTCGTACGGGTCGCTGCCCCAGTCGTGGGGGCTGCTCGACGAGCACGCCCGCAGCCATGGGCTGACGCCCAGCGCCATGCTCGAGGTCTACGTCAGCGAACCGGGGCCCGACGTCGACCCGACCACCCTGCGCACCGACCTGTACCTACTCGTTGGTTGAGCTTGTCGAAACCCCTGATCACTCGTGGTCTCGGCAAGGCTTGACCGACGACTCACCAGCCGCCGCCACCGCCGCCGCCGAAGCCGCCACCACCGCTGAACCCCGAGCCGCCGCTGCTGGCCGAGGTGGCCGCCTGCATCGAACTCGACATCGTGTTGGCCAACTGGTCGAGCGATGAGGTGAAGCCGGCGTTGAACAGGGTGCCGTAGCCGTACCCGATGTACCAGGAGTTGTCGGCCACGTAGAGGCCCTGCGCGGCCAGTTGCTCGAAGATCTTGGCCCAGCGCTCGGCGACTCCGAACACGATCGCGTAGGGCAGGTAGCGGCTGAAGATGTCGACGCCCTCTTCGAACTTGATCTGGTCGGCCTCTGCCGTGGTCAGGTAGAGCTCGAAGCCCTTGGCCTGGGCCAGCACGGCCGACCCGTCGGCGGTGCGGCTGGGGAACCGGTTGTTCAGCGCCAGCATCAGCACTCCGCAGATCACGAACGGCAGGGCCACCAGGCCGAATCCCACCAGTCCGAGCGCGAAGCCGAGTGCCGCCCCGGCGGCGATCAACGCGACGCCGCCCGCGATGGCCAGGCCACGGGAGGCGTTCGGGCTGCGCCGAAACCAGCCCAGTTCGCTGGTCACCCGTTGGTACAGCTTGCTGCGGGTGCCTTCGAGCACACCGGAGTAGTCGCGGTCGCGCAACTCATCGGTGGTGACCGTCGAGCCGTGCTGAAACAGCTTGCTCAGCAGGTTCTGCTCGTAACCGACCAGTTGGTCGCGGCCGCCCAACTGCACGAACGTCCAGTCCTTCTTGCCCTGCTGTTCGATGCGCAGGTGGCCGCGAACTGCCAGGTCGATCATGGTGGCGGTGATGTCGACGTTGTTGGCCGTCGAATCGACCAGCACCCCCACCTCACCCGGACGGGCACCGCGCGGAGGCGTGAACTGCACCGCCACGGGCGTCTTATCGGCTGCGTAGCCGACGCTGACCTGCTGACCCTCGGCCGGCACCACGCCCGGCGTCAGGCCCAGATACACCTCGTCACGGGCGCCGCGGCGGGTGCGGCGCAGCAGGGCGCCCAGCCCCACTGCGGTGAGTACTGCCGCGATGCCCCCGGTGACTGGCGTGACCGGGAACATGTTGCCGACGGTCAGCCGCTTCTCGAGCCGCGGCTCGGCACCCACGAAGGTGCCGGCGGGAAAGCCGGTCACCACCTGCAGGGGCTCGCCGGGGTCGACGGACGCCTGCTTGAACGTGGCGCTGGTGCCCGACTTGTCACTCGACTCGCACGACGAGGTCAGGTCGCTGCCGGCGAAGCAGGCCGCCTTGGTGACGTCCGCGGGGCCGGTCACCTTCACGGTGATGTTGCTGATCGGCACCTCCCAGCCGGTGCCGATCACGTTCCAGTTGAACTCGTCCAGCCCTGACTTCGCTTGCTTCGGGGCGATCAGGCCGCGAATCGTGTAGGTGATCCGGTACTTCTGAGTGCCCGACCAGGTGCGAAACTCACTGCCCACCCGAATCAGCAGGTTGCCGTCTTTGGTCTGGGTCTGCACGTCGTCGCTGGCCCCGGACGGACTGGTCACCTGACCCACGGTGACGTCGAGCATGCGCCAGTGATCGGGATCGTTCGCGATCTCTTGCCGCAGCGGCAACGTGATGTAGGGCCCGTGGCCGCTGTCACGCCCGAAGTCGAAATCGAAGTCGAGCGTGACCGTGGTGGTGCCGTCTTTCGCCGCGTCGGCGGTGACCGCGTACCGCTTGATGCTGTCGTCGGCCGGATCGGCCAGGGCCCGGGGCGCGGGCAGCACGCTGAGCAGAAAGACTCCCAAACCGGCCAGTAGTACCAGCAAACGTCGCATGCCTCCACGCTAACAAGCCAGGGAAGCATTGCCGCCGGTAGTTCGAGTGGGACGCCCCGCACGACGATCGGTTCGTGGGCGCCGGGGCCGAGGCCGTCTGCGCTCAGGTGCGGTGCCCCGTGCTGGTCATCTCGGGATCGATGGACGCCTGCCAGGACCCTCGGCGCGGACCTCGGCTGGCCGAGCTGACCGGTGGACGGTCGGTCGTGATCGAGGGCGGCGGGCACCTGGTGCAGGCCGCGATCCGGTCAAGGTGAACCTGCTGATCCGCGAGTTTCTCGCGGGCCTCTGACGAGAACTCTCCGAGCGCCGAGACCACCGCCGGTCGAGCTTGTCGATACCACGGCGTTGAGGGGGCTCGACAGGCTCGACCAGCGAGAATCAGTTGTTACTAGAGCAGCTTTCTGATGTCGGCCTCGATGGCGGCCGGCTCGACGGTCGGGGCGTACCGGCGCACCGGACGTCCCTCGCGGTCGATCAGGAACTTGGTGAAGTTCCACTTGATCGCATCATTCAGCACGCCGCCCTTCTCGGAGCGCAGCCAGCCGAACAGCGGATGCGCGTCGGCACCGTTGACGTCCACCTTGGCGAACATCGGAAAGGTGACGCCGTAGTTGAGCTGGCAGAAGTCGGCGGTCTCGGCGTCGTCGGCGAACTCCTGGTTCGCGAACTGGTCGCAGGGAAAGCCGAGCACCACCAGCCCCTGCTCGCGCAGGTCGCTGTACAGCGACTCGAGACCCTGGAACTGCGGAGTCAGACCGCACTTGGACGCCGTGTTCACCACCAGCACCACCGAGCCGAGATAGTCGGCCAGGCGCTGGTCCTGGCCGGTGATGCGGCGGGCTTCGAAGTCGGCGAGGGTGGTGGGTTCCGGTGAAGTGGTCACACGTCGACAAGGCCGCACGTGACCGCGATATTCCCTGCGTGGAGATTTCATTCCGTGTGCGCTGCGGTTTCTTCGTTGGGTAACCGGACGCAGATCGTCACGGTTGCGGCCTACATTGCCGCTCATGACGGCGATCGGTTCGGATTGGCGAGTGGTCGAAGGCGTCGTGACAACCTGGTTCGACGCCCCTTCGTTGAGCGCGGCGGCCGCGCTCGGAACATACATCACGGGCCTGGCGCCCAGCGCCGCGATCGACCTGCGGTCGGCCGGTGTGCGGGTGCGGCTCGACGCGGCCGAGCAGACCGGGGACGTCTCGGCGGCGGCACAGGAGCTCGGCCTGGTCGCCGATCCGGGCGTGCTGCAACAGCTGAGCGTGGTCGTCGAATCCGCCGACCCGGCCGCACTGAGCCGGTTCTGGCAGGACGCGCTCGGCTACGAAGCTGCGGCGACGGGCGACCTGGTCGATCCGTTGCGCAGAGATCCGGCCCTGTCGTTACGGCAGTCGGCGGACGCGCGGCCGCTGCGCAACCGCATACACCTCGACGTGGTGCGACCCGCCGCCGTCGTCGAGCAGGCGGGTCTGGGCGAGGCGTTCGGTGCCTACGGGGTTTGCCACGCCGACGCCGACGGCAACGAGGTCGACGTCGTGCCCGGCGACCCGCTCGGCGAGACGGACGCCACCAGCGACTGGCAGGCGGTGTTCGGCGCGGTGGCGAGCTATCGCACCACGTCACCGGCGGCCCAGGGTGCGCTGGCCGTCGCACTCGCCGCGTTGGCCGACGAGGCGGGCTTTCCGCTGCTGATCGACCTGCCCCCCGGCCTGGTCGTCCTGGACAGCGGAAAGGACCGCTGGGAGGCGGACGCCCACGGTCTCGACCTCGACTTCGTCGAGCTTGCGGCCAGGCTGCAGCGGGCGGCTCGTGAGGCCGGCGCCACGGCCGATGCGACCCTGCCCCGCTTCGTGCAGCTGTTCATGGACGCCGCGGACGTCGCCGCGGTGCGGGCGTTCTGGGCGGCGGCGCTGGGCTACGAGCCTGACCGGCGCGAGGGCGTCACCGACCTCAACGATCCGCGCCGGCTCAACCCGGTGCTGGTCTTTCAAGAGCTCGACCCTGCCGAGGCCGAGCGGCGCCGGCAGCGCAACCGCATGCACCTCGAGCTGGCCGTGCCGGCGGACGCGGCCCGAACGCGCGTCGAGACCGCCCTGACCGCCGGCGGACGCCTGCTAGGCGAAGCTGCCGACCGTTGGCTGATCGTCGACCCCGAAGACAACGAACTGGTCGTGAAGACCGCGCGGTGACCTAGTGTCCGGTCAGGTTGATGCGCTCGCTATTTGTTGATCGCGCGGCAGTAGCGCCGCGTCGGCCGAGTCGTCGCCGAACGGCACCTGCTCGGCGGTACCGAGCCCACGTCCACCCCCGGGTGGCGGGCCGCGCAGGCAGCCACGAAGGGTTCGGACGGGTCGCAGGCCAGCACGTTCTCGGCGCCGACCAACCGCACCAGTTCGCCGGTGAGCGCGCCCAGCCCGCAGCCCACGTCGAGCACCTGGCTGGACGGCCCCACCTCGGCGAAGGCCGCGAACTGCACCGAGAGCGGCATCGAGTAGCGCCTGGGTAGTTGTGCGTACGAACCCGTGCCCGTCGAACCCGGGTATCGGTACCGGAACTGCCAGAATGGGGCGGGAGGCTTTGGTGAGCGAATCAGTGGCGCGCCGGCGAGTGGTCAACCCGGTCGACGTCATCGACGTGTTCGTCTACGTCGTGGTGCTGAACCTGGCCATCGAGTACGTACCCGTCGTGATCACCGAGACCTTCACCATGTCGCTGCTGACCGCGGTGCTGCTCAAGGTCGTGCTCGAGGTGGTCGTGTGGGCGAAAGACCATGTCAAGGGCCGATTCAAGGCGGCTACCACCACGCCGGGCAAGGTGGGTGCGGGGCTGCTGTTGTGGGGGTTGATGATCGGCAGCAAGTTCGTGGTGCTCGAACTGGTAGCTCTGTTGTTCGCCGATCAGGTGAAGCTGGGCGGTTTCTGGTCGGTGACCGGTCTGCTGTTGCTCCTGCTGGTCGCCCGAGCCGGTGTGCGGCGGCTGCTCGGTGCGCCCGACCCGCGACGTAGTCGCTCAGAAGTTCTTCAACTCCTGGCCGTTGGCCTTGCAGGCCGCCTTGATCTGTTTCTTGCTCTCGGCGGGCACCTTGGCCGGGTCTTTGAGGTAGGTGATGGCCAGGTCGAGAAACTGCCTCGACTCGCCGGTCACCTGACCCGAGTCACGCAGTTTCTCCAGACCCGTCAGCGCCACCTTGCCGGCCACCGAACCCGAGGCCGCGACGGCGTCCAGGGCGGGGCAGCCGATGGTGTAAAGGTCGGCGGCCGATACTGCCGCCTGGCTGCAGCCGGTCAGGGCGAGTGTGCCGGCGGCGACCGCGGCTGCCAGGCCGCGGGCGGGGGACGTCGGAAGCATGGGGCCAGTGTAGAAGCGCGATCGCGGGCCGGGCCGCACAGTATCGTGACCCTGACCAGGCCGAGAGAACGATGGGGTGAGATGCCGACCACACCGGGGCGACGCACCGCCCGCGTGCCGGGTCTGGACGAGTTGCGCCTGCTCACCAAGGCGGCTGTACCACGAGAAGGGCGTGCGGCAACCACAGATCGCCGAGACCCTCAAGCTGTCACAGGCCCGGGTGTCGCGCATGCTGAAGCAGGCCGAGAGCCTCGGCATCGTCACCACGGTGATCACCATGCCGCCGGGCGTGCACGGCGACCTCGAAGACCAACTGCAGGCCCACTACGGGCTTCGCGACGTGGTGGTGGTCGACGCAGAGCCCGCCGAGGTGCGCGCCGCCTTGGGTGCCGCCACCGCCGCCTATCTGGGCATCACCCTGACCCGCGGTCACGTGGTGGGCATCACGTCGTGGAGCGAATCGGTGCTGGCGGCTGGGGATGCCGCTTGCGCAGGTGGTAGAGCAACTCTGCAAGCACATCGTCGGTCCATTGAACGTGGAAGGGCGGCGCTTCGGGTGTGACGTACAGCATTCCCAGCCGTTCGCGAAGCGTGCGCGAATACCACACGTTTGAATCAACGAAGATGACCCAGCGGCCGGGGTTGAGCACCGACGAAGACTAGCCACCGGGTCGGCATTGTCGGCGGAGTCAGTCTTCGTCGCCTTCAAGTTCGAGAAGCTTGGCGAAAGCGGCCCGCTCGCGGGCACGGCGCGCACGGAGTGCATCGAAAACGTCGCATGCCCGCAGTCGATGATGCGTGCCCACCTTATGGGCCGCAATCGTTCCTTCTTCGATCATCTTCATAAGCGTGGGCCGCGAGACGCCCAGAATTCCCGCAGCAGTGGTGGTGGTCACAACGTCGGGCACCGAGCCGATCGTGACCGTACCCCCGCGCGCCATCACATTGAGCACCTGCTGCAACAGACGGCCGATCTCGGCAGGCACAGCGTCGGCGCGGTGGCCATCGCGTTCGACCGCGAGCACACCCTTCGGACCCTCCAGTTGCTCAAGAACATCTCGAGCCAGGCGCGCCTCATGACCCGTTACCAGGACGCGGCTGGAACCGGATTGCATGGTGGGCATGATGACAGGCTCCGTTCGTGACGCACTCATACACTCAAGTGGCTGCACCTACAACTGTAGGACATTGCAGTTACATCTACAATACTTCCTGCGATCTGCGACTCGGCGCCGCCGTCTGATAGTACGGCTGCCATGCGTGCCATCAGCTACCCCGACTACGGGGCGACCCCCGCCATGGTCGACCTGCCCGAGCCCGTCTGCCCGCCCGACGGTGCGGTGGTGGCCGTACGCGCCACCGGCGTCTGCCGCTCGGACTGGCATGCGTGGCGCGGGCACGATCCGGTGCCGCTGCCGATGGTGCCCGGGCACGAGTTCGCGGGCGTCGTGAGTGAGGTGGGCCGCCTGGTCAAGGGTTTCGCGGTCGGTGACCGGGTGACGGCGCCGTTCGTGAACGGTTGCGGCCGCTGCACCTGGTGCCGGGACGGGCACGCGCAGGTCTGCCCCGACCAGGAGCAGCCAGGCTTCACCCGGCTCGGGTCGTTCGCCGAGCGGGTGGTCGTGACGGCCGCCGACTTCAACCTGGTGCGACTGCCACAGGCCGTCGACTTCGTCACCGCTGCCGCACTCGGCTGCCGGTTCGCCACCGCTTACCACGCCCTGACCACTCAGGCCCAGCTCGCACGCGACGACTGGCTGCTGGTGATCGGTTGCGGCGGGGTGGGACTGTCGGCTGTGCTCATCGGGCACGCCCTGGGCGCTCGCGTGATCGCGGTCGATCCGTCGGCTACGGCTCGCGACCGCGCCGCTGAACTTGGGGCGTCCCGGGTGCTGGCCGAGGCCGACCCCGAGGTGATCCGCGACATCACACAGGGCGGGGCGCAGGTCAGCATCGACGCCGTGGGATCGGCGGCCACGGCGTCCGCCGGCGTGCTCGGCCTGAGTCGCCGCGGACGGCACGTGCAGGCCGGGCTGATGCTCGGCGCCAACGCGAACGCCCCGTTGCCGTGGGACCGGGTGATCGCCCACGAACTCACCGTGGTGGGCAGCCACGGCATGGCCGCGGCCGAATACCCCCAGTTGCTGGCACTGATCGAGACCGGCGCCCTCGACCCCGGCCAGCTGGTCGGGCGTGTGGTCGACCTGACTCAGGCGAGCGAGGAGTTGATGGCGTTGGATCGTCCGGTGTCTGCCGCCGCAGGCATCGTGGTCGCGACCGTGGGACGTGAGGCGACAGCACCACCGACCCCTGCTGGGCACAAAGTGGCAGGGAAGATGCAAACCTGCGACCTGCGGCAGAAGCGGGCATGACGCGTTGCGTTATAGTGAATGAGTGATCAGGTCGTTTCGCGACTCGGCAACCGAGCGGCTCTGGTCACGACAACCGGTCAAGACCATCGACCCACGCATCGAACGAGCCGCCCTGCGGATGCTGGTGATGCTGGATGCCGCTGAGACCCTGGACGACGTGCGCGTGCCACCGGGCAACCGGCTCGCAGCACTCCGGGGAGACCGGGCCGGCCAGCACAGCATCCGGATCAACCAGCAGTGGAGGATCTGCTTCACCTGGACCGACGCCGGACCGATCGACGTCGAGATCGTCGACTACCACTGAGGAAGTGCCATGACGACCATTACACCCATCCACCCCGGCGAAATCCTGATGGAGGAGTTCCTCGAGCCGCTCGCAGTCAGCCAGAACCGGCTCGCCGTCGCAATCGGCGTGCCGCCACGTCGCATCAACGAGATCGTCCACGGCAAGCGCCGCATCACGGCCGACACCGCACTACGGCTCGCCCGCTACTTCGGCACCACCGACCGGTTCTGGCTCAACCTCCAGATCCGCTACGACCTCGAAGTCGAAAAGGACCACCTCGGCAACAGCCTCGACCGAATCGAACCACTCGAAGCCGTCTGAACATCCAACTACCTGCGGCATAGGCGGATGTTCAGAGAACTCGTGGTCGTTCTCGGTAGTGCGACCATCGAGAATTGGTGGCATGAGCGTGAATCTGGTCGAAGTCCTGCCGCAGGGCGCGGTGGACGAGACGGTGGTGGACCGTCGCACGGACCTGTCCTGGACGGTACGTGTCGAGCCCTTCAGACTGTCAGCCACCGTGGTCACGTGCGGCCTGTGGAACGAGGTTCACCGCACCCCGAATGACCTGGCAGAGGCTGACCTTCCGAAGACGGACGTGAGCTGGCGTGACGCGGTCCTGTTCTGCAATGCGCTGTCCGTTCGGGAGGGACTCACGCCGGTCTACGAGGTCTCTCAGCGTGTCGTCCCCGAGCCGTCGCAGTGGCGGGCGCACAGCGAGCCGGAGATCGACGACTGGGTCGTCGTCTGGCGCCGCGCGGCTGATGGTTACCGTCTTCCCACCGATGCCGAGTGGCAGGTCGCCTGCCGTGCCGGTAGCAGTGGCGCCCGCTACGGCGACCTTGACGACATCGCTTGGTACGCGGGCAACTCTGGCGGGAGCATCCACCGCGTGCGGATGAAGGAGCCGAATGCGTGGGGGTTGTTCGACATGCTGGGCGGGGTGTGGGAATGGTGCTGGGACTTGTACGACCCGGCGGTCTACGGTTCGTACCGCATCATCCGTGGTGGTGGATGGAGCGACCCAGAGTGGAGCTGCCGCGCTGGCGTACGCCGCAAGACCAATCCCACGGCCAAGTTCGATGACCTGGGCTTCCGCCTCGCTCGTGGCGCCATCCCCCCGAGCACCACAAGATCCCGACCACTCACGGAATGCGTCTCTGTCGGCGGCAG
>RRZU010755760.1_pt1 | contig 16984 bp, 16 predicted proteins | sample 2165561 | NCBI WGS metagenome assembly RRZU01 (sample SAMN10456909, study PRJNA506462) | wastewater metagenome | isolation source: wastewater sludge | place: USA: Moscow, Idaho | reverse complement strand
TAGGTTGTTTAGTTGTTGGATAGATTGCTTATTCATAATGATACCTTAATGGTTAATTCGTTTGCTTGGGTGTCATTATAACAAGCTGGGGTTGATAAGTTAAATTAAAGATAATCAAGATATGGTTTGATTTTTTAAATTTATAAAATCAAATGATAAGGGTGATTTGATTGATTTATTTAATAAAGGTTGGGTAGAGCTTGTAAAAGTACATACCAAGTCATGACAAAGACCACACCAAGCACCGCTCCCATACCCCAAAACCAAGACGGTTTACGCACATATGCCCACGCCAACATCAGCCCACATACCGCACCGCCGATATGCCCTGCGTTATCAATGCCCGTGATGACAAAACCCATGACTAGGTTAATACCCATAAGAATAAGTAAGTTTTTCTTATCCAAATAACGGGCGTAAGGCTTATTACTTAGGGCAAACAGCGTAAGACACGCTCCAATACCCATGATACCGCCACTTGCCCCAGCAGATATGCCAATGCTTGGGGTAGTGTGCCATGTGTGGTATTGGTGAGTTAGGTTAAGTAAATTACCGCCAATCACTGACAGTAAAAACAGCAATAAAAACCGCCATTTACCCAGTAGCATTTCTGCCACTTGCCCCAAATAATACAAGGCAAAGGCGTTAAAGCCCAAATGTAGCACACCAATATGAATAAAACCTGCACTAAGTAGTCGCCACGGTTCAAACAATGATAATGGAAAAGCGTTCGCCCCAAAGCGGATTAAATCACTACCTGTAGGGCTATCCATGTCCACACCCAGTAGCACCTGAAGCACAAAATAACTCACCACAGCCGTGATGAGCATTAGAGTTGTGGGGGTGGTACGAAATAGTTGTTTAAAAGTCATGTCTTAGGGCGTAAAGGTACTGGTTTGTAGTCCTTTGGCTTTGACTTCTGTTAAATGTTTGACGATGGTATTGATGGGCAAGCCCTTGGACTGTAAGCGTTTGGGAATGATTTGACTGCCCTTTTGTCCTTGTACTTCAAACATCACAAAAACAAAATTATCCGTCTCATCCCAACTGTCCACAGCGCTCCAAGGGATGACACCTTGTTGCATGGGAGCGGTTCGCATGGTCATGCCACGCAGTTGTGGGGCGTTTAGGGTGTCTTGTTTGGCAGGGATTGCCATGATAAGCCCGTGGTTTTGTACGCCCAGTTTAAGTTTATACATCTCATCAGGTACGTTCATCTCATTGATTTGCTTATCAAATTCACGCTTAACATACCATTTTAGCCCCAGTGTGCGAAGCAAAAGATACACCGCCACACCCACAAGCATAAGCCAAAACATGATGGTAGAATAGCCGTCAATAAAGACAAGTCCTGCAATGGCAAGGGCAACAATCACCCCAAGTATGATCCACTCTTTGGGTTTTAGGGCTTTTAGGCTGTAGGCGTTTGAGCCTTTTTCAAACAAGGCAAGCTGGGCGGCTTTAAATTCTGCATCCGTCATGTCTAGTGCAATGGGCTGTAGGGTGTAGGGATATAGCCCTGTTTTTTTGCTTGTCATAATGTGCTACTTAAATTGTGATGAATGATGTGCCTATCTTACCCAAATATTACCGAAAAATAAACCGCCTATCACAAATTTTCTGACAATGTGGCGTGAAAACAAGCTGAAATTTATCGTGCTTTTTGGTATGATAACGTGTTTTGATAATATAATTTTAAGGTGTGTATGCTAGACCCCAAATTACTTCGCGGTGAACCTGAAACATTAAAAGAGACGTTGGCAACTCGTGGCTATGTGCTAGATGTGGCGTTTTGGCAAGAGATGGAGAATAAACGCAAATCGCTACAGGTCAAGACCGAAGAGCTACAAGCACAAAAAAACGCAGGGGCAAAACGCATCGGCGAGTTAAAACGCAGTGGCGAAAATGCTGACAGCCTGATGAGCGAAATGGAAGCGGTGAGCGAGCAGATGAAACTTGCCGAAAGTGAGCTTCGAGATTTGCAAGCGACAATTCTAAATGCTAGCCTTGCCATTCCTAACGTACCAGATGTCAGCGTCCCTGTGGGAAGTGATGAAAGCGATAACGTGGAAGTACGCAAATGGGGTGTGCCACGCACTTTTGATTTTGAGATTAAAGACCATACCGACCTTGGTGAAAATCTTGGACAGCTTGATTTTGCTCTAGCCAGTAAGCTCACAGGCTCTCGCTTTAGCACGCTAAAGGGCGGACTTGCTCGCCTAAACCGTGCCTTGGTTGCCTTTATGCTAGACACGCACACCAAAGCTGGCTACAGCGAGATGTATGTACCTTATATTGTCAATGGCGATAGCCTTCAAGGTACAGGACAATTACCGAAGTTTGAAGAAGATTTGTTCAAACTCACCGACAATTATTACCTAATCCCCACGTCCGAAGTGCCACTGACCAACACCGTGCGTGATACCATTGTCAGCCCCAATGACTTACCGATGAAGCTCACTGCTCATACGCCATGTTTTCGTAGTGAAGCAGGGTCAGCAGGGCGTGATACTCGGGGACTCATTCGCCAGCACCAATTTGAAAAAGTAGAAATGGTGCAAATCGTGCGTGCAGATACGTCCATGACCGCCCTAGAAGAGATGACCGCTCAAGCCGAAAGTATTCTGCAGGCACTAGAATTACCGTACCGTGTGGTTGCCTTGTGTACAGGCGATATGGGCTTTAGTGCGGTGAAGACCTATGATATTGAAGTGTGGCTACCGTCTCAGGATACCTACCGTGAGATTTCAAGTGTATCCAACTGTGGCGACTTTCAGGCACGGCGTATGGGGGCAAGGGTCAAAGACGGCAAAAAAACCGAACTTGTGCATACCCTAAACGGTTCAGGGCTTGCGGTGGGGCGTACCCTGCTTGCTATTATGGAAAATCACCAAAATTCTGATGGCACAATCAATATCCCTGTTGCCCTACAGCCTTATATGGGCGGTATGACGGTGATTGCTTGATTTATAAATATATTTAACCCAATTTTTTAACCAAGAGTAACTTTATGACTTCTCTACCCACCCTGAACCCACCCCTAAACCAACGCCCAACCGCCAACGCCATTCGCGTGCTTGCTATGGATGCCGTTCAGCTTGCCAATTCAGGACACCCCGGTGCGCCGATGGGTATGGCGGACATTGCTGATGTCTTGTGGCGTGAGTTTTATGTCCATAACCCTAATAACCCCAAATGGGCGAACCGTGACCGCTTTGTACTGTCGAACGGTCATGGCTCTATGCTTCATTATGCTTTGTTGCACCTTAGTGGTTATGATTTAAGCATTGATGATTTAAAGAGCTTTCGCAAACTGCATTCTAAGACCGCAGGACACCCCGAATACGGCTATGCGGACGGGGTGGAGACGACCACAGGACCTTTGGGACAAGGCATTGCCAATGCTGTGGGTTTTGCCTTGGCTGAGAAAACGCTTGCCGCCCAGTTTAACACGCCTGAGCATGACATCATCAACCACTACACCTATTGCTTTTTGGGCGATGGCTGTCTGATGGAAGGCATTAGCCATGAAGTGTGTTCGCTGGCTGGTACGCTTGGCTTGGGCAAGCTGATTGCTTATTATGATGATAATGGCATCTCGATTGATGGCGAAGTGGAAGGCTGGTTTAGCGACAATACCGAACAGCGTTTCTTGGCGTATGGCTGGCAAGTGCTGAGTGTGGACGGACACGACAGCGAACAGATTCGTAAGGCAACCAAAGAAGCTCAAAGCGAAACCACCAAGCCCACGCTGATTATCTGTAAAACCGTCATCGGGCTAGGCTCACCCAACAAACAAGGCAAAGAAGATTGCCACGGTGCACCGCTTGGCGCAGACGAAATTGCTCTTGCACGCACGGCGATGGGCTGGACGCATGGGGCGTTTGAAATTCCGTCTGATGTCTATAATGCATGGAGCGCCAAGGACGCAGGGGCACAGCGTGAAGCGGATTGGGATGCCAAATTTGCCGATTATCAAGCCAAAAATCCTGCCAAAGCACAAGAATTGCTACGTCGTCTAAATGGCGAGCTGCCAGCGGACTTTATCGCCAAAGCCGATGCCTTTATCGCTGAATGTAACGCCAAAGCCGAGAGCATTGCCAGTCGCAAAGCCAGTCAAAACACCATTGCCGCTCTAGTGCCAGATTTGCCCGAAATCCTAGGCGGTAGTGCTGACTTAGCAGGCTCAAACCTGACCCTATGGAGCGGTGCCAAAGGCGTGCAAGCTCATGCCGATGGCAACTATGTGCATTATGGCGTACGTGAATTTGGCATGACCGCCATTGCCAATGGCGTGGCACTGCATGGGGGCTTTATCCCTTATACCGCAACGTTTCTGATGTTTATGGAGTACGCGCGTAATGCGGTGCGTATGGCGGCACTCATGAAACAGCGTGTGATTCAAGTTTATACCCATGACAGTATTGGTTTGGGTGAAGATGGTCCAACACATCAGCCAGTAGAGCAAGTGGCAAGCCTGCGTAATACGCCCAACCACTACACATGGCGACCTTGCGATACGGTAGAAACCGCCGTGGCGTGGAAACAGGCACTGCTGAGCAATACCGCCCCAACAGCGTTAATCCTATCTCGGCAAAACCTAGCGTTCCAGTCTCGTACTGATGCCCAAATCAGCGACATCGCCAAAGGCGGCTATGTACTCGCCCCAGAAAAAGGCGAATTAAAGGCTATCATCATCGCCACAGGCTCAGAAGTAGAGCTGGCGATGAATGCTTATGGCGAGCTTGATGGCGTGCGTGTGGTGTCTATGCCGTGCGCCGAAGTCTTTATGGCACAATCTGCTGACTACCGTGACAGCGTGCTACCCAACCATATCCGTGCTCGGGTGGCGGTGGAAGCAGGGATTAAGGACTACTGGTATAAGTTTGTTGGACTGGACGGCAAGATTATCGGCATGACTAGCTTTGGCGAATCCGCCCCTGCCAAAGACTTGTATAAGCACTTTGGCATCACCACAGAAGCGGTGGTGGAGGCGGTGAAAAGCCTAATTTAATCGCTTGTGTTGATGATAGAAAAATGGCATACTGACGGTGTGCCATTTTTTACTTGACAACTGCAAATAAAACCGTATTGATTGGTTTTGGTCTACCTAAATAGGAGTAGGTTATGGAAGTAAAAACCTATAAAGAAATCTACAATGAACCTGTTAAGCAAATTGCTGTGCCTGCGGAGTTTCAGATGGGGCATTTTGAAGTGCTATTTATTAAAAAAATGCCTGAATTGCAAGACAAACCCAAGGCAAAACATAAGCCCAATCCTTTGTTAAAAGGGCTAGGTATTCGCTATGATGATTTGATTGCTCCCACCACAAACAGTGAAGATTGGGAGCTGGATTGATGCTATTGGATACGCATATTTGGTATCGTTGGCAATATGGTGATTTGCCTGATAGGTTATTGGCAAAGATTGAATTAGCTGATGAAATTTTTGTCAGCGCTACATCGTGCTGGGAAATTGCACAGCTTGTCAAAAGAAAACGCCTTGATATACCGATGTCTGCTGAGCAATGGGTAATGTTGGCAAGTATGACGATTGAAATTTTACCAATCAATAAAGAAATTGCCTTATTGTCCGAGAGATTAGAAGATCACCACAAAGACCCTGCGGATAGATTTATCATAGCGACCAGTATTTTATATCAAATGCCTATTATGAGTTTGGATACGGTATTTCCGAAGTACCAAGAATTAAATGGGCTGTTGATAAATTAAGGAGGAATACTTGATGATTGAAATCAGTCAATTACCCCTGCCAATCCAACAGCAGATTATGTTGGTGGAGCAGGGCGAAAGTGTGGACTTTGTCAAAAATGGCAAAGTTGTAGGGGTTTTATCGCCCAAAGCAAAAATTACCACAGCGATTGATGTGCTGATGGCGTATGATGGCGTTGATGTGGCGGGTATTGATTTTGATTATGAAATGACAATCTGACATATTATTAATTAATTTGTTTAGGAATTTACTATGAGTATAATTAACCTTTTGACAATATCTATATCTCTTCTATCTTTATTGTCCACATATATTATTTTTACAACAAATAATAGACCAAAAATTATTGCTTATACAGAAATGCATGGTGACAAAAGAACAATTATTAATCTTGTAATTAAAAATGTTGGAAAAGAAATTGCTTATGATGTCATGTTTGTGAGTGATAGACCAGTGCCAAGAAGTGCATTTGGTTTGGAAAAGCTAAATCATGAGAAAGAGTTTTTTGAAACAGGAATTTTTATTCATGGTGTAAAAGTTTTTAACCCAGAGCAAGCATTTATTTTTGAGTGGGGTCAATTTGCTGGATTGATGGAGGCTTTGGAGGAAAAACCAATAGAAATTAAGGCTATTTATAAATATAAAAACCCACTTAAATTATGGCAAAGTAAAATTTTAGATATATCTATTATTGATATTCGTGAGATGGCTGGATTACCTGTAAATTTTGGTAGTGTGAGGGTGGAATTAAAAGGTATGTCCGATGAAATGGTAAAAATAAGAAGAGCTATAGAAAAGATAAATCAATGACAAATACACCCACCGAAACCCACCCCCTACCACCCTTTGCCCCATCCAATGCCCATATTTTAATTTTGGGTAGCTTCCCCCCGCCAAGAGCGCGCTGGAAAATGGACTTTTATTATCCCAATTTTAATAACGACTTTTGGCGGATTATGGGGCTGGTGTTTTTTAATGATAAAGATAAATTTATTGATGGGGTGAATAAAGGATTTTACCAAGAAAACATAGAGCAGTTTTTAAAGGGTGTAGGCATTGCCATTAGCGACGGTGCTTATCAAATTAAACGCCTAAATAACAATGCGTCTGATAAATTTTTAGAAGTTGTGACAGCGATGGACATTGCCAAGATTTTGGCGGATTTACCTAGTTGCAGAGCAATCATTACCACGGGCGAAAAAGCCACACAGATACTTTGTGCGCACTATGGCGACAATGGCAACGCACCAAAAGTGGGGCAATCATGTATGCTAACTATTGATGGTGTGCCAATACCCCTATATCGTCTGCCGTCATCATCGCGGGCTTATCCACTGGCATTGAATAAAAAAGCACAAGTTTATCGGCAGGTATTTGGGGGTGTAGGGCTGATTTGACATAAAAAAAGCGTGCCACAAACACGCTTTTTTGATTTATTGCCAAAATGTTTATCAGGACTCCGACACCACCACTACTACCTGCACCGCATCACTGGCTGTATCATCAAACACCATGCCGCAGTGTATAGGTACACTGTTATCGAGTTTTAACAAGTCTTTTGCCACCTTGTGGGCATGCTGATGATCATTAATGCCGACATCGTAGCCCGTCATATATATCAGTACTTTACCGATTTTATAATGGGTGGGGCGAGCTGATAGGGCGTTAATGGCGTTTTTGGTGGCGGTTTGGGCTTTGTTGGGGTTATCGACGTCATTACAATAACCCATGCCAACCGCGCCAAAGCCCTGAAAACTAAAAGCACTTTCTAGGTTATCAAAAGAAATATTCATCACAGGTGTGGGGCTAGAGATGATGTTTAGCCCTTGTACCACGTGCATCAGCTCATCATTGGATTTATTTAAGGCGTCTTGAAAGCTGACTTGTCCGTACTTACGGATGATGTCATCGCCATAAACGGTAAAAATCGGGCTTTTGCTAGAGATAGCGTGCAAGTCTTTGGCAAGTTTGTTTAGGTTTTCTTGGGCGATACTGCTTTGGGTGGCTCCCTCAAAACCAAATGGCATGGCAACGGCAAAGCATACCGATTTTTTAAGCTCTGCAATTAGTTCTGCAATGATAGATAGTGCGCCTGTACCAGTACCACCACCAAGCCCTGCCACTACAACGACCAGCTCATGCTCATCTAGCAACGCTTGTAGTTCGTCGCGGTGTTCTTGTAGGCTTTGTTGTGCCAGCGCCATGTCGCCCCCAGAGCTAACGCCCCATTTTTTATGACCTAGGGCGATTTTATGGGGCACGCTTTTGCCTTCAAGGGTGCGAACATCAGTATCCACACCCACAAAGGTTAAATTAGGATCGGTCATATGCTGTGCCATATGCTGCACTGCATTAACCCCTGCGCCCCCAATGCCAAGTACAAGGCAACGCACATTTATGTCATATAGTAAGTCAATCATGGCTGCTGCCTTGTGTAATTAGGCGGTTTTGGCAGTACATTCTACAATGGCTGCACCGTCTAGGGTGGTTAGTTTGGCGGTATTTTCCTCTATAACTAGAGCTACGCCTTTGTCATCGCTGGCCCCAAGTTCACTGATGGCATCATCACTGGTAAAGCGCCCTTGGGCTTGCACGTCAGCTTCTAGATCGTAGGTGATGTTGTCAACGGTTAAGTGGGCTTCGGGTTCGCCTTCGTGCTCTTGTACATCAATGGTAACGACTTTATCACCACATTGGAAAGCTTTACCAGTGCTGTGAGCATGGTCATGACCTGTATGATCGTGTCCGTCATGCTCATCATGATCATGTCCGTCGTGGTTGTCGTGAGCTTCCATTGGTGCTGTGTCAGTTTTGGGCTGTTCGTTTTGTTGGGGTGTGGTTTGGGTAGCTTCAGATTTTGCAGGTTCTTGTGGAGCTTCGGGTTTATCACCACAAGCGCTTAACATAACCGCACCAAGTAAAGAAACAAGCAGTAATTTTTTCATAATAAGTCCTACCGATAGATTGCAAAAAATACTTTTGGGGAAGAAATTTTAACACAGCTATTGTTATTATATCTAATAACAAATAGAAGCAATTTGAGGGCTTTGTGTAACAAATTGTTGGTAAAAGATAGCCTGTATTGATTTTTTAAGCAATTTATGAGTAAAAATATAGCAAGAAATGTGCCAATTTGATTAAAATTTGACTAATTTATTATATTTGTTATTAAAGAAAAGATAAAGTATATATAAATTTTACAAAACCGATTTTGAGTCAGTAAAAAGCCAACTCTAATAAGGTTGGCTTTTTTGGGCTAATTAATGGGTGTCCAACCATTCGTTGATTTTATGCCAAGCCAATTCATCATATTTGCTAAAGGATTGTTCTATGCTTAGATTGCCATATTTTTTAACCAAATCATCATTAGAAAGGACAATGATCTCTTGGGTGACCGCCTGTAGATTTTCTAGTGCTTGTTTGGCATTGGTTAGGTGTCTTCTGCCTTCAAAGATAAAGGGCATAATGGCAATAACCACGCAAGCGATGCCCATCTCTGTAGCAAGACGAGCCACCACAGAGGAGGCACCTCCGCCCGTACCGCCACCAACGCCTGCCACGACGAAAACCACATCATGCCCCGCCAATAAAGTGCGCAGCTCATCTTGGCTGTCCTGTGCCAATTTTTGCCCTTGTTCTAGGTTGCCACCTGTGCCGATTTTGGCATTGCCTAACTGAATTTTGCAGGAAATGCTGGTTTTTTCTAGGCACGTTTTATCGGTTTCAGCCACTGCTAATGTGGCGGTGGGGTGCTGTGTGGCGATATAATCAATGGTGTTAATGCCTGCGCCACCAAGTCCAAGGATAAGTTGTTGTGGGATTGTCATATATGCTCCAGTTTATTTTTGATAAAACTGGTTAAATTTAACACAGATGATTGGTGCCTTGTAGTGATTGTTTGTATCTTATTTGGGGTAAATGGTGAGTAGTGATGATAAACTGTAAAAAAATAATCAAAAAAAGCCAAATCTATAATAAATTTGGCTTTTATTAAAATGGTTAAGGATAACCGCTTACACATTAAACCTAAAATGCATCACATCGCCGTCTTGCACGACATAAGTTTTACCTTCTAGGCGAGATTTACCTGCTGCAGCTGCCCCTTTTTCACCGTTATAGGCGATAAAATCATCATAAGCAATCACTTCAGCACGGATAAAGCCACGCTCAAAGTCGGTATGAATCACGCCAGCGGCTTCTGGGGCGGTCGCACCCACTTTTACTGTCCATGCACGCACTTCTTTAACACCTGCGGTAAAGTAAGTCTGTAGGTTTAGTAGTTCATAGCCTGCACGAATCACACGGTCAAGCCCAGCTTCCGCCATACCCATGCCTTCTAAGAATTCCGCCTTTTCGTCTTCGTCAAGCTGGGCGATTTCGGCTTCGATTTGGTTGCATAAAGCAACGACAATGGCATTGTCTTCTTTGGCAAATTGACTGACAGCGTCCAAATGCGGATTATTTTCAAAGCCGTCTTCGGATACGTTAGCGATATACATCACAGGCTTTAGGGTGATTAGACCATAGCTTTTAATCAGCTTTTTTTCGTCATCATCAAGATTTGCCACACGTGCAGGCTTACCGTCCGCCAACAGTGGTTCAATTTTTTGGAATACTGCAAGACACGCCTGAGCGTCTTTATCGCCGCCTTTGGCTTTTTTGGATAGGTTGGTGATGGCACGAGTTACCGCTTCTAGGTCAGCAAGGGCAAGCTCGGTATTAATGGTTTCAATGTCGGACAAAGGATTGACACGCCCGTCCACATGAATCACGTTATCATCATCAAAACAGCGTACCACATGGGCGATAGCGTCCGTCTCACGAATATTAGCAAGGAATTGGTTACCCATACCTTCGCCCTTACTTGCACCAGCCACAAGCCCTGCAATGTCCACAAACTCCATACTGGTTGGCAAGGTGCGTTCGGGATTTACAATTTTGGCAAGTTCTTTTAGGCGTGGGTCAGGCACAGGTACGATGCCTGTGTTGGGGTCTTTGGTGCAAAAGGGGAAGTTTTCGGCGGCAATGCCTGCTTTGGTTAGTGCGTTAAATAGCGTGGATTTACCAACGTTTGGCAAGCCCACAATACCACAATTAAAGCCCATATGAGTTCCTATGAAATCAAGAAAAATGGGGCTATTGTAGCAAATTTTATGTCATTTGTCTTAGGTTGGTTTGCCTGCTGTGGGTGTTTCGATGATTTTTCCCATAATCCATTTGACAATCGGTAGCACCATTAGCACCACAGGATAAGCCACAAGCCAAGACAATCCCCATGCTTGTAGCCAAATGGTAAATAAACCGTCCACAAAACCAAGTGCCTTGACGATATTGATAAAGGAAATAATGGCACTCATGATGCCAGATAGCATCAAAGGCATAATCCAAGGGGTAAATTTGGCGGGGAGTTTTTTCATGGAGTGTATTTGATTATTTTGGGTTTGCCATTATAACAAACTGTCGCCAATGTTACAAAACGGTTATTTTATTTAATTTTTTAAGCGGTATAATAGCCATTTTTTAACTTGGGGTATTGTGATGAACGCAGTATTATTGGCGGTCGTGGTCATGGTTGGCTTGTCGCTGGCTCGTGTCCATGTGGTGCTTGCTTTGTTGGTTGGGGCACTGATTGGCGGATTGGTCGCAGGCTTGCCGCTGCTTGATGTTGCAGGGGCGAATGATGCAGTGCAGCTTGGCGTGCTTAGCCATTTTCAAACAGGGGTAAAAAACGGGGCGCAGATTGCGTTATCATACGCCATGCTTGGGGCGTTTGCCATGGCGATTGCGCATTCTGGCGTGCCCAAGGTACTGGCTGATAAGGTCGTGCATACGGTCAAGACCGCCAAGGGCACATCGGTCAAATGGGGCGTGTTTTTTATTGTGGTGCTGGCGGCGTGCCTAAGCCAAAACCTTATCCCCATTCACATTGCGTTTATTTTACTGCTTATTCCGCCGCTACTTGTGGTGTTTAATCAGCTGGAGGTGGACAGACGCTTGGTGGCGTGTCTGATTACCTTTGGTTTGGTGAATACTTATATGTTTATCCCTTATGGTTTTGGGGATATTTATCTTAATGAGATCATCATGGCAAACGTCGCCAAAGCAGGGCTTGACATCACAGGCGTATCGGTGGTCAAGGCAATGGCACTACCTGCACTGGGTATGCTAACAGGTCTGCTTGTGGCGGTGTTTGTCAGTTATCGCAAAAAACGTGTCTATGACAATGAGCGCACCATACAAGCGACCAGCAGTCTGGACAATGCTGAAGGTAGCGACAAAAACACGACCTTTAAAGTTGTGGTGGCACTCATTGCCATTGCTGTGGCGTTTGGCATTCAGCTTGCGACATCATCGCTGATTTTGGGTTCTTTGGCGGGCTTTGCGGTGTTTATGGCGACAGGCGTGGTCAAGTGGTCAAAGGCGGACGATGTCTTTAATGACGGTATCAAGATGATGGCGATGATTGGTTTTATCATGATTTCGGCTCAAGGCTTTGCCGAAGTAATGAACGCCACAGGACAAATTGACCCCTTGGTACAGTCGGCGGTGTCGCTGTTTGCTAATAATAAAGCACTGGCTTCTCTTGCCATGCTTATCATTGGGCTTGTGGTGACGATGGGGATTGGCTCGTCTTTTTCTACTGTGCCGATTATTGCCACCATTTATGTGCCTTTGTGTATGGCGATGGGCTTTAGTCCAATGGCGACCGTGGCACTGGTTGCGACCGCAGGCGTGCTAGGTGATGCAGGTTCGCCTGCGTCAGATTCCACACTAGGCCCAACGATGGGTCTAAACATGGACGGACAGCACGACCACATCAAAGACAGTGTCATTCCGACATTTATTCACTATAACATTCCGCTGATTATTTTTGGTTGGATTGCGTCTTTGGTATTGTAAGTTTGATAAATGTAAAAATCGCTGTCTGTTGATGGCGATTTTTATTTAAAACGATAAATCCCTTTTTCACTAATCAATAAATCCATTTTTTGATCCCACGCATTGACCGCAAGTTTGTCCACACGCTGAAAGTCATAAGCATAGCCAACTTTGATGACATTGGGGGCTGTCGCCAGTGTCCTATCATAAAATCCGCCCCCCATACCCATGCGATTGCCAAAGTTATCAATGGCAACCAGTGGACAAATTATCATATCTAATTTATCGGCACTAATGTGGGGTTTGGTGATGGGTTCGTACATACCTAAACGGTGTTTTTTAAGTGGTGTCTTGTTAAAATGGGTCATCACAGGGGCAAAGGTTAGGGGCTTGTCAGCGTGAGCGATGGGTAAATACGCCTGATAACCATAACGCTGACAAAAGGCAAGCAGTGGAGCGGTCGGTAATTCACCAAAGCCGTCCAGATAAATGCCGATTTTGGCATTTTTGGGGAGTAGGGTATGTAGCTTGTACAGATGACGACTTGCCAAAAACGCAGAGTGTTTGCGGTGTTTAGCGGATAGGGCAAGACGCTGTTTGCGAAGTGGGGAGCGTTGTGTGTTTGGTGTTGACATGGTTTATTTTGGGTTTTGGGCTTACCAAGATGTTAGCATGATTTTAAAAAATACGCACCAAGCACGGTTTGCCCTAACTGCTATTTTGGACAAAAACTGCTATAATACCAAGATTTATTTCCTTTTGAGAGCCAATCATGACCGCACACCCCAATTCTACAACGCCAAATTTAAGCACCATTGCAGGACAGCCATTCCTTACCCCTTTTCAAACACAAAAACTGCTGACCGATTTACAAGCCAAAGCAGACTTGACAGTAACTAATATCACAAGCCAGCAGGTCTATGTTTTCCCACGCCCTTTAAGTGCGGACGAAGAGAGCAAGGCATTGGGGCTACTCAATCAAGGCGAAAACTTGGAGCTTGTGCAGGCGGACGCTGGACAACTACAAGTCATCGTCTCGCCCCGCTTTGGCACGATTAGTCCGTGGGCATCCAAGGCGAGCGATATTTTTAGCAACTGCGGTCTTGATGTAGGGCGTGTGGAGCGAGTGATTGTCTTTACTTTGACAGGCGACAACTTGCCTAATCCCTTGCCAAAGGCGGTAGAACAGCTGCTGCACGACCGCATGACCCAAAGCCTAAGCTATAAGCTGTCCGCTGTTGGTGCGTTATTTCATGATGGCAAGCCACAACCCTTAAATCATATCGCTATCATGGAAGAGGGTAAGGAAGCTCTGGTTAAAGCCAACCGTGAATTTGGCTTTGCCTTGTCCGCTGATGACATTGATTATCTGTATGATAATTATGGACAGCTTGGACGCAATCCCACAGATGTAGAGCTGATGATGTTCGCTCAAGCCAACAGCGAGCATTGCCGTCATAAGATTTTTAATGCCGAGTGGACAGCGGACGGAGCGGTGCAGGACAAATCATTATTTAAGATGATTAAAAACACCTATGAAAAAAATCCCGATGGCGTGCTTTCTGCGTACAAGGATAATGCGGCGGTGATTGCAGGCTTTGACGCACATAGATTTTATGCGACCAAAAACGCCGATGGATTAAGTCAGTATGATTTTCATCAAGAGCCTGTGGACATCTTGATGAAGGTAGAGACGCACAACCACCCCACCGCCATTGCCCCTTTTGCGGGGGCGGCGACAGGCTCGGGCGGTGAGATTCGTGATGAAGGGGCGACAGGGCGTGGCGGTAAGCCAAAGGCGGGGCTGGCGGGCTTTCATGTGTCGCATTTACACTTGCCAAATATGCCAGAAAAATGGGAGCGTTCAGGACAAGTGTCCACCCACGCCTATGGCAAGCCTGAGCGTATGGCGTCCGCCCTTGAGATTATGACCGAAGCCCCGCTTGGGAGTGTGGCATTTAGCAATGAATTTGGGCGACCCAATCTGACGGGCTATTTTCGCAGTTTTCAGCTAGACACCAGTGAGACGCAGGACGGTAGCCAGATGCGTGGCTATCATAAGCCGATTATGATTGCAGGCGGTTATGGTAATATCAAACGCGATTTGGTAGAAAAAAACCCAATCAAGCAGGGCGATTTGCTGATAGTGCTTGGTGGACCAGCCATGCAAATTGGTCTGGGCGGTGGGGCGGCAAGCTCTGTCGATAGTGGCGAGCTTGATGAAGGCTTGGACTTTGCGTCTGTACAGCGGGATAATGCCGAGATGGAGCGTCGCTGTCAAGAAGTGATTGACACCTGCTGGGCGATGGGAGCGAGCGATAACCCCATTGTATCCATTCATGACGTGGGGGCGGGCGGTCTATCCAATGCCATGCCTGAGCTGGTGAACGATCATGAGCTTGGGGCGCATCTGAACCTGCGTAAAGTGCCGTCCCTTGAGCAGGGTATGTCGCCCATGGCAATCTGGTCAAACGAAGCACAAGAGCGTTATGTGCTGGCGATTCGCCCGAGCGATGAAGCCCGTTTTGATGAGATTTGTCAGCGTGAGCGTTGCCCCTATGCGGTGCTGGGCGTGGCGACAGACGTGCGTCATCTGCTCGTTGATGATAGCTTATTGCCAGAGCAGCCTGTGGATTTGCCCATGCAGGTGCTGCTTGGCGGTACCCCAAAGATGAAGCGTAGCTTTAACCGTACCACGCCTAAGCTAACAGCCTTAGACATCAGCAAGGTTGATTTAACTCAAAGCATTAAAGATGTGCTAAGACACCCCACCGTTGCCAGTAAGTCATTTTTGATTAGCATTGGCGACCGCTCGGTGACGGGCATGGTAACGCAGGCGCAGTATGTTGGGGCGTATCAAGTGCCTGTGGCGGACTGTGCGGTGACAAGTACAGGCTTGCTTGCCGATACAGGTGAAGCGATGGCGATGGGCGAGCGTACCCCTGTGGCACTCATCAGCCCCAAAGCGTCCGCACGACTGGCGGTGGGCGAAGCGGTGCTCAACCTTGCGTCTGCTCGCATTGACAAGGTTAGCGATATTACCCTGTCTGCTAACTGGATGGCGGCGTGCGGTGAAGACCGTGAAGATGCGGCATTGTATGATGCGGTGCACGCCATTGGCGAAGAGCTGTGCCCTGCGTTGGGTATCAGTATTCCTGTGGGTAAGGACAGTCTATCCATGCGTGCCACTTGGGCGGACGACGCAGGCGATAAGCAGGTGGTATCGCCCATGAGCCTTGTGATTACAGGCTTTGCCCCTGTGCTTGATGTGCATAAGACCATTACCCCAGAGCTGACCAATGCCGATAGCCAGTTGTACCGCCTTGATTTGTCAAAAGGTCAATATCGTCTAGGTGGTTCTATCCTTGCTCAGACGCTAAGTCAGCTTGGCGATGCTTGTCCTGATGTGGATAATGCCGATGAGTTGGCGCGTCTGTTTGCCTTTATACAGTCCGCCAATGACAAGGGGCTAATTTGTGCCTATCATGACATCAGCGATGGCGGACTCATTGCCACGGTTGCCGAAATGCAATTTACCGCTCGTGTGGCGATTGACCTTGAGCTTAACGAAACCAATGTAATCGGGCAACTGTTTGCTGAAGAGTTGGGTGCGGTGGTGCAAGTCTTGCCAACGGCTCAAAATGACTTTATCGCCTTGGCAAACGAGATGAATGTAAGCGACTTACTTAGCCCAATTGGCACAGTCAAAGCCACACCTAAAGGCGGTGCAAATAAGGACATCTTGACAATCCGTGCGGGCGAGACACTGCTAAGCCTTAGCCGTAGTGAACTACAGCAAGAATGGACAAAGGTCAGCCACGCCATTGCCCGTCTGCGTGATAATCCTGAATGTGCCGACCAAGAATTTGCTCTGATTAGCGATGTCAATCATCACGGCTTAATCGCCCATGCCAATTATGACCTAAATCAAGCGGTGGAAGCCCCCTATATCAACAGTCGCACCACCACGCCAAAGGTTGCCATTTTGCGTGAGCAGGGCGTGAACGGTCATGCAGAAATGGGCGCGGGCTTTCGCTTGGCGGGCTTTGATGCCATTGATGTGCACATGAGCGACCTACTGCGTGGCAAGGTGGATTTGCGTGACTTTGAAGGCTTGGTGGCGTGTGGCGGCTTTAGTTATGGCGATGTGCTGGGGGCGGGCTCTGGCTGGGCGAATTCGGTGCTGTATCATGATGAACTGCGTATGGCGTTTGCTCGCTTTTTCCACCGTCCTGAAACCTTTGCCCTTGGGGTGTGTAATGGCTGTCAGATGATGAGCCAACTCAAGGACTTAATGGTCGGGGCGGAGCATTTCCCACGCTTTATCGCCAATAAGTCCGCCCGTTTTGAAGCCCGTACCGCCAGCGTGCGC
>RRZU012303977.1_pt1 | contig 16986 bp, 13 predicted proteins | sample 2165561 | NCBI WGS metagenome assembly RRZU01 (sample SAMN10456909, study PRJNA506462) | wastewater metagenome | isolation source: wastewater sludge | place: USA: Moscow, Idaho | reverse complement strand
GCGCGGTCAGGCGGCGGGGCGGATCATCGCGGGCCCGGTGCCCGGTCTGGCCGGGGCCTGCTGGGCACAGCTGCACGGGCTGACCATGCTTGAAATGGATGGGCTGCTGCGTCCCGAAAAGGTCGGCGAGGATGCGGTCGATGTCGCGCTTGCGACTTTTCTGAACGGGGTGCTGATCCCAGGTGCGGGAACGGGGCCGGGACTGGGGATGGGCGCGACCTGACCCGCAAGGGCCCGGCGATTGGGCCGGCTATCTGCCGCGCGCCCATTCCTGATTGTTGCGCCCGGTGCGGACGGCCAGCGCGACGGCGGCATAGGTCGCAAAGCCCAGCGGATCGGCCGCCGCCAGCCGCATCAGCTCGGCCCGGCCGGGGCGGACATGCCCCTGACGCGCGGGCAGTTCGGGGAACATCTGCGCGATCTGGGCCACGCCCTGATCCTGACGTCGCCGCACCCGGACAAGGGGCGAAAACCCCTCGACCAGCGGCCATTCATAGGGCTCGTCGACAAGGAACCGCTCGGCCTCGGTGAATTGCAGCCGGGCGAATGTATCGTCCGAGATGATCTGCGGGAACTCGCCCCAACGGGCGCGGCCGGCCGCGTTCACGGCGAAAAGCCCGGCGCCGGTGACGCCCCGGGCCACGAAGGGCAGCTTTTGCCAGAACCGCGCATAGGCGCGCGAGACGGCGCTTTGCGCGGGCGCCACGACCAGCCGGCCCCCGGCATAGCGCGGCATGTCCACATCGAGCACCGCCGCGATGCCCGAAAGCAGGCGCCGACCCATGCGGATATCGGCATCCAGATAGAGCCGGATCCCGTCGGGCCGGGCGCAGCCATCGGCATGGTTCAGCGCGCCGATCTTGCCGCCCCGGGGCAGATCCTCGACCCGCAGAAGCCAGCCGCGATCCGCAAAGGCCGGGGCCATTGCGCCAGCGCGCCCGACGGTATCGTCGCGACAGCCATTGGCGGCGACGATCACCTCGACCGGGCCGGTATGGTCCTGATCAAGGATGCTTGCCAGACAGGCCCCGATATAGTCGGCCTCGTCATGGGCGGGCAGGATGATGGTGCAGGGGGTCATCTGTCAGGGTCTGGATTTGTAAAGCAATTGCTGTAATTTAGTGCCGGCACCGTGACGCGCAAGGAAATGTGCGGCATTCTTCGGATCATGGCTGTTTTCAGTTGTGGCGGCCATGTCCGCGACGTTACCATGCGCCGGCCGGGCATGTCACCGGCTAGAGGCCGGCCTTGTCATGGCCTGCCGTCATGAAAGGTAGAGGGGCCAAGGTTTTGAAGCCCGTGAAAGGACAAGGCCCGGACAAGCTTCCGGCACAGGCGACCGCCCTTGAAATCGTGCGCCGCAAGGTATCCAGCAAATTCGTCCGCCGCGAGGCGGCGCTGGCGGCGTCGGATGCCCACCACGCCAGAATCATCGCCGAGCGGTTTTCGCTGCTGCGCACGCGGATCCTGCGCGAAATGCGCAATCGCGGCTGGACCCGGCTTGCCGTGGTGCCGGTCACCGCGGATGCCGGCGGCACCTATGTCGCGCTGAACCTGTCGCTGGCCATCGCCCGCCAGCCCCATACCCAGGTCGCGCTGATCGACCTCAATCTGGGCAATCCGGGCGTGGCCGAATTGATGGGCGTGCCGGGATGCAGCGCGATTTCGGCGGCGCTGCGCGACGTGCAGGGGCTGGAACGGCTGGTCTTCAACATCCACGAAGTCCCCAACCTGTCGGTGCTGGCGCCCGACCGCCCCGAGGCCGAGGCGGCCGAGCTGTTGCAGGATCATATGCTGATCGAGGCGATGAACAGCCTGCACCACCGTCATCCCAGCGAGATTTCGGTTCTCGACACCGCGCCGCTGCTGGGGGCGGATGCGGCGCTGGCATCCTTGCCGCTGGCCGATGCGCTGCTTCTGGTCGCGGACGGGCAAAAGGGCACCGCCGCCGACATGGCCGAGGCCGAGCGCCTGCTGGTCGGCATGCCGCCGGTGATGGGCATCGTCCTGAACAAGGCCGAAGATTGAGCCCGGATTTGAACATCGCAGGATAGGACGAGCTTTGGGACCGATACAATCCTTGCAGGATCTGATTTCGATGATCTGGCGGCGGCTGCCGCTGGTCCTGACGATCTCGATCGTGGGGGTGCTGACCTCATTCTATCTGATCGTGTCCTCGCCCCGCATCTATGAGGCGTCGGCGGTGATTCAGCTGGACATGCCCGCCGCCATCGACCAGGGCACCGACAGCTCGCTGCCGGCGGCGCGCCGGGTGCAGCTGATCGAACAGCGCCTGATGGCGCGCGCCAACCTGCGCGAGGTGATCGAGCGGCTGGACCTGTTTTCCAACACCCCCCAGCTGAGCGAGGCCGAAAAGCTGACGGCGCTGCGCAGCTCGACCCGCATCGAAAGCATTTCGGCGCCGGGGGTTTCGGTGGATTCGCGGATGTCGCTGGCCGCCATCGTGATCACCTCGCGCGCGGAAACGGCGGTGACGGCGGCGGCGATCGCCAATGATTTCGCCGATAGCGTCGTGAACCGCGACCGCGACAACCGCAGGCTGCGGATCGGGGAATCGCGCGACTTTCTGACCGCCGAAGAGCGGCGTCTGAACGACCAGCTTGCCGCGCAGGAACGCGAGATCATCGACTTCAGCTCGCGCAACGAGGATTCGTTGCCCACCGCGCAGGAATTCCTGCAAACCGAACTGGCCCGGCAGGACGAGACGGAAAGCGTTCTGGACCGCGATATCATGACCTTGCAGCGCGAACGCCTTGCGCTTGAGGCGGGCAATCTGACGGCGGGGGCGCGGCCCTCGGCCTCGCTGGTCCAACAGATCCGCGCCGCCGAGGTCGAGCTGTCGCAGGCGCGCCGGACGCTGGCCGCCGACCACCCGGAAATCAAGCGGCTCGAGGAAAACCTTACGCGGCTGAACAGCGGTGCGACCGAAACCGATTCGGATGTCGCCCGCCGTCAGGCCGAGCTGATCGATGCGCAGCTGACGCAGCTGAACCAGCAAAAGGTCGCGCTGGATACGCGGCGACAGGAAATCGACGCCGCCCGCGCCCGCGCGCCCCAGGTCGCGCGCGAGCTTGAGGCGATGACCCGCGAACAGCGCCGCCTTCAGGATCGCTATGCGGAAATCTCGCGCCAGCTGGCGCAGGTCGAAACCCAGCAGATGCTGATGGACAGCGATCAGGCCGAACGTTTCGTGGTGCTGGAAAACGCGGTGCCGCCGGAATATCCGGTGCTCTCGAACCGCAAGAAAAGCGCGGTGATGAGCGTCGGCGCCAGCGGTGCGCCGGCCCTGCTTGCGGCCTTTATCCTTGAGGTGATGAACCCGGTCCTGCGCCGCAGCAAACAATTCGAGCGCGTCACCGGCACCCGGCCCATCGTCTCGCTGCCCTATCGCAAATCCGAGGCCGATATCGTCGCCTGGCACCGCCGCAATATCTATCTGGTGGTGCTTTTGGTGGTGGGGGCGCTGCTGGCTTTGTGGATCGTGGGCGCGATACCCGGCCTGCCTTCGCCGGGCGTGGCCCCGGCACCCACCGACGGGATGGGATGATGAGCGGGCAGGACGCCGCCGACACGCCGCGCAAAAGCCTTGCTTCGCGCGCTTTGGGCAGTGGTGCCTGGTCGATGGCCAATTTCGGCCTGGGCCAGATCATGCGGCTTGGCTCGAACCTGATCCTGACGCGGATCCTCAGCCCCGAGGATTTCGGCCTGATGGCGCTGGTCACCAGCTTTCTGATCGGGCTCGCGATGTTCAGCGACATGGGCTTTGGCCCCTCGATCATGCAAAGCAAGCGGGGCGACGATCCCGATTTTCTGGACACGATCTGGACGCTCAAGATCATTCGCGGGCTGGTGATCTTTCTGGCCGCGCTGGCCATGTCCTGGCCGCTGGCATGGTTCTATGACGCGCCGCAATTCGCCTGGGTGTTCCCGGTCGCGGCCAGCTCGCTGCTGGTGGGCGGGTTCTTTCCGACGCGGATCGATTCGGCGGCGCGGCATCTGCAACTGGGCCGGCTGACGGTGATCGAGCTGGGCAACCAGCTGATCGGCATCCTGATCACCATCGCGGCCGCGTTGATCCTGCAATCGGTCTGGGCGCTGGTCTGGGGCAATGTGCTGGGCGCGTTCGCGCAATTGCTGACATTCCGGCTGTTTCTGCCGGGCCATCGCAACCGCCTGCGCATGGAACCCGAGGCCCGCGCCGAGGTGATGAAATTCGGCAAATGGATCTTTTTCAGCACCATCTGCGGCTTTTTGCTGTTTCAGGGCGACCGGATCGTGCTGGGCCGGGTGCTGACGCTGGATCAGTTGGGGGTCTATAATATCGGGCTGTTTCTGGCCACGGTGCCGATGATGCTGGGATCCTCGATTGCAAGCCGGCTGTTCATCCCGATGTATCGCCAGCACCCGCCCGGCGAAAGCGCCGAGGATGCGCGGCTTTTGTCGCGCACGCGCGCCGGGCTGACCGCGCTTTTGCTGGTCGTGGCGGTGACGCTGGCCTGGCTGGGGCCGCCGCTGGTCGAACTGCTTTACGATCCGCGCTATGCCACGGCGGGCGGCATTCTGGTCGCCATCGCCTGCATTCAGATGATTCAGGTGATCCCGATCAGCTATGAATATTCGGCGCTGGCTGCGGCGGATTCGCGGGGCTTTTTCGTCATGCAATCGACGCGCGCGGTGATCTATTTCGCGCTGGTCGCGGGCGGGGCCTATCTCTTCGGTCTGGCCGGGTTGCTGGCCGGGCAGGCGCTGTCACAGGTCCTGTGCTATCCGGTCACGGTCTGGCTGGCGCGCAAGCACAATGCATGGGATCCGCGCCACGATCTGATCGGGATCGTTCTGGCGCTGGCTGCGGCGGCGCTGTCCTTTAGCCTGCATGAAGAGGCGATCCGGGCCGCCCTCTTGCCCTAGCGCGGCGCGGGCTTGCGTTTTTGCCCTTTCGGTTCCGCACGCCTCCGCTCTATCCATGTAGGATGAGCGGAGGAACAGCCCGATGAGCGACGATCACACCCCCCACAAATCCCGCATTACCCGCGAAGAGGCGCTGGCCTATCATCTTGAGCCGCGACCGGGCAAATACGACATCGTGGCCTCGACCCCCATGGCGACGCAGCGCGACCTTTCGCTGGCCTATTCGCCGGGCGTCGCGGTGCCGGTCGAGGCCATCGCCGAAAAGCCCGAAACCGCTTACGACTATACGGTCAAAGGGAATATGGTCGCCGTCATCTCGAACGGCACCGCGATCCTTGGCCTGGGCAATCTGGGGGCGCTGGCATCGAAGCCGGTGATGGAGGGCAAGGCGGTGCTCTTCAAGCGCTTGGCCGACGTGAACGCCATCGATATCGAGCTCGATACCGAGGACCCGGACGAAATCATCAATGCCGTCCGGCTGATGGGGCCGACCTTTGGCGGCATCAACCTTGAGGATATCAAGGCGCCGGAATGCTTTATCATCGAGCAGCGGCTGAAAGAGCTGATGGATATCCCGGTCTTTCACGACGACCAGCACGGCACGGCGGTGATCTGTGCCGCGGGCCTGATCAACGCGCTGGAGCTGTCGGGCAAGAAGATCGAGGACGTCAAGATCGTTCTGAACGGCGCGGGCGCGGCCGGGATCGCCTGTCTGGAGCTGTTGAAATCCATGGGCGCGCGGCATGACAACTGCATCATGTGCGACACCAAGGGCGTGATCTGGCAGGGCCGCACCGAGGGCATGAACCAGTGGAAATCGGCCCATGCGGTGAAAACCGACCTGCGCACCCTGGAAGAGGCGATGCGGGGCTGCGACGTGTTCCTTGGGGTGTCGGCCAAGGGTGCGGTGACGCAGGCCATGGTCCAGTCGATGGCCGAAAATCCGGTCATTTTCGCCATGGCGAACCCGGACCCCGAAATCACCCCCGAGGATGCCCATGCCGTCCGTCCCGACGCCATCGTCGCCACCGGCCGCAGCGATTATCCCAATCAGGTCAATAACGTCCTTGGCTTTCCCTATCTGTTCCGGGGGGCGCTGGACATCCATGCCCGGGCCATCAACGACGAGATGAAGATCGCCTGCGCGCATGCTTTGGCGGAACTCGCGCGCGAGGATGTGCCCGACGAGGTCGCGGTGGCTTATGGCCGCAAGTTGCAATTCGGCCGCGATTATATCATCCCGACGCCCTTTGATCCCCGGCTGATCCATGTCGTGCCGCCGGCCGTGGCCCAGGCGGGCATGGATACCGGCGTCGCCCGCCGCCCGATCATCGACATGGAGGGCTATGTCCAGTCGCTGCGCGCACGCATGGACCCAACCGCCGCGATCCTGCAAGGCATTCATGCCCGCGCCCGACAGGCACAGGCGCGGATGATCTTTGCCGAAGGCGACGATCTGCGCGTCTTGCGTGCCGCCGTGGCCTGGCAACGCGGCGGCATGGGCCAGTCGCTGGTGGTGGGTCGCGAAGCCGAGGTCAAGGAAGCCTTGGAATCCGCGGGTCTGGGCGATGCGGTGCGCGAACTGACCGTGGTCAACTCCGCCAATACCCGGCATCTGGAAACCTATCAGAACGCGCTTTATGCGCGCCTGCAACGCAAGGGTTTCGACCGCGAGGACGCCTTCAAGCTGGCAGCGCGCGACCGCCATGTCTTTGCCGCCCTGATGCTGATGCATGGTCATGGCGACGGGCTGGTGACCGGGGCCACGCGCAAGAACGCGCCCACGCTGTCGCAGATCGGCAAGGTTTTCGACGTGACCCCCGATGACGGCGCGGTCGGCCTTACGGCGGTGCTGCACAATGGCCGCATCATCGTCATCGGCGATACGCTGGTCCATGAATGGCCCGATGCCGAGGATCTGGCCGATATCGCGACGCGCGGCGCCCATGTCGCGCGCGGGCTTGGGCTTGAGCCGCGCGTGGCCTTCCTGTCGTTTTCGAACTTCGGCTATCCGCTGAGCGAACGCGCGGTCAAGATGGCCCATGCCACCGAGGTTCTGGACGCGCGCGGCGTCGATTTCGAATATGAGGGCGAGATGACGGTGGACGTGGCGCTGAACCCGGTTCAGGCGGCGAAATACCCGTTCTCGCGGCTGACGGGGCCGGCGAATGTGCTGGTGGTGCCGGCGCGGCATTCGGCCTCGATCTCGGTCAAGCTCTTGCAGGAAATGGCCGGGGCAACGGTGATCGGGCCGATCCTGACCGGGGTGCCGCTGCCCATTCAGATCTGTTCGACCAGCTCGACGGTGAACGACATCCTGAACATGGCCGCCATCGCGGCGGGCCGTCTGGGCCAGATCAAATAGCCGGTTCCCGGTTCCCGAAAGCGAAAGCCCTGCGGGTGACCGCAGGGCTTTTCCTTGTCGCAAGAGGTGCGTCGCAAAGGGGAAAATAGCCTAGTGCAGGACGGTTTCCCGGCCGTTTCCGATGCGAAAGACGACGCCTTGCGGGACATCGATCCGGTCCCATTCCATGGCGGGCCTGTCGGTCAGCACGCCGCGCAGCACCATCAGCACGATCTTGTGGCTGACGATGATGCTGGGCGCCCTGAGATCGGCCAGAAAGCCGCGCAACCGCGTTTCCAGCCCGATCAGCCCCTCGCCGCCCGGCGCGCTGCGGCACAGGTCGAGATCGCCGGCGCAGCCCGCCACCAGTTGCGGATCGCGGGCCCCGCGCTCGGCGGGGGTCAGCCCCTCCCAGGCGCCGAAATCCACCTCGCGCAGGCGCCGGTCGATCACCGGCACCAGCCCGTCCAGCGCGATGCGCGCGGTGTCCCGCGCCCGCCGCAAGGGGCTGCAATAGCGCGCAAGCTGCCACATCTGCGGCACCTCGCGCGCAAGGATATCCGCCTGAGCCGTGGCCTGCGCCCGCCCCCGCGCGGTCAGGGGCGAATCCTGGCTGCCCTGAATGCGCCCCTCGCGGTTCCATTCGGTTTCGCCATGGCGCAACAGGTACAGCTCATGCGGCATCTGCAAGGGATCCCGGCCGCGTGTCAGAGCACGACGGCATTTTCGGTATTGGCTTGCAGATGCACCTCGGCGCCGGTCTCGAACCAGTCCCGGCCGGCGCTGTGGCTTTGGTCGACCACGATTTCGGTGCCGCCGGCCGCCACCAGATAGCGGATCTGGCTGCCCAGAAATTCGCGATGCAGCACCTTGCCGCTGAGCGCGTTCGCCCCGGCCTCGCGCTGGATCGAGATGTTCTGCGGACGCAGCACGATGTTGCTGCCCGCGACATTGCGACCGCCCGGCAGTGCCAGCATGTCGCCGGTCGCGGTGCGGAACCGCGCGCCCGAGGCATCGCTTTCGACCCGGCCTTCAAGGATATTGGCCGTGCCCAGAAAGCGCGCGACGAACAGGTTCGCCGGCCGGTCATACAATTCCTGGGGCGAGCCGATCTGCTGGATGACGCCGCCATCCAGAACCGCCATCCGGTCCGAGGTGGTGTTCGCCTCTTCCTGGTCATGGGTGACGAAGATGGTCGTCAGGCCCAGCTTGCGTTGCAGGCGCAGCAGCTCGCGCCGCATCTGCACGCGCAGCGAGGCGTCGAGGTTCGACAAGGGCTCGTCCAGAAGCAGCACGGTCGGTTCCGTCACCACCGTCCGCGCAAGCGCGACCCGCTGTTGCTGGCCGCCCGACAGCTGGTTGGGCATGCGGTCGGCCAGATGCGCAAGCCCGACCAGTTCCAGCCCCTCCATGACCTTGGGGCCGATGGTGGAGGCGGGCAGCCGCCTTTCGCGCAGGCCAAAGGCCACGTTGTCGCGCACGCTCATATGCGGCCAAAGCGCATAGGATTGGAACACCATGCCCACATTGCGCCGCCACGGGTCCAGCCCGACCACATCCCGGTCGCCGATCATGATCCGGCCGCGCGGCTGCGGGCCAAAGCCCGCGATCGACCGCAACAGCGTGGATTTGCCCGAGCCCGACGGGCCCAGAAAGGCGAAGAACTCGCCCGGTTGGATGTCCAGATTGACACCCTTGAGCACCTCGGTCGGTCCGAAAGACAGGTGCAGGTCTTCGATCTTGATGCCAGCTTTCTTCATTGGTCTGTTCCTTAATGGACGTCGCCAGAGGCTTTGAGTTTCTTGTCGCGCTCGATGATGATCTGCGAGGCGATGGTGCCAAGCGCCACCACCAGAACCGCCACGATCCCAAGGGCTGCCCCCGCACCGCGCCCCGAGGGCGTCTGCATGAACAGATAGATCCCATAGGCCAGCGGCGCGTCGCTGTTGCTGCTGACCAGCATGATCGTCGCCGAAAGCTCGACCGCGGCGGTGGCAAAGCTGGTGACGAAACCGGCCAGAATGCCCCCCGTCATCAGCGGCACCACGATCTTCTGGATGGTGCGGCGCTTGGTGGCGCCAAGGCTTTCGGCGGCCTCTTCCAGCGCAAGGCTGACCTGTTGCAGCGCCGCCATGCAGGCGCGCAGCGCATAGGGCAGGCGCCGGATCATCAGCGCAAGCGCGATGATCACCCACCAGCTTGCCAGCGGCTCACCCACGAAAGGCAGCTCGATGGAATGGAAGGTGCGCAGATAGCCGATGCCCAGCACCACCCCCGGCACCGCAAGCGCGGCGGTCGCCAGATAATCCAGCGCCTTGCGTCCGAAAATCTTGGTGCGGATCACGATATAGGCGATGGCGGTGCCGATGATCACGTCCAGCGTGGCCGCGATGCCGGCATAGATCACCGTGTTCAGGATGAAGGTCTTGGACCCTTCCCACATGGTGACATAGTTTTGCAGCGTATAGGCGTCGGGCAGGGGGGCAAAGCTCCAGATCGTGCCAAAGGACAAGAGCGCAAGCCCGATATGGGGCGAAAGCACGCAAAGCAGGATGAAGATCACCACCCCGTAGGCCAGCACCTTTTCGGCGGGCTTGAGGTCGCGCTTGGCCATGCCGCCGCCGCCCTTCTGCACGGTGGCGTAATCCTTGCCGCGCATCACCAGGAACGAGGCCCAGAGCGACAGCACCGAAAACGCGACCAGAATGACGGAAATCACATAGCCCATCGGGTCGCTGATCCCGACGCCCGAGATGCGCAGATAGGCCTGGGGCGCCAGCATGTTGTTGACGTTGAGCAAAAGCGGCGTGCCCAGATCGTCGAAGACCTTGATAAAGACCAGCGCCGCGCCCGCGACATAGCCCGGCATGGCCAGCGGGAAGACGATCTTGCGAAACAGCCGCATCCCGTGCGAGCCGAGGTTCTGCGCGGCCTCTTCCATCGAGCGGTCGATATTGCGCAGCGATGCCGACAGGTTGATCAGGATGAACGGGAAATAGTGGATCGACTGAACCAGGATCACGCCGTTCAGCCCCTCCATGAAGGGGATGGTAAAGCCCAGATGCTCGGACATGAGCAGGTTCACCGTGCCGTTGCGGCCGAAGATCAGCTGCATCGCGACCGCGCCGACAAAGGGCGGCATGATCAGCGGGATGAAACCCAGGCTCTGAATGATCAGCGAGCCCGAGAAGTGGAACCGCGTGGTGATATAGGCCAGCGGCAGCGCGATCAGCGTCGCCACCACCACCGACATGGCCGAAACGTAAAACGAGTTCCAGAAGCTTTCCCGGAACAGCGATGTGTTGAAGAAGTCGACGAAGTTCTGAAGCGTCAGCGCCCCGGTGGCCGGATTCTGAAAGGCCACATAGACGACCTGCGCCACCGGGACCAGCAACAGCCCGATCAGCAGCAGCGCGATGAACAGCGCGACCATGTGCAGCCCGCTCAGCCGCGGAAACAGCCATCCGGGCATACGATCTGCAAGGCCCGTCGCGACGGGCGGTTCCTGTGTGTTCGACATGTTCGATTCTTTCACAAGTGCTGCCATCGCCCGCGGAGAGGAAGGGGGGGCGGGCGATGGCAGCTTGCGACGGGCGCGAAGGCCCGGCCGCAAAGGGGACTACATGGCAGCCGCTTTATCGGCCAGTTCCTTGGCCTTGCGGTAGTTTTCGACGATGGTGGCATCCCAGCGCGATTCCACCTCGGCCTGACGCTCGCCGATCTCGTCGGTCTCTTTTTCGCGCTTGGCGGTGAAGATCGCGTTGAATTCCGGATCAAGGCTTTGCGCGTCATCGACAGGGGTGGCGTCGATCAGGGCGCGGGCCTCGGCGATCATGGCCTTGGCTTCGGCATTGTCGCCGGCGGCGTGCTTTTCCTCGGCCAGCTGCACGGCACGCACGGCGGCGCGCAGATCGTCCAGACGATAGGTGATCATCACGTCAAACAGCGAGTTGACCAGATTATAGCGCTTGCCCGAGACGTCGACGTCGAACTTGACCGCCGCGCCGATCGAGCTGTCCTCGAACGGGTTCGGAAAGCCCTCGGGGGCGTCGGCATAGGCGGCCGGATTGACCGGAAGACGCATGATCTCGGGTTCGAAGAGCACCTTCTGACCTTCCAGCGACAGCAGGAATTCGACAAAGGCGACGGCGCCGTCATGGTTCGGGGCATTGGTGATCACGCCGACATTGGCCGGAACCAGGGCGGTGACCGTCGGATAGACGAAATCGACCGGAAAGCCCGAGGCCCGCGACGAAAAGCCGAAAAAGTCGATGACGATGCCAAAGCCGAAATTGCCGGTGTTCACGCCATCCGGCACGCCAAAGCTGCGTTCGGTCACGGTGGCGAAATTGCCCGCCATCCATTTCCATTCCGACCAGCCCTTTTCCCAGCCGTCGCCTTGCAGCAGCGTCTCGACGGTCAGGTGCGTGGTCCCCGAACGCGAGGGCGACGAGATGCCGACATGGCCGTAATATTCGGGCTTGGCCAGATCGCTCCATTCCTTGGCCGGCTCAAGGTTGTTGGCCTTGATATAGCGTTCGTTCCACATGATCCCGTAGCCCGAGGCGGCAAAGCCGAAATAGGTGCCGTCGGGGTCGTTCATCGGATAGGTGCCGATCTTGTCGGGGATCCCCTCGCTTTTGGGTTCGATCTTGGTCAGCAGCTTTTCCGATTTCAGCACCTCGAACGCGTCGGGCGCAGAGGCCCAGAACACGTCCGACGTGTTCGAGCCGGTGGTTTCCTCAAGAAACTTCACCGCCGACGAGGTGCTTTTGTTCAGCACTTCCAGATCATAGCCGGGATTCGCGGCCTCAAAGGCCTTTTCGATCGGCCCGGTCATGGAATCGGGGAATGAGGTGATCACCGTCACCTTGCCGTCGGCATGGGCCATGCCCGCCATCAGGGCCAGCGCGGCGATGGAGCCGCAAAGCGATGTTTTCAGTTTCATGTTATCCTCCCGTTGAGCCACGCACTCCTCAATGCGCTGGATGAACTATCCGGGACAGATTCGGCTTGTGTCAAATTTCCTGATTTTTCATGTATTTATATATGTTTTGGGTCAGTATTGACACGGCTTTTGGGTCGGTTTTGACCTATTCCAGAAGCCCGGTCGCCTTCATGCGCAGGTAAAGCCGCTTGCGGGGAATCTGCAAAAGATCGGCGGCGGCGCCCTTTTGGCCGCCGGCCTCCATCAGCGCGCGTTCAAGAATGGCGCGTTCGTGGCTTTGCATGGCCTCGTCATAGCTGGCGACGGGGGCGCCATCGCCGGCCGGAACGTGATCCAGGCCCAGCGGTAGGCCAAGAACCATGCGTTCCGCGACCCCGCGCAATTGCCGCAGATTGCCGGGCCACGGATATTTGCGAAAGCTGGCCAGCGTTTCGCGCGTGACCGGAGGCAGGGGCTTGCCGAACCGGCCGGCGGCGTCGCGCAGGAACAGCTCAAGCAGCGTGAAGACGTCCTTTTCGCGCTCGCGCAGCGGTGGCAACCGGATCGGCGCCACCGCGACCAGATAGTAAAGTTCGTCCGTGATCTGACCCGAGGCGTGGCATTTCGCCGGATCGCCGGTGACCGAAACCAGCACCCGCGCGCGCCGGGGCTGGCGCAGATATTCGGCGACGATGCTTTGCCCGGTCGCGCCCAGCCGGTGCAGGGCGCGGAAATGCACCGTGTCCTGATCGGGGATGGCGCGCAATTCGGCGCGCAGCGTGGCATCGTCCAGATTGGCACAGTTGATGGGATGAAATTCGCCCGCCACCTCGGAAAAATCGTGGATCGCGCGGGCGGTCACCTCTTTGCCGGTGCCGGCCTCGCCATGCAGCAGGATGGTGATCGGCAGGGGCGCGATTTCCAGCAATTGCCGGCGGCATTCCCGGATCGCGGCCGATGTCCCGATCAGCCGCCCGCGCAGATCGCCGTAGCGCGCCACCCGGCGGCGCAGGCGCATGTTCTCGATCACCATCTTGCGTGCGTTCAGCGTGCGCCGCACCAGCCCAAGCAGCATGTCGGGCTGAACCGGCTTTTCCAGAAAATCATAGGCCCCGCCCCGGATCGCGGTGATCGCCATGCGGATGTCACCATGCCCGGTCATCATGATGAAGGGCACCTTGGCGGCGGCGGCGCGCACGGCCTTGAGCACCGCGAACCCGTCCATCCCCTGCATGCGCACATCGCACAGGATCAGCCCGTCCCATTCCGGGTCCAGCCGCTCCAGCATGCGCGCGCCGTTTTCGAATGCGCGGGTGGCGAAACCTTCGCTTTCCAGAAACTCGGTCGTGGCCTCGCGGAAATCGGTATCGTCATCGACAAGATAGATGGCGGCTTCGCGTTTCACGGCAGCTTCTCCCCCCGGGGCAAAGTGATGGTGGCGCGCGCGCCCGGACCGTTCATGCGCCGCGCCAGCGCCAGCCCGCCGCCCATCCCGGTCAGAATGTTCAGCGATATCGACAGGCCCAGCCCCATGCCCTTGCCGGGATCCTTGGTGGTGACAAAGGGATCGACCGCGCGGTCGGGCGACAGCGCGCCAAAGCCCACGCCGGTATCGACCACGCTAAAGGCGACCATGCCGGGCGGGGCCTCTTCGGGGCGGATGCGGATTTCGCCGGGCTGGCCGGTTTCGGCGATGGCATCGGCCGCGTTCGAGATCAGGTTGACCAGCACCTGCGCCGTCAGCACCGCGTCGCCCATAAAGACAAGCTGCGCGATCGCCGGCTCGACCGTCAGCCGGGCATGGCTGTCGCCCAGTTTGGCGTGCAGCAGCTCGCCGATCTCGGCGATCAGCGGCGCCAGTTCGACCGGCTCGCGCGTGTATTCCGAGCGGCGGGCAAAGCGGCGCAGATGCTCGATGATGCGTTCGATGCGGGCGATCAGCTCGTCGATCTTGGTGATCTGGCGCGACGCCGCCGGGATATCGGGCCCGTTCAGCGCCTTTTCGGCCAGATGCAGACGCTGGCGGATGGCGCCCAGCGGCTGGTTCAATTCGTGGCTGATCCCCGCCGACAGCGTTCCCAGCGCCGCGATCTTTCCGGCCTGCACCAGTTCCGATTGCGTCTGGCGCAGCCGCTCGATGGCCTGATCGCGTTCGGTGACCGACAGCTGAAAGGCGCGCACCGCGCGCGACAGTTCGGCGATTTCGTCATTGCGGGCGGGGGGCGCCTGAACGGTCACCGTCTCGCCCGCCGCGATCTGGCGCATCTGGCTGGTCAGACGCTGCATCGGCCGGATGATCGAGGGGCGCACATAGAGAAACAGGATCGCGATCCCCGCCACGGCGCCAAAAACCGTCAGCACGATCAGGAACCGCGCCGAGGTGGCCGAGCGGGCCGAAAACGCGTCGCTGATGGCGATCATCTCGTCGCGCTGATCCTCGGTCAGCTGGCCCATATGCCGCTGAACGTCGTTCAGGATTGCAAAGCTCGATTCCAGAAGCCGCCGCAGCCTGTCGCGGGTTTCCAGCCAATGCCGGCGCTTGGCGATGACCCCGCTTTCGCCAAGCGCCTGTTCGTCCAGCGTCGCCAGCCCCTGGACCAGCGATACCGCGTCGGCCCTGTCCTGCAACGCCGCAAGATGCCCCGAGGCGCGCAGCTGCGCATCCGCCAGCAGCGCCGCGAACTGGTCCAGTTGCTGCGCGGTCTGGCTGGATGCGCTTTGAATGCCCAGAGTGGTCGCGACCGACACCGCATCGCCCAGATCGGCGAACATGGCGTTGCGGGCCTGTTCATCCAGCAGGCTGCGCACCTGCAAGCGCCGCCCGGTCGCGCCCTGTTCCTGTTGCAGGGCCAGGGTCATGGTTTCGATATTATAGGCGGTGTCGGCCTTGAAGGCGGTGATCTCGTCCTGAAAATCCACGTTCAGCCAGCGCAGCCGTTCGACATGGCTGATCAGCTGGGTCTCGATCCGGCGGGTTTCCTCGAGCGCGTGGATGACGCCGGTCAGGTTGGCCAGCAGCTTTTGCGACAGATCGGCGTCCAGACCGGTGTCGTCGCCGCTGCGCAGCAGCGCCTCAAGATCGGCGACACTGCGGCGCAGCTCGGCCTCTTGCAGGGTCGGATCGGGGGCCTCGGCGGTCAGGATGCGGTTGCTGAGCATCGCAAGCTCGGCCGCGCGCGAGGAAAGCCGCGTCGCATTCATCAGCCGCGGCACCTGCCTTGCGCTCAGCTCGTCGACCACGGTGCGGGCGGTGCCGAACCACAAGAACGCCACCCCCACCACCGCCCATGTCAACAATACCGCCGTCAGGATCAGCAGAAACAGCCGCGTCCAGATCGTCGGCGCGATGTGGTTCCAGATCGCCCTCATCGCCCGCCCGGTCGTTCCAGCGCGGCCAGCGCGCGTTCGGCGGCGACCAGTTGCGCGGCGACGCGGGCGCGCCAATTGGCGACGATCTCGCGTTCCGCCGCGCCCAGCGTCACCAGCGCGGTCCCCCGCATCCCGCCCGCGATCCGCAGCGATGCGTCGCGCGCCTCGTCCCAGCTGACCGGGACCTCGGTCAGGATGCGCCGGACCCGGTTCAGCCGCTCGGGCGGAACGCGCCCGCGCAGCTCGTGATGGCGGCGCCACAGATCGCGCCGCTCGGTCAGAACCTCGGTGATGGTCAGGTCAAATAGCGTGTTCACCGCCCAGAACCGATCCGCCGAGGCGCGGGCGTCGTAATCCAGCCAGGGCAGGCGCAGCGCCTGAATGATGCCGTCGGGCAGCTGGTTTCGGACCTCTTCCCGGATGGCGGGATCATAGGGCACGCGGCCGATATCGGGCTGGACCAGCATCAGCTGCCCCTCGCGCGACAGGATCAGGCGAAGGAATGCGCAGGCCTGCGCCGGGTCGCCCACCTCTTTGAGGATGCCGATCTGGGCCGGGGCCAGGACCAGCGGGCGGCCATAGCGGAAATCCAGCAGCTCGGCCCGCGATTGTGCCAGAAAGTCGACGGTGAAACCGATGTCGAAACGGCGGTCGATCACGCCTTCGGGCACGCCGAAGCTGCGCGCCGTCAGCGTCGAGAGATTGCCCGCCAGTTCCAGAAAATAGGCCCAGCCCGCATCCCAGCCGCGCACCTGAAGGATTTCCTCGACCATCAGATGGGTCGTGCCGGATCGCGACGGCCGCGCCATCGCGATCTTGCCGCCATAGCTGGGATCCAGAAGGTCGTTCCATTCGGCAGGCATGAACACCTCGGCGTCGCGGCGGCGTGCCCAGCCGACCGCCGAAATGGCAAAGGGCGCGACCGAGGGCGGGCCGTCCGCACCGCAGACCCCCTCCGGGGCAAAGGCGTTTTCGCGGCGCAATATCTCGAAAGCTTCGGGGGATGAGGACCAGAAGACCTGAAACCGGCGGGGATTGCCGCGCAGGATCTCGTCCAGCGCCGCGACAGTGTTCTTGTTCAGCACCCGGATCCCGCGCCCCGGGTCATGGCCGGATTCCGCCGTGCTTTCGTCGCCCGCGCGACCGCCAGCCGCCTCCCGGCCGGAAAACTCGTCGGCGAAAAGATCCACGAATTCGGCCGAGAACCGTTCGGGAAACGAGGTCAGGATGGCCAGGTCCTGAGCCTTGGCCGGCAGCAGCGTCGCCAGCAGAATGGCCGTGAAATGGGCAAGATATCCGCGCATGGGCGGGACCGTATCACGGTTTCCGGCAAAGGCTAACGAACATGCAGGAATGCATAAAATGGGTCAGAATTGACCCATAGTCTTCGGGGTGGTTTCAGGACCGGCGCGAGGGG
>RRZU011560660.1_pt1 | contig 16989 bp, 13 predicted proteins | sample 2165561 | NCBI WGS metagenome assembly RRZU01 (sample SAMN10456909, study PRJNA506462) | wastewater metagenome | isolation source: wastewater sludge | place: USA: Moscow, Idaho | reverse complement strand
GTAATGCCTTTCACGGTTCCCATTCCCTGCGTGGTGACCTTGATCCCCTTCACGTTGTGCGCTTCGGTGTCGGGAAAGTTTACGCTGAGGCAGACCTCCCGATTCCAGGTCGCGCTTAGCAGCGTACGAATGACCTCGACGCCATGCGCTGCCGCTGTCTGCCAGTGGATCGGCTTGCCCGGTGTGCGCACCTGGCTCATGGCGATGGCCGGTACGCCGAGCAGGGTACCCGTCATCGCGGCGCCGACGGTGCCTGAGAGCATGGTTTCGAATCCGATATTCGAGCCGCTATTGACGCCGGAAAGCAGCAGGTCCGGCGGTGTGTCCAGCATCAGGCTGTCGATCGCGAAGGCGACGCAATCGGCCGGCGTTCCATAGACCGCATGTCTTCGTTCATCGCGCTTGATGATGCGGACCGGTTCTCTCAAGCTCAGTGAATTCGACACGCCACTCCGGTCCATGGCCGGGGCGACGATCCATACCTCGTCGGCAACTTGTTCTGCCAACCGCTCCATGACCGACATTCCCGGCGCATCGATTCCGTCGTCGTTGCACAGCAACACGCGCCTGACCAACTTGTTTCCCGTCTGCATGAAAATCCACCAAGAAGAACCGCCGGCCAAGCGGCGACAGCGTGGGGCGAAGACAGCTTTCGGTCGATCAAGTCGAACGTTTGCCTCGCGGAGATAGCGCCTATTCTAGCCGCCGGGTAGCAGGGTTGGAACCGATAGCGCGTTACGGGTGAAAGGGTTTCGTGAAATCGGGCACCCAGTCCGACGGTACCTTGAACGAGTCCCGCAGTTCATAAACCATCGGCAGCCGGAGGTTGATTTGTCCTCCTGGCGTCTGAATGTCGGCCCATTGCTTGTACATCGGACTCAGTTTGTTGGGCGGTATCGGAGATTCGAACCACTTCTTGTAGATCGGATAAATCTCGCCCTTGACGATGACGCGGGTAATTTCAGCATCGACGAGCCGCTTGAAATCCACGTCGTCCTTGCGGAACATCAACGCCAATGGCTGTACGGCGAGCGCTTCACCGACGATCTTGTACTTGGTCTTGTTTGAGCTGATCGCTTGCATGATTTTGATCAGTACATCGTCGAGCATAAAAGCGTCGGCTTTATTGGTCGCCATGATAGAGAAAGCACCATCGAAGTCGTTGGCGATGACCGTGCTCGCGCCCAGAGAAAGGCGATCATTGGTCTCGTCGAAGATCTTCTCGATATTTGACCCCCAGATCGTTACCACCGTTTTTTTGTTGAGGTCAGGGAGCGTCCTGATGTTGCTGCCGTCGCGCACCATCATCCGGGTGACTGCCATGAAGGTCGGGATGGTAAAAGCAGCATCTTTGCGAGTGTCGGCCGTGTTCGGCGTGTTGGCGCACTCGATGTCGATCTCTCCTTTGGTGAGCATCGGGACGCGGGAGACCGGCGTTACTTCGGTGAACTCGACCTTGATGTCGTCGCGTTTCAGGTGTTGTTTCACCGCGTTGACCACTTTCATGCACAGATCGATCGAATAACCGATCGGCGGCGCGTTGGGGTCGTCGAGATAGGAAAACGGCGGCGTCACTTGGTAACCGAGCCTGATCGTGCCGGTTTGGGCGATTTTGTCGAGCGTCCCGGTAGCGAGCGCGTTGACCGAAAGCAGCGACATCAACCCGATGCAGCCAGTGCGGGCAACCCTGCGGAAACACGCGCGTGCTGCGGCTTTCCGTGTGAATTTTGGTTTCAAGTCGACTTCCTCAGAGAATGGATCGATGGATACCTTTGGTAGGGCATCGGCTAGACCTTGAATTGGTTCGCGGTTTCCCGCAGGTCGGTGGCGAGCGAATTGAGCTTCTCGGCGACGTCGGCGGTATTCCCCGCTGCGACGGTGTTTTCCTCGCTCATGTGGGCGACGGTCTCGACGCGTTGGGCAATATCCTGGGCCGCCGAACTCAGTTCGTTTAGCGCGCTGGATACCTGGCTGATCGAGTCAGCAACTTGCTTCGCGCTGCCTTGGATTTCAACGATACGGTCGGCGGCTTGGGCGGAAAGGTCTAGTTCAGCGTTCACCCGCTGAATAACCGATTGCATCTCATTGACGGCGCTTTGTGTCGAGCTTTGCATTGCACCGACGACCTTGGCGATTTCTTCTGTTGAAGCTGCCGTGCGTTCCGCGAGTTTGCGGACTTCATCAGCAACGACGGCGAACCCGCGGCCTTGCTCGCCGGCGCGGGCCGCTTCAATGGCGGCGTTGAGCGCGAGCAGATTCGTTTGGTCGGCGACGTCTTTGATGACCTGCACAACCAGGGAAATTCTGTTTGACTGCTGCCCGACCTCGTTGATTGTTCCGCCAGCGCTTCGCGCGATCGTCGCAATCGCGGTCATCTCGTTGTTTGATCGCGAGATGATCTCAGCCCCGGCGTTTGCGGCGTCGCCGGCGTCACGGGCGCGTTGCGATGCGTCGCCGGTAATGGCGTTGATCTCGCTGATCGAGACCGTCATTTCTTCGATTGCCGCTGCCATCGCTGCGGAGGATTCACTCTGCCGATTCGATGCGTCAAATACCTGGTGGGAAACACTGGCCGATTGATTTGCCGCGTCTGCAATTCGCGAGGCGCTGGCCAGAACGTTGCGCAATGAGGTTTGTAACTGTGTGACCAGTTGATTGAAGGCTTGCGCTGCCTGGCCAGCCTCGTCGCGGGTGCTTACATTGGCTCGCAAAGTGAAATCGTTGCTGGCCTCGACTTGCACGATCGTCCTTTGCATCAGACCCAGTGGCCGGACAATGCTTCGGGCGATGAAAATGCCAAGTGCGATCAGGAGTATCGTTGCGCCGATGAATACACTCGCAATGGAGATCGTCGCGGTCCGGCTGGCGGTTCTCCCTGCATCAACGGCCTGCGCACTTGCACGAACATTTGCTTCGACCAGCGTTGCCGAAATTTTCTGCAGGTAAGGCTGGGTACTGCCCCACGGCGCCATCGCCGAGTCGTAGTCTTCAAACAGTTCTTGCTGCCTTGCCAGGCTTGTGTCGTCGTTACGGCCGATGGTCTCGTCACTGGCCAGGTTGCCAATGACCGCCTTGGCCTTGGCGGCGTGGGCAAGCCAGTTGACGTAGGTGCCCTTGAATGCCTTCCATGCCTCGGCTTCCTCCACGCTCAAGGTGGCCTTATCGTAAATCGCAACGACGGATGTCAGGTCTTTGTGAAGCGAGTCCAGACGTTGAGCGATGTCCTTGAAGCGTCGTCGTGCGTTCTTTCTTTCGCGCCACAGGGCCGCCTCGAGACTCGCTGCGTGAATGGAGGAAATTCCGTAGCGGATCGATGCCAGCGCGGTGATCGATGGAAGTTTCTCCTGCGTCAGCACCGCCGCCGCACTCTCAACCTTCTTCGTACCGCCAAGGCCCGTTGTGCCGACGATCACCAGCATGACAATTGCGATCAATATGAGAAGACTCAGTTTCTGCTTGACGTTCATTCTGTTCATCGTGATATGACCTTGGCCAATCGAGCCGGGAAAGCCCCCGGCCGAGGAAGTTGCTCTTATGAGTTCACGCTGTCGTGCCACTGCAGAATTCCGTCGTGTTTTTATGGCTTGAGACTGAAATTCGTACGACGCAGTGTGGTAAAACAATAACACACAAAAAGATAAAGAAATAACAAACAGAGCGCCAAGTGGTGAAGTGGCAACATGTCTGCGTGTTCAAAGTGCTTCGGATACACGCTTTGATCTGAGTGCCTAGCGGAAGGTGAGACGTACCAAGCCCATTACAGGCTTCGTGGGTCGCCGTTTACGACAAGGCGGGACGTCTTCTTCGCGGCCTGGCAAAACGAACGCAGTGCGTCTTCGCCAAAATCCGACTGCCTGATTGTTGCCCCGATGGAATCGAGGACTTGGAGGGGGAGGCTGCTTTGTACCGAAAAGCCGGTGTGTTACGTCTCGTCGCCGCCGACGACCAGAAGACGTGCACCGTGCGAACGAATGTGGTGGGCATATTCGCTGGAAATGCCGCTGTCCGTGATCACAGCGCTGAAGTCGCCAATGTCGGCGAAGTTGCACGTTGAGACCTTCCCGAACTTCGACGAGTCCATCAGCAGGATCTTTTCGACGCTGGAGTCCATGACCGCTTGCTTCAGTGGAGCGTCCTCGACGTAACTGCAGGTCAGGCCGTGCTTCATCTCGTAACCCGTGGCGCCGAGGAATGCCTTGTTGGCGCGATACTTGCGGATGACGTTGACCGTATCGGGACCCGAGAATACCAGTGAGCGGGGTGAAAAAACGCCGCCCGGTGCAATGACGGTGCAGTTATCGAGCTTCGTAATGATGTTGAGCGTGTTCAGGCTGTAACAAACCAGCGTGTACTGAACGTCGGTCGGGAAGAGTTCTGCGAACTGCTGGATGGTCGTCCCCGAATCGAGGAATATCACGTCGCCGGGTGCAATGAACTGGCAAGCGGCTTCCGCGATACCGCGCTTTTCCGCCGTGTGTTCCGACTGCTCGGCCTGCGCCACGTATGCCGCGCTGTGCGCCTCGGTGTAAGGCGACGCGACACCGCCATAGACCAGGCGAAGAGAGCCCTGCTCAGCGAGTTCCTTGGCATCGCGCCGAACGGTCATCTCCGATACGCCGAACGCGCGTGCCAGTTCACCCATGTTCATGAAGTGGCGAGTTTCAAGCGCAGTCAGGATTTGCCGCAGACGTTCTTGTTTGGCCGACATTATGGCTCCGACGTTCGAGTTTTGATCATTCGGCAGTGAGCTCTGTGCATGCTCAAGCCAAGTCTTTGGTCATTATCGCACAGCAGCTGAGCCTCTTCCGCAGACCGGTGAGTTGTTAAGCACTGTCTGCTACTCAAGGTTGGCGTGGCGTTTAGCCATGTCTTCTTCTCGAATCCCCTTACGGTCGATCAGACGACAGATGACTGCTTCACAGAGCAGGAAGAACGCCTGTTCGAACAGCGTTCTCATCGGCTGCCGACTGACCGGACTGCCGTCATTCACGAGACGCGAAGGCGCAGGGATGAAGACCGTCACGTCCGCTTCAATAGACAAAGTCTGGCTTTCACTCGAAGTGAACAGCACCAGACGCGCTCCTGCGGCTTTGCCCTGATCGAGTACCGAAACGACGCTCCGCGTTGTTCCCGAACCTGACGCAGCGACGATCAGATCGCCCGCTTCGACCGGGGGGCAAGGCAAACCGCCCGCCATGAAGGCCATGACGCCGAGATGGTTCAGCCGCATGCAGAAGGCTTGCAGCATGATTCCAGACCGCCCCGCGCCAAGGCAAAACACCCGTTTGGCCCGAATGATCTCCTCGACCAGTCGCTCGAGCGACTCGCTGTCGACAGCGTTAATCGTGGCGTTGAGTTCGCTGAGTATCTGGTTGGTCAATTCGAGACTCGTATTGGCGTTCATGGCACCTCTCGCTGCGTGGAAAAGGCGGCGATCTGACGAGCAGATCACCATTTCTAACAATCTTCGATTTAACTATAACAACGACAATGTGACTTATCAAACATTTTCGCGATGTCAACGCTTGACTTGTAACATTTTGATGATATATTGCGAACATAGATTGTTGGCAGGCGTTGGTTTTGTAACGTTCTGGACTGGTCTGTGACATTTCTTACAGCTTTCTTTCGGCGGTAGTTCGTTTTTCGGACGTGCTGATGGGGGTAGCAAGAGGATGGCCGGTGATGTCGTGCGGCAAGTCGCCACTAAGAGCGAGCCGGGCGTGTCAGGTGTTTCCAGGCGTTTCGTCGTGTCGACAGATGTTGGTACGTCGTTCGATCAAGGAGAGATTTGATGGGTGAAATCCCGTTACTTGAATTGCGGGGGATCGAGAAGTACTTCCCGGGGGTGTGGGCGCTCAAGCACATGAGTTTTACCGTTCGTCCAGGTTCGGTTCACGTCATCTGTGGCGAGAACGGTGCGGGCAAGTCGACGCTGGTCAAGATCATCAACGGCATCTACCAGCCCGACGAGGGTGAAGTGCTGATCAATGGGCAGAAGGTGGTCATCCAGAACCCCATCCAGGCGCGGCACATGAAGATCTCCATGGTGTCTCAGGAGCTGAACTACATTCCCGAGATGACGGTGGAGCAGTCGCTGTTCCTTGGTGACGAGCCGCGGAACAGGATCGGCGGCGTCGACTGGCCGAAAATCCGCAAGATGACGGTCGAGCTGCTCGAGCGTGAAGGCTTGCCTTACCGGCCCGATACCAAGCTGAAGGACCTGTCGATCTCCGATATCCAGATGCTGGAGATCATGAAAGCCGTCTCCTACGAGTCGAACATCATCATCTTCGACGAGCCGACGTCGGCGATCACGACCAAGGAAGTCGACGTCCTGTTCGACAAGATTTCCCAGTTGCGCGCCAAGGGTGCCGGGATCATCTACATCTCGCACCGCCTCGACGAGCTGTTCCGTATCGCCGACGACATCTCGGTCATCCGCGACGGCGCGCACGTCGAAACCCGCCGGGCTACGGATTTCGACATCAACACCATCATCCAGCTGATGGTCGGCCGCCCACTCGACAACGTCTTCCCGCCGAAACCCGAACGGAGCATCGGCAAGCCGGTGATCGAGGTCAAGGGGCTGTGCGATGAGGGCAAGTTCAGGGATGTGAATTTCAACATCCGCGCCGGTGAAATCGTCGGCTTCTCCGGCCTCATGGGCGCCGGGCGTACGGAAGTCGTGCGAGCCCTGTTCGGCCTTGATCCGCTTTCCGACGGCGAAGTGAGGATCAATGGCAATACGGTCAAGATCAGTACCGTTCAGAACAGCATCGATCTCGGCATGGCGATGCTCTCGGAAGACCGCAAGCGCTACGGAATCATCCCGATTCGCAGCATTCGCGAGAACGTCGGACTGTCCAGTCTCAAGAAGTTCTTCAGCAAGGGCTATCTCGACAAGAAGGCCGAACGCGGGTTCATCGCATCCGTCTGCGATCGCATGCGGGTCAAGGCGCCGAGCATGGAAACGGCGGTGGTGGCCCTCTCTGGCGGCAACCAGCAGAAGGTCGTCTTCGCCAAGTGGGTCCTGCGTAACCCCGACATCCTGATTCTCGACGAGCCGACCCGTGGCGTCGACGTCGGCGCCAAGTACGAGATCTACAAAATCATGTTCGAGCTGGCGAGCGAAGGCAAAGCCATCCTGATGATCTCCTCCGAGCTCCCCGAATTGATCGGCGTGTGCGACCGCATGTACGTCATGGCCAAGGGGCGCATTACCGGGGAGTTACAGGCCAACGAGTTTGATCAAGAGCGAATCATGAAATTCGCAACCATTGGAGCGGAGTAAAAATGAAGAATCAACGTACAAGTCTGAGCGGACACTGGTCATTGCTGACGAGCAAGTACAGCATTTTCCTCGTCCTGATTGCGATGATCATTATTAGCTCGATCATCAGCCCGGTATTCCTGTCGCTGACCAATTTCTCGAATATCTCGCGCCAGATCTCGATCACGACCATCCTCGCCTTCGGCCAGACGATCCTGATCATTTGCGGCCTGATCGACCTTTCGGCCGGTTCGGTTATGGCGCTGGCCGGCCTGATCTCGGTGATGTTCTTCAAGTCCACCGGCATGATGGGCGCAGCGTTGGCGATTGGTGTCTTCGTCGGCGTGGGTTGCGGCATCATCAATGGCTTGGTCGTCACCAAGTTCAAGACGCCGCCATTCATCGCGACACTGGCCATGCTGACCGCAGCGCGCGGCGCGGCGCTCATGCTGACCGGCGGCCAGAACATCTACCAACTGGGTGACTTCGTCGTCTGGGGACAAGGCGCCGTTCTGGGTGTTCCGACGCCGGTTCTGTTCCTGATCGGCATTACGGCGGTGACCTGGTATCTGCTGAATCACACGCGTCTGGGTCGCTATATCTACGCGATTGGCGGCAACCAGGAAGCATCGCGCGCTTCGGGCATCAACGTCGATCGGATCAAGATGTCGGCCTTCGTCGTCAATGGCGCGATGGTCGGACTGGCTGGCGTGCTCTACATGTCACGTGTCAATGCCGGTCTGCCAAATGCCGGTATCGGTTTCGAGTTCGACGCGATGACGGCGGCGATCATCGGCGGCACCAGCTTCTCCGGTGGCGTGGGTACGGCGGTCGGCACCCTGGCCGGCGCATTCATCATGGGCTTCCTCGGCAACATCATGAACCTGCTCGGCATCCAGTCCTACCTGCAGCAGGTGATCAAGGGCGGAATCATCGTCCTCGCGGTTGCCTACGACATCGCGTCCAAGAACAAGAAGACCAGGCAAATCCTCGGCGACATATCGGAACGCGTGCCGTTCGAGAAGAAGGAAGCAAAGAAAGCGTCGTGACGGAGTTCTTATGAAAAGGAGGTGTTAGCGAGCATTCGTATCTGGCAGGTCAGTTTCTAGGCAAGACCATTCAAGGGCAAAACTGTTAATTTTTCGCAGGAGAATTAAATATGTTCAAGGGATCAAAGATCATTGCAGCGATCGCTGTCGGGGCCGTCCTCTGTACCAGCAACGCATGGGCTGAAACCAAGTATCGCGTGGCTTACATCGCTCGGGCGCAAGGCGATTCGTTCGCTGCCTGGCTGGCCAATTCGATCGTCAAGGAAGGCAAAAAGTATCCGGACATGTCGATCACGGTTTTTGACGGCCAGAGCCGGAATGAACTGATGCAGTCGCACATCGAGAATGCCGTCACCAACAAGTTCGACCTGACCATCATCCAGCCGTATGACCCGGCGATCCAGATCGGCCCGGTCAAGGAAGCGATGGCGAAGGGTATGAAGATCATCGCCACCAATCCGAAGTTCTCCGACGACTCGGTTCCGTCGGTCGATGCTAACCCGTACCAGCAAGGCGCCGAGAACGCCAAGCTGGGTCTGAAGCAGATCCCGCAGGGCGCCAAGGTCGTCGTTCTCATGGGACCGCCCGGAAACCCGCACTCGATGGGCCGTCGTGAAGCCTGGCAGAAGGAGTTCTTCGACAAGCGTTCCGACGTCAAGATCATCGACGAGCAAATCGCCAACTGGAACAAGGATGAGGCAATGCGCTTGATGGAGGACTGGCTTCAGGCGCACGGCAAGATCGACGCCGTCATCTCGATGAACGACAACATGGCGGCCGGCGCGATCGAAGCGGTCAAGGGCTCCGGCGCGAAAGCTTATCCGCTGGTCTACGGTGTAGACGGTACGGCTGAAGCCTGCCTGCTGATCAAGGAAGGCAAGATGACCTCGACCACGCTGCAGAGCGCCAACGCACTCGCCGTCAAGTCCGTGGCTCTCGCGCACGAGATGCTGATCGGCAAGGCGAAGAAACTGACCGACGAAATCCAGGCTGAGCTGATCACCAAGGACAACGTCGACGAGTTCATCAAGCTGCACAAAGAGTTGGGCAACATCAAGTAACAGTTTTCGTCGTGCGGCCCGGCTCACTGGTGTCCCGGGTCGCCTGCGAAGCACAGCGAAGAGATAGAGAGGAAAACCCATGAAAGCAGTTGTTCTGGAAGAAATCGATCGCATCCAGATGCGGGATATCGAAATCGAAGAGACGCTCGGCAAGGATGACGTGCGGATCAAGATCGAAAGTGTCGGGATTTGCGGCAGTGACGTGCACTACTACAAGCACGGTCGGATCGGCGACTTCGTGGTCAATGCCCCGATGGTGCTGGGACACGAGTCGGCCGGAACGGTCATCGAGGTTGGCAGCGATGTGACGAACCTCAAGGTCGGTGATCGCGTTGCCATGGAACCGGGCATTCCGAATCATCTCAGTCGCGAGTCCATGCGCGGCATGTACAACATCGATCCGTCAGTGAAGTTCTGGGCCACGCCGCCGATCCACGGCTGCCTGCGTCACGACGTCGTGCATCCCGCCAACCTGACTTTCAAGTTGCCGGACAACGTGAGCTTCGGCGAGGCCGTGCTGGCCGAACCGCTGACGCTCGGCGTGCACGTTACACGCAAGGTTGGCGTTGCGCCCGGCGATACCGCGATCGTTACCGGTGCGGGCACGATCGGCGTCATCATCGCGCTGTCGGCGCTGGCCGCCGGTTGCAGCCGCGTCATCGTCACCGACGTAAAGCAGGCCAAGCTCGATTTTCTGGCCAAGCACTACGGCGACCGGATCATCCCGTTCAACGTGGCTGACGGCGATCTGCGTACTTTCGTCTACGAGAAATTCCCCTACGGTGCCGACCTCTACTTCGAAGCCAGCGGTGCCCCGGCAGCGATTACGCGCGCAGCCGACTACATCACCCCGGGCGGCAAGATGGTCTTCATCGGCATGCCGCAAGGCAATGTGCCGATCGATCTCGTCGCCCTGCAGGTCAAGGAGATCACGATGTTTACGATCTTCCGCTACGCCAATGACTACGAGCGCGCGATCAATTTCATCGCATCGGGTCAGATCAACGTCGAGCCGCTGATCTCGAAGCGTTATCCGTTCGAGCAGAGCCTAGAGGCGTTCGAGTACGCGGCGTCGGCACCGGCTGACATGATCAAGATTCTGATCGACATGCCATAGCCAACAAGCAGGTCTGAGTTGTGTTTTGGTGTGGCGTCCTCGCTGCTGCGGCAAGGCCGCCACACCCGACGATGCAAGTGATGGAGAGCAAGCAATGTATCTGGGAATCGACTGCGGAACGCAGGGCACCAAAGCCGTACTTTTTGATCCGAAATCCGGGCAGGTGATCGGTCGGGGGCATTCCCCGCACGAACTCATCGCTAACACCAACGGCCGACGCGAGCAAAATGCGGCTTGGTGGATCGACGCATTGAAGGTAGCCGTCGCGGGGGCGATCAATAGCAGCGGCCGCAACGCCGGCGAAGTCGCGGCGATTGCCGTTTCGGGACAGCACCACGGCCTCGTCATGCTCGATGGGGACGGTCAAGTGTTGCGTGACGTCAAACTCTGGAACGATACGGAAACGGCCGAGGAAAACGATCGTCTGATCGCCGACGTCGGCGGCATCGATCAGGTCTGGAGACTGATCAACACTTCCTTGCCCGTCGGTTACACCGCGTCGAAGGTGCGCTGGATGAGCCGCAATGAACCGGCGCTCTATGCGCGCATGAAACACATCCTGTTGCCGCACGATTACCTCAATTACTGGCTTACCGGTGAGATGGTCATGGACGCTGGCGAGGCTTCCGGTACCGGGTTCTTTGACGTGGCGACGCGCAAGTGGTCGGCCGAGATGGTCAAGGCGGTCGATCCGTCCGGTACCCTGGCCGCAGCGCTGCCGCCGATTGCCGCGCCGCATAGTCCGATTGGCGTGGTGCGCAAGGAGGTCGCGGAGCTATTCGGTTTCTCCCCGTGGACTCTTGTGGCCTGCGGTTCCGGCGACAACGTGATGGGCGCCGTCGGCACGGGTAACGTCGTTCCGGGTCGTGCCACTTTGGGCCTCGGCACGTCCGGCGTGTTGAACCTGCACAGCGACATCAAGCCGCAGAACGTCGACCGGAACATCCAGGTCTTCTGCGCCGTTGAGGACGGCTGGATTCCGACAACCTGCACGATGAATGCCACGTCGTCGACCTCGCTGCTGCAGAACCTCTTTGAAATCCCGGTCAATGACATCGAGACGTTGATCAACCAGGCCGCCCCCGGCGCGGCCGGTATCCGTATCTTTCCGTACTTCAACGGCGAGCGCATGCCGCCAGTGCCGAATGCACGGGCGACGATCAAGGGTCTGTCCTACGACAACTTCACACGCCCCAACCTGATGCGCGCGATGGCCGAGTCGGTGGCTTTCGGCCTGATGTGGGGCTACGAGCGCTCGACACGTTCCTTCGGCAAACCATCGCAGTTCCGACTGACCGGCGGTGGGGCGAACAGCCAGGCATGGCGACAGATTTGTGCCGACGTGTTCAATACCGAAGTGGTGCGCGTGAAGTCCGACGAGGGCGGTGCGTTTGGCGCGGCCTTGTTCGCCCTGACGGTCGATCTGCGCCACAAGGGCGACACCGTCACGCTACGCGACGTGTGCGACGAGTACGTCGAACTCGACTACGACATGTGTGCGCAGCCGAGGCCGCAGGCTGTTGCGGAGTATCGCGACATCTATGAAGAGTTTTCAAAAATGCGCGACGCCGAGTACGCGTTGTAAGTGAAAAGATCAGTAACGCAAACAGGAGTTTCAGAGTGAGCAGTCATAGCGTCTCAGAACCGGCCGTCGGCCGGAAAGTGACAATTCCCGCCGAGTCGGGGATTGCCGCCGTGTTGTTGGTGGTCTTTGTCGCCGGTTACCTGGCGACGCCAAACTTCCTTACCGTCTCCAATATTCTCATCCTGCTTCTGAATGGGGCGGTGATCGGTTTCTTGTGTCTCGGCCAGACCTTCGTGTTGCTCACCGGCGGCATCGACCTGTCGTGCGGCTCGGTGACAGCGCTAACTTGCGTCCTGGCGGCGTTGCTCATGGAGACCGTCGGCCTCGACTGGCAGACTGCGGTCGTCTTGAGCCTGATGGCGGGTGCGTTGATCGGCGCGATAAACGGCTTTCTCATCGTCAATACCGGCGTCCCGGCATTCATCGTCACTTTCGCAATGATGGGCGTGGCCGGATCGATCCCGCAGATCATCACCGGCGCCGAGTCGATTCGCGTCTCGCAGATGGGGTATGAGTTCATTGGCCAGGCCAGGATTCTCGGCGTTCCATTCCCGGTCATCGCACTCATTTTGGCGACGGCGTTGGCGATCTTCTTCCTGCGCAAGACAGTGACCGGTACGCATATCTACGCCGTTGGCGGCAACGCGGATGCTGCCCGTCTGGCCGGCGTCAGCAATGCGCGCATCACGATCCTCGTCTACATGATCTCGGGCATCTGCGGTGCCTGCGGCGGCTTGATCTACGGATCGCGCCTGATGAACGGCTACCCGACGGCCGGGCGCGGTGACGAACTGTTCTTTTCGATCGCCGGCGCGGTGGTCGGCGGCGTCAGCCTGTTCGGCGGCAAGGGAACGATTCTCGGTGCGGCGATCGGCGCGACGCTGGTGGCGACCATCTCGAACCTGATGAACGTGATGAACGTCGATTCGTACTGGCAGCCGCTGGTGATCGGTCTGATCATCCTCGCCGGGGTCACCTTTGACACGATGCGCTCGTCCAACCGGCTGAAGTTTCCGTGGGCGAAAGGCAAGAAATCGGCGAAGTCGTGAGTGCCGCCCGATGCCCCAGTAACGCCTATTCAATTGATCTGAAGAATCTGTCGTTGTCCGACAGTGTGTTGTACCCACTCACCTCAAGGAGACCAGAAGCATGAAGCACCAGAAGACCTTTTTGCAGTCTTGCATCGTTGCCGCCATCCTCGCGTCCTCGCAACAAGTCATCGCTGCGCCGACCAAGACGCTGGGCGTTGCGCTGCCGAACCTGACCAATCCGTACTACGTCGCAATGAAGAAGAGCTTCGAGGCGAACGGCAAGGCGCAAGGCTTTAACGTCAAGGTGCTGATCGCCGACAACGACGTGGCGAAGCAACTCTCGCAAATCCAGACTTTCGTTGAGCAGAAGGTCGATGCCGTGGCGCTCAACTGCGTCGCGTCGAATCCCTGCGTGGCGAGCGTCAAGCAGCTGAACACGGCGAAAATCCCGGTGTTTACCATCAACATTCCGGCCGATCCGGCAGGTCTGAAGCAGGCTGGCGCGAGCGTTGTTCAATCGGTGCAGACCGACCAGAAGATGGGCGGCAAGTACATTGGTGAGCAACTGGTCAAGGACCTCGGACCGAACGGTTCGGCCGTCGTCGGTATCGTTGGCGAGCCGACCGCTGTCGCCGCCAACCAGCGTGATGAAGGCTTCAAGGAAGCCATCGCCGCCAATCCGAACATCAAGGTGGTCGCGCTGGTGAATGGCAAGGTCGAGGAAACGACGTCGTTGAAGGTCACGACCGAGATGCTGCAAGGCAACCCGAACATGACCATCGTCTTCTCGGATACCGAGCCGTCCGCACTCGGCGCCTCGGCTGCAATCCGTCAGTCCGGCAAGGAAGGCAAAGTGGCGCTCTACGCCTTTGTAGACAAGCTCGGCGTCAAGCAGATCCAGGACAACAAGGTCATGAAGGCGGGCGCGATCCAAGATCCAGCCGGTCTGGCGAAGGTCCAGGTCGAGAACATCAAGAAGTATCTCGACGGCAATACGAACCTCGAAGCTGACGTGAACCTGCCGCCGGTGCTCGTCGACAAGGCCAACGCCGCCGACGTGGTTACCAAGGCATATTGATGACGCTTGCCCCGCCGGCCGGTCAGCCGGTGGGGTGTCAGCCGAATCGAAAGCGTATTTTGTAGCAAGCTGGTTGCAGAGAACGAGGTAATTCGTGAATTCCGCTGGTCAAGTCTATAGAGCCAAACATGTCGTGAAGTCGTATGCAGGCGTCCGCGTCCTGCATGGGGTCGATTTCACCATTCAGCCGGGAACGGTGCACGGCCTGTTCGGGCACAACGGCGCAGGAAAATCGACGCTGCTGAAGATTCTGGCCGGCGCCGAACAGCCCGACTCGGGCGAACTGTTCCTGGGCGGAGAGCCAATTTCGCTCAGCTCGCCGCGCGACGCGATCGACCAGGGGGTCGCCTGCGTCTACCAGGAATTGCGGTTGATCCCAGACCTGACGGTGACTGAGAACCTGTTCCTCGGGCGCGAACTGAAGAGTGGTGGCCTGAAGGACATGCGCGGCATGATCGAGCACACGCGCAGCGTGCTGGGTTCGTACGGTCTGCGCGTCGATCCGCTGGCCAGGATCCGTGACTTGTCGCATCCGGACAAGCAGATGATCGAGGTCATCGCCAACCTCGACCGCAAGGCGCGCGTGCTCTTTCTCGACGAGCCAACGACAGCGATCGACGGTCGTCAGGCCGAGGAACTGCTGGCGTCGGTGAAGAAAATCGCCATTGAACGACAGATCGGCGTCGTGCTCGTTTCGCACAAGCTTGACGAGGCGCTGGCCGTCTGTGACGAGGCGACGGTGCTGATGGGCGGACGCGTGGTCCTGCACGCCGACAAGTCGCGCCTGAACAAGCAGGCGATCATCGACTCGATCATTGGCGATGCGAGCCACCATGCCAAGCCGGATCGCGCGCATAAGGAATTGTCCGAGGCGAAGGTCCGGTTGAAGGTCGATGGCCTGACCACGGAACGGTTGAAAGGCATCTCGCTCGAGGCCAAGGCCGGTGAAATCCTCGGTATTTACGGTCTAGCCGGTGCCGGTCGGACGCGCTTTTGCCGGGCGCTCTACGGTATGGAGCGCGTCACTGGCGGCAAAGTTTTGATCGATGGTGAGCCCTATACGGCCAGGTCGCCGGCCGAAGCCCTGTCGAAGGGTGTCAGCTTCCTGACCGAGGAGCGTAAGCGCGACGGATTCATCCCCGGCATGACACCGCTACAGAACGTCGTGCTGTCGACGCTCAGGCGCTTTCGGAAGGCCGGCGTCGTCGATCATGCAAAGGCGCGCAAACGGGCGAAGACATCACTGTCTCACTTGCGCACCCGTGGTCCGCTGGACAAACCGGTCACCGGTCTTTCCGGCGGTAACCAGCAGAAGGTCCTGTTCGCCCGCATCATCGAGGAAGACTCGTCGCTGGTGCTGCTCGACGAGCCGACAAAGGGTGTCGATATCGGCGCCAAGGGCGACATCTACGACATCATGCGCGGGCTGGCGAGCGAGGGGCGATGCGTCGTAGTCGTTTCGAGTGAGGAAGAAGAACTGCTCGAAGTGGCTGATCGCATCGTGGTTTTCCGCCACGGCACCTGCGACGCGGCGGCAAAGGACGTGCGCGATGTTTCGATCAACGATTTGCGGCAATCAGCCTGGGACTGAATCAAATGACCGACAACGAAATCCTTGACCAGTCGCTTGCGGTGATTGAGGCCAACGCCAAGGCGGTTGCGGCCGCGGTCAGCGGGCTGAACACGGACTTTTGCGCGGCGGCTAAAGCGGTTGCCGAGTGTAAAGGGAAGATTCTCATCGTCGGCTGCGGAACCTCCGGCAATATTGCCGAACGGGCGGCCCACATTTTCTCGGTGGCCGGAACGCCTGCTTTCTCGATTTCGCCGGACGACGGATTGCATGGAGGGCTCGGCGTACTGCAGCCGCAGGACGTGGTGATCGCCATCTCCAACGGTGGACAGTCGGCGGTACTCAACGAATTTTGCAAGCGCAGCAAGGCACTCGCCGGCTGTCCAGTGATCGCCGTCACCTCGGCACCGAAATCGCCATTCGCCGCATTGGCCGATCACGTGATCAGCGTCTGCCTGCCCGACGATGCCGATTTCGGCGGCGTCATCGCCACTGGTTCCACGTTGGCAGCGGCCGCCATTACCGATGCGTTGGCCGCCGTGTCGCACGGTATTCGCGGGTATTCGTGGGAGAAGGTCTTCTATTCGCACCCATCGGGCGCTGTCGGCTCGAACGCCGAAGAGATGCTGCAACGCCTGCAGGGCGATTCGTCGATCCGGGGTTGATGCGAGGTTGATGTAATGGCCATGACGAATATCTGGAAAAACTGCTGTCAGATCGCGCCATCGCTGATCTATTTTGACATGTGCAACCTGGCGCAGCAGGTCCGGCAGGTTGAAGAGGCCGGTGTGGAAGTACTGCACATTGACATTATTGACGGCCACTTCAGCCCCAGCCTGCCGCTCGGCGTCGAGACGGTGAAACAGCTGCGCAAGGTGTCGAAGCTGAAGTTCGACGTGCACTTGATGGTGGAAGATCCGGAATGGTTGGTCGCCGAACTGCTCGACATCGGCGTCGACCAACTCGTTTTTCACAGCGAAACGGCTCCACACGTAGACCGCCTGCTCGGCATGATCCGCCGCCGCGGCGTACGCGCCGGCGTCGCACTCAAGCCGGCGACAGCATTAGCAGAGCTTGACTGCATCCTCGACGAATGCGACGCCGTTCTTCTCATGCTGACCAACCCCGGTTTCTCGCTCACCAATTCAGAAACACAGGCGGACTACGCTGATCGCAAGATCAGGGCTCTGCGAACCATGATCGAAAATCGCGGGCTGGATACGAT
>RRZU013627703.1_pt1 | contig 16990 bp, 3 predicted proteins | sample 2165561 | NCBI WGS metagenome assembly RRZU01 (sample SAMN10456909, study PRJNA506462) | wastewater metagenome | isolation source: wastewater sludge | place: USA: Moscow, Idaho | reverse complement strand
CAACTTTGAAGGGCAACCCGATAGCCGTGGCCGCTTGATGGTCGTCGTGCGGGGGGACAAGGTGCTTGGCATGATTGGCGCCGAAAAGGTTCGCCTTATCCGTGGCGACGCGGCGCTGGATGCGCTCTCGACGATGGATATCCTGGTCGATCCCGAAGTGGACGGCGCGGGGCTCGGAGTCTGGCTCAACATGGCTGTCTTCGCCGAGAACCCGGTCGTCTTTGAGATGGGCGCAAATCCGAACTCCATCGGCTTGATCACCCGCCTCTTTGACCGGCTGCCCAATCGCAAACAATACACCGCGCCCCTGCGCTTCAGACGTTATCTCGCAAAGCGGTGGCAATCGAGGATCGGGAGATTGGCGGCGCCGGTGCTGGCCGCGCCGGCGGATGCCGCCTTTAAGGCGTGGCGGGCCATCGCGTTCCGCCCGGTCCCATCGTCATGGTCACTGCGGGATCTGACGCGGTTCGACGGGTCGGTGGAGAATCTGTTCGCCCGCCGCTGGGGCTCGGATGATATTACCTTCGAGCGTTCGAGCCGATATCTCAACTGGCGGCTGTTCGAGAACCCCCGAGCCAAATATTCGGTCCTCGCGGCTTTCGAAGCCGGCGACATGGTCGCCTATGCTGCTTATCAGATCTGCAATGACGCAAGCTGCATGAAGATCGTCAGACTCGTCGACTGGCTGATCGATGCGCGCCACGGATTCGCTGGTTTCAGTCTCCTGGCGCAGGAAATCATCCGGTATGCGCTGGCCGAGCACGTCGATCTTGTCAGCGTAAGTCCATTGCACGCGCGTATCGAACGCTCGCTCTGGCGGCTCGGATTCGTGACCCGCCCCAGCAGCGAGTTCGCCACGGTGGGGGTGCGTTGCGCGGAACCGGTTCCCTGGCCTGACTTGCTCGATGGCTCGGTCTGGTATCTCACCGAAGCCAACTCCGACGCCGACTGAACTTGAATAAAGAGTTGCGCGATGAGGTTTCTTCTGGTCGACGGCATCCTCCGCCTTGAGCCCGGCCTAAAGCCGAGGCTGAGAAAAGCCTGCCCGTCACGGAAGAACTCTTTCGCGACCACTTCCCAGGCTTCCCGGTCGTGCCTGGCGTGCTGCTCATCGAAATGATGGGGCAGACGACCGCCGCCAAGGTGTTGAACGCCCAGCGGCTGCCTCGCGGCAATGCGAGGCTCGGCGAGGTGCGCGCTGCCCGTTTCCGGCAGTGGGTCAAACCCGGCGAAGTCATTCGCCTAAGTACAGGACAGAATCTTTAAAGCCCACAGGAACTGCTGAAATTGTTCGGTAAGGTTCAAGGCGATGTGCCGGAGAAAGTCGAGCCCGTGACGAAAGATGGACTTGAGGGGTCGCTGGAGTGTTTTTTAAATGGATGGGGGTCTGCGCATGGAGCAGTTCGCCGGTACGATAAGTCCAAGCGAAGGCCAGGGCGAGCAATCCCAGCAACTTGCTCAGGCGTTCGGGGTCGGTCAGATGGGTGTCCTCGAAGTTGAAGCCACGGGTTTTAAGGCACCCGAACCGGGTTTCGATCTGCCAGCGATCCGCATAGGCCGCGATGGCTTGGGCTCGGGGGGCCTTGGAGCTGGCGACGAGCAGGAGTTCGCCGTCCGCCAGGCGCAGCGCCGAAAGATGGACGAAGCATCCCCACACCGGTCGGCGCCCGGGCAGGAGGTGGATCGGGCCGGGCTTCGAGGAGCCGAACAGCACATCGGCCCGCGTGAAGCGGTTCCAGGCGTTGGGGATCAAGGTGTCGCACTTGAGGCGCTGGTGGAACGGGATGCCCTGTTTCTGTAGCCAGAGGAACCCGTCCTCGCCGACGAACTCGCGGTCCGCCAGCAAGGCGGCGATTTTGTCCGCGCCAAAGACGGTCAGGAAGCGCTCCATGAGGGCGATCCGCTCGGCGGTGTTAGAGTTGCCGGCCTTGCCGAGGACGGTCCAGAAAACAGGCGGGGCGATGCCGCGATGGGCGATGCCGAGGACGAGCAGGTTGAGGTCGATTTTGCCGAACTTCCAGCTCGTGCGATCCATCGCCAGGCGCCAAGGACCGTCGCCGACGGGAACCGAGCAGACCAGCAGGCGCGCCAAATCGTCGTAGTTGATCTCGAACGAGCGGAAAAAGCGTTGCAGGCGCTCGTAGTGAGAATCGACCTTCGCCGGGCCGCTGAAGCCGGTGGCCAGTTCCGCCAGATTGACGCTGCGCACCTTGAGCGGGGCCAACAGAAACTGCGCCAAACAGCCAACCCGCGCGCCATGCCAGTCCAGGTGTTCGGCCAGTACGGATTTCAGCGCGAGGGTCGGATTGTTCGATGCCATGGTCGGGGCGCTCAAAGCGCCTAGATTAACCGCATTTCAGATCAAACAGTTAAGATTTTGTCCTGTACCTTACGGAATGTCTTGCCACAAAGCGCTTAATACCAAACGCTTGTTGAATTCTTCATTATGCGCGAGCGGACATAGAAAAATATTTATTAAAAACAATATGTTGTCATTTAAAGCAATCACCGATTTTCAGAAGCTTTTGGTATAATTCGCATTGTAGCCCCTGACCCCCTTTGGAGCGAGCCGTCTTCAACCGTCCGGATCCATATTGAGCCAATGCTTATTTTGATAGGAACTTAAAATGCTGGCTGTTCATATACAGTTCGAACATCAGGCGGTTTCGACGCCAGACGCCATTGCCTTGGAGATTGGAGATACAGCGCTCAGTTATGAGAAACTGAACAGCCTAGCCAATCGGGTAGCCCACGCGTTGATTGCGCGTGGTACTCGTCCGGGCGACTTCATAGGTATCTGTCTGGATCGCTCGGTGGCCATGATTGCCGGTGTATTAGGTATTCTCAAGGCTGGCGCCGCGTATGTACCGATGGATACCGAATACCCAGCCGACCGTCTCGCCTACATGTTGGAAGACTCCGGGGTTCGGTTGTTGATCGCGGATTCGACCCAAGCGCGCTGCCTGAAAATCGACGATGATCGGACCTTATTGCTCGACGACCTCGATGTCCTGAGGTCGGACAAGGAGCATAATCCAGGTTTGCCCGTCGAAGACGAGCAACTGATTTATATGATCTACACCTCGGGCTCCACGGGTAAGCCAAAGGGATCGCTCATTTACCATCGCGGCTTCCAAAACCTGGTGGATTGGTACGTGCGGAGCTTTGATTTCGACGGCCAAAGCCGCGTTCTGCACATGACCTCGCCGGCCTTCGACCTTACCCAAAAAAACCTGTTCGCGCCCTTGGTCAGCGGTGGTTGTCTCTGTTTGCTATCGTCGCGAGTGTATGACGCCAATATTATTATCGATCACATTGAGCGGCATCGCGTCACCGTGGTGAACTGCACGCCGAGCGCGTTCGGCCGGCTGTTGAACTTTGCCGATGATCGCCTCTATCGGCGTATCGCCAGCCTACGCTATGTATTTTTAGGCGGCGAACCGATTTCGGTTCCGCGTCTCAAGTCTTGGCTGGATAACCCTCATTGCCACGCTCAAGTGGTCAATACCTACGGGCCAACCGAATGTACCGACGTTTGCGCTTATTTTCGTATCGAACAACCCGATGCATTCATGGAGCGCAATGTCCCGATCGGACGGGCGCTACCCGGGTTCCGCCTGTACGTGCTCGACGAGAAATTACAACCCGTTGTCGAGGGTAAGGAAGGGCAGCTTTGTATCGCGGGCGTGGGGGTCGGTCGAGGTTATCACAACAAGCCCGACATGACCGCTGAACGCTTTGTGGTCGATCCATTCGCCGAGCGGCCCGGTGAACGGCTCTATCTGACCGGTGATCGCGCGCGTGTTCTCGATGCCGGTAACATCGACTATCTGGGCCGGATCGATAACCAGGTCAAGGTACGGGGATTCCGCATAGAGCTGGGAGAGATCGAGCGGGTTCTGGAGTTGCACGACGCAATTAAAGAGGCAGCGGTATCGGTATTTCCAGACCGGTCTGGCGATAATCGTCTGGCGGCTTATCTGGTCTATCGGCCAGATCTGTCGCGCCCCAGCATTAGTGAAGTGCGCGCTTTTTTGCAGCGGAGCCTGCCGGATTTCATGCTGCCTACCGCTTGGGTGGTATTGGATAAATTGCCGCTGACCCCCAACGGTAAACTGGACCGCAAGGCGTTGCCTATGCCTCAGGCCCAGCGTCCATCCCTCGATACTGATTATGTCGCGCCGCGCAATGGCACCGAGCGGTATTTGGTTGACCTGTGGCTGGAATACCTGGGAATTGATCGGGTGGGGGTGAACGACCGGTTCTTCGAATTGGGGGGCAGTTCTCTTAATGCCGTGGATTTTATCGCTCGCCTGAGCAACGAGTTGGGCGAGCGCATTCCCATCGCCACCTTTTTCGCCGCCCCCACCATTCGCGGCTTCGTTGCCGTCCTGTGGGCCGAGCATCGCGGCGCCATGTTGCGCCGGTTTCCCGATGATGCGCCGGAGGGTGGAGCTACCGCTTCGAACGGTCCTTCGACGCGGCCGGCCGCGATGGTTGAAGGCGAGCTGATCGCGATTATCGGCCTGGCAGGGCGTTTTCCCGGCGCGGCGGACGCCGACGAGCTGTGGCGCAATTTGCTCGACGGCGTCGAAGCCGTGAACCGGGCTACCGATGAGGAGTTGCGCGCGGCGGGGGTTAGCGAAGAGGACATCGCCGATCCGGAGTACGTGCGCAATTACTTTTCCATGGATGAGGTGGAGTATTTCGATGCCGGTTTCTTTGGCTATCAGCCGCGCGATGTCGAGGCCATGGACCCTCAGCATCGCCTGTTCCTGGAGTGCGCCTGGACGGCGTTGGACAATGCGGGTTATGCCGATACCGAGCGCTACGGTGGCCGCATCGGGGTCTTCGGCGGTATCGCCCGCGATGCCTACCTGCACCACTACGTGTCCCGCCATCCACGCTATCGCGATGTCTTGGGGGATTTTGCCGTCAACATGGGCAACGACAAAAACTTCCCTGCGGCCCGGGTGGCCTACAAGCTCAATCTGCGGGGACCGGCCGTCAATGTCCAAACCGCCTGCTCGACTTCCGGCGTGGCGCTGCATCTGGCTTGTCAGAGCCTGCGCGCTGGCGAGTCGGATATGGCCCTGGTAGGTGGCTGTCGGGTCTTGGTGCCCACGCAATTGGGCTATCGCTACGTGGAGGGCAGCGCGCTGTCCAGGGATGGACGGCTGTTTGTGTTCGACCGCCGCGGCACGGGCATGGTGCGCGGCAGCGGCGCCGCCTTTCTGGTCATCAAGCGCCTGTCCGATGCCCTGCGCGACGGTGATTGCATTCGGGCCTTGATCAAAAGCACCGCCATTAATAATGACGGCAGCGCCAAGGTAGGCTTTACCGCGCCGAGCGTCGAAGGGCAGTCCGAGGTCATCGCCGAGGCCTTGCGGCGTGCTGGTGTGCCGGTGGACAGCATTGGCTATGTCGAGGCCCATGGCACCGCCACGGCTCTGGGTGATCCCATAGAGGTGCGCGGTCTGACCCGCGCTTACCGACAGTTCACCGATGCTCGCCAGTTCGCCCGTCTGGGTTCGATCAAAAGCAATATCGGCCACCTCGATGCCGGGGCGGCCACCGCCGGAATTATTAAAACCGGGCTGTCGATGGAGCATGGCGAGTTGCCCGCCAGTCTCAACTACGAGCAGCCCAATCCGGATATCGATTTCGCGAGCAGCCCGTTTCAGGTCAACGCGGCGCGTTCGCCCTGGCCCGCGGAGAATGGCCAACCACGCCGCGCCGGCGTCAGCTCCTTCGGCTTGGGTGGCACCAATTTCCACTGCATTATCGAGCAGGCGCCCGAATCCGAACCAAAGATGGAGGAGGATAAGCGTTCTTGGCAACTGTTCGCTCTTTCCGCCAAGTCGGAGCGCTCCCTTTTGGCCAATCTGGTCGGTCTATACGGCTATTGCGCTCAATACCCGGAGCGTTCGATGGCCGATTTGGCCTACAGTCTCAACACCCGCCGGCCAGAATTTCGGCATCGCGCCGTTCTGGTTTGCGCCCGTGGCGCCAGTCTCGACGGGCGGACGCTGGCGGCGGCGCGTCGCCAGACTGTTGGCGAGAGCAAACGAGAATTGGTGTTCGAGTTTCCGAAGTGCGGGGGGTCACCCTGGAACGCTGCACCAGGCCTATATGGCGCCGAACCCGTTTTTCGGGGAGCGATGCGAGCCTGTGCCGAGGCGGTGGCCGCGTCGTTTGGCGGCGATTTGTGCGAACGGCTCTACCCGGTTGTCGACGCCACCGCCTTGGCGGATCCCTTGTTTGCCGATATCGCGCAGTTTTCGCTTGAATACGCCCTGGCTCAATTGTGGATGGCATGGGTCGGCAAACCCCGGTTGTTGGTGGGAGAAGACGTCGGCGAACTGGTGGCCGCTTGCGTTGCCGGTATGTTGTCCTTGGCTGACGCTTTGCTCTTGGTGGTCGCCCGCCGGAAGGGGTTGCACGAAAAGGATGAAGCGCCTTTGAAAGAGGCGCTGGCGCGCACCGTGCTGGCAAGCCCGACGATACCGGTCCTGGCGGTTAGTGTGGGTGCCGAACTCCAGCAGCTTTCCATGGACTATTGGCGCAATCAACTCAAGGGGGTGGATCGCCGTCAAGCTGCGGAAGCTGTTTTGCAATTTCACACGCCGCTGACCAAGCTGGTTATGGGAATGGCTCCCATCGAAACCGTCCCGTGCGCGGACGGGATATCGGTCGTGCCGTCATTGGGTTTCGGCGACGCTTTCCAGGATGACGAATACAGCTTGTTCGGCGCGCTCGGCGAAGTGTGGTTGTTGGGTCATCCTGTCGATTGGACGGCGGTCTATCGCGACGCTCCGGTCCGCAAGGTTCCCTTGCCGCCTTACCGCTTTGACCGTCAGCGTTATTGGATCGATCTGCCGAGTACCGGCAGTCGGCTGCTGATCCTGGCCGCCGCCAGCGAGCAGGAACTAACGACGGCGGCCGGCCGGTGGGCGCAGTATTTCCAGACCCATCCAGACGCGGATTTGCGCGCGTTGGCTTCGGAGCCAGGTGATTTCGGGTCCAGCAGGTTAAGTGCGCTGGTGGCCACGCCCGCCGAAGCGGCGCAAGCTTGGGTCCAACCAGTGCGCGCCCTTGATGCCCGTGCCGAACCGTCCGTGATCTTCATGTTCCCCGGCGGCGGTGCCCAGTATTTGCGGATGGGGCAAGACCTCTACCGGCAGCATCCGGTGTTCAAACAAACCGTGGACGAGGGTCTGTTGCTCCATGCGGCGCGTACCGGCTATGACTTGCGGCGGGTATGGTTCCCGCGCAACGGACAAGAAGAGCGGGCCAGCGCGGAAATGGAGCGGCCATCGGTACAGTTGCCAGCTCTGTTTATTATCGAAATCGCGCTGGCTCGTCTATGGCAGCACTGGGGTGTGCGACCGACGGCGCTGCTCGGGCACAGCATGGGCGAGAACACTGCCGCCTGTATCGCCGGAGTGATGAATTTTGCCGATGCCCTCGGGCTGGTGGCCTTGCGCGGCCGGTTGTTTGAAAGGGTGGAGCCTGGCGGCATGCTTAGCGTGGCGCTGTCTTCGGAAGCACTGCGGCCCTACCTGGGCGCGCAACTCGATCTCGCCACCGTCAATGGTCCGGAGCAGTGTACGGTGTCCGGCAGGTCCGAGGCATTGTCGGCGCTACAGCGGCGTTTGGAGGCGGAGGGGGTCGACGCGCAACCGATACCTATCGCCATCGCCGCTCACTCGCGCTGGTTGGAGCCCATCCTGGATGAGTTCGGGGCCTACCTGCGCGGGATCGCGCTGCACGAGCCCGAAATCCCTTTTATTTCCAATCTGAATGGCGACTGGATTGCTGCGGAGCAGGCGACCGATCCGGATTATTGGGTGCGTCATCTGCGCCAGACTGTGCGCTTCGGCGATGGCGTACAGACCTTGCTGCGGGAGAAGGGGCGGGTTTTTTTGGAGTGCGGCCCCGGCAAGATTCTCGGCTCGCTCGTCAAACTGCAAGGCTCCCGACTCGCGGAACGAGTGATTCCGTCACTGCGCCATGGCCGGGAAGACATTTCCGACCGCAATTTCCTGTTCGGCAGCATCGGGCGTTTGTGGAGTATCGGCGCTACTCTGGACTGGAATGTGATCGAGCGGGATTGGCCGGGCAGTTGTCTGCATCTACCCCCGCAGCCTCCGGGCACGGTGGAATCGGTGGCATTCGCACCGGCCACCACTCTCAGCAATGTCGCCTCCATAAATTACTTGGACAGCCAAATTTTACCCCAAGCCGGTATGGCAGGCATTGCCGCCTCACCGTTCCCGGGTTTGCAAGAGAGCGCTGCTGTGAAATCACGTAAAGATCTGATCGTCGAGAAGCTCAAGGCCATTATCTATGACATGTCCGGCATCGCCGCGACCGCCCTGGATACGGACACTACCTTTCTGAACCTGGGCTTCGATTCCCTGTTTCTGACCCAGGCGAATTTGCGCTTCAAGAAGGCTTTCAGCGTCAAAACCACCATGCGCCAACTCCTCAATGAAGCGCCCACCCTGGGGACGCTGGCGGCGTTTATCGATGGGCAGTTGCCCGCCGATGCATTGCAAGAGGAGTTGCGGCCCGCCGCCACTCCCGCTCCCCAAGTGGCGGCGAACCCGGCTACCACCCCTCCGGTTGCACTGCCGGCGGTCCAGACTGGCGGCGCCTTGGTTGCCGGTGGCGACGCGCTGCAGCAGGCTATTATCTTGCAGATTCAGGCATCCAACGCCCTGCTTAATCTCATTCAAGGTGGCATGGGCGGTCCGGCCTTGGTTCAGCCAGCCCAGGTGGCCCTGCCAGTCGCCGCCGCGCCGTCGCCAATCGTAGCGCCAGCGCCGATGGCGCAAGCCGCTGTAGCTTCTCCGTCGCGGGACTCCGCCGCTGCCCATGGCCCATTTCAGCCGGTGCAGAAGACGGCAAGTAGCGACTTGAACGACCGGCAGCGTCACTATTTGGTTGAATTCATGGCGGCCTATCAACGGCGTACCGCTAAATCCAAGGCATTCGCCGAGCAGCACCGGCCACACTACGCAGACCCGCGCACGGTAATGGGTTTCAAGACCTTGTGGAAGGAACTCACCTATACCCTGGTGGGCGAGCGTTCCAAGGGCAGTCATGTCTGGGATATCGACAGCAACGAATACGTTGATTGCATGAGTGGTTTCGGGGCGATTTTCTTCGGCCATGCGCCGGACTTCGTGGTCGAGGCAGTTCAGAGGCAGTTAACCAAGACCATCGATTATGGTCCTCAATCGCAGTTGGCTGGTCCCGCAGCCCAGTTGCTCTGCGAAATGACGGGGATGGAGCGGGCTTCGTTCTGCAACACCGGTTCCGAGGCGGTCCTGGCGGCGATGCGTTTGGCGCGCACCGTTACGGGCAATGATTTGATCGTGGTTTTTTCCGGAGATTACCACGGCATCTTCGACGAGGTTCTGGTACAGGTCCAGACCATCGGCAATCAACGTCAGAATCGGCCGGTGGCGCCGGGAATCCCCCAGTCCGCCAGCCAGAATATCCTGGTTCTGGATTATGGCGATCCCCGGTCGGTGGAGGTGATCCGCGAGCGCGCCGGCGAAATCGCGGCGGTGCTGATCGAGCCCATCCAAAGTCGCCGTCCGGAATTACAACCCCGGGAGTTTTTGCATCAGGTCCGCGCGGTCACTCGCGAAACCGGTATTCCCATGATTTTCGATGAGATCATCACCGGCTTCCGGTTGCACCCGCGCGGCGCGCAGGCCTGGTTTGACGTGGATGCGGACATCGCCTGCTACGGCAAGGTGATTGGTGGGGGATTTCCGGTGGGGGTGGTGGCCGGCAAGGCCAAATATCTCGATGCCCTGGACGGTGGCCAATGGCGGTTCGGCGATGATTCCTTCCCCGAGGTCGGAATGACCTACTTCGCCGGCACGTTTATCCGTCATCCGGTGGCGCTTGCCGCCGTACATGCGGTGCTCCAGTACCTCAAGCAACAGGGGCCGGAACTTCAGCAAGGGGTCAACCGTCGCGCCGCGCTGTTCGCCGAGGAAATCAATCGCCAATATCGGCGGCGCGGCGTTCCCATTGAGTTGAACTACTTTGGTTCGGTTTTCTTGCCGCGCTTCAACGGCAATCCCGACTTCGAGGGCCTATTCCATCATCATTTGCGTTTCCATGGCGCGCATCATATCTGGGGCCGGCGACCTGGTTTCCTGACTGCGGCCCACACCGACGCAGACATCCAGTCGCTGATCAAGAGCTTTGTCGATGCCGCCGAGGCCATGCAGCGTGGCGGTTTTCTACCGGCCCTGGAAGACCAGCCCCGCCAGCACTATCCCTGGACCACCACCCAAAGCGAGCTGTGGCTGGCGATCAAAATGGGCCCGTCCGCATCGGCAGCCTACAACGAGCAGGTCATGTTCGAAATCGAACACGAACTGGATCCTGCCGCCTTGGAACTGGCGCTGGACAAGGTGCTCAACCGCCACCCTAGCCTGCGAGCGGTGGTCGATGCCAACGAAGCGGGCCTCACGCTGCTGCCCTATATGTCGCCACGGTTTACCTACCGCGATCTGCTCTCGTTGCCGGAGGAGGAACGCGATGCGGCAGTGCGCCAGCAAGCGCAAGAGCATATTGACCAGCCCTTCGACTTTTTCCAGGGGCCATTGCTGCGCATGTTGCTTATGCGAGTCGCCGAACGGCGCTATGTACTGTGCGTGTGCGCCAGCCATCTGGTCTGTGACGGCTGGTCATTGGAAATCGTCATGGAAGACATCGCCACTTACTACACCGGTATCCGCCAGGGACGCTACATGCAGCGCCGTCCCGTACCCTCGCTGGATGAATTGGCCGCCGCCGAGCAGGCCCAGCGCGCCGCTGGCGACATGAAGGAGGCCCGTGACTATTGGCTCAAGGTATACGGGGACAGCCTGCCGCCGGATTTGGATTTGCCCCTCGACCATCCGCGCCCTCGGCAGCGTTCCTATCGAGGCGAGCGCCGCGCCTACTATCTGGACCGTGCACTGAACGAGCCCATGCGCCGTTACGCCAAGGAGCATGGCTGTACTTCGTTCGTGATGATGCTGTCGGTGTTTGTGCTGATGGTCCACCGGCTGACCCGCCAGGACGATATCGTGGTGGGCATTCCCGCCGCTGGCCAGCCGAATATGGGCCTACCTGGCTTGGTGGCTCACGGGGTAAATTTTTTATCCTTGAGGGCGGCGGTCGATCCACGTCTGAGTTTCAGCGCCTTTATGGTGGCCATGCGGGATCGGTTCATGGAAGCCAAGGACCACCAGTGTTTTGGTTATGGCGAGTTGCTGCAGGTCCTGCGCGTGCCGCGCGATCCGAGCCGGCTACCGCTGGTGACCGTCAGCTTCAACCTGGATATGGCTTTCAACCCCCTTGATTTTGATGGCGTATTGGCGAAATTCCTGCCGGCGCCGCGCGGCCTTTCCAAATACGATTTGCTGTTCACGCTCACCGATCAAGGCAACGATATTCTGATCGAGGTCGATCGTAATGCCGATATTTTTGAAGCCAGCACGATCGATCGCTGGGTCGCTTTTTACGAACAGTTCTTACGAACAGTTCTAAAGGAGCCCGCGCGCCCCGTCGTGGAGTTGCCGATGCTGGATGCCGTTGGACGGCAGACCATGCTCGAGGAATGGAACGCCACGGCCCGGGATTATCCGCTCGGGATTTCCAGCCTGCATGGCTTGGTGGAATCCGCCGTTGCCCGTTATCCAGAGGTGGTGGCCGTGGTGGATGCGGGGGGCGCATTGACCTATGCGGATCTCGATGCGCGGGCCAATCGCCTGGCCCATTATCTGCGTGCGCAAGGGGTGCGGCCCGATCAGGTGATTGGGGTATTGATGGAGCGCTCCCGCGATATGGTGGTGGCGCTATACGGCATCCTCAAGGCCGGCGCCGCCTATCTACCGCTGGATCCCGAGCATCCGGCCGAACGAATCCGGATGATTCTGGAAGAGTCCGCCGCACCGCTGGTGATCTGCCAGGAAGCGCTGTCGGCGCTATTACCCCAAGGACTTTCCTGGCTCGCCATCGACCGGGCGGAGGCGGTGCTGAGGGATTTTCCGGCCGAGGCGCCCGAGGCGTCGACCCGACCTGAGCATCTGGCCTACGTGATCTACACTTCCGGCTCCACGGGCCGACCCAAGGGGGTGATGAACGAGCATCGGGGAATCTGCAATCGCCTGTTGTGGATGCAGGAGGCGATTCCGCTCGGACCCGATGACAGGGTGCTGCAGAAGACACCCTATACCTTTGATGTCTCCGTCTGGGAGTTCTTCCTGCCGCTAATGGCTGGCGCACGTCTGGTGATGGCCGCGCCGGGCGGCCATCGAGACAACGACTATCTGATTAGAACGGTTCAGGAACAGCGGATTAGCTATCTTCATTTCGTGCCATCGATGCTGCATCTCTTCCTGGCGCATCCGGATGCCGGACGTTGTGGCGGACTTAGGTGCGTGATCGCCAGCGGGGAATCTCTGCCAAGGAATCTGCACGACCGGTTCTTCGAGATTCTGCCTCATGTCCAGCTTTACAATCTTTATGGTCCAACTGAGGCGGCGGTGGATGTCACTTTTTGGGCATGCGATCCCAATGCGCCCGGCGATACCGTCCCGATTGGCCGGCCGGTTGCCAATACGCAGATTTATCTGCTCGACGAGCAGCTGCAACCTGTACCGGTTGGCGTGCCGGGAGAACTGTATATCGGTGGCGTTCAAGTCGCGCGTGGCTATCTGAATCGTCCCGATTTGACTGCGGAACGTTTTGTATCAGACCCCTTTGCAGCCGATCCACGAGCGTGTTTGTACAAAACCGGCGATCTCGCCCGCTATCGGGGAGATGGCGCGATTGAGTATATCGGCCGCAACGATTTTCAAGTCAAGGTACGCGGTTTGCGGATCGAATTGGGAGAAATTGAGGCGGCGCTGGAACGCCACGCCGATGTCGAGCGTTGCGTGGTCGTGGTCCGGGAGGATCGTGTCAACGACCAGCGCTTGGTGGCGTATTTGGTTAACCGTAGTGGATCGAAGCCAGATAACGCATCTTTGCGAGAGCATCTACGCACATTCTTGCCCGAATACATGGTGCCCCAGCATTTTGTTAGCTTGCTAGCGTTGCCTCTGACTTCCAGTGGTAAGGTTGATCGCAATGCGCTGCCCGATCCCGAACAAGCGGTGCCGCAGAGTGGCGATCAATTTCGGGCGCCGCAGGGCGAAGTGGAAACATTTATCGCCGAGTTGTGGGGCCAACGGTTGGGTATCGAGCGCGTCAGTACCAGCGATAATTTTTTCGATCTGGGGGGGCACTCGCTGCTGGGAACCCAGATCTTTGCCAGTATCAATCGTCGATACGAAATTATGTTGGACCTGCGCGAGTTGTTCGATGCACCCACCATCGCTCAGCTGGCTCGGCTGGTTGAAGCGCGGCGCAGTGGTCAGAGCCTCATACCAATTGAATTGAAAATTGTTCACCGTGATGATCTTGTCGATCCGCCGCCTTCGTCGCAGCAAATGCGGCTTTGGTATCTAAGCCAGGTTGACTCTGACTATATCGCCTTTAACCTGCCGGCTGCATTTCGATTGAGCGGTCCTCTGCGGTTGGATTGTCTCCAGCGGGCGCTGGATACCATCGTTGAGCGGCACGCTCCTTTGCGCACAAACATCGTGGTGAAAAATGGTGAATTGGTACAGGCGGTGCGCGATGCGCTAAAACTGGATTTAACACCGGTACCCATCACCGCGTTTGGCGCGACGACTATTGCGGAGTTGGCACAAGCGATCAAACGCGAAAGCGCGCGATCGTTCGATCTGGAGCATGATCCGCTGATCCAGGCTGGTTTGGTTAAGCTCGACGAGCAGGATCATATTCTGTATGTGATCATTCACCACATCGTGTTTGATGGCTGGTCTTTCGATATTTTCCTGCGCGACCTGTTCAGGCTATACAACGCCTATCGCGCTGGTCGGCCCAATCCTTTGCCGGCACTCCCGGTTACCTATGCCGATTATGCGATCTGGCAGCAAAAATGGCTGGCTAGCGAGCATGTCCAGCAGCAACTGGGTTACTGGATCGAGCGGCTTTCGGGTGAGTTGCCGGTCCTCGATCTGCCCTTGGATAAACCCCGCCCGCCGATACAACCTCATGCCGCCGAGGCGGTGTTAATCAATATCGATGCTTCACTGCTGCAAGGCTTGGATGCGGCTGGGGCGCGTTCCGGCGCCACCTTGTTTATGGTGATGCTATCCCTCTATGCGGTGACCTTGTACCGCTTTACCCGACAAACTGATCTTTTGATCGGTGCACCAATTTCCGGTCGCAACCTGGAAGAGCTCGACGGACTGTTGGGATTTTTCATCAACACGTTGGTATTTAGACTGAATGTTGATCCAAGCCAACCGTTTAGCGCCTGGATTAAGGATGTCAAGGGGCGTTGCCTACAGGCTTACGATCATCAGTACACACCCTTTGAGCTGATCATCCAACATTTGAACGTACCACGCGATCAATCGCGTTCTCCTGTTTATCAAACGCTGCTTATTTACCAGGATGTACGCAACCGTACTGACCAGCCTGACGGGATGGTCAAGCAACAGGTCAACATAGAATTGGCGGGCGCACAAACTGACCTGGATTTCTGGCTCAAGCGCGAATCTGATCGCATGTTGGGAGGATTTGAGTTTCCGAGCGCTCTATTTGTGCGCGATACCATTGCCACCATCGCTGACAGCTTTATGACCATCGCACGGCGGGTCGCCGAGCGGCCGGATATTTCCATTGCCGAACTGATCAGTCTGGACGAACGCGAGCGGAAGCTGCTCGCCGATTGGAATGCCACTGAAGCAGCTTACCCGGTCGAACGGAGCCTAGCCGACTGGTTGACTGAGCGAGTCGATGAGCGAGCGGAACGCACGGCGGTAATCGGCTCGGACCGATCATTGAGTTACGCCGAACTGGAAGCGCAGTCCAATCAATTGGCTCACCATCTGCGTGCCCAAGGTGTCCAACGTGGCACGCTAGTGGGATTATGCCAGCAGCGCTCTGAGCGGTTGCTGGTTTCATTGTTGGCCATCTGGAAAGCAGGAGGCGCTTATGTGCCGCTAGATCCGGATTATCCGGAAAAACGCCTGCGTTATATGCTGGAGACCGCGCAAGCCCCGGTAATTCTCACCGAATCGGCACTGATAAACATTGTTGCCGACTATTCATGTCGCCGGGTGTCGGTGGACAGTGATTGGCCAGTCATTGCCGGGTATGCGAAGACCTCCCTCAATAGTGAAGTAGTCGGTGAGAATCTTGCCTACGTGATTTTTACCTCCGGCTCCACCGGTGAGCCTAAGGGGGTTCAAATACCGCACCGGGCGGTCGTCAACTTCCTCCATAGCATGTCCCGCGAGCCTGGCATGCAGGCCGATGACCGATTGTTGGCGGTGACCACGCTGTCCTTCGATATCGCGGTGCTCGAACTGTTCTTGCCGCTATTGGTGGGGGCTACGGTGGTGATTGCTGGGCGCGACGATGCTGCGGACGGCCACCGTCTGAAATCGTTGCTGGAGCAACATGAAATCAATCTTTTGCAAGCTACTCCCAGCACTTGGCGTTTGCTTATGGCAACAGGGTGGTCTGGTTCCACGCAATTTCGCGCCTTGGTCGGCGGCGAGTCGTTACCTGTGGACTTGCGTGCCGATCTGATCCAGCGCTGCGGCGAAGTATGGAATATGTACGGTCCGACCGAAACTACGGTGTGGTCGACCTGCGAGCGTGTGGATGACCTGAAGAAACCGATATTGATCGGTCGACCGATTGCTAATACCCAATGTCATATTGTTGATGATCGCTTGCAACCGGTGCCTATCGGCGTGGCTGGTGAGTTGCTTATCGGCGGTGACGGCCTGTCCTCCGGTTATCTCGGTCGCCCAGAACTGACCGCCGAGCGGTTCGTCACCGATAATTTCCAACTCAAGGATACTGTGAAACCTCGTTTGTATCGAACTGGAGACCGGGTGCGATGGCGTGCCGATGGCCGTCTGGAATATTTCCAACGCTTGGATAACCAAGTCAAATTGCGTGGTTTTCGCATCGAGCTGGGAGAGATCGAATCGGTATTGCTTAGCCACCCCCAGATTGCCGAGTGCGCTGCTGCAGTGAAGTATTACGGGCATGGAGATCATCGCTTGGTCGCTTACATCCGTTATGAAGGTAGTGAGGCGTTGACGAATACTGATCTACGGCGTTTTTTGCGGGAGCAACTGCCCGACTACATGGTTCCTCAAATTTTCGTGGAAGTTCGAAGTATGCCATTGACCCCCAATGGCAAAATTGATCGTAAAGCACTGCCGGAACCTCTGCAGATAAAGAGCAACGCGCAGACGTATGTGGCTCCACGTACCGAGGCCGAAAAAGAGATTGCCGCCATTTGGTCCCAAGCTTTGAAGATCGATTCCATCAGCGTGGACGACAAGTTTTTTGATATCGGTGGGCATTCCTTGCTGGCGTTGTCAGTGATCGCCAGAATCGAGAAAAAGTACGGAGTGCGTATCTCGCCTCTGGATATGTTGATGAATACATTGGAGCAAATAGCAACTAAAGTGGCATTTTCTGGTGAAAGGGCTGGTGCATCAGAGACGGAAGCTGCGGCGCATAAGGTTGCGCCAACCAGCGATCAACAACGCGGCGCTAAGGGGGGACGGCTGGGCCACCTGATTTCCAAGCTGCAGAGCGGGTTCAGTGACGTTTAGCTAGCACGGGTACTGTAGGGTGGAGCCGCTTTATTTTGGTTCGTCATCGGCACCGATTTTCGGTGTTTACCACTCCGCACAACCGGATACAGATCGGCGTGAAGGGTTGGTATTGTGCTACCCTTTCGGCCAAGAGTACATGCGGGCGCATCGCTCGTTTCGCCTGTTGGCGGTTTCCCTGGCCGGCAAAGGTTATCATGTGTTGCGCATGGATTATCGGGGTACTGGCGATTCGGCTGGGGATTTGGAAGAGT
>RRZU011959960.1_pt1 | contig 16992 bp, 10 predicted proteins | sample 2165561 | NCBI WGS metagenome assembly RRZU01 (sample SAMN10456909, study PRJNA506462) | wastewater metagenome | isolation source: wastewater sludge | place: USA: Moscow, Idaho | reverse complement strand
CACACCATCGGTCATGTGGTGGAAACATATTTTAAATTTAAAAAATATTCGCATGGTGAAGCAGTGGCCATTGGTATGGCCCAGATCACCAAAAAAACGGTGGCCGAGGGAATCAGCCAGAAGGACACCTACGCCAATATTATCGAAATTCTGGAGAATTACGGATTGCCGACGGAGTTGCCGAAAATGCCACTGGACAAGGTTCAGGAAATACTGTTCACGGATAAGAAATTTGAGAATGACTCCCTCTACATCTGTGCCCTGGAAAAAATCGGCAAGGCCCAGATTGTCAAGATCCAGAAACCCCAGGCCATCGAACTGTTTAGATAAGAGTTACAAAAAAACAAAGAGTTAGACGCGTACCGATCAATTGTTAATCTGTTGTTCGCCGCGACTAATACGAAATTCGCTTTGCTCCTTTCGTATTAGTCGCGGGCAGTCGCCAACTACAAGCAAGCTTGTGATTGGCTCGTTGCCCTCGCGAAAATCGGACAGGCTCTGCCGTGTCCGCTCCGATGCGTACAACATGATGTAACAATTGTCGGTAGTGGGTTATCTCTATTTGTCAATTTACGAAGTTGAAAGAGTGAAAGCAGAAAATTAAGAGGAAGAAAATGAGAATAGAGATTACACCTAAGTTATTAACGGGCAGTTTGGAAATACCACCTTCCAAGAGTGTCAGTCACCGGGCGATTATTGCGGCGGGGTTGGCTACGGGTGAGAGCGTGATTACCAATGTGCTGATGTCCGAGGATATGATTGCCACCTGTGATGCGATGACCGCATTGGGAGCCGGGATTAGCTATCAGGAAGAGAAAAACGGGCGTTTTACGCTGACTATTAGCGGCTGTGATCCGCTGACGCTTAAGACCGAGACGATCCAGTGCAATGAGTCAGGATCAACGCTGCGGTTTATCATTCCGCTCGTGCTGCTCCAGCCGAAACGGGCCGTGATTAGCGGAAAAGGCCGTCTGGTTAGCCGCCCGATGAAGCCGTATTATGAAATATTTGCCGAAAAAGCCATTGCATACGAGCATTTAGAAAAAGACCAGGATTTACCGCTGGCTGTGGAAGGGACGCTGACGCCCGGTATCTACCAGATTGACGGCGGTGTCAGCTCCCAGTTTATTACCGGGCTGCTGTTTGCCTTGCCACTGCTGTCTGGCGATTCGGTGATAAAACTGACCTCAAAACTGGAGTCTAAACCCTATCTTGATATTACCCTGGACGTTTTAAAAGAGTTTGGGATTGAGATTATCAATGATAATGATCAGCGTTTTGTGATCAAAGGAAATCAGGCCTATATTCCGAGTAACTGTCGGGTCGAAGGTGATTTTTCCCAGGGGGCATTCTGGCTGGTAGCGGGTACCATTGGTGAAATGATGACCTGTCAAGATTTGAATATTGCGTCGCAACAGGGGGATAAGGTCATTGTCGACATTATAAAAGAAATGGGTGGCGAGATTAGTGTTGCCGCAGACAAACTGATGGTCACGAAATCCCAAACTCAGGGAACGGTTATCGATGTATCCCAGTGTCCGGATCTGGTTCCGATTTTAGGGGTACTTGGCAGCCTGAGCACGGGTACCACCACCATTATCAATGGTGAACGGCTGCGCTTCAAAGAATCAGACCGCTTGATGGCCACCGCTGACGTACTCAATAAACTGGGCGGCAATGTCACAGAAACGGCCGATGGTCTGGTAATTCATGGGGTTCCTGGCTTCACCGGCGGTCATGTCGAGAGCCACAATGATCATCGCATTGCGATGGCGGTGGCGATCGCATCGATGCGCGCCAGTGGCAAGATTATCCTCGACGGGGCCGAAGCCGTCAATAAATCCTACCCCCATTTTTGGGAAGATTTCACAGCAATGGGAGGTGAGTGGATTGGGCTCGACATGGGGAAATAAATTTAAGGTTTCGATCTTTGGCGAATCTCATGGTCATGGTATTGGTGCCGTTATTGATGGTCTCCCAGCTGGGATTGATATTGATCTGGAGCGGGTTCAGCGCGAGCTGAACCGCCGGGCTGCCCGGGGCAATCCGCTGGCGACGCCGCGCAAAGAAGGGGATCAAATTGAAGTCCTCAGTGGCATTTTTAATGGTAAAACGACCGGTGCGCCATTGGCGGGGCTGATTCGCAATGAGAATACCCGTTCTGGCGACTATGCCAAAACCAAAGATCTGATGCGACCAGGCCATGCTGATTATGCCGCCAACGCCCGTTATGGCGGTTTTCAGGATTATCGCGGTGGCGGTCACTTTTCTGGTCGGCTGACGGCACCCCTGGTTTTTGCTGGGGCGATTGCCAAAGAGATTTTAACAGCGGTCAGCCCGGAGCTTACAATCGGCAGTCGGATTGTCGCGATTGGCGAAGTCAAGGACGAACCGATTCGGGACTGGCAGGTTTATCAAACCTTGCAAAAGAGTTTCAGTAACCCGGCCTTCCCGCTTTTTAATGCCAATCTTGAAGAAGCCATGAAAAACGAGATCATTGCCGCAATGACAGACGAAGATTCCGTCGGTGGTTTGGTTGAAGGATTTATCACCGGTCTGGAGGCGGGTGTCGGCAATCCTTTTTTTGAATCGATAGAGAGCCGCTTATCGGCCTTATTATTTTCCATTCCAGCAGTGAAGGGGGTAACCTTTGGGGCTGGTTTTGAAGTGGTCAGCCTGCGTGGCTCCCAAAGCAATGATGCCCTGCGCATCCATGACGGCCAGGTTGAAACGGTCACCAATTACAATGGCGGTATCAACGGCGGTATTTCCAACGGCATGCCGATTGTTTTTCAGGTAGCTTTTAAGCCGACGCCTTCGATTGGCAAAGAACAGCAGACCATTAATCTGGCCGAAAGAAAAGATGCGACCCTGAAAATACAGGGCCGTCATGATCCCTGTATTGTCGTCAGAGCCTTTCCGGTGGTTGAAGCCGCTACCGCCATTTGTCTGGCTGATTTTTTACTTTAGGAGGTTACTGGTGAAATCATTAGATGAAATCAGGAATAAAATAGATCAGATTGATGCTCAGATGCGGGTTCTGTTTGAACAGCGAATGGATTGCATTCAGGCTGTGGCTGAATATAAATTCAATAACCACGGTAATATATTCGATCAAAGCCGGGAAGAAAAAATCTTGGAAAAAAACCTGATCCAGCTGCAGAATAAGAACTATGCCAAAGAATATGAGCGGTTTTTGCAGGAACTTCTGGTTTCCAGCAAGGATTACCAGAAAGACTGGATCGACAAAAAAGAGAAGGGTGAAAGAGGCGAATAGTGATGGATATCGGAATGTTGATGATTGTACTGGTGATCGTGATTCCCGGGTATTTTGTGGTCAGACGGCTTTCAAGTACACTTTATTCTGATAATCAGAAAATGGAAGCTGAGACTGAAAGACGGTATGGATTTCAACGTCTGGAAAATGAACGGATCGAAAAAGCTAAAAAAAAAGAAATAGATGAAATGGCTGCCAAGTCGGCCCCGCATAAACGTGTCCCTAAAAAAATTGTCAGGGAGACAAAAATGACCGCTAATACCGTCGTGACGAAATATCGTGGCCGCATTATAACTGAAAAGTTAAATAAAGAAAACATTAAGCAGAAGTGACGAAAAATCCATTTAAAGGCAGAATCAGGCTTAATTGAATTCGAATCAGCGGGAGAAAAAAATAATTTAATATTCCTGAAAAAATAACTTTAATAATTCCGTACAATTTTATATAATAGCTACAATTAATTTTTGCAGATGAGAATTAGCATGCATAAAAATGCATAGAAGAAAGTAGAAGGAAAGATGAAGAAGTTTAATAAAGTACTAATCGCTAATCGCGGCGAAATTGCCATCCGAATTATCCGGGCCTGTCAGGAGTTGGGTATTCATACCGTGGCCATCTATGCCCAGGAAGATAAGCTGTCTCTGTTTAGAACCAAAGCCGACGAGTCGTATCTGATTACCGGAACCAATGGTCCGGTGGAAGCTTACCTGGATATGGATAAGATTATTACCCTGGCCAAGAAAAAAGAAGTGGACGCCATTCATCCCGGTTATGGTTTTCTTTCTGAAAACCCGCTGTTCGCAAAACGCTGTGAAGAGGAAGGAATCGTTTTTATCGGACCAACCCATGAAATGATGGAAAAAATGGGCGATAAGATTCAATCGAAAATTGTCGCTAAAAGTGTCGCTGTTCCGACTATTCCCGGGGTCGAAAAACCGATCACCTCCGATTCCGAAGCCCTTGAGTTTGCTCAGAAAGCCGGTTATCCGATCATTTTAAAAGCAGCCGCTGGCGGCGGCGGCCGGGGCATGCGAATTGTCCGGGAAGAAAAAGATCTCTTGAAAGAGTTCCATTCGGCCACCAGTGAAGCAACTAAAGCTTTTGGCGATGGTACCATTTTTGTCGAAAAATATCTGGAAGAGCCTAAGCATATTGAAGTACAGATTCTCGGCGATAACCATGGCAATGTCGTTCATCTCTTTGAGCGGGACTGCTCAATCCAGCGTCGCCACCAGAAAATTGTTGAATTTACGCCTTCGCTGAGTATTAATGATGAACAACGTCAGGCGATCTGTCAGGATGCCATCAAACTGGCCAAAGAAGTCAATTACCGCAATGCTGGAACGATCGAGTTTTTAGTGGATAAAAAGGGTGATCATTATTTTATCGAAATGAACCCCCGCATCCAGGTGGAACACACCGTAACCGAACTGGTTACTGGTATTGATCTGGTTCAATCCCAGATATTAATTGCCCAGGGCTTACCGCTGGACTCGGATGAAATTGGCATTCCCAATCAGGCAGCCATCGAAACCCGCGGCGCGGCGATTCAATGCCGAATTACCACCGAAGACCCCAAAAACCATTTTATGCCAGATACCGGACGCTTGGACGTTTATCGAACCGGTAGCGGCTTTGGGATTCGTCTTGATGGCGGTAATGGCTTTACCGGCGCTGAAATCACCCCCTACTATGATAGTCTGCTGGTAAAAAGTACAGCCTTCTCCAGAAACTTTGAAGATGCCCGCCGAAAAGCGGTGCGGGGACTCAAAGAAATGAAAATTGAAGGGGTTCAGACCAATAAGGATTTCCTCATCAACGTACTTCAGCATCCCACCTTTATCGGCGGAAAATGCGATACCAAATTTATAGATGATCATCCCGAACTGTTCGAGATCGAAGAACAGAAAAGTGAAGCCTCCAATGTACTCAAGTATTTTGGCAACATCATTGTTAATGAAACCTTCGGCAACAAACCGGATTATGACGAGCCTTATATCCCAACAATTCCGGTGGATACCGAATTCCGGGGCAGTAAACAGATCTTGGATGAGCGGGGACCGGCAGGTCTGGTGCAATGGATCAAAGATCAGGAAAAGCTGCTGCTGGTTGATACCACCTTCCGGGATGCTCACCAGTCGATCGCTGCGACGCGGGTGCGGAGCCGGGATATGATCAAGATTGCCCGGGAAACCGCTGCCCTGGTCCCAGACCTCTTTGCCCTGGAAATGTGGGGCGGGGCCACCTTTGATGTCGCCTATCGGTTCTTAAAAGAATCACCCTGGCGCCGGCTGGATGAGCTGCGCAAACGCGTGCCCAATATTTTATTCCAGATGCTATTACGGGGCGCCAATGCCGTCGGCTACAAGAACTATCCGGACAACGTGATCCGGGCCTTTGTTCAGGAAGCGGCCAAAAGCGGCATTGATATTTTCCGAATTTTTGACTCCCTTAACTGGATGGATGGGATGAAGATTTCCATCGACGAGGTATTAAAAACCGATAAGATTGCTGAAGTTAGCATCTGTTATACCGGTGATATTCTGGATACTTCGCGAACCAAGTATAACCTGGATTACTACCTGAGAATGGCGCGGGAGATCGAAAAAACCGGGGCTCATATTCTGGCTATCAAAGATATGTCGGGCTTATTAAAACCGGGAGCCGCCTATAAGCTGATTGAAGCCTTAAAACAGGAAGTCAGCATGCCGATCCACCTCCATACCCATGATACCACCGGCAATGGGGTGGCAACGGTGCTCTTTGGACAAATGGCCGGAGCCGATATCGCTGATGCCGCATTAAATGGGGTTAGTGGTTTAACCTCTCAGCCGGCCCTTAATTCAATTGTCGCCGCGCTGAAAAATACCCCCCGTGATACGGGTTTAAATGAGGACGAGCTGCAGATTCTTTCTGATTACTGGGGCACCACCCGTCAGGTTTACAGCAAGTTTGAATCGGAAATGAAATCCGGTTCCACCGAAATTTACAAACTGGAAATACCGGGCGGGCAATATTCCAACCTCCGGGCCCAGGTCGAAAGCTTTGGTTTAGGCCACAAGTTCAGAGAAGTTAAAGAAAAATACATGGAAGCCAACCTGATGCTGGGCGATATTGTCAAGGTCACGCCGTCATCAAAAACAGTTGGTGATCTGGCCATCTTCATGGTGCAAAATGATTTAACGATGGAAAACATCAAAACGAAGGGCAAAGAATTATCCTATCCCGATTCAGTAGTCGATTTTTACAAGGGCATGATCGGACAACCGGAGGGTGGATTTGATCCGGAACTGCAAAAAATTGTCTTAAAGGGCATCGAACCGATCACCGTCCGTCCCGGGATCTTGTTACCGGATGAAGATTTTGATCAAATCCGAAAAGACTTCCAGGAAGAATTTGGTGTTGAGCTGGATGATCGCGAGGTCTTGAGTGTTGCCTTGTATCCCAAGGTGATGAAAGAGTATGTCGAATTTATTCAGGAATACGGTGATTTCATGCGGATGGAAAGCCATGCTTTCTTCTATGGATTAAAAGTCGGAGAAGTGATTGACGTGGAAGTTTCCAAAGGCAAACGCTTTATCATCAAACTGGTCAGCATCGGTTTACCCAACGACGAGGGAATGTGCCCATTGATGTTTGAGGTTGATGGTTTCCGTCGCGAGATTTATGTCGAAGATAAGCGCAGCCTCTCAGCCAAACAAAAAGTCACGATGCTCAAGGCCGACCCTAAAAACCCCAAACAGATTGGCTCAGGGATTCCCGGAACCGTTCTGAAAGTATTGGTTAACGAAGGTGAAGAAGTCAAACAAAACCAGGCCCTGGTTATTGTTGAAGCGATGAAAATGGAAACCGAAATGGTCGCCAGCGAAGATGGCAAGGTCAAACGGATCTATGTATCAGACGGACAAAGCGTCCAATCCGGCGAACTGATCGTCGAAATGGAATAAGCTATCAACAACATAATCGATAAAAAAGAAGTGATCATCTTTATTTGGATGGTCACTTCTTTAAATTTAGGAACATGTAGTACCGACAATTGTTACATCATGTTGTACGCATCGGGGCGAACACGGCGAAGCTGTCCGATCCCGCAGCGAACAACAGATTAACAATTGGTCGGTACGGGAGTTGGGCGATAATCTAAAAGAAGTGCTCACCATTATTTGAATGAGCACTTCTTTTTTTATTTTTCTTAACTTTTTAGACGACGGTGAGTGAAACGGGGACACTGACGGCCGTAACTGGCAGGCAGCCGGCTTTGGTATTGGTGATTTCGACGTAGTAGGTGGTGGTACCGGCGGGACCGGAAGCATCGGCTTCATAGGTTTTGGCGGTGGCACCGTCAATTGGCTTGCCATCGGCATTAACCGCATCACTGCTTTCGAACCACTGGTAGGAGAGTTCACCGCCGTCACTGACGCTGGCATCCACGGAGAAAGAAGCGGTGGTAGCATCGGATTTCGGGGTACCAAGGGCAGCCTGGGCAGTCCGGGTGGCTTGAGCTAAACTGGTGGCTAGAGCCACCCCGCTCAGTTGCGAAATGCTGGTTGGTTGTTCATTGATCGTTGGCATTTCGGATAAAGCGATGGACGTGACCGGATCGGTCGGGATGATTTTGGCAGCGTCATCAACGGGAGCGGTTGATGACGGTAAAACAGCCGGGTCGGTGCTGGTTACAACAATACCGGCTAACACCGTCACAGGTTCAGCATTATCGGAAGTGATCACACAGTTATAATAAACGGTACCGGGGGTTGTTGAGACCGGCGGGTCATAAATTGGGCCGGTTACCTCTGGCAGCGGCGTTTCTATCTCGCCAGTCCGGGCCGACCATTGATAGGTTAAGGTCTTATCCTCAGTCACACTGGCTTCCACAAAGACGGGCGCCGGATCCTCATTTAAATAAATCCGTTGCGATGACAGCTCGGAACTGGCAGTGATCAGTGGTTGGGCCAGAACGGTCAGGGCAATTTTTGCTTCAACATTATTTAGGTTGACATAGCCAGCTGGCATCACCAGGGTTCCGGTATAGGTTGTTTCACCAACCTTCCTGGTGTCGACGGTATTGGGGGTCCAATTAACGGAACAGGGGAAGACTTCGCTGCCATGACCCTGAACAATCACCACGACCGGCAGGGTATAGCTGCTGTCATAAGCAATCGTTTCGGCGATGCTGTTATTAACGGCATTGATGGTATTAATCATCGTGACGGCAGCGATATTTGTTTTAACGGTGATCTTGCAAGTGTCGGTTTTATTGCCGTCCTGAGTTCGGGCCGTGATCGTGGCTTCACCATTGGCTACTGGCGTGACAATACCATTGGTAACGGTAGCAACATCATTGTTTGATGATTCCCAGCTGATTGTTTGGTTACTGGCGTTAGCCGGGAAAATAACGGTGTTCAGTTTTAAGGTGTTACCCATGATCACATCCGCCTCAATCGGTGTCACCTGAATCGCTTCCACCGCGATATTAACGGGTGGAGCAGGTGGGGTTGGCGGTGAGGGGGGAGTGACCGGATCGACCGGATCAAGCGCCGGGACATTGTATTTTGAATTGATGATTGAACCGGAACTGCTGGATTCAGAATACCAGGTACTGCTGCCGCCAGCCATGGCATCAGCAGTTCGACTGGTGTTGGTTGAGACCATCAGTCCACCGTTGGGATCCGTGACCACCGGCTTGGTCGTGATATAAACCACCTCCGGGGCGATCGTGCCGGTAACGTTGAGGACATCATTGGTGGTGGCGCTGGTGACACTGCCTTCGCCATTAATTTCGACCCGGGTTTCGGTGGCCAGAGCGGCAATGACGGCGTTGTTGCCGAGGGTGATGCTGGTTCCTTCGCCGGTGGCGGTTAACATGACCGATTCGACATTGGCGTTAAGGGTCAGCGCAACCTTGGATTCAGCCACAATTTTATCAATGACAGCATTGCTTACCAGGGTCGAACCGCCGGCGTTGGTGCCAAAGCCAACCAGTTTGGCCGGTGTATTCAGGACAATGTCGCTGATACCGCGGGACTGGATGTTATCAATGGTGCCATTTTCCTGAGTCGTGATGGCAGTCCGGCTGGCGGCTTTGTCAACATTCAGGGTTTTAATCTTACTTTGATTATCAACGACGATGTTGGCAGCTGCTCTGGCGGTCAATGTTTCAACCGTTGCCTGGCCCAGGAGAACAATTTTTGCGCCCTGCTTTTCAAGGGTAATGTTCTGGTAGCTACCGCCATCCAGATAAACGGTACCGCCGCCTTTGATTAGCAATTCCCCTTGAACAGCGGAGTTGGTCAGCCGAATATCCCCATCGACAATTGAGTCAACAACGGTCAGGTTACCGGTGAAGGTAGCATTTTCAATGTTGACACCAGAAACCTTGATCTCTCCATTCGAATAGGTCGCTGTTTCGGTGTAAGTACCCGCTACGGTATAGTTTTTCATTTCGCTTCCTTCTTGGCTGCAGCCGCGAACAAACAAAATAGCGGTAAGGAGGATAAGTAGGATAATAATAATAGAAATAACAGAGTTCTTTTTCATGACATTCCTTCCCTTTTGTTTATTTATATTTTTTAACGTGATCATAGGTGCTCAGATTTGTTCTAAGTGTAGTAATTCTAACATAAATTATTCTTAATGTAAATAGATTGTAACTAAGATGTAAAAGAAAATTTGACTTGTAAATAAAAAGAAAAATAAGTATCGAAGATATTAAAACGGCGGTGAAAGGACAGCATTGCCATGGCCAGTCTTTATCTATTAAGATTTTAACCGCCGCGACTGGTGCTGGCCGGGACCTTTGGCGATAAATACAAGTTTACATTTTGAATGCTTTTACAATTGCACCGGACAAATTATTGTGGTATGATCAATTAAAATTCAAAATAAGAAATCTGAATCCTTAAAAAATAGACAATCGCGTTTTTATTCCGAAAGAAAGAAAGGGTACTAAAATGAAAATTGATGTAAAACAAGACGGCGAAATATTTGTAGTTGAACTGGAAGGTCGAATGGACACCAATACCTCTCCAGAATTTCAAAAAGAAATGGAAACATACTACAGCAGAGAAGGATTTAAGATGATCCTGGATTTTGATAAACTGGATTTTGTCAGCAGTGCCGGATTGCGAGTTCTGCTACTGATTCAAAAGAAATCGAAAGCTCTCAATGGCAGTCTGGTGATCAAAAATGTCAAACCGGAGATCCAGGAAGTGTTTGACATGACCGGGTTTTCCGATATTTTAACGATCGAATAAGGTAACAAAATGGCACAAGATCGAAGCCCGGAAGAAATTGCCAAAGACATCTTTGAGGCGAGTGAATGTAAAAGCATTCCCGAGTTATTAAAGGAAATGTCCAATGAAGAATTAGTCAAAAGCTTCTATTTAATAGAAAATTGTCCTGAGGTCACACAATTGCGTGTGCTTCAGGATATTTTAAAATCCGCCCAAAATTCGGAGTTTGGTCAGAAATATGGTTTTGCGGAGATTAAAACCGTTGATGCGTTTAGAAAAAGAGTGCCAATTTCGGATTATTCTCAGCTGGCAGCAGCGATTGACCGATTAAAAGCGGGGGCCGCCGATATCTTTTTTGACGGCCCGGCGGCCAGTTTTATTGCGACCAGCGGTTCCACCGGCGTTCCCAAGCTGTTGCCGGAAAGCAAAAACGGCGAGCTGGTCAAAGGGTTGGTCTCCCAGATTCGGGCGATTCTGCTGTTGATGCTGGCGCCGGAGGTGATGGCCCCGGGGAAAAAGGTACTGGCGATTGCCAACCCCGCCGAATATGGAAAGACCGAAGGCGGCATTCCGATTGGTTCAGCCTCTGGTCAGGCAGCTAAAGATATGCCAATCGAGATGTTAAAAAAAATGGTCCTGCCGCCAGAAATGATGATGGCAAAGGACCTCAGCAACGAGGCCACCGATTATTTAACGATCCGCTATGCGCTGGCTGAAAAAAATCTGGTGGGGGTGGTCTGCAGTAATATCGCCCACTTTAATATCTTGCTAAAAAAAATGAAGGCCGCTGCTGCTGATTTATTGGCCGATATCAGCGCTGGTCAGATATCGGCAAAAATTGATATCGATGAAGGACTGCGGCAAAAACTGGTTTCGAAATTATCACCAAACCCCGAACGGGCGGAAGCATTAAAAACAATTCTGGCAAAAAACAAAAGCCTTGATGTGGCAGAAATCTGGCCGGAGTTTTCGGTCGTATCCTGTTGGATGTCTGCCAGTGCGGCCAAAATTGTTGCCGACGTAAAAAAAAGTCTACCCCCGACCGTGAAGTTTTTGGAATGGGGCTACGGTGCCAGTGAAGGAAAATTCAACATCCCCGATAAAGCCCAGGATCCAGCCGGATTGCTCGCTCTTTTTGGTTATTTTTTTGAATTTTTACCGGTCGGAACCACAAATAATGATACCGTGCTGGCGCATGAATTGAAACAGGGCGGCTACTACGAGCTGATTATCACCTCTTATTCGGGACTGTATCGCTATAATATGAAGGATATCGTCTATGTATCAGAGATGAACAACCAGATTCCCCGAGTTGTTTTTGTCTGCAAAGACTCCGAACGTCTTGAAATTGAAAATTTGAAGTTGATGATCTATGAAATTGAGGGATCGATTCAAGTGGTGTCCGCTCAACAAAATCAGGAAATCCGCTTTTTTCAAATTTTATGGGATGCCAAACAGCAAAAACTGGTATTTATGCTGGAACCCTGCGCAGCAACATTTGACGGGGAGTTGTTCAGAGCAGCCCTCGACAAAAGCCTGATGGCTGAGAATCAGGCTTATCAAAAATTACGTCATGACAAGATCTTGGCGGCTCCGGAGGTGTTGGTCATGGCTGACGGCTATCGGGACTCACTGTTCACCCGATCCATCATGCCCGGGAAAAATGTCAACCAGACCAAGCTCCCGACGATTGTAAAAGCATACCCCGAAAAAAACAGCATCATTCATTGGGCAAAGGAAGGTGAAAAATGATAAAATTAATTCCCCAAATGGTCTATGCCCTTAATATCAGGAAGGGTTACAAAAAAATAGCAAATTTTGAGCGTTTAACCGAAAACGCCCCGGACATCAACAAGCAGCTGATGCTTTCGATGCTTGCCAAAAATGCTGATACCGAATACGGAAAACGCTACCATTTTGGCGAGATTACGACGATTGAGGAATATCAACAGAAGGTGCCTTTCTCAATCTATGATGACTATGCTCCCTATATTGAACGGATGATCGCCGGTGAAAAAGATCTCTTGACTAAAGATAATATCGTTCATTACGCGCTGACTTCCGGCAGCGTCGATAATCCCAAGAAGATCCCGGTTTCGGAGCAAACCGTTGACCTTTACCGGGAATATGCCACCCAGTTCAGCTTTGCGATCATTGCCCGGGCGCTGGGCAAAAAGTGGCAGCGCGGCCGCGGCCTGAACCTGATGGAGGTTAAATTTGAGACCCTGCCGAATGGGCTCTTTGCCGGCTCTATTTCAGGCCGGGGCGTTTACAGCATTAAGGATCTGTTGTTTCTGATGTTCACATCGCCCAAGGAAATTGTCTTTCCCCGGGAAATCATGGATACCAAGTATGCCCATCTCCGCTTTGCCCTGGAAGAACGGTCCTTATCTTATATTGCTTCAGCCTTTATGACAGCTGTCTCCGATTTGATGAAATATCTGGAAATAAACTGGGAACTACTCGTCGATGATATCGAAAAAGGCACGATCCATCCCGACATAAAGATTGCGGATGATATTAAAGCTAAACTGTTAAAGCAGATTAAGCCCAACCCCAAACGGGCGGCGGAATTGCGAAAAGAATTTGAAAAAGGTTTTGATACACCGATCATTCCCCGCATCTGGCCAGAGTTGGCGTTTGTCCATGCCATTGGTAGTGGCGGATTTGCAGTTTATACCGACAAGATGCGCCATTATCTGGGGAATATCCCGATTTATTTTAGCGTCTATGCGGCTTCCGAATCGATCATGGCGATCTGCAACGAAATGGAATCTCAGGAATTTGTGCTGATACCGGACTCGGCCTTTTACGAGTTCATACCCGTGGATCAGGAAGAAGGGGAAGACCCCGAAAAAACCCTGACCATGGAACAGCTGGAAACCGGCAAGGATTATGAAATTGTGCTGACTAACACCTCGGGCTTTTACCGCTATCGGATCAAAGATGTGGTGCGGGTAGTCGGCTGGTATAAAAAATGTCCCAAGATCCAATTTGTTTATCGGCTTAACCAGATGGTCAGTATTGCCGGCGAGAAGACGACGGAAGAATGCATTTCCTGGGCGGTTAAGGAATTTGCCAAAGCCACCGCCTGCGAACTGGTTGATTACTCGGTCTATGCCGATGTGGCGGTCTCGCCGGGTCGCTATGTGATCTTTATTGAACTGGAAAAACCGTTACCGCGAGAACGCTACGACGATTATCGCCAAATTATGGAAGAAAAGCTGGGGACCGCCAATCCTTCGATTGGTTCCAAAGTAAAAAGCGGCATCTTGAGTCCCTCCGAGATTTCCTTTGTGCAGGAAGAAACCTATGCTCTTTATCGTGATTTAATGATCATGCGGGGGATTTCGGCGAATCAGTTAAAACCGGTCCGGGTGATTGATACTCTGGTTAAAGAGAACTTTTTCTTTGCCCTGGTCGATAAGGAGTAGTCGATGGTCAGCTTATTAATTCGCTATTTAAAAGATTACCGGATCCAGATGATTCTGGTTTTTGTCTTTGTCCTCAGCCAGGCGGCCGCCCAGCTTTATCTGCCGTCGATGATGGGGGATATTATCGAAAATGGCGTCGCCCAGGGGGATACCCCCTATATCCTGACAAGCGGTGCGATGATGTTGGGGGTTTCTCTGGTAGCGGCGGTTTGTATGGTCGCTTCGAGTTACTATTCGGCTTATGTCACCGCCTCCTTTACCAGCCGGATCCGGGCCGATGTCTTTGACAAGGTCAAGAGCTTTTCGCAGACTGACTTTAATCGCTTTGGGGCGGCCACTCTGCTGACTCGCTCCACCACCGATGCCACTCAGATGCAGATTGTCGTCATCAACGGCTTGCGGTCACTGCTGCTGGTTCCGATCACCGGCGTTGGCGCGCTGGTAATGGCCTTTCGTGAAAATGTTACCCTAACCTTACTGCTGCTGGGATCTTTTCTGATTACAACGATTATCATCGGCTTGACCACTGCCCGCAGTATGCCCTTATTTAAGCAGATGCAGCAAAAAGTCGATCGCCTGAATCTGTTGATGAAAGAAAAACTAACCGGAGTGCGGGCGATCCGGGCCTTTAACCGGCAGGATTATGAAACCGAGAAATTTGGCCAGGCTAATCAGGAAGGGATGGCTGCTGCCGTCAAAGCAAACTATGCCGTGGCTTTTTTCGCACCGCTGATGCAGCTGATGATGAATTTGACAATGGTGATTATTCTCTGGCTGGGGGCCGAAGAGGTGCAGCAACAAATCGTCAGCCTTGGTGGTCTGATGGTCTTTATTCAATATGTGTTAATGTTTATGTCGGCCCTGGGTCTGGTTTCGGCTTTATTAATGGCCTATCCCCAGGCGGCGGTTTCGGCCGCCCGGGTTAAAGAGGTGCTAGACTGCGAATTCTCGATTCAGGATAAGGAAAACCCCGCTACTCTGGAAAATATTAGCGGACGAATTGAGTTTAAAGATGTCTCTTTTGGTTATAGTGGAGCCGAAATCCCGGTTCTGGAGCGCTTGAATTTTGTCGCCGAGCCGGGGAAAATTACGGCGATCGTCGGAGCCACCGGCTCCGGGAAAACAACGCTGGTCAATTTAATTTTGCGGCTTTACGAGGTCAGTGCCGGGGCGATTGTGATTGATGGCATTGATATCCGCGATTGCAGCCAGCATGATTTAAGAAGTATTATCGCCTATGCGCCTCAGGAATCGGTGTTATTCAGCGGCACGGTGCTGGATAATATCCGGGTTGGCAAGGATGGCGCCAGTGAGGCGGAGGTCACTGAAGCCCTATCGATTGCCCAGGCCCTCGACTTTGTCAATGAGCGGGAAGGTGGTCTTAACAGCGCCATTTCCCAGGGCGGCAAGGATCTTTCCGGCGGCCAGCGACAGCGTCTTTCAATCGCCCGGGCAGCGGTCAAAAAAGCGCCAATCACGATCTTTGACGACTGTTTTTCGGCCCTGGATTTTAAAACCGATTCGCTGGTGCGAAAAGCCATTCGTGAAAAATTTGGCGATAAGACGGTGTTAATCGTCGCCCAGCGGATCAGCACCATTAAACATGCTGACCGCATTCTGGTGCTTGACAATGGTGCTATTGTCGGTCAGGGTAAACACGCGGAGCTACTCCGCGATTGCCTGGTTTATCAGGAAATTCTGAAATCCCAATCCTATAGCGAAGGGAAGGAGGAATCACTGTGAAAACAAAAAAAAGAAAATACAGCTTTGGTGCCATCGGAAAGCGACTGAGTCATTATTTAAAGGATAAAAAACATGTGATATTTTTTGTGGCCCTAGCTTTGATTGCCAGTACCGTTTTTGCGATCTTTGCACCGGTGGTGACCAAGGATGTGACCGATAGCATTGCCAACAGTATTGCCCAGAATGCGGATATTGATTTTTCCTATATCGGCCGGCAACTGCTGATACTGGCGGCCCTTTATATCTTTAGCGCCGGGTTTGCCTATTATGCGACCATGCGCACCACTTATCTGTCGCAACTGGCGATTAAGCGACTGCGGGCAGATATTCAGGAAAAACTGAATAAATTGACGCTGAATGTTTTGGATCAGAGTGAGCGGGGCGATCTGCTTTCCCGGGTCACCAATGATGCCACCACCCTTTCCGGGGCGCTGGAAAGCAATCTGACCCAGATCCTGGTGCAGGCTACCAGTATTATCGGGATCATTGTGATGATGCTGATACTCAATGTGCAGCTGAGTTTGATCTTTTTTGTGGCCATTCCATTTTCTTATTTTGTGATGAAACTGATTACCAAAAAGACCCAGGTGCTGTTCCGCCGGCAGCAGAAAGAACTGGGAGCCCTCAATGGACTGATTGAAGAAGTCTATGATGGTCACTTAATTATCAAGTCTTTTAATCATGAAGCAAAATCCGCGGAGAAGTTTGATGATATCAACCAGCGTTTTTTTAAGTCCTACCTGAGTTCCCGATTTTACTCGGGCTTGAGCTCACCGCTGATGAAGCTGATTAATAATCTGGCTTATATCGGTATCTGTGTGGTGGGGGGGATCTTTGTGATCACCGGGACCATGACCATCGGGACGATTCAGGCTTTTCTGATCTATGCCAATAATATCGCCAGTCCCACCGCCCTGATTTCCAACAATCTGAACTTTATCCAGTCCGGGGCGGCTGCGGCCGAACGGATCTTTGAATTTCTGGACCGGGAAGAGGAACAGCCTGATCGGGCTACCGAGGTTCTGGATGTGGCGACAGCAACCGGTCGGATTGAATTTAATAACGTTGAGTTTGGCTATGTTCCGGAACGGACCCTGTTTCATGATGTCTCTTTAGCGGCCGAACCGGGCGAAATTCTGGCGGTCGTTGGCCCCAGCGGGGCTGGCAAAACCACCCTGGTCAACCTGTTGATGCGTTTTTATGAAATCAACGATGGCAGCATTCTTTTAGAAGGAAAAAACGTCAAAAATCTGACCCGGCCTAATTTGCGATCTGCTTTTGGGATGGTGCTTCAAGATACCTGGCT
>RRZU010718871.1_pt1 | contig 16993 bp, 13 predicted proteins | sample 2165561 | NCBI WGS metagenome assembly RRZU01 (sample SAMN10456909, study PRJNA506462) | wastewater metagenome | isolation source: wastewater sludge | place: USA: Moscow, Idaho | reverse complement strand
TTTCATGCTAATCATTTTATCTCTGTGCTGGTTTTTACATCACAAAGAAATTAAACGTTATGGAACAAGTGCTTAATCTTGATTAATAATGTCAGCACTTGATTCCGTTTCGGCTACGCCTGCACTCCATCAAGTGCTGACGTGAACCTCTATTTTTTCTGATTAGCTGGTATACTTTTCAATTGGAATGGTGGTATACTTTTGAACTGTTATTTATACATTCGTATAAACACGCTAATATCCAGTCGTATTATCGAAAAACATGAGTATATATATGTCATATGTAAAAAAACAAATGTTTGTATAGTTTTATTAGAAATTATTTTGTAGATTTGCGCATACGTGAATTTTAACACAGTACCACCTCTAAGCAAGAAGTGGTATTAAAGCATAATAGAGAAAATCACAGACTTATTATCTTGATATTAATATAATGGGAAATCTATTTATTTATCTAATTGTTGGCGTCTTTAAGGCGATAGGAGGAATTTTTCAAATTTTCTTTTCCTCAATTAAAGCGATATTTGGATGGACGCAATCTTCTAATAAAAAGAGAACATCTAACTCCAACCTCAATGCGCTTTACGGAATGCAAAAACAAATACAAGTAGCAGACAAAACAAACGATGATATCCTAAGAATCACCGGAAACACGTTTGCCGCGTTGAACGATAATGTCTCAGAAAAAGCAAACGTACAGCAACAACTCGATTATTGCAACCAGCTGAAAAAAGAATTAAACAAAGCCGATAAGGAAATAAAAGATGATATCGCACAAGTAGGAAATGATACTTTTATGTTCAGAAAAGAGAAATACAGCTATATTGTCTCACTGATAAAAGGTATAAGATATAATATTAGCGAACCGATATTACTGAAACTGCAGGAGGAAAACTCCGGCTGGAAACGGTTTGTGACGGAAGTCCTCGAATTTGCCGGTGTGCGAAATCTCCAGAATGACTACTCCAATGAATGGCAATATGAAAAAGGAGTTCTAAACTTTAAACTCCGTCTGGATGAGCAGGCAAAATTGGTTCATATCGATGCCAAATCAAAACAACCGGTGAAATCTCAGCCACAAACGAAACATTTTAGTCATATGGTTGATCCGGATACCATTCTGCATTTTGACGAAAATCAGGAGCTGACATTGAGCTTAAGCCGGAATGTGACTGAATTTGACCATTATGATGTCTATGAATACTTTACCTGCCTGAGCAAATGGCTCAGAAAAGAAGAAATCAATGAATATGCCGGGAAGAACATGCTGACGGTCAGAGAGGCTTCCGATCTGGAAGATAATATTCCGCTCGTCATTGGAGAGGTTAGAAAAACAGCTCCTCCTCCTCCTGATTTTGTTCCTGATCCAGAGAAACTACATGGTGCTACACAGCGATGGGCCAACTATACCGATTTGGAAAGAGTAGGATTCTTTAATGAACAGGGATTTCTTATCGGTAAGGTGGGTTATGGCTCCCTGATTTACACTGGGTCGTATGACAGTCACATACTTACCATTGCTTCCGCTGGGAGCGGGAAAGGAGTAGGGGTGGTCATCCCCAATTTGTTGCGGCATAGAGGATCGACGGTTGTGCTTGATCCTAAAGGAGAAAACTTCTTCGTTACCGCAGAACACCGGTTTCGGAAACTACAAAACCAGATTTTCTATTTTGATCCCTGGGATATCGTGGCCACACATGCTAAAATGAAGAGAAAAGGTATCTTTCCGAATGCCGTAAAAGCCGGTATAAATCCGCTGGACCTGCTGGATGCGCGCTGTTCAGACATTGATATGGCCAACCAGATTGCCAACAATCTGGTGTTGTCGGAGAATGTCAGCGGAGATAACACGCATTTCTATACTGCTGCGCAATCGCTGATCAAACAATTGATCGTCTTTGTCTGCTGTTCTTATCCTTTAGGAAGCAAACGGCGTAATTTGGTAGAAGTCAGACGATTGGTGACAATGCCTGTCTCTATGTTGATGAAAGAGATCAAAGACTATGACGATTGGTGCCAGAAGCATAACATGCGGATGCACAATACCATCTTTGAACTATATAAGTGGTTGATGACCAATTCATCCAAAAACATGCCGTCGAAGTTCATGCAGTCTGTATATAATATTGCTGTGAACTCAACAGAATTTATCAGTATTCCCGAAGTGCAGGAATCCCTGCGGGAAACCAATATGGATATCACAAAGATTAAGCAGGAACAGATTACGCTCTATCTAATCTTAGATATGGATAAATTGACCTTTAGTTCAGCATTGTACCAGCCTTTTTTTCAATTAATTGTCTGGTTTTGCATGAAAGGAGTCGGCATGAGCGGCGTGACCCCGAAAGACAAAGTCCTGCTTCTCTTGGATGAGGTCGCTCAATTGGGACACCTGAATTATCTGGAAAAACTATTATCGCTCTATCGGGGTAAAAATGTGGTGGTTTGGACTATCTGGCAAAGCTTATCGCAAATCAGAACGTTGTACGGCGATGGTGCCGACGGGATTTTGAACAATTGCGATGTGCAGCAATTCTTTGGTGTGAATAGTAATGATGATGCCAAATATGTGTCCGAGCGGGCGGGTAAAACGACTATATGGATGGAAACAATCAGCCAGACAGAGGGCACTTCCACTATTACTGGGGATACATATACTTCGGGAAACTCTTACTCTAATTCCAACTCGACGAGCAATGGAACAAGTAACTCGAATTCATATCAGGGCTTCAACTTCACTACGACGAGTGGTACATCAAACTCCAATACAAATTCAACCAGCTACACCGACAGCTACGGATTTTCGCGCTCTATACAGCATGGGGTAACAAAAACCCATGGACGCACAATCACCAAGAAAGAGGTGGATTTGGTTGCTCCGGCAGATGTAATCAATGGATCTGTGTTTAATATCGTGTTTCTATTTTTTAAGAAGGCAGGTGGATGTCCTTATCCAATCCTGAGTGGGAAGATTAAGTACTGGGAAGACCTCGATTTCTATGGAGAATTTAATGATAACATAACAAGATAACCCTAAAATCAAAGAAAATGAAAACGACCGAAGAGCTTCAAAATGAACGAGATGCTACATTGAGTAGCATGGAAGATCGCTACAGATCGAACGATGCCGACGTAATGGATATGAAGCGGGAGGCCTGTGAACAAGGTGATATGGATAGGGTAGAACAACTCGATCAATATCAGGAAAAAGAGTTCGAGGACTATAAGAATGACCGTCAGGAGGTTTACGACTATTATCAGGGCGAAATTGATGAGACTGAAGCAGAAAACGAATACGAGTATGACCAGGAACTGGAGTAATCCAAGTAGAACAAAAACGAAATGGGAACAAATGAATACAAAGGCATAAATGATATGCTACATGAGAACCAATACATGCATGATACTTATTTCGATGAACTGGAAGTAGCGAAAGGCAAAGAGTTGAACAGTGCTACTTTACTGGAAGAAAGACAGGAGATTGAAAACAGATATAGTGAAAAAATGGAATATGAGGAGGATCGCTTTCAAACTTTCAAGGCCACTTCGGAGTATGCGGAGGAAACCAGACCGAAAATAGAAGAGTTGAGAGACTCCTACCAGGATTACGAGAATGAAGAAAATGATTGGTACGAAATGGAACTGGAATAATAGATATTGAACCATTTTATTAATAAAAAACTTCGAAGAACATGGAATTTAAAGTAGTGCCTTTCGTGGCAAAGATTACACAAAAAGACAGTACCGGACAGGTAGCAGAACAATTGCAAACCGTGATTAACAGCTATTCATCACAAGGATGGGATTATGTCAGAATGGAAAATGTAGAAACATACGTTGACGGAACAAATGGTTGTTTTGGATTTGGTGCTAAACCAGGCTATGTAACTTCCTATACTGTACTGGTCTTTAAGAAGTAATGAAGTATATTCTTTCGGGTGTAATTCGTCTGTATTGGCTGCTGACCCCTGAGTCACGTAGAAGAAGATGCCTGTTCCAGGAGTCTTGTTCCACTTATGTCTATCGCGTGACGATAGAAAAAGGGGGACGAGCCGGGCTGCATGCCTTATCCGAACGGATACAAAAGTGCCAGCCAGGGTATCATCTGAAAAAAAATGGCGATACATATGAATTACACCTGAAGAATGGAACGATTGTCCCCGAAGAAGAAATAGCCTATAATCTGTTTCCGCATGTTCAGGAAGATCTGATCTTAACTCAACCCCGATATAAGAAGAGGAAAAAATACATTAGATAAATGGAATGTTTTATTTGTAAAAAGCGGCTGTCTGGAAGATATTATGTGGACCAATGGGATCATAAGATGTGTGAGGCCCATATGAATAACGATGCTGTGTATTGCTATTCCTGTACCTGCTTCACGAAGAAAGACATTACATTGCCCGACGGGCGTATCTTATGTCCGGTGTGTATGGCAAATGCAGTGAAACCCGTGGATTCCGTCGCTTTTCTGACATCTACTGTGATTAAAACATTGAACAAGGTCGGTTTTGACGACCTGAGACAGGAAGATATCAAACTCGAAATCATTTCGGCCGACAAAATGGCACAGGTGCGTAAGTCGTCGGTCAACTTGCAAAACAAAGGACTTACCCTTTCTAATGTGTCTCAATCATTCAGTCTTTTAGGGGGCAAAAAGCAAGCCTTCAATCACGTGATTTATATGCTGACTCACCTAACGAAAAATGAATTTGCAGGTGTGCTGGCCCATGAAATGCTGCATGCTTGGCAGATACAGAACGGTATTTCAATGTCCCCTCAACGAACAGAAGGATTCTGTAATATGGGCTCATATCTGGTGTATATCACGATGGCAGGTTCTTTGAATAAACTTTATTTGAAACAACTCCATGAAAACCCGGATCCAGTTTATGGCGACGGCTTCAGAGAGATGTACCGTTACTTTGAAGAATTGGATTGGAAGAGACTGATTCAATGTGTACGCGAAAGAAAATTATAATTATTAAATCATATAGTATGGAAGAGATATCAAATAATGAAATTATACTGGAAAACATTGTTCCATCGGAAGAACAGGATCTGAGGACGAAAGAACAAGAGGAGGTCGGCATCGGCGAATCTGAAATGTTCCAGATTGAAGCTGAGGAAGCACATGAAGAAGAAGCAAATAGAGAAACTCATAAAAAGGCAGATGAAGAAATACAAAAAGAGGCTGCTTCTGCCCAAATCAGTGAAATGGAGCAACTAACTCAGAAAGTGGATGTGCTCGACCGGAAGTTTGACGAAAAGGTAGCCTATGATACACATAAGAATGCATTGTTCGACAAAATGTATGACGAACTGAGTGCATATAAGAATGATATGTATCAGAAGATTATGAAACCCATCATCATGGATACGATCATGGTATTGGATGATACCAACAAAATAATAAGGGATATCGATCAGTCGGATGCGGAGAAAGTATTTAAAGCACTGAGTAGTGTGCCAGATGACCTGTTGGATATTCTGGAACGAAATGGCGTAGAGGCGTATCAGGATGAATCGGATACGTTCAACCCGAAAACCCAACGTGTATTAAAGACCATACCCACCACCAATCTGGAACTGAATAATAAGGTGGAAAGCCGAATCCGGCAAGGGTATAAATGGGATGAAAGAGTGATAAAGCCTGAAATGATTAACTGTTATAAATATATACAAAATAACCCGTAAATTATGAGTAAGATTTTTGGAATAGACTTAGGAACAACCTATTCATGTATTGCTTATGTAGATGAATATGGCAAGGCAACTGTAGTGACTAACGAGGAAAATAAGCCGGTAACACCTTCGGTTGTTTATTTTGAGACAGCAGATAATGTACCTGTAGGGGATGTGGCCAAAGAAAAGCTGGAAACAGATCCGGAACTGGTTTGTTCGACCGTGAAACGTCAGATGGGTAACCGGGATTGGTTCTTCGAAGCACATGGAAAACAATTCAATGCTGAAATGGTTTCTTCGTTCGTTTTACAGAAACTGGCAAAAGATGCTTCTGAGAAATTAGGCGAAGAAGTAAAAGATGTGGTTATCACCTGTCCAGCCTATTTTGGTATGGCGGAGAGAGAAGCCACTAAGAATGCGGGAAGAATAGCCGGACTGAACGTTCTTAGTATTCTGAATGAACCGACAGCGGCTGCGCTTTCATACGGATTGGACTCCGAAACATCGGAAACCGTATTGATTTACGACCTTGGAGGAGGTACGTTTGACGTGACGATTATTCAGGTAGATCCGGGTAAATCAATCAATGTGATTGCTACCGGTGGAGATCATAACCTAGGTGGAAAAGACTGGGATGAGTCTGTCAGAGGTTATATCGTTAGCCAGTTTGTCAGTGCTACAGGCACAAACGAAGACGACATCTATGATGACAGAGAAACGATGGGTGATCTTGAACTTAAAGCAGAGAAAGCCAAGAAAGACCTTTCGAAAATGAATAAGACAAATGTAAAAATGTCTTATGCTGGTTCGAATGAAAAGATTGAAATCACCAGAGAACAGTTTGACTCCCTAACACAGAACTGGCTAAACAGCACAGTCGACCTGACCAATAAGATGCTGGAAGAAGCTGCTTTGAAAGGAGTAACTTCTTATGATAAGATATTGCTGGTGGGTGGTTCAACTCGTATGCCTCAAGTACGCGAACGGTTGTTGGTTGAATATCCGAATGTGCCGGTTGATATGTTTGATCCGGATGAGTCGGTAGCTAAAGGTGCTGCTTTATACGGAGTAAATATCTCTGCATATAATATTGCCGAAAATGGGGGAGAAGAATCGATGACCTCTTCGGGTGAAGAAGGTGTGCAAAATGCTCCGTTCATACCGGGTGTAGGTGGAAGGCCCAGTGCGCCCATAGAGATCGGAAACGTATTAAGTAAAAGCTTCGGAGTCGTTTTGACTTGTGAGGATGGAACTGAAAGAGTGGTGAATATTGTCCCTAAACAGTCGAGTATTCCTGCGGAGAAGACCTTGCGGGCTGGTACGCTTGTTGACAATCAAACTTCAGTGATGATCTCAGCCTATGAAAATGAAGTTTCCGGAGAAAATACAGAAGTTGAAATCAGTGCAGCTCATTTCCTTGTAGAAGGAGCCATTGAACCACTGCCAGCTAATCTTCCCAAAGGATCTCCGATTGATATTACTTTCCATATTGGCGAAGATGGATTGTTGAAAATCAAAGCTCGGGATGTAGTAGGTAATAATGAAATTAATATAGAGACCCAATTGGTCGATGCCATGACAGAAAAAGAAATAGAAGAGGCAATCGCTACTGTCAAGGGAATCACTATTATGTAGTTTAAAACGAATGACTGACGATAAATCTAAGAGACAATATAGAGCATCTCTTAGATTTATAGCAGTCACCGGAATCATCGTTAATATAATATGAAATAATAATGGAGCATTGTATAGGCATAGACTTGGGTACCACATATTCAGCCGTTTCAACAATCAATGAATATGGTAAACCTGTTATCCTGAAGAATAGTCTGGGAGAAACATTGACCCCCTCAGTCATCTATTTTGGAGAGGACGGGCAAATCACTGTAGGATCTGAAGCGAAAGAAATGCTATTATACGGGGAAGAAAATGTAGCCATGTTCTTTAAGCGGAACATGGGGAACAGTGATTTCTATCTCAACTTTCATGGTAAGTCCTATTCCTCTACAGACTTGTCGGCCATTCTGCTATCCAAACTGAAAGCGGATGCCGAACTTGCTTTAGGTGCTCCGCTCAGGAAGGCAGTCATAACAGTTCCGGCCTATTTCAATGATCTTCAACGCAACGAGACGATCCAGGCTGCGCAACAGGCGGGGCTGGAAGTGCTACGCATTATCAATGAGCCTACTGCTGCCGCTATTACATATGGTTCTAATCAGGCTGCAGGTAAGAAAATATTGGTATATGACCTGGGTGGGGGCACATTTGATGTTACCGTCCTTCTCATAACAGAACAGTCCATTCAGGTCTTGTCAACAGGAGGAGACCATGAATTAGGGGGAAAAGATTGGGACGATAAGCTGTTAACTTTCATTGCTAACGAATTTATCAATGAGTTCAATGACGACCCGTTAGAGAATTATGAAAGTTATAACGACCTGGTGTTCAAGGCAGAATTGTTAAAAAAACAGCTATCCAATGTGTTGACTACTACGTTTTCCGTCTCCTATAATGGCAATAAAGGAAAATATGAAATAAATAGGAAGAGGTTCGAAGAGTTATCGCAGGACCTGCTCCATAGTACGACTTTCAAAGCACAGGAGGTGCTGGATGAGGCCAATTTGAGTTGGTCGGAAATAGACGGGGTGTTGCTGGTCGGGGGTTCTACCAAAATGCCAATGGTAACCAACTGGGTTAAAGAGATGTCAGGCAAAGAGCCATTACGAGGTATAAACGTGGACGAAGCAGTGTGCATGGGAGCTGCAATTCAGGCGCAACTGGAGGCAAATAAAACCTATTCTATTGGTAGAAAGGCAAACTCTTCGCTCTCATACTCGATAGGACCAATGCTAAATATTCAGGATGTGATGAGTCATAGTTTGGGACTTATTGCCGTAAATGCTGACAGTACGAAATATATCAATTCAATCATTATTCCCAAAAATCTTCCCATACCTTCTTCCGAGAAGCGCCCGTTTAAGTTTAAAACACGTGCGGGAGACGATAATAAACTGGAAGTTTATCTTACTCAAGGTGAAGTGGAAGATGTGGCCAGTTGCATCATTGTTAGTAAATATGTATTTGAAGGCATTGAGCATATCGCTAAAGATAAAACCATTATTGATATTGAATACACATACGATGAGAATGGCATAATCAGTATACTAGGGATACAACGCGAAACAGGAAAGCGGTTGACGGCCGTTAAATGTTCTTTGTCTGATGACATGAACTGGTTGTATGAAGAACCGGCATTGCTCATACCGCATACGTCAGTGGTACTGACCATTGATATTTCCGGAAGTATGGGTGGAGAGCCGTTGAAGAAGGCAATGGAAGCAGCTCGGAAATTCGTCGATAACATGGATATGACCAATGCTTCTGTCGGGCTGGTTGCCTTTTCTGATGAGGAAAAAGTACTCTGTCCGTTGACTCAGAATACGAAAGAGATCTCAAATAGTATTAAAAATATCAGGAAGGCTTACAGTAAATGGGGAGCGGGTACGGATGGAAAGCCGCTTGCCCTCTGTTATTCCCAACTGAAGTCATGTAAAGACAATCGGTTTATCATTGTCCTGACCGATGGAGAATGGACACATAAAACGACTGCAATAAATTCTTCCCGGATGTGTGCCGACGAAGGCATAGAAATTATTGCTATAGGTTTTGGAACAGTGGACAAGAAGTTCCTGGAAGATATCGCCACATCAACCGAAAATGCTTTCATGACCAACCTAAATAATCTGGTACATTCATTTGGTAATATTGCACAGGTATTAACCGAGGGAGGTTCAGAGCTTAAATTAAGATAAGAAAAATGACTGAAACGAATTATTATATATTGCTTGAAATTGATCCGTCTGTAAAAGATGTGCAAGCTGTTGTTGACGTTGCCAACAAGAGAATTTCAGCATGGAATAAAGATGTAAATCACCCCAGAAAAGGGGCGAAAGCAAAAGAAACGGTGAAAGCGATTAAAGAATTGATCGCTAAGATTAGGGAGAAGCCGGAACTGCTGGAAATCCATGCCAAAGAATATATCAAAGAAAAAGCAAAAGAGAAACAAGAACACGAAAAAGCACTTCGCGAAGTTGCTTCTATGTTGGTTATCGATAATGAGATTGAAGAAGTCAGTTTGAATGCATTGGTCAATCAATATAAAACGTATACAAAGGATGAAATCTTGCGTATATTAGGTGTCCGGATAAAACAGAAAAAGACGTTCAGTTATGTGGATGATGGAATCACTGAACTGGGAGGATCAGTCTTCAGCGAGATTGTTCAGAACCTCAGCATTGTGAATAAGAAGGATTTGTATGATTTCTTAGATGTCAAAATAGCATCTTCCGCTCAGCAGATCGAAAAGAGAAGACAAGAACTGTACACAATCAACAGTAATAATGCCAATAAAGATACAAAGGTTACGGCAACAGGTAAACTTTTAGGGCATGTTTCTAGTGTTCTGGGTAATGATATGCAGCGCAAACAGTATAATAAAGCATTGGATAATCTGGTGTTTAAAGAAGTCTTTCAGAAGATTGATCAGGCCTTTCTCGCCAGTAAGATTATTACCCCCGAACAATATAAGATTCTGTTAGAGGATTGTTCGAAAAAGAATATAAGCAAAGACAAGGCTGAATATTACATATTCCATTATTGTGAAAAGAAAGGAATGACAGTGGTCGAGCCCAAAGACAACGATTTCGTTAACCAGAAAACATGTCGTATCTGCTCCACATCGAACTTACCACAAGCTACCGTGTGTAAAAATTGTGCATTCCCATTAGTGGTTGTTTGCCCGAAATGTAGTCGAAAAAGTAATGATCCCAATGAATTGAAATGTACACAGTGTGGCTTTTCTATTGGGGATATGCCGAATGCTGAAAATATGGTTATTCAGGCGAATAAAGCCTTTACGATCGGAAATCTGGAAGTAGCAGAGAAATATATTGGGCAAGCTGAATTGTATTGGTCTACTTACCCTCCAATTCAGGACTTGAAAGATAAGATTCGGCAAGAACAAAATGCTATTTCAAACAAATTGAAGAAGGTAGAAGAGTACAGAAATAATAAAGAGTATGTTTCGCTTCTGGCATTCCTGAAGAACCTGAATATCAAGAACCCACAGCTTAGTCTGTATGAAAACGAAGCTGAAATAAGTATGGGTAAAGCCCGGGAAATCTTATCGAAAGCAAATAGTGTGACGGATAAAGCCAGCAGATTGGATATGTATATGCAGGCATTGAGCATTTGTGCTGATCTGGAAGAGGTAAAACGGGAGTTGAAACTAACCCCGCCGCAAATGCCTGAAAATCTGCAGTTGGATGTTGTGGGTAAGACCGTCCGGCTGAGTTGGATCAAACTACCATCGAAATATATTGGTTACACTATCATCCGAAAGGAGAATGGTATGCCTCGGAATTATTCGGATGGTGAAATCGTAGCCAAAATCACAGATAGTAGATATGATGATACAAATGTGCCTACCGGTATTAGTTATTATTATGCTGTTTTCAGCCATTGCGGGGAAGTCTATTCAACGCAAGGCTCTATTGTCGGTCCAATAATGACCATTGAGGATATCAACCTCTCTCAGATTAAGTATAGCATACAAAAGACGCAGATTAACTTTTCCTACCCGTTTCCACCTCATGCAAAAAAAATAGCCTTTTATCGTAACGATGAGTTAGTCAAGGTGTTGCATGACGAAAATTTTACCGACACAGAATTGACACCGGGTGTAAAGTATACCTATAAGTTTATCGTTCTATATGAGGATTGCTTAGGAAAAGAGCTGGCTTCACGGGGAGTTAGCCTTGAATTGACACCTACCGTTCCTCCGGAACCGATTAAAAAACTCTCTATTCAGAAAGAAGGCGAAAATGTTGTGTTAAGCTGGACACAGGAAAGTAAGTCGGCCGATATCCGTATACTACAAACCACTAAGCCAATCAGCAAACCGATAGGAACAATCCTGTCCATCGGCGAGTTGGAAAAAACGGGTAAGCTGTTTACGCCTTCGACTTCGTCAACCATTGTTATTCCTCTACTTGCAGGTATACTGAAGTCCTATTATTCGGTGTGGTCGGTATGGGGAAATAATGGTACAGCTATTGGAGGGATAGAAATCGAACATATTGATGTTCCGGATGTCACACAACTTAAAGCATATATCAGCTCTGGGAAAGTGTACGTGGAGTGGAATTGGCCATCCGGATGCAATCAGGTTAAAGTCTCTTATTCCAATAATTCTTTCGAAGATAAATATAAGATATCCAAAAGCTATCCGCATGAATTGTATCAGAAGCAACAGGCTTTTGTCATTTCACCGGTGGTGAATAAAGATTATTTTATTGAGGTGCAAACTCAAAGGTATGACGGGAAACAAGAGATATTATCCTTCGGTGTAAGAACTATACTGACAAATAGTGATCCGATGACCATAAAATATGAATTAAAGATATCGACTTTTCTGATGAAGAAGATGTCGGTGAATATTCAGAATAATACTAACACTCCTCTTCCCGAACTTGTTCTGGTGAGTTGCTATGGACATATTCCGGCAAGACGTGAGGATGGAGAAGTGATACATATTGTTCCGCAAGGTACGAAGGCCGGAAGTGTCAATTTATCAATTGACCATATGCGTAAAAACTATTATGGACGTCTGTTCATAACAGATCAGTCTCTTAAAAATATAAAGATTATTACCCCGGGAAAAGATAAATTAAAACTATTTTGATTATGAGCTATTTTATATGCCCCTATTGTTTTACAAGAAACGAGGAGAAGGACATTTTATACCGGTGCCGTAGTGGATATTGCAAATGTCCGCCTGAACAGGATATGGTATATATGAGTTACTGGAAAAAATCTTTTAATGGAAATAGAGCATTTCCTGTAAAAAACGCTTCGCTCCAGAAAAAAACCGCCTGTCCCGATTGTGGCGAGTCCACAACTATACGTATTTGCCCGACCTGCCACTCCGAACTACCTCATACATTCGGCAGCTACCAGGACGAAACCATTTCAGTAATAGGCATGAAAGAATCCGGTAAAACCCACTATATAGCCATGCTTGTTAAAATGTTCGGCACACGAATCAGTGAGCAGTTCAGCGTATCCATGGAGATAGTACACGATGAAATCTCTAAAAAATTCAAAGAAAATTACGGAGCTAACCTTGATAATAAGACCATTATTAACGAAACCAATTCAGGAAAAGCAAACACGGAAATCAGAAGGCCTCTTATCTATAAATTAGCATTCAGGAGAAAAGGATTCCTTGGCTCAAAAAAACTTGAAGTAGCCACCGTTTCCCTGTTCGATAACGCAGGTGAAGACCTCTTTTTTGAAAATAACATACGCGATGTAAACAAATGCATCTTCAACTCCACCGGCATTATCCTTATTATTGATCCCCTGCAAATACCCCAGGTACATGAACAACTCAAGATCAAAGGAATGTCATTACCCAAAGTGCACGGAGAAACCAAAGAAATGCTCTCACGCGTAGCCAAGGTAATCAGGGAGCAGAACAATATCAGTGAAGACCAGCTCATCAACACACCCATTGCCATTGCCCTTTCCAAATCTGATATGCTCAAAGATATTATAGGCGAAGGCAACAGTATGATGTTTCAGGAATCCGATCATAACGGAAACCTCAACAAAGATGAAATCATAAGTATACATAATGAAGTAGAATCCTTTTTAAGGCAATGGGACGATACAGGACTACTTACACAAATTAAAAATAACTTTAAAAACTACTGTTTTTTTGGTTTCACAGCCCTCGGTACCAATCCCGAAAAAGGAACTATCCGGGCTTTTCGCCCGTTACGCATCGAAGATCCCTTCCTGTGGCTTCTCCATAAACGTAATCTGGTAAACATGAAATAAACCCGTAAAAACAATAAATCATGAAATTTCTTCAAGCATATTATACCTCTTGCGATGTCGGGCAAACAGGTGTTTCCGGTTTTCAGTTCTATTCCACTTCAGAAGGGATATCTGAAGAAGAATTACAGGAAATAAGAGAGTTAGGCTCCTATGAAGCCCCTTTCGGGTTGACAGTAAATCCCACTCAGGACGAAGTATTAAACCTTTTTCCCATAGCGTTCAAATACTTTAGACTCAAATCCGGCCGGGTAGGAGTTATGCAATCAACTGCGTGTACCATGGAATATACCGGCCGTCCAGGTAACTTCTTTACCCACACACTGCTATTGGAACAAGGCCATTTCACTTACCCACCCATAATGTTCCATCAGAGCAAACTATTTATGCACGACCTCACCGATGTACAGAAGGATGTAAAAACACAGCCTCCTGCATTGTCGGTACTCACAGTCAATACACATGAAGATATCATGTCCGGTACCTATAACAAGTTCAACCAGGCTTTTATCGACAACTACCTCCGCCATGGCAGCAACAAAGTACTCATTTCAAAATTAGTAGATATAATCCTTGGCGGTAAGAACCAAGAGAAAAATATCATTATTGCCGGTGACGAACTGGAAGAAATAATCTATGTACTATGTGCAGCCCTTCCTGGAGCCTCAGTACCTGAACTTACATTTTCTACATACTCTCGCCAGCCGGATGGGCAAAATGTAGTGCTCTCGGGTAGCAGTAGCGAAGGTTCAGCCTTTGAGTTTGATAATGAATGGATGCAGCGTTCATATTATATATTCAATAAAAGTGCAGAGCAATATCCCGAAGTCACTGATCAGAGCATATTCTCCGAAACCGTAGTGGAGTTACTCGCATTACAACCCGGAAAACTTGCCGGACTCTATCAGTTCTCCGATAATTTCAATGCTCCTAAAACCACTGCCAATCTTGATCTTATAGCAAATATTTACACGCATAGGGAGTTTAATAACATCTGGAAACAAGCACTCAACTTTGTTGCAGAACATGCCCGGAAAGAATACATTGAAACATTTATCAGTGATTACAACTGCCTCATCAGCGAATTACCTACCCGATTGGAAACCGCAGAAGATTATTTACACTTGTTGACCTCTGTTCATAGCATTATTGACCGTTCTTCTGGCGTATCAGTTCATTTCGAATGGTTGTTTTCCTTATATACAGATACCATCCATAGCAAACTCGGTTTACCAGCCAAAGAGCTTATCCGTTTCAATAAAGAAATAACCGGATTCTTTATAAAAGAAGAAAAAGCACTCTTCGGAAAAAACTTTTTCAAAGAAAATGTATTCCTCAATCTATACAATCAGTCGGCAAGCGATGATGCAAAGTTAAAAGCATTAACGCTCATTATCGGTACCAGTAAAATGATTTCAGGTAAACTCTGCAAGATCGGAAATTTTTACGATGTAGCAGGAATCCGGAAATTTATCACCACTTTCAAACAAGGAAGAAAAAATATTTCTCCTGAAACCGTTCAATGTTTTGTAACAGTATATGCAGACGAACTAAGCGATATTATTCATCAGTTCAGCCAGGTCGGAGATGTAGATACAGCCAAATGGCTTATCGAACAATTCTATCAGAATAGCCCCTCTGCCGGAGATGCCGCATTGCTAGAACAGTCACTCCTTAAAGCTGGACAGAGAACCCTGTATTATTATTCATTACCATTTTTTTACCAATGCCGGAAAGACGATGTTGATTTCTTTGCTATAATTATTGATCAGGAACCACTCGATAGTGATTTTCAGGAAATAAACACATTTATAACAAGCATTTTCATGAAAGACACTTCCGTTGCCATCAGCAGTGAAACACTAAATAAGATACTGAATTATCAGAAAATAAATGACAATACCCGAAAGGTCATTATTCTCCAGTTCGACCGTAATCTTCTTTCACAACGACTTCAATCCGAAGATTTACGCAAATTAAAAATTGCGAAAAGTAGAATTAACGTTTTTTTTAAAGAAGCGGATATACCCACAATATCCCTGCTCATATCCACCGAAAAACTGTTTTCCGAAAAACAATACGGATTATTAACAGAACGCATACTCTTTTTTGCTAATACAGACAAAACAAAATCTGTAAATCTAGCAAGTCATTATCAGGATAAAATAATCGAAGGCTTACTCCAGAAAAGCGACTGGAAAAACATCTTTTCATTGGCTCCGCACATTTCATCAGAGTCATTGCACGGACAGATAACAAATTTTTTAATAAAAACAGAAAACCTTCTTCCGACAATAACCTTCATTAGGTTCGTTGCCGAAAATGAGACAGGTGAACGCGATGAATTATGTAAAAAAATTCTTACTGGGTTCGGTACAAAAAAATATGCAAAGCTCAAAGAACAAATGAAAAATGAAACGACTATTGTTGCTAGTTATTTTGATATAACAGCAAAAAAAATAAAATTCAAACGATTAATTAATTTAAAATTTTAAAAGTCATGGACGAGTTATTAGGAAGCATCATCGGTATTATTATCGTAATCGCAATTGTACTCTTTTTTATCTTTTATGTATTGATTCCTTTTCTCAGTATTGTAGGAGGAATAGGCGCCGTATACGGAGGAGGTGTTGCCGTGAAAAACTATGTAGTGTCACTCAAAAACAATGTAAATTTTAGAGACTAATGAAAAACCAACCCGCAAAAATCAGTTATTTTTTTGGTAAAGGATACCGCGACCTTTGGGCAACAATAAAAGAATCCTGGTTCAGGAATCTCGAAAAAGCAGGAGACTTTTTCGGCGAAGTTCCCTATTGCGGTTGGATAAAAAAGATATTCTATATTACCGCTGCCTTGGCAGTAGTAATATTCGGTACCATATGGTTTCTCGTATTAAGCGTACTCCATATCAGCCTACTTTTTACCTTTTTCCTCATAGTCTATTTCCTCTTCACATTCGTCTGGATTTTAGACTATCTATTCCGGTTAAAAGAACAAGCCTTTGCAGCCTGTCCTAATCCCAGATGCTACAAAAAAAGCAGCCTGCCCATATATCACTGTTCCAAATGCGGAGCCGAACATAGCCAGCTATGGCCAAGTAAGTATGGCATACTTAAACGTACATGTAATTGTGGCGAAAATTTACCTTGTACTTTCTTTAATGGACGAGGCAAGTTAAGAGCTACCTGTCCTCATTGTCATAAGCCTATCAGTACCGAAGAAGGGACTCCTGTGATTATTCCATTAGTAGGTCCACCTACATCAGGAAAACCCACTTACTTATATGCTTTGCTTGAAAATATTGAAAAAGACGCTAAACAGAAAGGTTACGAAGTCCGGTTCTCATCACGTTCCACTCTGAACCAAAAGCGATACGAAGACCAGGTTAACACTCTCAATGCAGGAGGAA
>RRZU012524988.1_pt1 | contig 16994 bp, 19 predicted proteins | sample 2165561 | NCBI WGS metagenome assembly RRZU01 (sample SAMN10456909, study PRJNA506462) | wastewater metagenome | isolation source: wastewater sludge | place: USA: Moscow, Idaho | reverse complement strand
GGGCTCATCGGCTTCCTGTACCCGACGCAGAGCACCTTGGACACCGGCGCCTACTACTCGGTGTTCCCCGACCTCTACAACCCGATGATGACGTTCAACGTGTTCACAGGAGACCTCGGCATTGACGACGGCACTCCGCGCTCGGTGTACCAGCTCGACACCCAATCGATGACCCAGATCACCGGCGGCGACACCGGTATCGACTCGATCGAGCTCACCCCCGGCGACACCGCCGACCTCCCGAACGGGATGGGAACTATCACCTTCGAGGATCTCACCGTCACCGAGGGCGCCGAAGAGGCGCTCAAGCGCTTCGTCTCGCTGCAGATCCAGCGCGACACCGGCGCCACCTGGGTGCTTGTCTTCTCCATCCTCGCCACGGTCGGCCTCATCACCGGCCTCCTCGTGCCGCGCCGTCGGCTCTGGGTGAAAGCCACCCTCACCCGACCAGTCGTCGGCGGCCGCAAGGTCAAGATCGAGTACGCCGGCCTCGCCCGCGGTGAGGATCCAGGCCTCGAGCGCGCCGTCGAACAGTTCCGCACCAGCCACCTCTCGGCCATCGCCGAGCAACTACCGTCACCGCTTTTCAAGAAGGGAACCCCATGAACTGGCCCCCGCACACCGTGCAGAAACCGAACAAGAAGCTGAGCACCTCGCAGAAGGCGGCACTCATCGCCATTCCCGCCGTGCTGCTCATCGCGCTCATCCTGATCCTCATCTCGGTGCTCAACCGGCCCGAAGTCCAGGCGCCCGGCGAGGCGTCGAACAGCGGCGGAACGGGCGGCGGAACCCCCACGCAGAGCGAAGTGCCGCTCGTGCAGGAGAACTCGCACGTCCTCGACGACGCCGGCGAGGGTGCACCCGTGCTCGTCGAGTTCCTCGACTTCGAATGCGAGGCCTGCGGCGCCGTCTACCCGGTGATCGAGGAGATCCGCAAACAGTACGACGGGCAGATCACCTATGTCGCCCGCTACTTCATCACCAACCACACGAACTCCATGAACGCCGCCATCGCGGTCGAGGCCGCGTCGCAGCAGGGCAAGTTCGAGGAGATGTACCAGAAGCTCTTCGAGTCGCAGTCCGAATGGGCGGAGCAGCAAGACTCGCAGGCCGACAAGATCCGCGGCTACGCCGAGGAGCTCGGACTCGACATGGACGCCTTCGATGCGGCCGTCGCCGACCCCGCAACCCAAGCGAGGGTCGAAGAGGATCACAACGCCGGCATGTCGCTCGGCGTGCGCGGCACCCCGACGTTTTTCCTGAATGGTGAGCTACTGCAACCCCAAACCGTTACCGACATCACCGACGCCCTCGACGCGGCGATCGCGGAGAGCAAGGAGTAGCCATGGATCTGCAACTGCAGGCCGCGCTCGACGAGTTCTCCGTGCTCGCCGTCTGGTCAGCGATCACGATCTACGTCCTTGCGTTCCTCGCCTTCGCCTACGACCTCTCGCAGCGCGCCTCGGCCGCACCCATCAAACAGCGGGAGGCCGCGCTCGTCGGCGCGGCCGGAGGCCCCGCAGCCTCCCCGCAGAACGGGGGAGGGGAGGGGAGCCTCCGCGTGCCCGGTGCCGAACGGTCACGGCGCTACTTCGCGCGCCTCGGTATCGCGTTCACCGCCCTCGGCTTCGCGCTCCATCTCGCCGCCACAGTCACGCGCGGGATCGCGGCCGAACGGGTGCCGTGGGCGAATATGTACGAGTTCGCCCTCATCGGCACCCTGCTGATCGTCGCCGTCTACCTTGCCGCCCTGCGCTGGTACGACCTCCGGTTCCTCGGCGTCTTCATCGTCGGCATGGTGGTGTTCTTCCTCGGTGGATCGACGATCTCCTTCTACGTCGAAGTGACCCCGCTGATGGATCCGCTCAAGAGCATCTGGCTCATCATCCACGTCTTCGTCGCCTCGCTCGCCACCGCGCTGCTCGCGATCGCGGCGGGCCTATCGACGATGCAGCTGCTGCAGGCACGCCGCGAGCGGATCAAGGCCACCGGGGGCGAAGAGGTTGCCCCGGATCGCGGCTACCTGCGCACGCTCCCGAAGGCCGAGGTGCTCGAGACGCTCGCCTACCGCTTCGCGATTCTCGGCTTCATCTTCTGGACGTTCACGCTCATCGCCGGAGCGATCTGGGCGAACGAATCCTGGGGCCGCTATTGGGGCTTCGACGTCAAGGAGGTGTGGACGTTCGTGATCTGGGTGATCTACGCCGGGTACATCCACGCCCGCGCCACCCGCGGCTGGCGCGGCACGAAGTCGGCGTGGCTGTCGCTCATCGGCTTCGCCACGGTGATCTTCAACTTCACCATCGTCAACCTCTACTTCCAGGGCCTGCACGCCTACTCCGGCGTCAGCTGAGCCGCCCCCGACCACACCCGCGATTCGAGCACCAGGAAGGAGGCCGCTGTGACGACCACGGACACGCTCCCGCTGCGCGACGACCCCGACGTGCCCCGCACGGCACTCGGGCGCGGTGCGCGCGAGCAGCGCACCACCACCACGGTGCGTCGCCTGCCGTGGGGCGCGGCGATCCCGATCGCCGCCGTCTCGGGCCTGCTGCTCGACGCCGCGTTCCCGAGCCTCGGCTGGTGGCCGCTCGCCTTCCTCAGCATCGCCGGCGGGCTCTGGACGCTCATGGGCCGCAGCATCGGGGGAGCGTTTCTCGTGGGTCTCGCCTACGGCGCCGCGTTCTACTTCACGCACCTCATGTGGGTCGTGCAGTTCCTCGGCCCGATCCCGTGGGTCGCGCTCGCCGGGGTCGAATCGCTGCTCTTCGCGCTCGGCGCGATCCCGATCGCCCTCGCCTACCGCTGGGGCGCTCTCCTCGAACGCCGCGCCACCCGCCGATTCCTACTCCCGGTGCTCATCGCGGTGCTGTGGGCCGCACGCGAGCTCCTCCTCGGAACCTGGCCCTACAGCGGGTTCCCGTGGGGCAGAATCGGCATGTCCCAGGCTGGTGGCCCCTTCGCCGAAGCCGCTTCCTGGGTCGGCGTCGCCGGCCTCACCCTGCTCATCGTCTGGCTCTGCGCGTGCGTCGTCGACTGGGCCGCCCGGCCCGCACCCCGGAGACGCGCCGAGCTGCTGCCCGCAGCGGTGATCCTCGCCCTGCTGCTCGTGCCGGCGTTCCCCACGACTGCAGCGGGCAGCCTCCGCGTCGGTTGGGTGCAGGGTGATGGGCCTGCCGGCTACTTCGACACGCGCAGCCCCGGCGATGTGCTCGCCGCCCAGCGGCAAGCGAGCGACGCACTCCTCGGTGAACCGATGGATCTGCTCGTGTGGCCCGAGGGTGGGGTCGATTCCGATCCACTGAACACCCCGGCCACCGCCCGCATCCTCGACGAGCTCGTCGCAAACGCCGAGGCCCCGCTCCTCATGAATGCGGCCACCGCGCGAGGCGAGGACACCTACAACACGTCGATGCTCTGGGAGGTCGGCAGCGCCGAGCAGATGCATGACAAGGTGAACCCGGTGCCCTTTGGCGAATATGTGCCCGACCGGTGGTTCTACGAACGCATCGTCCCCGACCTGGTCGGCCTCATCCAGCGCGAGTACACGCCGGGTACGAACCCGCCGCTCGTCTCCGTCGACGGCATCCAAGTCGGGCTCGCAATCTGCTTCGATGTCATCTACGACTCGGTGATCTGGGACGGGGTGCGAGGCGGTGCGCAGTTCTACGCCTTCCAGACCAACAACGCCGACTTCCGGGGCACTGACGAGAACCTGCAGCAGCTCGAGTTCGCGCGTATGCGCGCCATCGAGACCGGACGTGCCGTCGTGAACGTATCGACCGTGGGCACCAGCCAGATCATCGCCCCCGACGGCACCATCATCGACGGCGCACCCGCCGATTCTCCGGCGGCCGCCGTCACCGCCGTACCACTGCGCACCGGGCTCACCCCGGCCGTGCTCGTCGGCCCGACCCTCACCCTCATCATCCCCATCGCCGCGCTCGGCGGGCTCCTCGCACTGGGCCTGCTCGAGCGACGGAGCCGCACGACCTCCCTCCCGCCCGCGCCTGCCTCCGCAAAGGGCGGCGCAGCAGCCGAACAAACGCCGAAAGCATCATGACCTACGAACTCCCGCACGACCCGCCCGCCGATGAGCGCACCGGCCCGTCGGCGCAGCCCCGAAGCCGCCGTCCCTCCCGCCGACTGCTGTTCGTCTACAGCTGCGCCATCGCCGCCCTCACGATCGCTGTCGACGTGATCAGCAAACAACTCGCCTTGCACTTCCTCGACACGGAGAACCGCATCCCCGTGCTCGGCGACCTCTTCGGGCTGCAGCTCGCCTTCAACACCGGGGCCGCGTTCTCGATCGGTGCCCAGCTCACCCCCTTCATCACGCTGCTCGGCATCGTCGCCTCCGTGCTCCTTATCCGGGCCGCCCTCCGCACGAAGTACCGCATCTACGCCGCCTCGATCGGGCTGATCCTTGGCGGTGCCCTCGGCAACCTCGCCGATCGCATCTTCGCCCCGCCAGGATTCGGCAGCGGTGCGGTCACCGATTTCCTCGCCTACGGTCACCTGTTCATCGGCAACCTCGCCGACGTCGCGATCGGGGCCGGCGTCGTGCTCTATGCCCTCGGTGCTTGGCGCCTCCACGCAGCCTCCCGCGCTCGAGATACCGACGATTCGGTCGAGAGCGCCGAGGCCGAACTGCCGACCAGTAGTCCCGTAACCACCCGAGCAGAAACGACGGACTCATGAGTCAGAAACAGCAGCCCCCGTCCTACCAGCGCAACGCGCTGCTCCCGGGATTCATCGCACTCGCCCTACTCATCGTCGCGGTCGCCTTCATCGGCACCGACTGGTTCACCGTCTTCCGCTTCATCATCGCTATCCTCGCGCTCATCGTCGCCTGGTTCGCGGTGCAAGCCCGCCACTGGTGGTGGGTGCCAGTCTTCGTCGCGATCGCCGTGCTCTGGAACCCCGTCTATCCGTTCAACTTCAGCGGCATCTTCTGGATCCTCGCCCAGCCCATCGCCGGCAGCGTCTTCCTGATCGCCGGAGCACTCATCAAACGGCCTCGCGACTAGAGACCCAGGATCCGACCGTTCACACTCCGCAGACAGGAGGAGCAGACAGATGAATATCACCTCAAGCGTTCGGAGACGCCGGCTCGTCGGCGCTCTCGCGGCCGCCCTGGTCGGCCTCGCCCTCTTCCTCTCGGGAGGGGCGACGCCCGCCCACGGGGTCGAGCTGCCCACCTGGGACGACGTGCAGGCCGCGAAGCGGAACGAGGCGGCCGCCGCCGCGAAAGTCACGGAGATCGAAGGACTGCTCGAGCAGAGCCTGGCGGAGCTCGAGCTGCTCCGGGTCGCGACCGAACAAGCGAACGCGAGCTGGCAGGACGCCGAGACCGCAGCAGCCGACGCCGCGCTCCGCGCTGAGACGCTCCAAGCGAAGGCCGACAAGAGCCGTGAGGAAGCCAACGTCGCCGCAGACCAAGCGGGGGTCGTCGTCGGCCAGATGTATCGCTCCGGCGGTATCGACCGCAGTGCCGACATGTTCTTCGAGGCCGACGCAGCGACCACCGACGCCCTGCTGAACCGCCTCGCGATGATGGAGCAAGCCACCCGGCGCAACACCACCATCGCCGCGAGTGCTGAGCTCGCCCGCAACACGGCTTCCTCGCTGGGCGAGCAAGCCGACGCCGCGAGCACGGAGCGCGATCAGTTGCGAGCCGATGCCGAACAGCTGGCCCAGACCGCCGCTGAGAACCTCGACGCACAGCGCACTACGTTCCTCGCGCAAGAAGCGCAGCAGCGTGAGCTCGAGGCGCAGCTCGCCGCTCTGAAAGGCGCGACCACCGACACGGTCGCCGGTTACGAGGAACGCCTCCGCGCCGAAGAGGAGGAGCGCAGAAAGCAACAGAGCGGCGGAGGTGGCGGCGGTGGGGGTGGCGGCGGTACCCCCGGCGGTGCCGGCTGGTACCAGCCGGTGCCGAGCGCCTGGATCACCACCTACTTCCGGCAACCACCGAGTCACACCGGGCTCGATCTCCCAGCCGGCTGCGGCACCCCCATCGTCGCGCCCTCCTCCGGCACCGTCGCCGTCGCCGGTTGGGTCGACAACTTCGGCGGATACATGACCTACCTCAACCAGGACAACGGCTATCAGACCCGTTTCGCGCATCAGATCGGCACACCGCCGGTGGTCTCCGGCCAATGGGTGCCCGCCGGAGCTGTCATCGGCTACGTCGGCAACACCGGGATGAGCTTCGGCTGCCATGTCCACTACGAAGTGCTCTCCGGCGGCAACTTCATCGATCCGACCCCGTTCATCTAGCACGATGTCACCTCTAGACACCGCATCCGCTCAAGACCCGCCTCTGGCACGCCGACGCCCCATGCCGTGCCGCGCGCAGAGGCCGCAACCGGTGACGCCGCACTCGTGCCGGAGCCCACGACTCATCTACATGCAGGAAAGGGGACAAACATGAAGGCCGTTGGATATACCCACCCAGGCCCCCTCGACGAAGACGGGGCTCTCCGCGACGTCGAGCTGCCGATACCCGAAGCCGAGGAACACGATCTGCTGGTGCAGGTGCACGCTGTCTCCGTGAACCCGGTGGACTGTGCGATTCGCGCCACCGAGCAACCCCGCGCCGGGCAGCCTCGCGTTCTCGGCTACGACGCCGTTGGCACAATCGTCGGACTCGGCGCGTCCGTCGAGGACGAACCGCTGCTTGAACACTTCGCCGTTGGCGACCGCGTCTTCTACGCGGGAGCGATCGACCGGCCGGGCAGCAACGCCGAATACCAGATCGTCGATGCCCACCTCGCTGCTCACGCTCCGGCCTCGCTGAGCGACACGCACGCGGCGGCGCTGCCGCTGACAGCGCTCACCGCGTGGGAGCTGCTCTTTGACCGGCTCGAGGTGACGCGGCCCGTCCCGGGAGCCGCATCCGCAGTCGTCATCATCGGCGGGGGCGGGGGAGTCGGGTCGATGGCCATTCAGCTGCTGCGCGCCCTCACCAACGTCACCGTGATCGCCACCGCCAGCCGCCCAGTCACGACGGCGCGGTGTGCGAACCTTGGCGCCCACCACGTCCTCGACCACCGCCGGCCGCTCACCCCACAGGTGGCCGAGCTCGGCCTCGGGGCGCCCGGCTTCGTGCTCTCCACCGCGGGATCCGAGGAGAGACAGGGCGACATCCTCGAACTGCTCGCCCCGCAGGGGCGCTTCGGGTACACCGATCACCCCGAGCTCGACGTGCAGCCGTTCCAGTCGAAGTGCATCTCACTGCACCCCGAAGACGTGTTCATGCGCTCTCGCTTGCAGACCCTCGACCTGGCCGAGCAGGGCGAGATCCTCCGACAGGTCGGCGAGCTCGTCGACGCCGGGAAGCTCCGCAGCACGCTGACCAGCACGCTCGGCGAGATCGACGCCGCGACCGTCGCCGAAGCCCATCGCCTCATCGAGAGCGGCACGGCGGTCGGGAAGATCACACTCGAAGGCTTCAGCTCCCTGCCGTAGCAGCGAGGCCGCCCAGCTGCGGGCGGCTCAGGAAAGGATGACCGGCATGATGCTTGCCGCCCTCACACTCCGTGTCGACTCCGGCATGCTGCGCACCCCTTGAGCGGCATGACGACACACACCGCCACCTCCGGGCAGGGCCCAGTCCACGGAGGACATGAGCGACCCCAGGAGCCGCCCCAATCGCAACCGGGCTGGTCGTTCCTGCGATCGCGCCGCTGGCTCGGGTACTACGTCCTCCTCGTCATCTTCTGCATCGTCTGCGTCTGGCTCGCTGACTGGCAGTTCGACCGGCGAGCCGATGCCCGAGCGGAGATCGCGCGCATTGAGCAGAACTACGACGCCGCAGCTATCCCGCTCGATGACGCTGTGCCCGACCCTGCTGGCTTCGACGAAGACACACTGAAATGGCAGACCGCCACCGTGCGCGGCGAGTACCTCGGCAACCCCTTCCTCGCCCGCAACCGACCCGGCCCCGAAGGGGTCGGCTCACATCTCCTCCAAGCTCTGCGCACCGATCAGGGGTTGATGTTCATCGTCGACCGCGGCTGGGTGCCGGTCAATGGCAACGAGGCGAATGCGGGCGACGCCTGGCTCGACAGCATTCCTGCAGCCCCAACCGGGCCGGTCGAGGTCGACGTGCGACTTCGGGCGAGTGAACCGCAGATCGCCGGGCGCCTCGCTCAGGGCAGCACGGTCGCCAGTATCAACTTGCCCGAGATCGCCCGGATCGGCGGTTTCGATGAGGCCTACACCGGGGCGTACGGCATGCTCATCGGGGAAACCCCCAAGGCCGAAACCGGGGTGCTCCCCGAGCCACCGGAGCGCGATGAAGGCCCGCACCTCTCTTACGCGCTGCAATGGTATGTGTTCATCCTCATCGCCGCCTTCGGCGTCGTCTACGCCGCCCGGCAGGAGCATCGCGGTCTGAATGCGGGCAGCGAAGCCGTGCTGCGGCAGCAGCGACGAGCCGCAGCGCGCAAGGCCCGGCGCGGCACGACCGACGCCGAAGAGGAAGACGCCTTCCTCGAGCAGTAGCGGTCGCCACCGGCCGCATGCGCCGGAGCGTCTTCCCGACCCGGGCCATCGAAAGGAGCAGGCGTGGAGATCGCCCTCTGGATCACGCAGCTGCTCATCATGTCCGCCCTGATCGCCGTCATCGGTGTCGCCGGCGCACCCCCGCGCGACAGCCGCGAGGATCCGACCGTTCGCGAGGAGCTCGACGACTTCGTCTACCGCTCGCGTCGGCTCGGCTCACGGCTCAAGCGCCGATGGCAGCAGCGCGGCAGGCGGAAGAAACGCCCTCCGCGTCGCTGATCTGTCGTCTTGCCGGGTCTTGCCTACACTGGACGATGCGGCTACACTAGTGAGTGCAAACCGGAGCATTCCAGCCCAGCGCTCGATAGCTCCGGCGGCCCCCGGTCTCTTGCTTCGGCTACCGGGGGTTGCTTTTTTCCACGGGCACGACCCGCAGCAGCGGCGCCAGCGGCACGGCATAGCCCGCGTCGCTCCCACGCTCAAGGTGGCTCTGCGCGAACGCCACGATGTCGGGCACCCACAGCAGCGGCTCCACTGACGGTGAGGTGAAGGTCACCTGCATCTGGCCGATCACCTGCGCCTGTCGCATCGTCTTGATCGTCCGCAGATCACGGGCCCGCTGTCCTTGGTGGCGTCGCTCCTCGGCCACGACGAGCGACGGCCGAGGCGTCAGCTGCCCCTCGTGCAGGTTCCCCAGCAGTGCCGTCAAGCATGCCTCGCGAGCGAGTTCATCGCCGCCAGGAGCATCTTCGATCGGCGACTGCACCGCCAACAGGAACGCTTCGTCCTCCTCGGCTGCGGCGAGGTAGCGGCAGAGCTCGTGGATCGTCTCCGCATCGCCCGCCGCGTGTGCCTCGCTCGTATGCCAGTAGCTTCCGCCGACGATCGACCCGAGATCGTCACGCACCGGCTGATGGAGTCGAACCGGCGACACATACGCGGTCGCGATGTAGAACGTGCGTGCACCGTGTGCGACCTCGGGGACGACGTAGCTCTCATCGACGAACGCCACATGCGCATCCGGTCGGAGACGACGGTAGGACTCGGAGAGCAGCCGACGCCGAGTCTCATCCGTGTGCGAAGCTGCCATTCCGCCATTCTCTCAAACCTCAGCCGGGCGGCGGGCGATGTCACCGCGGCGCGGCGTGCCGGTCAGCGTCGAACTCACTCATCCCCAGATCACCATCATGCGGTAGAGCATGACGGCGACGGCGAAGTTCACGACGACCAGCACGAGGTTCGCCGTGCGGCGACGGTCGACGAGCGCCCAGAACGCCGCACCGAACGGGATGAGTAGCGCGACGATGAGATACATCCAGAACTCGAGCGGATCCCCCACGACGGGATTGCCTGCGACAGGCTGCACGATGCCGACGACTACCTGCGCGATGAGCAGCACCCCGACAAGCAGGGTCGCGCCGAGGGTGTAGTCGTTGGGGCCTCGCTTGCGGGAGAACTCAAGGATGCAGACGAGCGCCGCGAGCAGGGCGAGGACGATCTGGGCAATGCCGAACCAGACGATCATGCGGCGAGAGCGGGGTCGACAGTCACGGCTCAAGGATATGCTGGCGCCGCTGCGCATTGCCCCCGGAGGAGCCAGGCGGCCCGCCGAACGACGAGAGCCGACCGATCAGAGCTTCCAGCGGCCCTTGCCCGACCAGCAGACTCCACACCACGGAGAGCACAATCGTGGCGAGCGTCATCGGGAGAAACGGGTCGAGATCGCGGAACGCATGCTCATGCGCGGAGCCGAGCAGGATCGTCGAGGCGAGGGCCCAGCCCACGATCTGCAGCACATAGGCCGTCAACGGCATCGACCCTACCGCCCGGAGCGGGAAGGTGAGCCACGGCAGCCGTCCGGCAGAGCACAGCAGCAGGCACACGCCGATCACCGCGATCGCGAAGCCGCCGCTCCCGATCGCCTCGAGCACGCCGCTCGAGTGCGGATCCGCCGTCCACCAGGCCTCAAGGAACGGTCGATCAGCCGACTCCTCCGACGACTCCGCGCCGGGGGAGAGACTGTATCCGGCTACCGCCAGCAACATGCCAAGGCCGAGTGCCGCCCACTGCACCCGCCGCGACCACATCCCCGCGCGCGCCAGACCGAGGCCCGCGAGGGTGAACGCGACCCACAGCGGAAACGGATAGTTCCATCCGATGTAGAGCCCGGTGAGCCAGCCTTCGTAGCTCTCCCACCACGGCGAGGCATTCGCCCACACCACCACGGGCGAAGCCACGAGCACGACGATCGCGGCTGCGAGGAACAGCCGTGAGGCGCGCTGCGCGAGCAGGGGGAGCGCCAGGACGAAGATGACCGCATAAGTCGGCAAGATGATCGCCGCCGGTACGTCGAGGCTGATGAGCAGCACGCCGATAAGCCAGATCAACAGCGCCCGGATCACCACCCGCAGCCTCGCCCGGCCGAGCCCGGCACCGCTCGGAGGCCTCGGGCCGCCCGTGGAGAGGCCGAGCGAGACGCCAGCGAGCGTGGCGAAGAGGATCGAGGAGCGACCGTTCACGATCGCCCCCCATGTCGACGGCTCCGTCCACGACAGCGAGCCGAGCCAGAGCAGATGCGCCGCCAACATGCCCAGCACCGCGAGCCCGCGAGCGAGGTCGACCCCCGCGACCCGGGCGGGGCCGTTCAGCCGCCGCCAGTTTCGTTCGATGCGGCGGCGCAGCGGAGTCGTGGGGGCGCTCGTCATGCTCCGCCGCCGATCCCGCGCCACTCGCTCATGGGTGCTTGACGCCCACCGGCTCGTCGTCGCTGATGTGCGCCGTCTCGATCTGGAAGGTCGAGTGGTTGACCGACACCTCGAAGTGCTCCGCTACGCACTCCTTCACCGCATGGAGCACTTCGGCAGCATGCCCGTCGGTGAAGCATTCATCCTCGACGACGACATGCGCGGTGATCGTCGGCAGACCGGTCGCGACCGTCGAAGCGTGCAGGTCGTGCACATCCTTGACGTGCTCGAGCTCGAGGATGTGCGCACGCACCTCGTCGAGATTGAGGCCCTTGGGGGTGAACTCCATGAGCACGCTCGTCGTCTCGCGCATCAGCTTGAAGGCGCGGGGCACGATGAGCGCGGCGATGAAGAGGCCGGCGAGGGCGTCGGCGCGCTGGAAGCCCGTGGTGGCGATCACGATGGCGGCGACGATCACGCCCAGGGAGCCGAGCGCGTCGTTGAGCACCTCGAGGAATGCGGCGCGCATATTGAAGTTTGCGCCTCGGCTCGAGGAGAGAATGAGGATGGCGGTGATGTTCGCGGCGAGGCCGACGATACCGAAGACCAGCAGCTCGGTCGCAGGCACCTCCGGCGGTTCGAATAGGCGCCGGATGCCCTCGATGGCGGTGTAAAAGCCGACCACGAGCAGTAGCGTCGCCTGCCCGAGCGCGGCGATCACCTCGATCCGGCGGAACCCCCAGGTGCGCGTCGACGTCGCCGGCCGCAGCATCAGTGTCGCCGCGATCAGCGCGACCAGCAGCCCCGAGGCGTCGGTGATGGCATGCGCGGTGTCAGTGAGCAGTGCGAGGCTTCCGGTGACGACGGAACCCACGGCCTGCGCGACGACGATCGTTGCGGTGATGCCGAAGGCGATCCAGAGCTTACGGCGATAGTCGCCGGGCTGTCCCGCCTCGGCCACGCCCGGGCCGTGATCATGTCCTGCGCCCATTCGAGATCTCCGTTCTCATTCGGTACTGGTCAATACACTTCACTATATAGATAACATCGTCGTTTGGCGATGTTATCTTTCGCCAATAAGTCGCGGCTGCCTCCGACCTAGAGTGATTGCCGATTCGGAGATAACATCGTGATATGACGATGCAAGCCGAACGTTCTCATGAGCTGCCGGCGATTGCCGAAGCCGAGGCGCTGACCTCTGCGGCAGCCCTCTTCCATAGCCTCGGCGATCCTTCCCGACTGGTGATCCTGCAGCATCTGCAACTCGGGGAGCACCGCGTGGTCGACCTGGTGAAGCACCTCGGTCTCTCCCAGAGCACCGTCTCCAAGCATCTCGCCTGCTTGAAAGACACCGGCATGGTCGTCTCGCGAGCCGAGGGGCGGGCCTCGATGTACTCGCTCGCGCATCCCGACGCCGTCGTTGCGATCCTCGCAGCAGCCGAGAAGATGCTAGCTCTCACCGGGGACGCCGTCCGCTTGTGCCCCATGCATCATGAGGGCATCACCGCTGACTGACCGGCCAGCGTGCTCACTCCGGCGTCTCTTCGACAGGCGCGGGCTCGGCAGCCGCCGGCGACTGCGCGGGAGGCTGCTGTTTCGGCGGGAGACCAGCTTTCGCGCGCTCCTCGGCCTCGATCTGCTTATAGACCCGGCGCTCCGTGCGATCGGCCCGAGAGATCGCGCGGATCACGAACCAGAAGAAGGCGCCGATGATCACCGACGGGGTGAGCGACCAGATGGCGTTCGCCCACCAGTTCTCCATGCGCAGAGGCTACTGTTGCATGCTGTGAGAACAATGCAATAACTCGACGAGATGTAGAGTAAAAATCATCGACGAGGAGGGTACGACATGGCCGGGGTGCGCAAACGCGAATGGGGCGGTCTCGAAGACGAGGTCATGCAACGACTCCACGAACAGGAGCGCGCCGTGAGCGCGCGCGAACTGCAGACCATGTTCAGCGAACCCGTGCCGGCCTACACGACGCTCATGACGGCACTTACCCGCTTGGAAGGGAAAGGCCGCGTCGAACGGATCGGCGACTCGCCCCGGAAGATCAGCTTCCGACCGCTGCGATCAAGTGAGAAGGAGGCGAGCGAGACGATGACCTCCGCGCTCGAGCAGGCCGCCGACCGGCGGGCCGCCCTGCTCGCCTTCGCCGGGAATCTCGCCGAAGACGACGTCGCCGCGCTCATGGACGCCTTCGGCGAGGCGAAGCCCGAAGGATAACCGACCGTGCTGCTCCTTGCCCTAGTTCTCCTGGGCACGGCCCTCGCGCTCGCCGTGCTCTGCCCGCGCGTGCTCACCGCAGGACGCTGGCACCTCTTCCACCCGAGAGCCGCGCTGACGGTCTGGTTCGGGTCGTTCGGCGTGGGCATCGCGACCGCCCTCGCCGGCATCGCCCTCGGCATCGTCGCGGTCGAGTCGCTGCGGCACACCATCCCGCACACCACCAGCGTGACCGTATCAGCGGTGATCTGGGTCGCCGCCGGGATCTCCGGCGTCTTCCTCGTCTTCGCCTTCACCTTCGCCGGCTCGCTGCAGTCCCTGCGCCCGGCCTCCCACTCCCACGCTGTCGCCTATGCGAGAGACGAGCACATCGGATTCACCCTCGTCCGCTTCCACTCGGAGACGCCCGAAGCCTATGCTGTCCCCGGCAGACGTCCCGAGATCTTCGTCTCCTCAGCCATGGAGCAGCTCCTCACCCCGCCGCAGTTGCAAGCCGTGCTCGCCCACGAGTTCGCCCATCTGCGCCACCAGCACGGACTCGCCATCCGCATTGCCCAGCTCAACACGCTCGTCCTGCCGGGTACCCGAGCCAGCCGAGCGCTCGAACGCGCCACCCGCCTGCAGATTGAGCTCGCTGCCGACGATGCCGCCGCCCGTCAAGTCGGGGCCGCACACCTCGCGAATGCACTCATCGTCCTCGCAGCCGCGACGCACGATGTCGGCATGACCCTCCGAGCCGAGCGCCTCACCCGGAAACGCTGGCCTACCCCGCAGCGACGCCGCATCCCGCAGGGCCTGCACGCCGCCGCACAGTTGCGCTGACCTCGTCGCGCCGGCTGCCCGCGCCAAGCTCGCGTACATCTACATCTTGTAGTCTTAAGCGAGTATCCCGAGGAGAGGACGACGGCGATGGACGTGACCAGCAAGCAGGAGCTCACCGTCAACGGCATGACCTGCAGCCACTGCGCTCAGACGTTGACCACGGTGCTCAGCGCGCTCAGCGGCGTCGAGAACGTCGACGTCGACGTGACCTCCGGCCGGGTGATCCTCGACGTCGCCCACCCCCTCAGCACCAACGCCCTCACGCAGGCCGTCAGCGAGGCCGGCTTCGAACTCACCGCCATCCGCGAGCGGGCACGATGAGCAGCAGCGCGGCCACGACCACGCCCGCTCAGGCCTCACGGGAGCGCTCGCCACGTCGCACCGCCGTCGCTCTGGCGATCGCGGCATTCGGTCTCCTTGCGATCATCGTCCCCCCGATCGTCGCCACGCTCCGCATCGGGCCGGCCGCCTATGAACAGATCTACCTCACCTTCCCTGGCTTCGACGTCGCCGTGCCGACCGCGCTCGGGCAGGGACTCGGCGATCTCGCCGCCATGCTCACCCTCGGCGCCCTGCTGTACCTCCTGTTCTTCCGTGACGCTCGCGGCAAACAGGCCAAACGGATCGAGCCATGCCTCGAACTCGCCCTGCTGCGTATCGCCTCGGTCGCCTGGGCGATGGTGTCGGCAGGCATGGTGGTCTTCGAATCGCTCGACAGCAGCGGCATGCCCCTCGCGCGTCTCACGGAGCCGGGCGCATTCGCCTTCCTCTACGAGACGAGCGCCTTCCCGCGAGCCTGGACGGTGTCGCTGGTCGCCGCCGTCATCACCTCACTCGTCTGCCAGTTCGTCACCCGGTGGACAGGACTCCTCATCCCGCTCTGGGTGACCTGCTTCGGCATCCTCGCCCCCGTGGTCGTCGGGCAGATCCTCGTCGGCCCGAATCACGACCTCGGCAGCGACGCCGGCACCTATCAAACCCTCGCCACCGGAGCAGTCTTCGGCGTCATCCTCATCGCCGCCATCCGCGCCGCGAGCGGCCGCACCCTCGACCCGGTCATCGTCACCCGCCTCACCAGCTTCGTGCTCGCGGGCATTGCGCTCATCATCGCCACCGACCTCGTTCTGACCTGGTTCAAGCTTGCCGGATCGAGCCTCCTCGAGTCCGAGACGGGCTGGCAGATCCTCGCACGCTGGGCATGCCTGGCACTCCTCACCGTCGCCCTGCTCGGCTGGCGCGCGGCCCAGCGCGCAAACCCGGCACAGCCCGCTGCCCTGCCGCCCGCCATCGCGACCCTAGCGATCACCGGATGGATCGGGATCACCGCGGCGATGACGAGGATCCCGCCACCCCACTACTTCCAGCCCACCAGCATCTCCCAGGTGTTCCTCGGCTTCGACGTCGACGAGGCACCCTCGATGCTCGTGTGGTTGACGCACTGGCGGCCCAATCTCCTCTTCATCGTGCTCGCGATCGCCGCCATCGCCGCCTACCTCTGGGCGGTGCGCGTGCTACGCACGCGCGGCGACCGGTGGCCGATCGGCCGCACGGTCTCCTGGATCGGCGGGTGGTGCGTCATCGTCTTCGCCACGAGCTCGGGCTTCGGCAAGTACTCCGCCCCCGACTTCGGCACGCACATGATCGTGCACATGAGCCTGAACATGCTCGCCCCGATCCTCCTGGTGATGGGCGGCATCATCACCCTGCTGCTGCGGGCGACCCGCGCAGACCCCACCAGACCAGCAGGCCTGCACCTCTGGATCACCTGGATGCTGCACTGGAAGGCGCTCCGCCTCGTCTACAACCCGCTGTTCGTGTTCGTGCTCTTCGTCGGCTCCTACTACGGGCTGTACTTCACCGGGATCTTCGAAGAGGGCATGCGGTTCCACTGGGCGCACCAGCTCATGAACGTCCACTTCATCATCGCCGGGTACCTCTTCTACGGGCTCGTAATCGGGGTCGACCGACCGCCGCGCCCCCTCCCGCACATCGGCAAGCTCGGCTTCGTGCTCGCCGCGATGCCGTTCCACGCGTTCTTCGGCGTGATCCTGATGATGGCTGATGGTGAGTGGATCGCGGAGAACTTCTACCTCTACTTCGGGCTGCCCTGGACAAACCTCCAAGCCTCCCAATACCTCGGCGGCGGCGTCGCCTGGGCTGGCGGCGAGCTGCCGCTGCTGCTCGTCATCATCGCGCTCGGCATCCAATGGTCGCGGCAGGACGCGAAAGAGGCCCGCCGCAAGGATCGACACCTGGACTCCGGCCGCGATGAGGAGTTCGACGACTACAACAAGATGCTCGAAACTCTCGCCAATCGACGGCAAGCCGCAGGCCCTGGACGACCCGCGCCCCGGAGCGAAGAGGAGCCCCAGTCGTGACCCTCGCCCCCGACGTCGTCGCGCCGTGGCAGCTCGACGTCTCAGGCATGACCTGGGCCGCCTGCGCGGGACGCGTCGCGCCCGCCCTGAACAAGCTCGCGGGTGCCACCGCGAGCGTGAACTGCGCGACCGAGCGCGCCATCGTCTCTGGCCTCGGCGCCGCTCGCGCGAGCGAAGCACTCGAGCGCGTCGAGAAAGCCGGCTACGGGGCGCGCATCCACGACGACGCCGACGACGCCTGGTCAAAGCGCGCTACCGAAGTGCGCATCACCTCGCTGCGCAGACGGCTCATCCTCGCCGCCGTGCTCACCGTGCCGCTCATGGATCTCACGATCGTGCTCGCCCTCGTCCCCGAGTGGCGCTTCCCCGGCT
>RRZU012519673.1_pt1 | contig 16999 bp, 17 predicted proteins | sample 2165561 | NCBI WGS metagenome assembly RRZU01 (sample SAMN10456909, study PRJNA506462) | wastewater metagenome | isolation source: wastewater sludge | place: USA: Moscow, Idaho | reverse complement strand
TTTCGCCTGGGGCAAATGGGGCACTTTTTTAAGAAGAGCCTGAAGCAAATTAAACGTCTCGCCCTTCAAATAATGGTAGTCGCCCCCAAATTGACCATGTTGCGTCAAATACAAGGCGCAGGCCTCCATGTCCAGAACCCCTTCGGGCTCAAGAATGTCCGAAACGTTCATCCATGCAGAAGCCTCGTGCGGAAGTAGAGAAATAGGGAGCATTCTTCTATTGTACCACCGAACGTACAGCCAAGCTCAAGAGGTGGGTACAGGAGAATGCTCGGATTCCACGGGGTCCATGGTTGCCGGGGGTCGCGTCGCAATCCGACCCAACGCCCATCCAATGATCAGCGGAACGAAAAGGCAGCCCAACACCACAGTCGGAAATTCAATCATCTTCGCGGGAGTTTCTTGAAAGGTCATTCCAATACGGTGGATAAAAATCACCTTGGCGGAAGGATACAACCAGCGCAACACGAAAATCAAACCTGCCCAAGACGCCGCCACACTGGAGACTGCGCAAAGTACTTGATACGAAAACGACGGCGACGTTTTAGCATTGGGATTTTTCGACAACACTCGGGGATCACGGGATGGGCGCGGAACATACGAGCACGCGCCCGCCAATAACGCCAACATACCAGCCACACACGCAAACAGAAGGTACATGATGAACTCCAGAATATTTGCCGAGATTTTAAGCAGAACAGCCCCAGAGGACAAGAGGCTATTCAAAATATCATAATCATGATATACTTTCGCCATGCCTATTCTTGATATTCGCCCTTACCATTTGCGCGCCCACATTGCATGGCTGGATGACAGCGATGAACGCCCGCACATTGCAATTGCCAACGGCCCCGCCACCGTGTTTCCGCCCGCTTGGAAAGACCAGGACATGGTGGTGTTCAACATTGATTCGGAGGCGGTTCAATATTGCAACGTGGACGCCGATGGAATCACCTTCATGGCGCGTTTTCAGGGTCAGCCCTTTGAAGTGCGTGCGCCACTGAACGCCATTCAGTGGGTCGCCAGCCAAAATGGGGCCATCAAAATCCCATTCCCCCAGCTCGCTCTTCCTTCGGAAGAATCGCCCCCCGTGGAAAAACCGGTGTTCACGGTGGTCCAAGGAGGAAAATCCTCGGCAACCAAGGAAAAGCCCCATCTGTACGTGGTGCCCAAAACACCCACGTAATCGACAAAAAAGCCGTCGATTATTTACCGGGGGCGACACCCTTGGCGTTCACCACGCCGTAGGGTTGAAGGGCAAACCCCGCCGGTTCATTGCCCGCCACCGCGCCCATCTTGGTGGTTTTGCCCAACTTCAAATCAACTCGGTACAGCACGCTGCTGTAACCTTTGGTGATGAAAAAGGCGTTGCCCGTGTCCAAGGACACGTCCAGATGGACGCCCCCCAGTGCTCCCGGCCCCAACGGCCCAATGGTGGATAGCCAACCAGTATTGGGGGACAACACCGGCTCCCGCCCCGCCTCACTGCCAAGACGCGCCAACATGCCCAGTCGTTTATCCACAACAAAGGCCGTTGTCATGCGATCGTTGACTTTGTTGTAGGTGTGCGCAATCGCGGTCAATGCGCTAGCATGCTCTTCCTGCACATCGTTTTCCGTGTACCGCGTGGCGTTGTTCGTGGACGCCAACAACCCGGAGTCCAGAGCAAAGGACACATTCAGTCCTTTGTCGCTAACCACGCGAAGCTGGTCGGTATCGGGGTCGATATTCACTCCAAAATCGGAGCCCGCCAGTTTGATGTACGGATTGGAGCCCAGGGGAACAAAACGATGCTCCTGGGTATCCACTTCGTACACTTGCGATAATGCCCCAAACGCGTAAAGTTTTTTATTCTTGGGTCGATAATCAATGCCGAGAATACGGTCGCCTTCCCGCAATCCAGTGAGGGTGTGCTTATCCAACACATGGTCCGGGCGGCTTGCTTGAACAGTTAGCAACGTATGGTCCCGAGTCAACACCACCAGCACTTCGGGATATTCAAGTTTCATATCCGGGGGCTGCGACAAACGCAAAGGCGAACACGCGGTGGTTGCCAAGGTGGCTGCGGCCAAAAGGGATAAAGAGATTAAACGCATGCCTAAAATGGTACGCGCAACAGTAGACTTTCCGCAAGCCCGGAATCATACCTCCAAGACATGGTCCAAACCATACTCTTGCGGTTGTTCGGGTTCATCGTTCAACAGCCATTGTTCCGCACCCGCCACGTCCTCAGCGTTCCACAGCGAAAGGAGAACGGCGACCTTGGCCGAAGACGCCCCCTTGGCCGCCTCTGGGGCATCGAAGAAATAATGGCGAATCGCGGCCGCGTCCTGCGCGTGTTCGGGATGTTCGGATTCCCGTGGATGCTCCAGATTACGAAACGCGCACAAGAGTATCTGTGTCGCCAACGGAGCCTCTTTGACCAGTGCGGCGACCAAGGTGGCATGAAGTTGCCGGGACTCTCGCTCCATGTTGTCGTTGAGGCTAACCTCCCATGGCGCTACGTGCGAACCAAGTCGCTCCCACCGAGTCGTCCAGGGGATGTGGCCCAGCAAGGCATTCACGGTTCGCTCCAGTGCTCCTTTTTTATGCCCCACTTGGTTGTTGGCACTATCCCATTTCCACGATGCCGAAATGGGCTCCCCCATCCAAATTAGATTCCTAGCATGGTTTTGCCATCGCTCCGACGACAACATCCGTTCAAAAAACAAAAAAGGCTCCGGAAACGCCTTCTTAGGGTCGATATGATCCAACACCCAATGGGTGATCGGCGCGGTTGAACCTAAAAATCGTTCCGGTTGCAACGCCCATGGCTCCCATGGATTTTCCAAGGTCCGTAAAAATTCCAATAGTTCGATCCGATTGTCATTGGCCGCGATCTCCGCAATGCTCTCGTACGGCATGAGCCGTTCCGCCATGCTTTGAAAATCTCTTTTCAATCCCTCCAGATCCACATCATAAAGATGCAGATACGCATCACGTCGATAGGACGAATCGTCGTGCCACATTTTCCAAACGAGAGGCCCCTGACGAGAAATACTGCGGATCAAGTCTTCACCATAGAGGCAATTCGACGAAAGAAGACCTTCACGAAGCGCATCTTCCAATGAAATGGAAAGACCCTTCTTGGTGAATTTTTGGTTTTTGAACCATTTCAATGTTTGTCGATGACGAATCGATTGAACAAAACGGGAAAGCATCGCTCTATTTTGGCATAGAACCACCAGAGCGGGCATCACCTATTCGGCGATTGTCCAACCCTAGGACGCGTGGAGTTGAGCCATAATAGAAGAAACCGAATCGCCATCATGCTCGAATCCTCCGCCTTGAGTCTTTTTCGAGACGCCTATCGCCAGCGCTGCACGACCAATCTCGGTCATACCATGGCAACGGAAAATCTACCCATCAAATCGCTGGCATGGATTCAAACCTGCAACGAATTTCCCCTACCCCTGGATGATTACACGGCACTACGGAAAGCAGAAAAAATTCCCAACGATGTCGCCTACGCGCCTTCGCTTGTCGAAACGTTTCACCATTGGACTCCCTCTCTTTCCTTATGGTCCACACTGGTTGAGCGCGGCGAACACCCGCCCTCGACCCTCATGGCCTGGCTGATGCAGCAAACAACGGGCATGACGTCCGAAGACTATTCGGTGTTCCATAAAACAGTGGAGCATTGGCGAACGTCGGCGCACCGCATCGTACCCCATTTGTCGGCCCAATACATCGACGATTTTTCAAAACGATGCCTCTTCGCGGAATCCCAACGGGACTTTCGCTACGGACGAAGAAGCCCACAGCCGGAAACGCACGCGCTGCTGCTTCGAATGGGCGCATCCCATCTTGTAGACGGTAAAACACGCCTGGCCTGGCGAAGAATGGGATTGAATGACTGGAACAATACGGAACCCGTGTCGCAAGAGGCCGTTGCGCGATTGTGTAGCCTGTTGCCGCATGGAGAACAGACGGTGTTCGCTTTCGAGGTTCTGAAGAAGGTGCTTCCGCCTCCAGCCCGTGTCTCGGTCGACTCGTATCAACCCGCCGGGAAATTATTGGAACGGTTGCGTACGCACATGCCCCACGCTTATCCGTTTCTATGCTCTACTCTGCTATCTGAACATCCGGCTCTAGTATCGCAGCCAAGCGTGTTGAATGACCCCAGCATCGTTGCGTTGTTTAATGCCGCCGAAACCCCCGCCCATGCCGCCGCCCGTCGGCCGCTGTGGCATCAATTGGTGTACCATCCGCTCGCGTCACCATTCGATAGGGAGAAGGCATTTGCACTTCAATGCATCCACCGTGGCGCCACGGCGTTTGACATTGCACGTTCCGCGCAGTGGACGCCAGCTATGCACGATACCTTCAGCTTGTGGTTGGCTACAGCCAAGTTGAAGCATCATCGCCCCAACGACACCGTACTCACCTTCGTGGGCAAAACCATGACCAAGCACGCCCTGCGTCATTGGTCGGTCGATCTAAGAAATCCGGAGGATTTTGCTCGTTGGGAAAACACCATGACCCAGGGTAAAAACCCAACGGCGTTCGCCAGCACATGCCATGCGCTGGGAATGACCCATTTATCGTTGGAAATGATTACTGCGTACCAAATGAAAAATCATCACCATGAGCATATGGTTCTCCCCAATGATATTTCCGCAACACCATGATGCGGATTTTTCAGCGTTGAGCGATTTCGATACAATGACAGGATGACAATGCGCCAACTCACCTCTATTCCCAAATCCGAACAAGAACATGTTCTTTCATCCTTCTGGACAATGATGAAAACGTGCGAAAACCAGGCGGATAACAACGCCGACCCCGTATTGAAGCACCAAGTCGCAGGATGGTATCAACAATGGAATCGAATCACCGGGGATTCGAGCCAACCCGTTTGGGAACGCCGTGCCCAAGAGCTGGGCCTATCGACAACACCATGAGGCTGGGCTTCGACAAAAAATTTGGATTGCCCGGCATCGTTTCGGAGCATGCCGCGATGCTAGCGGTCATTGCCAAGAACTCCAACGAGGCGTTGTCGGGATTCTGGAAAAATGCGCAGAGCACCGCGAAGGTGATGCTCTTTCATCACCTGGCGCTTACCAATCCAGACCGGCTGCACGCATGGCTGGGGACCACGCCCGTCGAATGGTGGAAGGGATCTCCACAAAAAGCCAAGTCCGCTGACGAAGCCAAACCGGCGAAAGGTGTGGGTTCGATACAAGGCAAATACGACACCATTTCCGGCGGGATGCTTCATATCCTATTCTTGAATAGCCCGACCACGTTTTTGGATTTGCTGACGCGGCAAACGCATCTTTTTCAGACCTCGGGTGTACGCTACTACATGGCAATCTGGTGCGAGAGTCTCACCCCGCAACAACGGGAACCGTTCCAAGAGCTCCTCTTGTCGCAGCCGGCGTCCTGGTATTCCACTACACCGGGTCGTATTTTGTTGTTGAATACCATCAACAGCCCAAAGCATTTGGAGTTAGCTCTTGCGGCCGCCCTGGCTTCTCCGGACTATACGATTCATCCCATGCTGGAGACCATGGCGCCGGGCATCACGGGCTGCATCACCATTGCCAACGCCATGCTGCAGGACACCAAACAAAAAAAGGCCTACGTTCGAAATTGGATGCAAGGGCAAGATAAATCGGCGACCCCAATGGAGCCCCTGGACTTACCCGAGATCTAGGAGTCCAGCGTGGGCAGTTCAATGCCCGCCACATTGCTACCCGGTTGGTTCAACATGGCATGAACCTGTTCCGCCACCATAGGTACATAACGGGAGATATTCGAATTGCGACTCTCCAGGCTGTAGAGATCGCGAATCAATGCGGTTTGTTCGTGCACCAGGGTCCAGGCCAACATCAACGAAGGGTCGCACGAGAACGACGAGGGCAACCGAAACGACTCCGGCGATGCCGGGGACGGTGTCGCTCGTAACGCTCGCTCCGCCATCGCGCCCAGCGCGAGCGGACCAATGGGTCGCGATAACGAATAGACCCGCTGCAACATGTCCACCGGCCATATGGAATATTGGATTGCGCTGGCCAAAACGGGGTCGTACGACCATGGATACTGCTCCACCCAGTCCAATAAGGTCTGGAACACGACAGATGTTTGCCGGCTACTATCTTTGCTCCCTAGGTCGGCACACAATCCATGATGCAACCACTGCGTCATCCTGATTTCCATGTCGGGCTCCGCCTGCGCCACCCCATACGGGGCGTCCGTTCGCCAAGGACGTTGCAATCCCGCGCTCCCCACCAGCGATTGCCAGTACGTTTTCATCAAACCATGGTAAAGCCCTGCCTCCCCCGTGCAGCTCATCACACGGGAATCGATAACAAACGGGTCAAAAAAACGATGCGCGAACAAGGCCGAAATTTCATCCAACGATTCCGTGGAGCGTATCAACGTAAGTGCCCTGATGACGTCCTCCATGGTTATGGATGCGTCCGGCATTTTATTCAACGCCAACAGCAATTCAACGGGGGTCATATCGGCTCCAGTGTATTTTCCGGCAGCCCATAGGAGGAAAGACCCGACGGCTCGGGCGTAGAACAAAGCAACGCCATGTCTTGTGCGGTAGGGGGAACATTCAACGAGCGGGATGCCTCAAAATAAGCCCAGGTGCTCGGGCACAGATCCGATAAAGACGGTACCGAGGAATCAAAAACATAATCGCGCAGACTCCAGCCGTAAACGGCCACGCACTGCGCCATGGACCCCTGCCAGGATGGAGAAGGGATAAGGATACTCTTCATCCGATGAGGACCTTCGAACGTACTCCAGACCTTTAAAAATTCATCCCTTCCTACCCCGCACTGGTCCAACATCGTTTTATAGAGTGTAACTCCCTCCAACGGGGCGCACAACCGATGCTTATGCTTTTGCAGCGCCCACATGCCCGCGAACAAGGTACGCCAAACGGGCGAAGAGGGCAGCATCTCGATGGCGTGCTCGGGTTCCAAATTCGCGTCCTGATGCTGCTGGATTTGGACAATCAGGGCGAGCCGAATCGTCTCGCGAAGGATGTCCTCCGTCGTGTTACGGGGTTCCTCCCATCCGCCCCGGTCGTGGGGCCGGTATACGGCCATGTTGTGCAACGCGTAATGCACCACGTTTTCCCATTCCGTGGCATTCGGCAAGGCAATACCCGGCGACATCATGGCGCAACACTTCCCAAATCGTCCGCCGCAAGAATGGGCAATGGAAGCGAAACCGGCGCGACGCTATGAAACATATGGGGTAACGGGGGTGAATCCAACGTATCGCATTGCAGGAGCAACGCGGAGCATTCCGGGCTGAGATGCTGCGCCAACGGAATCACCCGCGTGCCGTAACCTCGCCAAGACGTATCAAGTCCAGCCCGTCGACAAATACGATTCAAATTTTGCTCCTGTTGGTGCGTCCGAAGATTGGATGGCAACCAACCCCAAACCCAAAGAGAAGACAAGATCGACGTGGGCGTGAATTCAAGGCAGACCCGCAAGAAACGATCCATACCTTGTTCTTCCGGATTGCTTAATGCGCATTGCCCTACTAAGTACGCACCGAATAATGTGTGCGGCGACACGATTTTTCCATCCCACAAGGCACGTCCGTGTTCGTTATGAAGCTGCCTACAAATTTTAGGACCAATGAGGCTGAGGCCTTCTTCTGCGCCTTGCTTGAACCAAAAAGGATACGATGCGTTGGCGTGTCCACGGGACACGATATCCAAAATCAAGGAATCCCAAACCGGCTCCAAACGATTCATAACGAGGGCTACTCCAGGAATGGCAAGGGAACCACCGTGTTGGTAAGCGCATCCTGTTGCCATGCCCGCTCCATGGCGGAACACGCCAACGAAACCGTATCTTGGTACTCCAGCCCCATGGTCGCGCACGTTTTAATCACGGCCTGAACCTCCGAAGGAATAATACGGCGCAACTCGGGCAGGCATTCCGCCAGTGTCATCTCCCCCGGCCGCCACTCCACATACCAATTCAAGTCGCTTTCGTGCAACGACCCCATCGCCTCGAAAATATGAACATTGAGGGCCACGGCCGTCATCACCGGTCCTTTGGCTGGTAGCATACAACCCAAATCACCACAGGGATGCCACGATTCCGGATGAGCTTGAAAACCTTTCAATACATAGGATTTCGCCGCAAACGTCGCGCGCTCCTCCTTGGACAACAACCCCAAGGTGGACACCATCCCGGCTGGAGTCCCCACGTGCTCGGGCGACGGCGCGTACGATAACGGCATCGCCGTCTTGGCATTCGAAAACAACGCGCACATAAAAAGATGGTGCCGGCCATCGCCTTTCCATTTTTCCGCCAGTGTGTGCACGTAATGCTCCAGATGCTCGCGATGCCGTGTGCGCAGCATAATGGGCAGGGCGGTACCTAAATAGGCAGGGTCCGCCTTCAATGCATTATAGAACGCCTCAAAATCGTTGGGCTCGATTCCGTATTTGGTGGTGTATTCAATCCATTTGGACCGTCGTTCTGGCTCGGCGGCCTGTTCGATGCCGATTCGTGCTTGAACCCGCTCATGGTGCAACCGAATGGCTTTGACGTTGTCCAACTCCGATAATCCGGGGTGCCCCGTTCGCTGCATTTCACTACGCAAATGATCGGCGTACGATTTCAGCCCCAGCGTATTCAGCATCGGAGTCCACACCGCCGTCATTGTCGGGGCATCCGCCTGGCAAGAAGCCTCCACAAGTTGCGTAAGCGCTGCGTTGTCCAAAGGAAGCACATCCTTGTAGGCCTCCACGATTTTCCGCCCCGTTTCCCGTCCCTTTTGTCGATGGGGCAAATCCAACGCAACAAGACCACGAAATACATCCGCCCACGATTGGGGCTGGATAGCTGCCCTAGCGCATAAGCTCGTATCTAATGGCTCTTCCGGAAACACCAGGAAAACGTCCGTCCACGTTAATGTGCTCCGAAGGCGATTCCAGTCGGTTGCCGGGTTTGTAGCGGAAGAAGATGGCATCTTCCCATTATAAACGACGCATTGATTACACGGCCATCGCGTGAAAAAAAGGAACCACGTCGCTCAGGTCTTTGGCATTCGCCAGCAACATCGGAACGTCCTTGTCCGGAGTAACCGGGCCCAAGGGTCGCTGCACATCCACGGTAAGCCCGTACATGGACCCTTTCTTGGTGATGGACCACCACGCATCCAGCACGCCCTTGTTCATGGCGGGAATCAACGTATTCATTTCGGTTTGGTACACCGACCACAGGCGACCGTATACGTCCATGACCATCACACGTTTGTCTTCCGCATGGAAGGCGTGGAACCTCATCTTCGCTTGGAACGTAACGCGGGCGAGTTCGATGATTTCGCTGGGGTATTTGTTTTTATAGTACGTCGCGAAATGGTCCGACTCCATCAGCGTGCGTGCCTTCCACGGCTGCAAATTTCCGATTTGAACCATGGCTTGAAAATGGGGTCCATCGAGATGAAAGTAGCATGTTTTCGGCATACATGATTATACCGTATATGCTATGCTTTGCCTAGGCAGACTACAAGAATGTTTATGGCGAATTTAAAGCAAAATGACTATGCTAATCTAGAGAAATGGACGTTCAAATTCCGTTTCAGCAGCATCCAAAGAAATTCAGCGGACTCACGGAGCGTTGGCTGACCCTACGCGAAAACTCGCCCGAATGGAAAGCCCTCGGTGAGAAATGGATGACCAAGGAATCCCGCGCGTTGGTTATAACCATTGAGGCGGAAGGTATTCGCCTCAAGGAGATGGGAATTTTCGACGCCATACCAAATATTCGTATTATTCCGTTGCTGGAGACCATCCCGCAAAAAGGCATCCAAAAATTCATGTCCTGGACGGAAAAGGTGGCGGATGCGCTGCCGCAGTATGTAAAGACCGGCTTCAAGGCGTTACGAGACCAATTGGATATTCCATCGTTTTCCTCCGCCTCCGAAACCAACCTTTCCTCCGCCTTTACCTGCATCGAACAAGATTCGAATGAAATCGCCCCCGAGGGAAATTTGTCCTGGAGACGGTTATGTCTACGCGCGGCGCGTATTCAAATCGAAGCCCCCAATTTTGAAACGCGTTTGGATAGGTCGTTTCCATCGTTTCAAGAAGCCGTCGTGTTTGCGTTGCACCACGAAGCCTCGCACGCGTCCCAAGCCTTTTGGCATCGCGTTCCTATCATGCCTCCGCTCCAGATCCATTCCAGCAAGAACGAAGCCGCCACCACGTGGGTTGAAAACGCGTGGGCCCGTTTAATGAACGTCGTGCCCCCCGAAGAGCATAACGTCATCAACAACGTGCAACAACGCTGGCGAGAATACTATGCCGATGTGGGCGGCGCCTTTATCCATGCGCGCGCGGGGTACAACACCAATTACCTCGATGCGTTCATTGCTGCCCGTCAGGATGGGGACGCGGGCCACGATACGAGTTCCGTGCTTCGTCGATTGCGCCCCGTGTTGGATGATCATCCGATTGCGAAAGGTGAATCGTTTACGCCCACGCGCCTGCACATTGAAATCAGCACGGTCATCGCGCCACAGATGGCCTACGACCTGGTGCAATTGATTCAAAACGACGCAGCAGTTGCCGCCACCTTGGAAAAAGCATTGTCGTCGCTCAAATGGGAAGGCCCTGACAATCCTCCAGGAAAAGCGTACAGCGAAGTATTTGATGGTCAATACCCGCAGTTGTTCAACTTGATTGCGTCCGTATACAACGGTCCGACACTCCAGGATATTCGTGTAGCCGCCGAAGAAGTGAAGATCACACGGGGCACTCCGGTGGCAAACCACGACGCAACCCCGGGCTTAGTACCGTAGTAATTCCATGGGAGGCACTAGCAATTCGGAGGGTGCTTGATCCACATTCGCAGAACGGGCCATGGCGTACATCTCCACGGGATGCAGACCCAACGATTGAAACGTCTTCAACATCCTGGCTTCCGCCGTACGCGGTGTTTCATTTTTATGCAGCACGCGCGTGTAATGCCCAAAAATGTCTTCCATCGGTGAGTCCATATTACGCAATGCCTCGATAATACGACTTCCTGAATTCAACGCGCTCGCCATGAACATCAACGCGGCTGGCTCATGCAATTGCGCTATAAAGAACCCCAGGGTTTCGGTGCTGATATCAATTTGAGCCGGATTGTCTTTCTCCGAAGAAAGCCATCGCGAGTCTGTGGGGTCCAAAGAAATTCCCAATACATGTTGACTCGTCCAAGGCCAATACGTCTCTGCCAAATCAAAGCGTGAATTCAATACCCACTCGTGCATCGCATGTTTGTTTTTATCTAAATCGTCGGCGAACTGCGGGTCGCATTCCACAAGCCATTGAAGTTGATTGGGATCGCGCGAGCCCAGGGCAAAACACAGCTCCCATTCCCATACGATGCTCTCATCGTCGTGGTATGAATACGTAGAGCCGCGTTGGCTATTGATGAGTTCCACCGCCGTGGAGGTGTCCTGCGCCGAGAAGGCCAAATCCAATACCGCCAGTGCGTTTTGCATCCTTGGATTGCGTTTGAATTGCGCAAACGCGAGCGGTATGTCGGAGGGCACTCCATGCGCCAAAGGATAGGGGAGCATGCCATCCATGTAGTCTTCGTCGTAATCCATCAATGGCCTATTCGCCTGGTACACACGTTGCCCGCGTTGAACGCGCCCCTCAAATCGTGCCGCGTACGCGTGGGCGGCGGCTTCATCAAAAAAGACCGCCTTGCGTATCAAACGCGGACTCGACACGCTCCAAAGGGGGCACGCGTTCAAGGGACTTGGCTTCCGCCACACGTTGCGAAGCGATTGCCAAAAGGATGCCATGCTCATGACCACGTGGTTTCAAAGACCGAAGACGGAAGGGCATGCTCTTCCACGCGTTGAACCTCCAGTAGTTCTTTGAGCTGGGCCTCCGAGCACATGTTCTCCTGCAATGACGCATGAATACTCAACAAGGATTGAACTCGCCCAACCAACGACTCCGTATCACGAAAATGAACATCCGTGATATTGTACTGCCCGTGCCTTCGTTTTAATGTCAAATACGGAGACGCCGCCAACATGTTTTTCGCTGGACCATTTCCAATAAGAAGTAGCGGCCCTCCTGTTGAGAAACGCAGTTGTATGCGCGGCGTTCCACGCTCGACAAGTTTTGTATGGCGAACAAGGTCCGGCACTAAATTGCGTTGAAAGTTATCGGCCATGCGTCGCAATGCATCAATTGCTTTGTGCTCCAGAGGAATACCTCGATGCATGGCGTAGAATTCCGGAGCATGCCCCACAACCCCCGAATACCATTGGGTTAAGGTTTCCGCCGCCATCAATTGAGAGGACGCCCGCGATTCCACGTCCGAATACGTGGGTTCAATAGAAAAAGGCCCTCCGTCCTTACCCAGCCAAATACCCGTTGCGTCTTGAACCATGCCCCTGGCGACACCTTTTTCAATTTTGGAGTACCCAAACATGGGATGGATACGCGGCAAGATGGCCGCAACCTGAGGGCATCGAACGGACCATGAAAACGACAGGTTATCCCCATCCAGGTCCATTGCGGTCTTAACCAACACCGATTCGTAATAGATCGGACGATAGGCTTTGTTTTTTCGAATGGCGTCCTCCCATGCGACCGCCCAATCAACCGCCCGATACAACGCACACGCCAGTCCACTCTGCCCATCGGCGAGCGCCTTCCGAAACGTCTCCACGGGCTCGCTTGTGTACAACGGATTATCCGCCGCTGTCGCCAACAAGGGAAAACGAAATTTTTGCGGAGTATGCGACATCATCCCATCATTATGACGCGGAAAAGGAGCAAGGCCGGATGGCATTATGGGGAATTTTTCGCAAGAACCCGCTCTTTGGCAATGGTGTCCAACGCCGCGTCGTGCATCGCCTGCATCCGGCTGAACGAAAACGGTTTCCTTTTCACATGGGCTTCCCCCAATGCTTCAAAGCATTCCCAATCGGGAAGACGGGCGATGTCCGCCATGGCGTCCACAAGCTTTCGGCGTCGAGCGTATCGCGTAGCATGCGCAACCGGCGAGCACCAGATGTGTTGTTCTAACTTTTCCAATTGAATACTGGCGCGTTTATCCTGACGATGCCACGCGCTCAACCAGGCGTGCATGCGCTGAGCCGCCTCCGATTGAAGCGCGCGATGCTCCACCATATCCAAGTAGGTGATGCTGGGTTTTCTCTCCAAGTACGTACTACCTTGGACATCCACCTCACGCCATGCTCTAAAACACCGCCCCACGGCCGGATGCCAAGCAATGGCCGGGTGCCTGCGTTGGGTATCGTCCTCGGTGTAAAAAATGTGCAAAATCGGCGCTGGGTTCCCTTCGATACGCGGCCCATCGCCAGAAGCAGGCGCCTTGATCTCCAAGGTTGTCGAACTCAATCGCTCAAGACTGGCACGAATACGACGAATTGCCATGGTGGATGGGACTAACCCCATAACGTGGGCCATTTCGGACCAATGGAACCACATTCCAAACGCGTTGGGCCCAATACAATGTTCCGGCTCCGAAAGGGATAGGGTACGCTTCAGCCAGCCTGGGTCTAGGGTTGTACGATGCGAAGGGAGCCCCATGAGGTACAACGCGGCCAAAAGGACTTCGAAATCCAGCATGCTCAACGAGGATGGGCCAGAAAACACCCATTGGTCTCTGTTTGCTTCATGCCGACTGGAAGGCGCGTACTCCAGGCTAAATGGCAATTCTCCAGAAACGCTTCCTCGCCAAGAAGGTCGAAAAAGGCCATCCAAGAGCAACAACTGGCTTGGAACTTTGGCGTACCTTGAATAGCCGCTGGTTAGGCAAAATTGATCCTGTTTTGAATCGAGCCTCATAGGAAGAAAGATAGTCAGGGTGCCATCATAGATACACCCGCCAAACAAGTCAACAAGCATAAGCCGCAACGTACATAACGTAGCGCCAAAACCGTACGTAACGTAGCGCCACAAGTACACCTAAACGTAGCGCCACAAGTACGCCTAAACGTAGCGCCAAAACCGTACCATATGCAAAATTAAATGGTCGTAATGTAAGCAAGTTTTCCTATGAAAAACGTGCCGTAATATTCTGTTAAGATAACCATCAAGGTTATATTCTTAACAGAACTAGGGATGCGGCGACGCCTACGTGGGCTTGAGGCCCATCGGCATCACCGCATCTCGCGTCGTTTCACTCCGCTGTAAGAACAACCTCGTGCGCAGGTCTTAACAAAATACCCCTTCGCAGAAATCATCGAACGTGTGTGATCGATTCACTCACCTCAAGGGCGCGGCGGGCGGGGTGGCGCGCGGTGGCCTTGTAGCGGCCGCTGCGTCTGTTTGTGGGGCCCCACCCTACCTTGCCTGTCGTAGAATGGCTCTACGGGGCTTGGAGCGGCAGATAAGGAGAAGATGCGCCGCATGAATGTGTCCTGCGGGACACGTTCAAAAGGGTTTCCGTGCAACGGGAACACTTATGGGGAGGGAAACCTGCTAAAATATACGCATGAAGCTTCAGTCCAATACCAGTATCGTTGAAATCTCCGGGGGTGGTGCCCAAGGTTCTTTCGGAATCAAACAATCGCCCAAGGCCTTTCAAATTCTCTCCTCCGGTTTGTATACGAACAAACCCATGGCCATTGTGCGCGAGTTGTCCGCGAATGCTTCGGACGCGCATGTATTGAATGGGAATCAAAAAACGGCGTTTGAAGTCAAACTTCCCAATCGCCTGGATAATCAGTTTTACATCAAGGACTTCGGCCCCGGATTGACGCACGAGCAAGTCATGAAGTTGTACACGACGTACTTCGAATCCACCAAAGCGGAGTCCAACGACTTTATTGGTGGACTCGGCCTTGGTTCCAAATCGCCTTTTTCCTACACCGATGCGTTCACCGTAGAATCTCGGCAGAACGGCGTAAAGCGCACGTACTCCGCGTTCGTGGCAGAAAATGGTGTTCCTCAAATTGTTCAACTGGGAGAAAATATCCCCACGAACGAACCCGACGGACTGACCGTGGGTTTTCCGGTTCAGCCCAACGATTACGAAACGTTTCGCAAGGAGGCTCAACGTATCCTGCCTTGGTTTGAGCCGATGCCCAAAGTCGTGGGCGCTACCATCACACCGAAGAACGCGCCCGTCCAGTCGTTCGATGATTTGGAAATGTACGATCGTATTCCGATCTGGGTTGAGAATTCATGGAGCAAAGAAACGTTTGTTCGAATGGGCAACGTTATTTACCCCCTGGACTGGGATGCCTCGGGTTTGTCAGACGACAAAGATATCCAAACGATTTTGAACAACCACAGCCGCTCGTCCACGCTGGTATTCACCATTCCGATCGGTTCGGTCGAAGTGGCCGCATCCCGGGAAGGTCTGCAATACGACCGGGGGTCCAAGGCAAGCTTGAAGGCATTATCCGAACGCCTGATGGCCCAACTCGGTGGAATCCTGGAAAAGGAAGTCAAAGAGATTTTGGAAAAACACACACCGTTCGAGGCTAACGCGCGCGTATCGGCGTTGGAAAATCACTGGGGTTTCACCTTTAAAGAGGCAACCCGGATTTTTGAAAAGAAGGGTTTGAATTATCCCGCGCTCAAAACCGCGTCCGAGATTCGTTTCCCCACGACCAATCCCAAACATCTGGACGTTCTGTATATGCCAAACGGCTCGCGCACCGCTGCAGAAGTCATGGATGGCCGTATTTTGACCAGCAACGGAAGCGTGCCCCTCTCGTTTATCCCGAACCAATCGTACCTGGTGGTAGAAGCCAACACGCGTGGAGTTATTGCTGCGGCGAAAGCATTAACGAAAGAAAAGCCAAAAGAAGATTATTTCAAGGGGCACCGCACGTACAACGCCGCCGTGATTATTCGGCCCAAAAATCCCAAAGATGCGGACAAGCCCGAATACATCGCGGAGCGCGATGCGTTTTTGAAAGCCGTTGGTTCTCCACCGACGGTTAAATCCTCGGAGTACACACCTCCTGCCCGGGCATCCTTTGGGTCCAAGACGACACCCGGAGTACAAGTTGCAAAAGAAGAATTCGAGGCGTACGTCTTGAATAGTAACGCGTACCGCCGCGACCGATTAGACAAAGAAGTTGTGGATGCCAAGGATATCACCGCATGGACCGCTATCGACGGAACGTCGCTGTATTGTTCTTCCGCCAAAGGAACGCATTCCGAAAATCCCGCTACACTTCATACGGTTTTTACGATTGTTCGGGACGCAGCCGAGAAAGCTGGTCTTCCCGATGTGCCGACAAAATTGCACGGTATCCCAGGAAAATACAAGGCGCGTATTCAAATCCTGGACGCCAAAAAAAATGTCTGGGAATGGATGGTGGAAACGTTAAAAAATCCATTGGTCCGACAAGCCCTCAGCAAAGGAAATTCAAAAATCGAGTACCCCAATACGTCCGATTGGTCGGACCGTCGAAATGCGGAAGAATTTGTGTCAGGTATTGCCCAGAACCAGGACCTGTTTAAAAAACTAGGCGCTGGCTGGGCTTTGCTGATTTCTTCCGACCGCAACGAAGCACCGTCCCAACGATTATTGGATTTGATGGGCGGCTTCTTCAAGGATAATCAAACCAAATTAGAAGAGTTGAAACCGCAACATATTGAAGGCACCAAAACGTACGTAGAGTTTTTCAAAAAAATGCCCATGCTGGCCTTGGCTATTCGGGAACTGTCGGACAACAAAAACAAAGAATTGTTGAAAGAGGTTAAAGATTTTATTGAAAGCAAGCCCGTACAAGACCTGGCTGTCTTCACCAATAATGCGTGAAGCCTCTTCCTTCAGGTGGAGGTCGAGAGCATCTTGTATTTTCATGATTTATTTGCTAGCTTAGAACGATGTCAACCCTGGTCACGCGTACGTTGAAGATTCGTGTAAAAGATAAACACGCGGTGTTGCTTCAACGCATGGCCACGCAAGTCAACCAGGTCTGGAATTTTTGTAACGAAACCAGCTCCCGCTCCATTCGGGAGCGTTCT
>RRZU011299975.1_pt1 | contig 16999 bp, 12 predicted proteins | sample 2165561 | NCBI WGS metagenome assembly RRZU01 (sample SAMN10456909, study PRJNA506462) | wastewater metagenome | isolation source: wastewater sludge | place: USA: Moscow, Idaho | reverse complement strand
CTTCGGAAGACTGATCCCGGCTGCCCTGGCGCCGGGCTGCAGGCCGCATCCAGCGGTCGTTTCAGGGGTATGCCCGTGCTGATGCGCCGTTAGGGGGGCGCGTCCTGATTGCGACGGTGTCCCCACGACTTCGGGAGGCGCTGGACGGTGTTTGCCTGCGCAATGAGGGTGATGCCTGTGCATGATGTGCTGGGCCGGTCGAACACCGGAGCGTCAAGGTTTGCCGCTGTCTCGTGCGGGGCTGCCGTCGGTGGGTGGCTGTTATCGATTGGTGAATCGATTCTGTATAGTAGAATCGACTTGCGGGCCAGGACCGGCGCGCAGATCAGATAACAGACCGGAGGAGATGCACATGAGCCATACCAAGAACGCCCGTGCGTTGGGCCTTGCCGTGTTGGGAACCGTGCTGCTGGCGGGGTGCGCCGGAATCGCCGAAAAGACCAATACCCTGAGCGACGAAAAGGTGCTGTCGCAATCGGCCGGTGCGCTCGGCTACGCGCCGAACGAGCTGAAGCTTGTCAGCCGACGCACCGAGGGCACGAACACCTATGCGCAACTCGTCGGAATCAAGGACAAGAAGGAGTACACCTGCATCATCAACGGCGGGAATGCCTTGAGTTTCGGGATGACCAATCCGCCGACCTGCGGGCGCAAGGGCGAGCCTGTGAACAACCGGCCGTTCCGTTAAGCCTGCAGAACGACCGCCCGGAGCCTTGCGTGCTCCGGGCGATGGCTGTGGATGGATCCTCCGGGCCACCATCCTGGAAGGCAGACCCCTTCTGCCCTGGCGCCGGGCTGCAGGCCGAATCCAGCGGTCGTTTCAGGGCGCGGTTGTCGATGGTAGGGGCGGCAGGTAGGATGGGTGCGGGCCGGCGGGCGAGGGCGCGCGCAGGGGCCGCGTTAGTCTTTGTCGATCATGGCCATGTACACCGTCGGACGGCTTGCCAAGAGGTTCGGGCTTTGCCGCAGTACCCTCCTGTATTACAACGCGATCGGGCTCCTCAAGCCTTCGGCGAGGAGTTCGGCCAACTACCGCCTGTATTCCGAAGCCGATGCGCGTCAGTTGGAGCGGATCAAGGTCTATCGCGAAGCCGGCTTGCCGCTCGATGCCATCGGCGCCTTGCTGCAGGACGAGGGCGGCGCGGGGAACGATGCGATCGCGGCGGTGCTCGAACGGCACCTGCACACCTTGAGCCGGGAGATCGCCCGCCTGCGCGAACAGCAGCGTTGCCTGGGGGCCTTGCTGCAGGACGAAGGCGGCGCGCAGGCTGTGCGCGGCAGCCGGGCGCTGGGCAAGGCGCAGTGGGTGGCGCTGCTGGCGTCCTCGGGCATGAGCGACGCCGACATGGATGCCTGGCATGCGGCCTTCGAAGGGCGTTTCCCCGAGGCGCATCAGGATTTTCTCGAATCGCTGGGGATTACGCCGCAGGAGATCGCGGCGATCCGCAAACGCTCCGCATGCGGAGGAAAGGATGATTGAGTTGCAGTCAGGTGTTGTTGTTTTGCGTCGGCGTTCTCCCCGTCGGGCCGGGATCGTCGCGGCCTTCTTGGCTTCGCTTGCAGCCGCGCCGGTCGCGGCGGCGGAGCTTGAAGCCGCCGAGATGGAGCGCCTCGGGCGCCTTTCAGGTGAAGTCTTGCTTCACGCCTCAGTGCTCAAGCGGCTTGAGCTGAACTGTCCGGGCGAAGGCGGGAGCAAGCGCGCCCAGGACCCGGGCGCGGAGCTCGAGCGCGACGTGCAGAAAATGCCCGAGGATTTTCAGGCAGCGTTTTCCCTGCAGCTCGGGGCGACGCACAAGCTCGGCGATTTCATCGTTCGCGACCTGCTCAAGAAATCCGGCGGCTGTGCCACCGATGCCGTGCGGCAGGCGCGGACCCAGGCCGAGGACGGGCTCGTCAAGGCGCTGCGTAACTGGCGCGCGCGCTGAGCCGCGTGCCTCTGCCCCCGTGATTCAGCCTTGCCGCGCGCTTTGCGCGGACGACGCTGCGCCTCTGTGCGATGACGGCGCGGTAAAGGCTGGCGTTACGGCGCGGGTTCGGGGCGGGGCTTGGCCTGCAGGTGACTGGCGTTTCCGGAATGCGGGACGCGCTTCCATTGTTTATTCCGAAAACGAATCAACTTGTGCGAAACAATTGCTTGTTGGGGTATTCATCACGAATAAGAATGCAATCAATCGAGTTGTGCGAATGTGTAGTCGGCTGACGAAGTGATGGGGCGGATCAGAAAAAGCAATTGGCGCGGCGTGTGCAGGCGCGGCACGCTGGCAGACGAAGCTGCCGCCCGCAGGCGTTGCGCGAGCAGGCCCAGGATGTAGCCGGATAGAGTCGCAGGCAATCTACCTGACCTGAAGCTCGCATCAACGCCGTCGGTCCTCCGACAGCCGGTGCGGTTTTCAGGTTTTTTATTGTCAGGTAGATACCATGGAAACAGAGAAGCAACTGGAGTTGTTGATGCAGCGGCGGGCTGAAGCCCGCCTCGGTGGCGGGCAGGAGCGGATCGACAAACAGCATGCGGCGGGGCGACTGACCGCGCGCGAGCGCATCGACCTCTTGCTCGATCCGGACTCGTTCGAAGAGTTCGACATGTTCAAGACCCACCGCTGCCATGAGTTCGGGATGCAGGACACGGTCTATCCGGGCGACGGCGTGGTCACCGGCCACGGGACGATCGACGGGCGCACCGTCTATGTCTTCGCGCAGGACTTCACCGTGCTCGGCGGCTCGCTGTCCGAAACCTTCGCCGAGAAGATCTGCAAGATCATGGATCTGGCGATGAAGAACGGCGCCCCGGTGATCGGCCTCAACGATTCGGGCGGCGCCCGCATCCAGGAAGGCATCGAAAGCCTGGCCGGGTATTCCGACATTTTCCTGCGCAACGTGATGGCCTCGGGCGTGGTGCCGCAGATTTCGGCGATCTTCGGGCCCTGCGCCGGCGGCGCGGTGTATTCGCCGGCGCTGACCGACTTCGTGGTCATGGAGCGGCACAATTCCTACATGTTCCTCACCGGGCCGAAGGTCGTCAAATCGGTGACCCACGAGGACGTGACGGTTGAACAGCTCGGCGGTGCCGACATGCATTCGTCGCAAAGCGGGATCTGCGACTACGCTTCGAGCTCGACGGCCGATGCGATCCACTACATCAAGCGCCTGCTGTCCTTTGTGCCGCAGAATAACTTCGAGGCGGCGCCGGCGATTCCCTGCGCCGACCCGGCCAACCGGGCTTCGGACGTGCTCGCCAAGATCATCCCGAACAACCCGAACGCCGCCTACGACATGAAGGACGTGATCCTCGAGACGGTGGATAACGGCGAGTTCCTGGAAGTGAAGGAGCAGTTCGCGCCCAACCTGATCGTCGGCTTCGCGCGCTACAACGGCGTCAGCGTCGGCATCGTCGCCAACCAGCCGGCCTACCTCTCGGGCGTGCTGGACATCGACTCGTCGATCAAGGGCGCGCGTTTCGTGCGCTTCTGCGACTGCTTCAACATCCCCATCGTCACCTTCGTCGACGTCCCGGGCTTCCTGCCGGGGACGGCGCAGGAGTACGGCGGTGTCATCCGCAATGGCGCCAAGATGCTCTATGCCTATGCCGAGGCGACCGTGCCCAAGGTCACGGTGATCACCCGCAAGGCCTACGGCGGCGCGTACTGCGTGATGTCCTCGAAGCACCTGCGCGGCGACATCAACTACGCCTGGCCGACCGCCGAGATCGCGGTGATGGGCGCCAAGGGCGCGGCCGAAGTGCTCTACGGCCGGCAGGCGCGTGAGTCGGACAATCCCGCGGCCTTCCTCAACCAGAAGGAAGAGGAGTACCACGACACCGTGGCCAACCCGTACGTGGCGGCGCAGCGCGGCTACATCGACGACATCATCGTGCCGTCGCTGACCCGCTCGCGCATCATCCGGGCGCTCGGCTTGCTGCAGAACAAGCGCGATACCAACCCGATGAAGAAGCACGGGAACATCCCGCTGTGAGCGGCCACGCGACGAACGAGGATGACCATGTCTAGCCAAGAGAAAAAGCTCGCTGCGGCGCTGGCCGCCGTGCGGCTCTACCTGCAGCAGGATGAGGACGCGGCTGCCGCCGCGGCGGCCCAGGCCGCTGCTGTGTCGGTGGCGCCCGTCGTGCCGCCGGCCGAGCCCGGGCAGTGGGCCGTTTCGGGACGGGTGGAGATGATGGCGGGGCGGCGCATGATGCAACTGCGCGCCTTCCGCTGATTCCGCCGACCCGGCCCGAGGACCGAATCGACCCGAATTTGAACATTCGCAATCAATCTAGCCTTAGCCTTTGTGGAGCTGAAGAAAATGAGTAAATCGCAAGCCAAGACGGCGCTCAACTACGCCAGCGACCGCCCCAAAGCCAGCAATCCCGTGAAGGTCATGGACCTGTCGCTGCGCGACGGGCACCAGTCGATCTTCGCCACCCGCGGGCGCACCGAGGACATGATCCCGGTCGCCGAGATGCTCGACGAGGTCGGCTTCTGGGCCCTCGAGACCTGGGGCGGCGCGACCTTCGACACCATGCACCGCTTCCTCAACGAAGACCCGTGGGAGCGCCTGCGCACGCTCAAGCGCTACGCCAAGAAAACGCCGTTCTCGATGCTCTTGCGCGCGCAGAACCTCGTCGGCTACCGCAACTACGCCGACGACGTGGCCACCGCCTTCGTCGACCGCGCGGCGGAAAACGGCGTCGATGTTTTCCGCACCTTCGACGCGCTCAACGACTACCGCAACTTCGAAACGGTGGTGCGCCAGATCAAGAAGAGCGGCAAGCACTTCCAGGGCTGCATGTGCTACACCCTGACCGAGCCGCGCCTCGGCGGCGACGTGTACAACCTCGAGTACTACGTCGCCAAGGCCAAGGAACTCGTGGCCATGGGCGCCGATTCCATCTGCATCAAGGACATGGCCGGCCTGATCGCGCCCTACGATGCCTATGATCTCGTCAAGGCGCTCAAGGCGGCCGTGACGATCCCCATCCACCTGCACAGCCACTTCACTTCGGGCATGGCCTCGATGAGCCACCTCAAGGCCATCGAAGCGGGCGTCGATATCGTCGATACTTGCATGACGCCCTATGCCTACCGGACTTCGCACCCGGCCATCGAGCCGCTGGTGATGACCCTGATCGGCACCGACCGCGACACCGGCTTCGACATCCTCAAGCTGGCGGAAATCAACGACGTCCTCGAAAAGCAGGTGATGCCGAAGTACAAGCACCTGCTCGACGACTCCAAGGTCTCGATCATCGACATCAACGTGCTCTTGCACCAGACCCCGGGCGGCATGCTCTCCAACCTCGTCAGCCAGCTGCGCGAGATGGACGCGCTGGACAAGATCGACGAGGTTTACAAGGAGCTGCCGCGCGTGCGCAAGGAGCTCGGCCAGATCCCGCTCGTCACCCCGACCAGCCAGATCGTCGGCGTGCAGACGGTCAACAACGTGTTGCACGACACGCCGGACGAGCGCTACAAGATGATCACCGGGCAGGTGAAGGACCTCTGCTACGGCCTCTACGGCAAGACCGCCGTGCCGATCGATCCGGACGTGCAGAAGAAGGCGCTCAAGGGCTATCCGCGCGGCGAAGATCCGATCACCTGCCGTCCGGCCGAGGTGCTGGAACCGGAACTGGAGAAGGCCAAGGCCGAGATCGGCGACCTCGCGGTCGACATGGACGATCTCTTGATCTACGCGCAGTTCCCGGTCACCGGCAAGAAATTCCTCGAATGGAAATACGGCCGCGCCGAAGTGCCGGACAGCGTCAAGCCGATCACCCTCGAGCAAGTGAAGAAGCAGGACGAGATCGTCAAGAAAGCCAAGGCCGGCCAGCTCGTCGAGAAGAAGACCGGCGCGCCCGAGAAGTCGGGCAACGTGCGCAGCTTCAACGTCTTCGTCGATAACGAATTCTTCAACGTCGAAGTCGACCCGACCGGCGATTACGTGCCGGTGGCCGTCCCCGTGGCGGCTCCGGTGGCCGCGGCTCCCGTCGCGCGGCCGGCCGCGGCCGCCGCCAAGCCCGCGGCTGTGGCGCCGGCGCAACAGGCCAAGCCGGCTGCACCGGCCGCCAGCGAAGCCGCAGACGGCAGCGGAACGCCGCTCAAGGCGCCGATGCCCGGCCTGATCATCCGCTACCTGAAGCAGGTCGGCGATGCGGTCAAGAAGGGCGAAGGCGTCGTCGTGCTCGAGGCGATGAAGATGGAAAACGCCCTGGTGGCGCCGTGCGACGGCGTGGTCAAGGCGGTCAAGTTCGCCAGCGGCGACAACGTTGCCAAGGGGGCCACGCTGGTTCTGATCGAATAAATCTCCGTTGTATGTACTGAGCCCGGCCCGGGTTTTATTCCGGGAGTTGCGGCCCTGGGGTGTGGAGAGGTATGCTCCGCACCCCTTTTTTTGTTGCGCGTGATGGAGTACGGTCGCGCAATCCGCGCCTCGCGCTTCTTCACCCTCTTGAGTTCCCGCATGCATTCGACCGAAACCCGCAGCCTGCCTCAGCAGGCCGCACTGGCGCTGGCCGCGCTGGGCGTCGTCTATGGCGACATCGGCACCAGTCCGTTGTACACGATGAAGGAAGTCTTCGCCGGCAACCATCCGATTCCGCTCACTCCGGAGAATGTGCTCGGCATCCTGTCGCTGATCGTGTGGTCGCTGATCGTCGTGGTCTCGATCAAGTACGTGGTCTTCGTGATGCGCGCGGACAACCGTGGCGAAGGCGGGATCATGGCCTTGATCGCGCTGGCCCTGCACGATGCGCGCGGCAATCCGCGCCGCGAACGCGCCATCCTGATCGCCGGCCTGCTCGGCGCCGGCATGTTCTACGGCGACGGCATGGTGACGCCGGCGATCTCGGTGCTCTCCGCGCTCGAAGGGCTCGACGTGGCGACGCCGGCCTTCCGTCCCTTCATCATTCCGTTGACGCTGATCGTCCTCTTCGTCCTGTTCTTTTTCCAGAAGCGCGGCACGGCCAAGGTCGGCGCGCTCTTCGGGCCGGTGATGCTGCTCTGGTTCGGCACCCTTGCGTGTCTCGGTCTGTTCAGCATTGCCGGCAATCCGGCGGTGTTTGAGGCGCTCAACCCGTTCTACGGGCTCAACTTCCTGATCGAGAACCGGACCATCGCCATCGTCGCCATGGGTGCCGTCGTGCTCTCGGTCACCGGCGCCGAGGCACTCTACGCCGACATGGGACACTTCGGCAGCCGCCCGATCCGTCAGGCCTGGTTCAGCTTCGTCCTGCCCGCGCTGATCCTCAACTATTTCGGCCAGGGCGCGCTGCTGCTCGCGGACCCGGCTGCGGCGGCCAACCCCTTCTACCACCTGGCGCCCGACTGGCTGCTCTATCCGCTCGTCGCACTGTCGACGCTGGCCACCGTGATTGCCTCGCAGGCCGTGATTTCGGGCGCCTTCTCGGTGTCGCGCCAGGCCATGCAGCTCGGTTTCGTGCCGCGCTTCACGGTGCAGTACACCTCGGAGAAAGCGCAGGGACAGGTCTACCTGCCGGGCGTCAACTGGGGGCTGTTCATCGCCGTGGTCATCCTCGTGCTCGGTTTCCGCTCGACCAACAACCTGGCCGGCGCCTACGGCATCGCGGTGACCGGCGACATGGTCATCACCTCGATCCTCGCCATCTTCGTCGCCACCATGCGCTGGGGCTGGGGGCTTGGCAAGGCGCTGGCGCTGTTCTCGCTTTTCCTGGTGGTCGAGCTGACCTTCCTGTACGCCAACCTGCTGAAGATTCCCGATGGCGGCTGGTTCCCGCTCGCTGCGGGCAGCCTGATCTTCCTCCTGATGAGCACCTGGAAGCAGGGGCGGCGTCTGCTCACCGAGCGCACCAGCGGTGATTCGATCGACCTCAAGGCCTTCATCGATGCGCTGCTCGTCTCGATGCCGGCGCGGGTGCATGGCACCGCGGTGTTCATGACTTCGCGCAACGACCGCGTGCCCAACGCCATGCTGCACAACCTGATGCACAACAAGGTGCTGCACGAGCAGGTGCTGATCGTCTCGGTCTCGGTCTTCGACGTGCCCTTCGTGCCCGAGATCGACCGTGTCGAAGTGGAGAAGCTGCCCGGCGGCTTCTTCCGGGTGACGGTGCAGTACGGCTTCAAGGACGAACCCGATTTGCCGCAGGCGCTGGCCCAGTGCGCCAACTTCGGCGTTCACCTCGAGCCCCTGGAAACCTCGTTCTTCCTCGGACGCGCGACCCTGGTGCCGCGCGTGGGCTCGGCCATGGCCTTCTGGCGCGAGAAGCTGTTCATCTTCATGTACCGCAACTCGGGCAGCGCCACGAGTTTCTACAAGATTCCGACCAACCGCGTCGTCGAGCTCGGAACGCAGATCGTCCTGTAAGCCCGGCCTGCGTCCGCGTTCGCGCGGGCGCTGCCGACGGCCTGCGGTCCCAACGCCGTGTCGCCTCGCGCGCACGGCGTTTTTTTGCCTTTTTTGCGGCCTCAGGCGGCGGCAAGCCATCGCCAAGACGTCATTGCTATGACGAAGGGCATAGTCGCCATCGCCCTTGTAGCCGGCCTTTGCGCCATTTAAAGCCTATGTTTTTGTCATTGTGCGCCGACATGCCCGGCGCCGGAAGGGTGAACGCGGGCTTTGCTTTTTTCCGCCGAAAATGCATTTGATGGCGCGAAACCCTTGCCGGGCAAAGGTTTCTGCCGACCAAAATCGACGTTATCGGCGGCATCAAAAATCATGATTTGCCCGCCTTATTGGCCCTCCCTAGAGTCGCGCCAAGTCTTTCGCGGCGACCTAAAAAAGAGGGCGCTTCAACGCCAAGCCCCAACCCGCGGAAGGATTTTTCTTGATCTAGAGGAGTGTTCAAATGCTGGGTTTCCTTCTTTCCAAGCCGGGTGCCAAGACGGTGCCTGAGGGCGAAGTCGAATCGCGCTACTATGCGATGCGGATGCAGGCGCTGTTCGGCGTGTTCATCGGCTACGTCGGTTATTACCTCGTCCGTTCCAACTTCACGCTGTCGACGCCTTACCTGATGAAGGCGCTGCAACTGACCAAGACCGACATCGGTCTCCTGTCGAGCGCCATGCTGATCACCTACGGCATCAGCAAGGGCCTGATGAGCAGCCTCGCCGACAAGTGCAACCCCAAGTACTACATGGCCTTCGGTCTGCTGCTCTCGAGCATCGTCAACTTCATGCTCGGCTTCAGCACCGCCTACTGGATGTTCGTTGCCCTGGTGGTCGTCAACGGCCTGGTGCAGGGCATGGGCGTCGGCCCGTCGTTCATCACCATCGCCAACTGGTTCCCGCGCATGCAGCGCGGCCGTACCGGCGCGATCTGGAACATCTCGCACAACATCGGTGGCGGCCTGGTGGCCCCGATCGCCACGGGCGCCTTCGCCATGTTCGGCGCCGAGCACTGGCAGATCGCCAGCTACACCGTTCCGGCCGTCCTGGCGCTGATCATCGCCGCCATCGTGGTCTTCGGCGGTCTGGGCACGCCCTACAACGAAGGCATGCCGCCGCTGGAAAAGATCCTCAAGGACGAGCAGAAGAACGCCCTCGTGTCGACCAAGGCCGATCACGCCCCGGACAACATGACCCCGTTCCAGATCTTTGTGCAGTACGCGCTGAAGAGCAAGCACGTGTGGTACGTCTCGATGTTCGACGCCTTCGTCTATCTCGTCCGCTTCGGCGTCATCACCTGGCTGCCGATCTACCTGCTGCAGGTCAAGGGCTTCACCAAGGGCCAGATGGGCATGGCCTTCGCCATCTTCGAATGGGCCGCGATTCCCGCCACTCTGGTCGCTGGCGTCCTGACCGACAAGTACCTGAAGGGTCGTCGCATGCCGGTCGCCATCGGCTGCCTGATGGTCATCCTCGGCGCCCTGTTCTTCTACTGGAGCAGCAACGACCTGATCGTCGTCACGGCCGCCGCCGGTGCCATCGGTGCCTTCATCTACGTGCCGCAGTTCCTGGCCTCGGTGGTGACCATGGAAGTCGTTCCTTCCTTCGCCGTCGGTTCGGCCGTCGGTCTGCGCGGCTTCATGAGCTACATCGTCGGCACGACCATGGGCACCGCCCTGATCGGCAAGCTGGTTGACCTCTACGGCTGGTCGGCGGGCTTCTACACCCTGCTCACCGGCGCCGTGCTGGCCATCGTCTTCGGTGTCCTGTCGCACCTCGGCTCGCTCGAACTCGAAGCCAAGAAGCAGGCCGATCTGGCCAAGGCCGACACGCTGGACGCCGGCGACGTTGCCACCGCTGGGGCGCGTGCCTAAAAGTTGCCTCCTGTAGCCCGGCGTGTTGGCAGGTCATGCGCCCTTGCCGGTACGCCGGGCTCTTTTTTTACCGAATTCGATAGAGCTTCCATGATGCGTCATACCAAAATCGTTGCCACCCTCGGCCCGTCGTCCTCCGATCCCCTTGTCCTCGAGCGCATGCTGCTCGCCGGGGTTGACGTCGTGCGCCTGAACTTCTCGCACGGTAAGCCCGAAGATCACCTGGCCCGTGCCCAGGCCGTGCGCGAAGCTGCGCTGAAAGTCGGCCGTCCGGTCGGCATCCTGGCTGACCTGCAGGGGCCGAAAATCCGCGTCGGCAAGTTCGCCCGCGGCCGCATCGAGCTTGCTCCCGGGGCCCCCTTCATCCTCGACGCCAACTGCGACATCGGCGACGAGACGCGCGTCGGCCTTGACTACAAGGAACTGCCGCGTGACGTCGAGGCAGGGGCCGTGCTTCTGCTCGACGATGGCCGCATCATCCTCGACGTCGAGCGCGTCGACGGCGAAGAGATCCACACCATCGTCCGTCACGGCGGCGAACTCTCGAACAACAAGGGCATCAACCGTCAGGGCGGCGGCCTCTCGGCCCCGGCACTGACCGCCAAGGACATGGCCGACATCCGCACCGCGGTGAGCCTGCAGGCCGATTACATCGCCGTCTCTTTCCCCAAGGGCGCCGAAGACATGTACATGGCCCGTCAGCTGATCCGCGCCATCGGTGGTCACGCGCTGACCATCGCCAAGATCGAGCGCGTCGAAGCCGTGGCTGCACTGGAAGAGATCGTCGAAGCCTCGGACGGCCTGATGGTGGCGCGCGGCGACCTCGCCGTCGAAGTCGGCGATGCTGCCGTGCCGGCGCTGCAAAAGCGCATGATCGCCCTGGCGCGCGAAAAGAACCGCCTGGTGATCACCGCCACGCAGATGATGGAATCGATGATCAACTCGCCGGTGCCGACCCGCGCCGAAGTCTCCGACGTCGCCAACGCCGTGCTCGACGGCAGCGATGCGGTGATGCTCTCGGCCGAGAGCGCCGCCGGCAAGTACCCGGTCGAAACCGTCGAGGCGATGGCCCGCATCTGTCTGGCGGCCGAGGAGTCGGCCGAAGTGACGCTCGACCGCGACGTGCTCAACCGCGTTTTCTCGCGCATCGACGAATCGGTGGCCATGGCCGCGGTGTGGACCGCGCACCACATGCAGGGGCGCGCAGTGACCGCGTACACCGAGTCGGGTTCGATCCCGCTGTGGATGAGCCGCCTCAACTGCGGCCTGCCGATCTACGCGCTGACCACCGCGACCGAAGTCATGACCAAGATGTGCCTGTACCGTGGCGTGCATCCGCTGCTGATCCCGGAAGTGCCGAGCGACCTCGATAACCTGCTCAGCGCGGGCGAAGAGGTGATGCTCTCGGCCGGCGTCGTCGCCAAGGGCGACATCGTCGTGCTTACCGCCGGCGAGCAGGTGAACATGCCGGGGGCCACCAACACCCTGAAGATCGTGCGGGTCGGCGAGCGTAACGCGCAACCCGCGCTGCGCCACTAAGCCGCAGCCTCCGGTCCGGCCCCGCCTTCGCGCACTAACGTAGTAGCGTAGAATTCAGGGCTGGGCTGGAGCTGCGGAGCAATGGAACAAGGAACGACGATGAACGAAGTTGGCGTGCGCGGGGCGGTGCGATGAGCCTGGCGCTGCGCGTGCTGGCGACCCTCGCAGCCTTGCTGTGGGCGGCCGTCGTGCGCAGCGAGGTGATCACCGTGGCCTCGCCGTTTCCGAAAGAATTGCTGATGGTCTACAAACGGGCCATCGAAGAACAGTACCCTGGCCTGCGCGTGCAATACGTGCATTTTCCTGCCACCAACGCCGTCTCCTTCCTCCAGGACCGGGCGCCCGGCACCCGCCCCGACGTGTTCTGGGGCTCGGCCCCCGACACCTTCCTCTCGCTGCGCCGCAACGGCCTGCTCGAACAGCTCGGCGACCTCGGCGACCGTGGAATTCCCGAGCGCATCGGTCGTCTGCAGGTCAACGACAGCGAGGGCTATTTCAAGGGGCAGGCGTTGTCGGGCTACGGCATCATGTGGAACACCCGCTACCTCGCGGCGCGCGGCATCGCTGCGCCGCGCGACTGGCGCGACCTCACCCGTCCCGAATACTTCGGCCATGTGGTGATGTCCTCGCCGTCGCGCTCAAGCACCAACCACCTGATGATCGAAGCCATTCTCCAGGGCGAGGGCTGGCGCGAGGGCTGGGCGCAGATTCTGCGCATCGCCGGCAACTGCGGGTTGATCGCCGACCGCAGTTCGGGGGTGCCCAACAACGTGACCAGCGGCCGCTTCGGCGCCGGGCTGGTGGTCGATTTTCTCGGCCTTACGGCGCGTTACGGCGGCCTGCCGGTGGACTTCACCTATGCCCGGCCGAGCGTCGTTTCGGTGGCCAACATCGCGCTTGTTCGTGGCGCGCGCAACCCCGCCGGCGGCAAGCGTTTCATTGAGTTCGCCCTGTCCGCGGCCGGGCAGGAGCTGCTCCTGCGGCCCGAGATCAGCCGCCTGCCGGTGCTGGCCTCGGTGTACGGCGGGCCGCAACTGCCGAAGAACTACCCGCGCATCAAGGACGTCGTCGAGCGCAGCGTCGGCGACTACGACCCCGACCTCTCCGAAATGCGCTATCAGGTCGTCGGCGCCATTTTCGACCAGCTCGTCACCTACCGCCACGACAACCTCGTCGAGGTCAGCCGCCTGCTGCATGCCGCCGAGAAGCTGCTCGCCAGCCGTCCCGACCGCAAGGCGTCGGCCTTGCTCGAAGAAGCGCGCGAGCTCGCCTTCCGTCCGCCGGTCGGTGAACAGGAGGCGCTGCTCGCACACCGGAACGGCAATGCCCGTGCCGACATTGCCCAGCTGGCCGCGTACGAGGCCGCCTGGGGCCAGCAGGCCGAAGCCAATTACGCCAAGGCGCGCCGGCTGGCCGAGCAGGCGTTGGCGAGAGTCCGCTGAAGGAGGCGAGCATGGAGCGGGCCAGGCGCATCTTCACCCTCCTGACGCCGGGTAAGTCCTGGGAGCGCGGCTTGATTGCCGCGTTGGCGCTTCTGCTCCTGACGTATCTGCTGCTCTTTCTCTTCCTGCCGGTTGCTTCGTTGCTGGTGCAGGGGTTGCGCGGCAGCGAAGGCGGCCTCGGGCTCGAATTCGTCGGGCTTTTCCTTGCCAACCCGCTGTATGCAGAAGGGTTGCTCAACAGCCTGCTCGCCGGCGCCGGCGCGGCGCTGCTTGCCGGTGCGCTGGCGTTGCCGATCGCCGGGGTGCTCTGGCGCTGCAACGTGCGTCCGTCGCCCTTCCTTGAGTTGTGCGGCTTCCTGCCGCTGTTCGTGCCGCCTTTCGTCCTTGCCGCCTCGCTGCAGGCCGTGCTCGGGCGCGGCGGTGGCCTCGGCTTCCTGCTCAAGGACGTGCTCGACATGGACCCGGCGCAGGCGGGGCTGCTCAGCCTGATCGTCGTCGAAGCCCTGCATTACTTCCCCTTCGTGCTCATGGCGCTGATGCTCACCACCGGCGATTCGAGCCGCCAGGCGCGCGAAGCGGCCGAACTCGGTACCCGCTGGGGGCGGCTCGTGCGCCGTGTCTTCCTGCCGCTGGCCATGCCCGGACTGGCCTTCGGCATGGCGCTGACCTTCCTCAAGGTGCTCGACGACCTGGCGACGCCGCTCGCCCTCGGCATCACCAACATGCTGGCGCCGCAGGCCTATTACCGCGTCGCTTCCTACGGCGCGCAGGACCCGCTGGCCTCGCTGATCGCCATCCTCCTGTTCGCCGTCTCGGCGCTGTGCTGGTTCGCCGCGCTGGGCCTCGTGCGGCAGCACGCCACCTTCTTCAACTCCGGCCGGGCGCGGCCGTCGCACGGGGACGCAGGCACCGCGCGCCTCGGCAAGCTCATTCTCGGCGGGCTCTTCGTGCTCTACGCCGCGTGCTACGCCGGTTTGCTGTTGTCCTCGCTGGCTGGCCTGTGGAGCCACAGCGCGCTGCCCGAGCAGTACGTTCTGACGCATTACCAGAAAGTGCTGCGCGACGAACTGGGCAGCTTCTACAACACCCTCGTGTATTGCGGCATCGCGGCGCTGATCGACCTCGTCGTCGGCCTGGTGCTGGCCTCGGCCATCGCCCGTGCCAGCCCGGTCTGGAAGCGCCGTCTGACCTGGCTGGTGGCCGGCCTGCTGAGCGTGCCCGGGGTTGCGTTGGCGATCGCTTACCTGCAGTTCTTCCGCGACGTGCATGTGCCCTTCATGAACCAGCCGCTCGACGCCACCGGCTTCCTGTTGACCATGGCCTTTTCGGTGCGCGGCTTGCCCTTTGCTTTGCGTGCCTGCGAGATTGCCCGGCAAAGCGTCCCGGTCAGCCACGTCGAGGCGGCACGCACGCTCGGTGCAAGCTGGCGCGGGGTGTTGCTGCGCGTGGTGCTGCCGATGATGGCCTTCGGCCTGACCGTCGCCTTCATCCTCTGCTTCGGCATTTCGGCCGTCGACCTGTCCTCGGTGATGCTGCTCGTGCCGAGCGAGAACAGCGCGCCGCTGGCGTATAACATTTACCTGCACCTCCTGTCGCGCACCGGGCTCGGCACCGGAGCGGCGCTGGCCATCCTCGCCTTCGGCCTGGCGGCACTGGCGCTCTTCGTCCTGGCGGTGGTGGCGCGGCGCCGCGCGGACGGCGGGGCGGGCGTTCGCCGCATCCTGTTTACGGGCAGTGCCCAGACCTGAGTATGAGCATGGACAGAGTCACCATCGAAGCGGTCAACCTCGAATTCGCCTACGAGCTCAAACCCGTCTTGCGTGAGGTGAGCCTGCGCGTCGAGCCGGGCGAGTTGTACACCGTCCTTGGTCCCTCCGGCTCGGGCAAGAGCACCTTGCTGCGCCTGCTTGCCGGGCTCGAGCGGCCTTCGCGCGGCAACCTGCGCATCAACGACGTCGAAGTGCGCGACAACCCGCCGGCCGGGCGTGCCGTCGGCATGGTCTTCCAGAATTTCGCGCTGTGGCCGCACATGAGCGTCTTCGACAACGTCGCTTTTGCGCTCGACGAGCGGAGGATGCCGGAAGATGAAGTGCGGCAACGCGTCGAGGCCATGCTCGAACTGCTCGAGATCGCACACAAACGCGACGCGCGTCCCGAACAGCTCTCGCTCGGCCAGCAGCAACGCGTGGCGCTGGCGCGGGCGCTGGTCACCGAGCCGCGCATGCTGCTGCTCGACGACCCGTTCTCCAACCTCGAGTCCGAACTGCGCATCCAGATGCGCCGCGACCTGCGCCGCCTGCAGCGCCGGCTGGGCATCACCACCATCCTGGTCACCCACGATCAGGATGATGCGCTGGCGATTTCCGACCGCGTCGCGCTGCTGGCCGACGGCATCATCCAGCAGGTCGGCACGCCGGCGGCGATCTACGATTTTCCGGCGACGATCGCCGTGGCGCGCTTCGTCGGCGTCACCAACTTCCTTGCCGGTTATTTGCGGCGCCTCGACGAGAGCACCATCGAATTCGACTCGCCCTTCATCGGCCGCCATGTCTGGCCGGCGACCCGCCAGGCCAAGGCCGACGGGCCGGCGGTGCTGTCGGTGCGCCCGCACGCGCTGCGCATCATGCCGATCGACAGCTTCCGCGACGGGCGTTACGCCTGGCTCGAAGGGCGCCTCCTGGCGAGCGAATTCCTCGGCGAAAGTGTGCGCTACCAGGTTGAGGTCGGCGGCATCCAGCTGAGCGTCAACCAGCCGCACTTCACCGGCGCGCCGGTTTCGCCCTACGGCACGCCGGTGATCGTCGGTTTCGAGCCGGCGCAGGCGCGGCTCTTCGCCGACCCCGGCGCCGACCTGTTGCCGGTCGAGTTTGCTCCGGTGAGTTCCGTGACTTCGGCCTGAGCCCGCCATGGACATCCTCAAGCTGCGTTCCTTCGTCATGGTTGCCCGCCTCGGGCACCTGACCCGCGCGGCCGAGAAGCTGTTCCTCACCCAGCCGGCGGTGACCGCGCACATCAAGGCCATTGAGCAGGAGATCGGCCTGGCGCTCTTCGACCGGGCGCCGGGCAAGATCACCCTGACCCGCTCCGGCGAGATCCTGCTGGCGGAGGCCGAGCACGTCCTCACCGTGTTCGAGGGGTTTTCCAGCAAGGCGCGTCAGATCAAGGGCGAGATCGCCGGCAACCTGCTCATCGCCAGCATCGATGATGCCGATTTCACCCGCCTGGGCAGTCTGCTCGCCAGCCTGCGCGACGCCTTGCCGCTGCTCCAGGCCAAGACTCGGCTGGTGCTCGCCGACGACGTCCTCGACGGCTTGGTGAATGGCACCTTCGACGCCGGTTTCTACATCGGCACCGTCGAGCATCCCGAGCTGGCCGCCTTGCGCCTGCGCACGTTGACCTATTGCACCGTCGCTCCGGTCGCCTTTGCGGGCCGCATCGCCGGTGCCGGCTGGCGCGACGTGGCGGCCTTGCCGTGGATCGCCGCGCCGCGCCGTTCTCACGTCGCGCGCCTGTTGCGCGAGTTGTTCGCCCAGCAGGGCGTGGTTCCCAACGAGGCCGTCGAGTGCGAGCAGTTGCCGTCGATGCTCGACCTCGTCCGTTCCGGTCTGGGCCTAGGGCTGGTGCGCGAGGAGCTGGCGCTCGACGCTGCCGAGCGCGGTGAAGTCGTCATCTGGCCGCACGGCCGGATCGACGCCAGCCTGTCTTTTGTCCATCGTCTCTCGCGCGAGAACGACCCGGCCGTCGTCGGCATGCTCTCGGTCGTCCAGGAGCACTGGCAGCTCGTCCG
>RRZU010144401.1_pt1 | contig 17000 bp, 8 predicted proteins | sample 2165561 | NCBI WGS metagenome assembly RRZU01 (sample SAMN10456909, study PRJNA506462) | wastewater metagenome | isolation source: wastewater sludge | place: USA: Moscow, Idaho | reverse complement strand
GGCGATAACGATATGATAATAAGCATATCCTTTACGACCGTGACGTTGTAATCTGATTTTTGCGGGCATTTTTTATTTTTTTAAATGATTATACCTAATGCTTTTACTCGAAAAGCGGCTGCAAAGATAGTGATATATTTTCGGATTTCAATAAATCTCTTGCTTTTTTGTTTTCGGATAAAATAATTTATCGAAAAAATGAAATAAAACTTGAAAATGAATTGATTTTTCAGGTTTTAAGCTATTTGCAAAGTACCCATGCCGTTTCGAAACGTTCGTCCGAAGCGCGCAGATTTTCCATAAACGCTATTGCTTCGGCTTTTTCAGCGAACGAACGAATTGAGACTCTGTACGATTTTACAGGTTTCAGCACGTGAGCACATTCAAAATTCTCTTTTTTAAGCGATTCACAAAGTTTGTCGGCCGATAGTTGAGTAGGAAGACTGGCTACTACTACATGATACAGGTTGGAATCGTTGTTTTGAACAATTCCATCCGGGAGTTTAGTTTCGGTAAGCTCGGGGCAAAGTACCGGTGCGCTGTTGACTGGTGTTTCGATGGTTGGTTTAAGCATCGAGAGCGAAAGTAAATCGGCTGTTTCGGCACGGCGAACGTCGTTCATTTGTGGCGAAATCATTAACATTGCTGACAATAAAACAGCCGCCGCCGCATATCTGAATGTTTTTGCAGTAGGCAGAACGAAGGATATTTTCTTCGCTTCTTTTTCTATTTTGCGCTCCAGTTCCGAAACGAACAATTCGTTAATTCCAATGTTTAAAGGTAGAAAATCTACTTTTGTACAAGGAACAAAATGAAGGCTCCCGTTTTCGTTGAGCGAAAAGAGACCCAGATTTCCCAACTGGAAATGTGTGAATTGCAGCAATTGATGCTTGAATTCTTTTACTTCGGACTCAATAATTTCAACTGCCTTCCGGTAGGTAATTCCTTCAGCTCTTGCTACTTCTATGGCGAGGAGACCATCGGAATGTTGCATTAACGAGTTAAAACCTACGGTTGTTGTAGGAGCTGAAATGTGTCCGGCTGTAATTCTTGCTGATTGATGTTGCACCACAAATCCACCCAGACCCGGTACTACTACATAGTCATGATAAGCCAGTAGCTTTTCGATATGTTGATTTATTTTTGCCATGTTACAAAAGTAGCGTTTGTATTTTAAAAACAACTTTTTTTAGACCTAAAAGTTTTCAACAACTTGTCAAACATGAAAAACGTTGTATCTTTGTGAAAAAAGAACAGGCCCGTATTGTGCTGATGCTTGTAGATGAGTAGGATGTGGTGCTTAAATTGTTATTTATAAGTGATTTATCTTGTAAAATAGTAAATATTGTTTTAGAATGTATTAAAGTAAAATTTCAAACTCAATAATATGAAAAAGATTATTCTAATTACCGGAGGTGCCGGTTTTATCGGTTCTCATGTTGTTCGTTTATTTGTGACGAAGTATCCTGAATATCAAATTGTAAACCTTGATGCGCTGACTTATGCCGGCAATCTGGAGAATCTGAAAGACCTGTCTGCTGCACCAAACTATTGCTTCGAGAAAGGAGATATTACCGATGAAGTGTTTTTATCGGCTTTGTTTTCAAAATACAATTTTGATGGTGTAATTCATTTGGCCGCCGAATCGCACGTAGACCGTTCTATTGTTGATCCGTTTTCATTCATTCGTACCAATGTTTTCGGAACCTGTAATTTGCTGAATGCTGCTAAAAATGCATGGAAAGGAAATATGGATGGTAAACGTTTCTATCATATTTCGACAGATGAAGTGTATGGTGCTTTGGAGATGGATGGTACTTTCTTTACCGAAGAAACCAGATATGATCCACACTCACCCTATTCGGCAAGTAAAGCATCTTCCGATCATTTTGTGCGTGCTTATCACGACACTTACGGCTTGCCGGTTGTAGTTTCCAATTGTTCGAACAATTACGGCGCCAACCATTTTCCTGAAAAACTGATTCCGCTTTCGATCAACAATATTAAACATAACAAGCCGATTCCTATTTATGGTAAAGGTGAAAACATCCGCGATTGGTTATGGGTAAATGACCATGCCCGTGCGATTGATACGATTTTTCATACAGGAAAAGATGGGGAAACCTACAATATCGGAGGAAACAACGAGTGGACGAACATTGATTTGATTCATAAATTATGTGAGATTATGGATCGCAAACTTAACAGGGAAGCCGGAACATCGGTTAAACTTATCACTTTTGTGACCGACAGAGCCGGACACGATTTGCGTTATGCCATCGACTCATCGAAACTCCAACGTGAACTTGGCTGGAAACCTTCATTGCAGTTCGAAGAAGGGCTTGAGAAAACAGTCGACTGGTACCTGAGCAATCAGGAATGGTTGGATAACGTGACAAGCGGTCAGTATCAAAAATATTACGAAGAGCAATATGCCGAAAGAAAATAGCAAAAGAATTGTTTTATAATATATAAATGTGTGCCAAAAGTATGTATATAATAACAGAGTGACATTGTTTATAAATGCTGTTTTCGACCAAGCTCAATATGGCTAAAATTATTATTGTTATGGCGTATATATTTTGCTGTTTTTTTTCTAAATTTTCTAATTCGTTAAAATATTTGTTAAGGGGCATATAAATTATTTTCAATGACAATAAATGTGTCGTTCTGGTTTTAGAGAAAAGACACTGCAAAATAAAATAGATTTATTTGGTATCCAATCATAAAAGATACTCATATATACTCACATTTACTTTTAAAAGAGAATATCAGTATAATACTATAAAAGAGTATATCAGAATGCCAATAATATGTAAATGTCGTTAGTCTAAAAGCCATATAGTAACCGGGAAAATTTACTGGCGTATTTTCGAATTATGTCCTCTCTGTGAGGAAACGAATCTGGAGCAGCGCAAACCTTAAAATCTCCGAAAAAAAACGAATCAATATTTGTTCTACATTATTTAAGTTAATTTCGGATGATACTTTTTTGAATATTCAGGACTTACTCTGTCAGCAAATAATACCTCTTATTTCCCTTACAGAAAATTATAAAATAAGTATCAATGTCGTTAAGTTAAGCCTGAAAGGCTTGAATGTGATTAGCCACAGGTAAAACCTGTGGTTGAAGTGAATCATATATTTGAAAACCCTGAAAGGGTTTAATTAAAATTGAAGTGACATTAAACCCTTTCAGGGTTTGCGAAAAACAGTATTCTTAGGTTCCATGGGTTACACCCATGGTTAATCACATTCAAGCCTTTCAGGCTTTATCACAAAAGAGGCTTAACTTAACGACATTGATTAAAGAATAGCAAAAATTTGCCTAAATTATTGCCTCGGTCATTTTTCTTTTTCAGAAAATTATTTATCTTTGACGTTGTATTGAAATTGGTTAACGACACAACTTATTTTTTTGTAAAAACCCCTTGTTAGAACTCATTATTTGTTCCCCCAAGATGATGCTTTTAATAACTTTTTCACGCAGGTAAAATTACTTTGTCTTAAAAACTGGTTCAGAAAGAATTATAAACACTCAAAAAAATGAAAACTTTTAAAATATTTTTAACGACTATTATTTTCTTTGGCTTATCATTGACTGCGAAGTCTGAAAATATAGCCCTTATTCAAAATGCAATGGGACGTAATACCGTTTCATTGAACGGAAAGTGGAATTATATTATCGATCCGTATGAAACAGGTTATTACGACTACCGCTATATGGCTTTCGACGAAATGCCCAATCCCGGCAACGGCGCTTTTTTCCTTGATAAGAAATCAACAGACAAAACCGAACTGATCGAATATTCGTTTGATGCATCGCCTACACTCTGGGTCCCGGGCGATTGGAATTCGCAAGATGATAAACTTTTATATTACGAAGGTACCATTTGGTACCGACGTTTGTTCGACTATAAAAAATCCGGTTCTAACAACCGCGTTTTCGTGCATTTTGGTGCGGCTAATTACGAAAGCGATATCTATCTGAACGGAAAAAAGCTCGGAAAACATATCGGAGGATTCACACCGTTTAATTACGAAATAACGGATTTACTTAAAAATGAGGGTAACTCGCTGGTAGTGAAGGTTGACAATAAACGAAAACGCGAAGCTGTGCCAACGCTTAACACCGATTGGTGGAATTATGGCGGAATTACACGCGACGTCACTTTGGTTGAAGTCCCACAGACTTTTATTCTCGATTATTCGGTGCAATTAAAAAAAGGAACAACCAACAACGAAATTATCGGTTTTGTGCAACTTAGCCGGTCGGCAACCCAACAACCCGTCAAAATTTCCATCCCCGAGTTGAAAGTTTCGACGGATATAATGACGGATGCTTCGGGGAAAGCAACTTTCTCCATCAAGCAAAAGAAACTCGAACGTTGGTCGCCGGAAAATCCAAAGCTTTATCAGGTGGTTATTTCGAGCAACGATGATAAAGTTACCGACAAAATCGGTTTTCGTACCATTGAAACACGCGGCAGCGACATCCTGTTGAACGGAAAGTCCGTATTTCTCCGCGGAATTTGTATCCATGAAGAAAATGCGCTTCGTGGTGGCAGGGCTTATTCTGCACAAGATGCGCAAATGCTACTGAGTACGGCAAAGGAACTTAACTGTAACTATGTCCGTTTGGCACACTATCCGCACAATGAATACATGATACGCCTGGCCGACGAAATGGGAATACTGGTTTGGGAAGAAGATCCCGTGTATTGGACTATTCAGTGGGATAACCCTTCTACTTTCGAAAACGCCAGGCAGCAGCTCACCGATGTGATTTCGAGAGATAAAAACCGGGCCAGCGTTATTATTTGGTCGATGGCAAATGAAACTCCTGTAAGCGATGCGCGGACTGAATTTTTGAAAAAACTGGCTGCTCATGCCCGCGTATTGGATGATACCCGGTTAATTTCGGCTGCGCTCGAAGTGCATGGAAACCCTTCCAATCCAAACGAACGGATAGTAGAAGATCCGTTTGCAGAATATGTAGATATTGTTAACTTTAACCAATATGTTGGCTGGTACGATGGTCTGCCCGAAAAATGTGACAACATTAACTGGACTATTAAATACAATAAGCCTGTGATGATCAGTGAATTTGGCGGAAGCGCACTCCAGGGAAAACATGGCGATGCTTTGACACGTTTTACAGAGGAATACCAGGAAGATTTATACGCCAGAACCGTAAAAATGCTCTCCAAAATACCACAGTTCAGAGGTGTGTCGCCTTGGATTCTGTACGATTTCCGTTCGCCAAAACGTGTACTCCCCAATGTCCAGGATGGTTGGAACCGGAAAGGACTTGTCGGACAGAATGGAACAAAAAAGAAAGCATTCTTTGTCCTGAAAAATTTTTACAACGAAATGGAGATAAAATACCAGAAATAACTGACTGTTTTACCCTTGATTTCATCTGACCCAAAGGCTGATCGGTTATGAAATTTTTGCTTTAAATTTTAAGCGGAATTTTAAGCGCTTCCATTTTTGCCGGTTTGTTTTGTTTCTCCATCAAAAGGAGTAATTTTGATGGAGAAACAAGATAAATGCTACTTACTGACCGTTTTACAAAGAGGAATCTTTATAAAAGTTTGTTTACATAAAAGTTATAACATTTCGCACAGAAATTCAAAAGGGAAAATACATTAACTTTGCCCTGAAAAACACATCTTATTATTAAAAAATATTATGTTGACTCTATCAACCCAACGCATGTTCAGAATGATATTATTCTGTTCATTCTTGATTATATCCTTTCAGCCTGTTTTTTCGCAGAAGAAACTGATTCAAAACCTCCGGTTTAATCAATTATCAACTCTTAACGGTTTGCCTACGAATGAAGTCCATTGTCTCTATCAGGACAAGGACGGTTATATTTGGATGGCGACTACCAACGGACTGTGTCAATTCGATGGTTATCAGGTGAAAATATTTAAATCGAACCTGTATACGCCCGGCTTGCTTACGAATAATAATATTAGCAGTCTTGCCGAAGACAGCCATCATAATTTATATATCGGGACTTTCGATGGTCTCAATATAATGGATAAGACCACCCAAAAGATCAGGAAAAGTAAGAATGAGAATTTTCGTAACAACCTGATTTCAAATGTGCTGATTACGAAAAATGATCAGGTTTTGATTGGAACGGATACGGGGCTGTTTCAATACTTTCCTGAAAATGATTCCTGCAGTGTCTTTGATTATCGAAATACACGGAATATTTTCCCCCGAATGTCTGTCAAGTCTCTGATTGAAGATTCGGAAGGATTTGTCTGGATCGGTTCGTGGACGAACGGTTTCTACCGGTTCGACCCCAAAACCAAACGTTTTTTCGCTTACCCTCAAATTAATAAACAAAACTCTGCTCATGTGATTTTTGAAGATTCGCATAACAGGATATGGATTGGAAGCTGGAGGGAAGGTTTGTTCCTTCTTAAAAATGCATACGATACCAAGAATGTAAGTTGGGAAACTTATACTCACAAAGCCGATGACCCTTCGAGTTTGTCCGATAATTTTGTTTACGCAATTTCGGAGGATACAATCACCCATACCCTTTGGGTTGGAACCCGCGGTGGGTTGAGTATCAGTGAACTTGATACCAATTTAGGTTCTTTTACAAACTATTTGCCCAATAGTTCAAAACACTCGATATCTTACAACGAGGTCAATTCCATTATCAGGGATAATTCAGGGATGATGTGGCTGGGAATGCTGGGTGGTGGCGTAAATTGTGTCAATACCATGAAGCCTCAGTTTAACCTGTATCGGTTGGAGTCGATAAAAAAAGAATTATCCAGTAATTCGGTACGCAGTTTATTTGTTGATGACGAAGGATTGGTTTGGATGGGAATCGGAAGTTACGGACTTGTAGTTCACGACAGAAAGACGGATAATTGCACACACTATTTGAAATTACCCGATTTCTCAGGTATAAAAAAAATGCCGACAGTTAATACAATCGTTCAATCGGAATATACAAATGCAATCTGGTTTGGAACCTATGATGGCGGTATTCTTATTTACGACAAAAAGGCGCCTGCCGGTTCAAGGGTGAAATCAATAATGCCTGACACTCATCCCTGGCTTCAAAGCAGTTGTGTGTACAGTTTAAAAGAAGATTCACGCAGGAACTGGTGGATAGCAACCCGTAACGGGTTGAGCATTTTGCCTGTAAGCGGACAAGGATATACATTTTCTTCTATAATGGCAGATGGCGAAGACATTGCAAATGCTTCCTTCCTGTGTGTCGATCAGGACAGTAAAGGAGCAATATGGCTTGGGACTAATAATAACGGGCTTGTACGCGCCATAGGTGATGTTTCACACCCCAAGCAGGTTCGTTTTACCGTTTATAATCTGCATAATAATAAATTGAACAGTTTAAACATACAATGTTTGTATGAAGATTCGAAGAAACGACTTTGGATCGGGACTGAAGGCGGTGGCTTGAATCTGTATGATCGAAATAATGATACATTTATTCCGGTTAATAAAAAATTTAATCTTCCGGGAGATGTGATTTACAATATTCAGGAGGATGGCAAGGGTAATTTATGGATGGGTACAAATATCGGGCTTATCAGACTGAATGTATCCAATGATCTGAAGCAATCGACTTACCGGCTTTACACCATCGGCGATGGACTTCAGGATAATTTTTTTATACGGAATGCATCATTTAAGAAGAACAATGAAATGTTTTTTGGCGGACACAAAGGCTACAACAGCTTTTTCCCGGATAAGCTGGAGGAATTTGAAATGAATGCGCCCATTGTAATTACAGATATTAAAATTTTCAACAAATCGTTAAGTGCATTGGACGAAAACGTAAGGCGGAAAATATCCGAAAAAACGCCGGAATTCGCCGACAAAATTAAAATCTCGCACGAAAACAATAATTTCAGTATTGAGTTTGCCGAGTTGAGCTATATCAATCCGATGCAAAACAAATACGCATATAAATTGGAAGGATTTGATAAAGAATGGCAATATACCGATGCTTCACGCCGCTTTGCATATTATAACAACCTGGAAAGCGGCACTTATACTTTTCGTTTGAGGGCTACAAACGAAAATGGCATTTGGTGTGAAAGAGAAACCACATTACAGGTGGTTATACTTCCTCCCCCCTGGGAAACCTGGTGGGCTTATGGTATTTATTTAATTATTTTCGTTGGGATTGCTTATTTCGCCATACGTATTGTAAAGAATCGTATTAGTTTACGAAATGAATTGCAGATAAAGGAATTGGAACAAGCCAAATCGGAGGAATTGAATCATGCCAAATTGCAGTTTTTTACAAACATTACGCATGAGTTGCTTACTCCGTTGACCATTATTTCTGCATCATTGGATGAATTAAAGGCGCTTGCTCCTCAAAATAATGAGTACTACCTCATTATGGAAAATAATATAAACCGCTTGATTCGTCTCCTGCAACAGATTCTGGAATTCAGAAAGGCTGAATCGGGAAACCTGAAACTAAAAGTATCAAAAGGAGATTTAGCCGCATTTGTGAAAAAAAGTGTCGACAGTTTCCGCCCCTTAATGAAAAAGAAAAAAATGCATTTCTCCATCGTGTGCGATCCTGAGTCGATTCCTGGTTATTTCGATCCTGATAAATTGGATAAAATACTTTACAACCTTTTGTCGAACGCTTCCAAATATAATAAAGAGGGAGGTTTCGTGCAGATAGATATAAAATACGATGCTACCGGAGAGAAAGTAACGCTTAGTGTGAAAGATAACGGAATGGGTATTTCCCCACAAGCCATGACCAGCTTGTTTAAACGTTTTTATGAAGGTGATTACAGGCGATTCAATACGATAGGCACAGGAATTGGCCTTTCGTTGACCAAGGATTTGGTTGAACTGCATAGAGGAACCATCACCGTGGAAAGTGAAGTTGGGTCGGGAACCGTTTTTTGTGTAACAATACCGGTAGATCGCTCATTTTATAAAGACGAAGAAATAGGCGATGATATAGTTACTCCTGTTGAAACGATTGCAGGTATTGATTTAGCCGTACAGCAAGAGGATGAAAAAGTGGAAGCTAAATCACATTCAATTCTTTTGGTGGAAGATAACGAAGATTTGTTACAATTGATGACGAAACTTTTGAAAAGAGACTACAATATTTTCACGGCGCTTAACGGAAAAGAAGGAATTGTAATTGTCGAAAATGAAGACATTGATTTGATCGTATCGGATATCATGATGCCCGAAATGGATGGAATCGAGTTTTGTAAATACGTGAAGAACAATCTGGATACCTCTCACATTCCGGTAGTTTTGCTCACAGCGAAAAGTAAGGAAGAGGACAGGATTGAAGCCTATGATTCCGGGGCAGACGGTTTTATAATTAAACCATTCAATCTTACCGTTTTGCATGCGAAAATTAAAAATCTGTTGAAAGGGAAAGAACGCATGGCTAAAGACTTTAAGAATCAACTGGTGTTCGAGGTTAAAGAGCTGAACTATACCAGTATTGATGAAGAGTTTCTTAAAAGAGCAATAGATACGGTTCACCGGCATCTGAGTGATTCGGATTTCGACCAACAACAGTTTATGGAAGAGATGGGAACCAGTAAATCCACTCTCTACAAAAAACTAAAATCGTTGACCGGATTGAATACTTCGGCTTTTATCAGGAATATCCGTTTAAAAGCCGCGTGCAAAATTGCCGAAGAGAAAAAGAGTATTCGTATTTCTGAACTGGCTTATGCTGTTGGGTTTAATGATCCCAAATATTTCAGCGCCTGTTTTAAAAAGGAATTTGAGATGCTGCCAAGTGAATATATTGAACGGTTCATGCCCAAATCTCATGTGTACGAAGAATAGTTTTTGGCACACTGTAATTTATTTGGCTTTATAACGTTTAGCGTGGATTCAATTTTTAAGAAATAGGAACGCAGATAAAACGTATAAAACGGGTTTTCGCAGATTAAACATGAACTTTATTGATTGTATGCTTCAATTCTGTAAAATAATTTTACAGATATAAAACACTGATTTTAAATCCAATAAATCGGATTTATTTGTCCGTAAAATTCATTTTAATGAATTAAAAAATCCGTTATTTTTTTTATTAGCTAATTGGGTTCGTTTGTAGTACTGCAAACAGACTCTTTGTACCATTACAAACAGTGTCTTTGTAACGGTACAAAGACACCGTTTGTAAACTCACCTTAGTTCTACTTTGACAGATTAGAACTTTATATATCTATCACGTCCCTACGGGACTTTGTATGTAGGAATTGTACTTGTTTTTACCAATATCAAAGCTCTACGAGCTTAAAAAAGTGCCGTAGGCACGAGCATATTGGTAAAAACATGGAGACAAATAACTTTTAAAGTCCCGAAGGGACGACATATAATTAATGTGTCAAAGTAGAATTAGTATAGAAATCTTTTTATACTACTAAACTAAACAGAATAGAAAGTCAAGATAACTTCTACATCTCTCGGTTAATAATGGTAGTAGAATTTTGGTTAAATCCTGTCTGTAAAAATATTTACAGACCAGTGTGAATCATAATCAGACCTCTCTTGTTTTGTAATTCTCTACATTTGTTCATCAAAACTTTAAATTCAATTAAGATGAACAAGAAATTATCACTTTTCGTTTTTGTTGCTTTCGCGGCAAATCTTCTGGCGCAGACGGATCCGTACCTGCCTGACACGAATGCTCCACGTAATATTCCCTGTTATAAATTATCATGGAATGATGAGTTTAATCTCAACGGGAAACCCGACAGTAAAAGTTGGAAACATGAAACCGGATTTGTCCGGAATGAAGAATTACAATGGTACCAGCCTGATAACGCCAATTGTGCCGGTGGAACACTGAAAATTGAGGGTAGGCGCGAAAAAGTTGCCAACCCCAACTATGTGCAAGGGAGCGCCGATTGGAGAAAAAACCGTGAATTTGCCGAATACACTGCTTCAAGTGTTACTACAGCCGGTTTTCATTCCTGGTTGTATGGTCGTTTTGAAATAAGAGCCAAAATACCGGTTGCAAAAGGTTCGTGGCCTGCCATCTGGACTTTGGGTATCAGTAAAGGCTGGCCATCAAACGGCGAGATCGATTTAATGGAGTTTTATCGCATCAAAGAAATCCCTTCAATTTTAGCAAACGCAGCTTGGGGAACAAAAGCGATATGGGATGGCTCCAATATGCCACTCACTCACTTTACGGAAAAAGATGCCGATTGGACTTCTAAATTTCATATCTGGCGCATGGATTGGGATCAGGATTTTATTCGTCTCTATCTCGATGATGAGCTGTTAAATGAAATCGATCTTTCCAAAACTTTAAACCCTGATGGATTTAATCCTTTTCACCAACCGCATTTTATGCTGTTAAACCTCGCTTTGGGGCGGAATGGAGGCGATCCTACGCAAACTGAATTCCCGATTGTTTACGAAGTTGATTATGTACGGATTTACCAAAAACAATAGTTTTGGTTCCACTTCGAACTCACATAAATTGATAAAACAAACATCTTGAATTAATAACAAAACTAAATTTCAGATTGTCTGCGAGAACCCTTCCGTCCGACCGCTTTGAGCGGTCAAGACAGATTGACAATACAAATAAGCAATTTAATCCTGCTTCCTGTTGCCATCGTTGGCTTATTGCGGAAACTTTCAGGTCGAATTATAATTCAAAAAAGAGTACAAAAAAATAATAATGAATGTGTAGTCTTTTTTAGTCTATTTTTAGAGATAGAAATACTTCTTAAACTATATGTTTGTATCGTCGTTAATCAAAAAACTATTATTAACTAATACTTAAAATCATCATGAAACAGTACTTCACTTCAACTTAGTTCTCTCCTGCATTTTGGACGTTTATCTGAAAATTATTCAATCTCCTGATTTAAAGAATAGTAACATGTTTTGTGTTGCCATATTTAGATGTATCTCTATGTTAGGAGATTTGATTTAATTTTTTGTGTGGATAAAAACATCTAAAAAATATATAAGAAAGACAGAATCTTATATTAAAATTCTCATTTTAAATTTTTATTTAAAACTTTTTTAATCTTAAAAAAATATGGAAGAAACACACAAAGTCAAAAGACTATTATGTGGATGGCTAAAAAGTAGTCTGCGTGGTTCTGTAGGATATTATTTTTCTTTGGTTCTTATAGGGCTGTTTTGTCTATTCCCAACAATACAAGCTGCTCCTGATTCCAATGAGGTTATCGTATCTTCAAATCAGGCTACTCAACAATCAACCAACAAAATAACCGGTACTATTGTTGATGAAAAAGGAGAACCCATAATCGGGGCAAGCGTGTCGGTAGATAAAACAACAACTGGCGTAACCACCAATTTTGAAGGAAAATTCTCCTTGAATGTGCCGGATTTGAATGTTACTTTAAAAATTTCATTTATAGGCTATAAATCTCAGGTTATAGCCGTGAAAAACCGTTCGGTGATTAATGTTACTTTAATGGAAGATGTCAAGAGCCTTGAAGAAGTTCAGGTTATTGCTTACGGTACGCAAAAGAAAGTAACAGTAACCGGTGCAATTTCATCGGTAAATGGCGCCGATTTATTAAAAGTACCCACCGCTTCTTTAGGAAATGCATTGGTAGGTAAATTAACCGGTGTATCGGCAGTTCAGTATTCCGGTGAACCGGGAGCTGATAACCCCGACATTTTTGTTCGTGGACAAGGAACATTTAGTGGAAAAAATGCCGTGCCATTGATCTTAGTGGATGGAGTGGAACGTGATTTTACTCAAATCGATCCCAATGAAGTTGACAATATCACCGTGCTTAAAGATGCTTCCGCTACCGCTGTATTCGGTGTACGTGGCGCTAATGGTGTTATTTTAATAACTACTAAACGGGGTGTTGAAGGAAAAGCTAAAATATCATTTAACAGTTCCACGGGTGTTCAGGTTCCAACCCGTTTACTTGAATTTGCCAATAGTTATCAGTATGCTTCGTATTACAATGAAGCACAGATCAATGACGGTATCGATCCTACCCAAGTTAAATTTAGTCCCGATGTACTCCAGGCATTTAAAGACCACAGCAATCCGTTGGTTTACCCTGATACGGATTGGCTGAATATGTTATTAAAACCTGCTGCTTTACAATCACAACACAATATGAATATTTCCGGCGGTACCGAAAATGTTCGTTATTTTGTTTCGTTAGGAGCTTTTACACAAGAAGGTTTGTTCAAAACTTTCGATACCGGTTATAATTTTAATTTTGACTACAAACGGTACAACTACCGGGCAAACTTGGATATTGATGTGACAAAGAGCACATTATTATCGATTAACTTGGGAGGAAATGTACAGGATAAAAATACCCCGATATCAGTCGAAGATCAAAATCAATTGTTTCGGCAACTTTACTGGGCAACTCCGTTTTCGGGAGCCGGTATAGTTGATGGAAAATGGATTAAAACGAATACCGATATTATTAAAGATCCGGGATCCGATGGTCTTAATCCATATTATGGCAAAGGTTATAATGCCAAGGTGACGAATACGCTCAACCTGGACATTATGTTGCAACAAAAAATGGATTTTATAACGAAAGGCTTGTATGCCAAATTGAAAGGTTCTTATAATACCAATTATAGTCATACCAAACAGAGAAGTTCCTCCATACCGTACTATACTCCGGTAATAGTTGATGGCAATGTAGAATTGATGAAGAGCGGAGACGATGCCCAACTTGCTTATAGTGAGAGTTTTGATTCCGGAAGGAACTGGTATTCCGAGTTAAGTTTAAATTATGCCCGCAAATTCGGCAGTCATAATATTAGCGCTTTAGCCCTTTATAATCAATCTAAAACATATTATCCTGCAACATTTACCGATATTCCGACCGGTTATGTTGGTTTTGTCGGCCGTGTTACTTACGACTATAAAACCCGCTATATGTTTGATGTGAACGTGGGTTACAATGGATCGGAAAATTTTGCTCAAGGAAGAAGGTATGGACTTTTCCCTGCATTTTCGGTTGGTTGGATTTTAACTGAAGAAAAATTCATGAAAAATCAGGACATCGTAAATTACTTAAAAATAAGAGGGTCTTATGGTGTCGTAGGAAATGACAGGCTATATGACAGCGGTGGTACTCTTCAACGCTTTTTGTATCTGCCGGATGCTTATGTGATTGGTGGCGACGGATATAATTTCGGAACTAATGTGAGTAGCAACCAAAGTGGAGCGTATGAAGGAAAAATGAATAATCCGCTGGTTACCTGGGAAAAAGAATATAAACAAGACTATGGAGTAGATGCAAGTTTTCTTCAAGACCGACTGAAATTCACCTTCGATTATTTCTTTCATCGACGGAATGATATTTTGATCAATATGAATTCTATCCCGAGTTATTTGGGTATGACTCCTCCTCCTTTAAATAAAGGTAAAATGGAAAACTCCGGTTTTGAGGTATCTTTAAAATGGGATGAAAAAATCGGATCCAATTTTAATTATTGGTTAAATGGGAATCTTTCGTTCGCGCGAAATAAGATTATTGAACAAGATGAAGTCCGTCCGAATGAAGATTATTTGTGGAGAACAGGCAATCCTACCGGTCAGCCTTTTGTAAGATCGTTCTGGGGCTTTTACGACGAAAATGCCAATGAAAAATACAAAGTTGAATATGGCACGGACATAGCTGAACATGCCGGAGGATTGAAACCCGGCGACTGTGTATATGTGGATTTGAATGGCGATGGTGTGATTAATGCCGACGATGTGTCTGCTCAGGGTTATTCGAATAATCCGGAATATATTGCAGGTTTATCCATGGGATTCAGTTATAAAGGTTTTGATTTCAGTATGTTATTCAATGCAGCTACCAATACATCCCGTTTGTTGGAAGAAACTTTCAGAGACCCGATGGGCGATACCAACGGCAAAGGATTATTGTTATCGCAATATGAAAACCGATGGACTCCCGAAACTGCAGCCACAGCCACTTTGCCTCGCGCATCAATAACTGCAAAATCGAATAATACTGCCGCTTCTACTCTTTTCCTGGTGGATGCCAGTTATATCCGGTTAAAAAATATTGAAGTTGGCTATAATTTTAATTTGCCATTTATGAAGAGTGCAAAAATTTCTACTTTGCGATTGTATGCAAATGGATATAATTTATTCACAATCGATAAATTGAAAATTGCTGATCCTGAATCAAGAACAAGTTCAAGGCCTGCTTATCCTTTGACAAGAGTATTTAACATGGGATTAAAAGTCGGGTTCTAACCATCTAAATATAGAATGAATATGAAAATTAAAAAATTAATAATATCATTAGTTGTCACAGTTACTTGCTTGTCTTCCTGTGTAGATGATTTCAAAATAGGTGACAACTTTTTGGACAAAGATCCCGGTGTAGATGTTACATCCGATACAATATTTGGAAAAGCCGAATATGCCCGTCGTTTCTTATGGAATACGTACAGCAATTTATATTATGCTTTACCCAGTTACTGGAATGATGTTGATGGGAAGATGAATATGGGTATGTTTGAAACCCTTTCGGACTGTTGGCAAAGCCACTTAAGCTGGGATGGCGTAAATAGTATGTATTATTCTGGCTCATACAGTGCCGGTCTTGAAAATACAGATGCGCATACGCGTTTTAGTTATACCAAAGAAGAAACTTGGCAAGCTGTTCGCAAATCGTGGATATTTATCGAAAATGTGGATAAAGTGCCTGACATGTCGACTGAAGAAAAAGAAAGACTGAAAGGGGAAGCAAAAGTAATTATTGCCAGCCGGTATTTTGATATGTTCCGCCATTTTGGCGGCCTTCCGATTGCAGACCATGCGTGGACAGCGAATGAATCGTATCAAAATCCCAGAGCCACAGTTCAGGAAACTTTGGATTTCATGATCAGGATGTTGGACGAAGCTGCACAAACTTTACCCTGGGCATTGGATGAAGCTGAAATTTCAAACTGGGATGGACGTTTTACTAAAGCTGCTGCTAAGGGCTTGAAATGTAAAATTTTATTGTTCGCTGCAAGTCCGTTGTTCAACGATAATGTACCTTATTGCACTGAAGAACCGCAAACTGCCGTTCAAAATAATCAGGTATGGTTTGGTGGTTATAAACCCGAATTATGGACCCAGTGCGTAACTGCCTGTGCAGATTTCTTTACGGAGATGAATGCAAAAGGACGTTATGGACTTCTGCAACCTACAGCAAATAATGGGAAAAACGTAACTGAATATGATAATGTGTATCGTACGGCATTTCGTGATGCCTATTCGTTAAGAGGTTCAGGTGGACCTAATCCCGAAATGTTGATTTCCACCAGAATCCGGTTTAAAACAGGCAACAGTGATTGGGATTATTATTTTCCTCAATCGTGCCAATACGGAGCCTTCACCCCGACCCAGGAGTATGTTGATATGTTCCCGATGAGTGATGGAACTCCATTTAATTGGACTAATGCCGATCAGGTAAAGAAGATTCATTCGGATCGTGACCCTCGTTTGTATGAAACAGTTTTAGTAAACAGTGCAGAATACCAAGGTCGACAAGTTGAATTGTGGGTTGGTTGACGTGAAGCCCAACAAAGCCCGGCAAGTGAAGAAGGTCAATATGCCACCGGATATGCCAATTACAAGTTTATACTTGACTTTGAAAAGAATAAAGCCAAACCTACCTTGTGGCCCTATTTAAGGGTTTCGGAAATATATTTGATATATGCCGAAGCTTTAACAATGGTAGGAAGATACAATGACGCTATTGCACAAGTGAATGCTGTTCGTGCACGTGTAGGTCTCAAAGGATTGTCCGAAGCTAATCCGGGCCTTAACCTGCAGGATAAAACTGCGTTGAAAAATGAGATTCTACGTGAACGGGCTTGCGAACTCGGTTTGGAGGATGTGCGTTTCTTTGACCTGATCAGAAACAAAATGGATGCTAATTTTACAACTCCGTTGCATGGATTAGTAACCAGACGTGCTGATGGTCAGGAAATCTCCTGGTCGG
>RRZU012778998.1_pt1 | contig 17002 bp, 16 predicted proteins | sample 2165561 | NCBI WGS metagenome assembly RRZU01 (sample SAMN10456909, study PRJNA506462) | wastewater metagenome | isolation source: wastewater sludge | place: USA: Moscow, Idaho | reverse complement strand
TGGGTATGATGCCCACACACCACACATTCATCATTAATAAAGGAGCACCGTTTATGCTGCATTACGCTGTTATCTTTTTTATTATCGCCATTATTGCCGCGGTATTGGGTTTTGGCGGCATTGCCGGTGCGGCCACCAGCATTGCTAAAATTCTGTTTATTGTGTTTTTGATTATGGCCGTGTTGTCGTTTTTGTTTGGGCGCAAACGCTAGCGCCGATAAAACCGCAAAACCACCGCTTTGGCGGTGGTTTTGTTTTTCAGGCAGCCTTGAAGGGCGTGTGGCATCAATCCGCTAAACAAGCCAGTTCGCCCGCCAACAATTGCGCCACGGTTTCGCGTTCGCGGATGAGGCGGTGTTGCTTACCGCACACCAACACTTCGGCGGCGCGCGGGCGGGTGTTGTAGTTGCTGGCCATGCTGGCGGTGTAGGCACCGGCGCTGTGGATGGCGAGCAAATCGCCCAGCTCTACCGCCAAGGTGCGGGCTTTGCCCAGAAAATCGCCGGTTTCGCAAATGGGGCCGACCACATCGGCGCAAATCGGCGCAATGGCTTTTTGCTGTACCGGCTCAATGCGGTGGTGGGCATCGTATAAGGATGGCCGCAGCAAGTCGTTCATGGCGGCATCCACAATCACAAAATCTTTTTCTTCGCCGTGTTTGATGAATTCCACTTGGGTGAGCAAGAGCCCGGCATTGCCCACCAAGCTGCGCCCCGGCTCCAGCATCAGCGCCAGTTTCCGCCCGGCCAGGCGCTCGGCCACGGCTTGGGCGTAGGCGGCCAAATCGGGCACCTCTTCGTTGTCATACACAATGCCCACGCCGCCGCCGATGTCGATGTGTTGCAGGACAATGCCTTGGGCGGCCAGCGTGTCTACCAGCACCAGCAGGCGCTCCAGTGCTTCCACCAGCGGGCTTAAATTGGTGAGCTGCGAGCCGATATGGCAGTCGATGCCGGTGATGCGCAAGTGCGGCAGACCGGCGGCGTGTTGGTAGGCAGCCGGTGCGTCGGCAAAGGCGATGCCGAATTTATTGGCTTTCAGGCCGGTGGAAATATAAGGGTGGGTTTGTGCGTCTACATCGGGGTTGATGCGCAGCGAAATGGGCGCGGTTTTGCCCAAGCGCGCGGCCACCGCATTGATGCGGTCTAATTCCGGCAGCGACTCCACATTAAAGCACCGCACGCCTTGTTGCAGCGCGTATTCGATTTCGGCCACGCTTTTGCCCACGCCGGAAAAAATCGTTTTCGCCGCACTGCCACCGGCGGCCAGCACCCGCACCAGCTCACCGCCGGAAACAATATCAAAGCCGCAGCCCAAGCGGGCAAAATGGCGCAAAATGCTCAAATTGCTGTTGGCCTTCACCGCATAGCAAATCAGCGGGTTCAGTGCCGCAAAGGCGTGTTGGTATTGGCCGAGGGCATCGGTAAGCGCTTGGGTGCTGTAAACATACAGCGGCGTGCCGTAGGCGGCGGCCAAATCGGGCAGCGGCACTTGTTCGCAGTGTAGGGTATCAGTCATGTTGAGGCTGGTTTTGCGGTTGGATGGGCTGGAATTGCAGGCCGGTTTGGACCGCGCCGAATTGGGCTTTATCGTCTTGTTTAGGCAGATACAAATCGCCTTTGTAGCCACAGGCGGCCAAGATGAGGGCGGTGCACAGCAATAAGGGTAGTCGGGACATGGGGATTTCCATAATAAAAAAGGCTGCCTGATACCAATTCGAAAAAATAATACATAAACGGGCAGCCTGTAGGTCGGATTCAAGAATCCGACCTACGCGGATGATGCTATCGAACTGCTTTTATTTTGTAAGGCTATTTTTTGAATTGGTATTAAACCAAGTTTGGCCGTTATTATAGGCCAAACTATGGCAAAATAGCGCCCTACAACCAAAAAATGCGGCGGCACACAAAACCATGATGACCGAAAGTGAATTTTTACAGTTTTCCGACGATTTATTTGCCCGTATCGAAGACGAAATTGATGCCGGCGGCTGGGATTTAGACTGCCAAAGCGGCGGCAATGTGCTCACCATCGAGGCCGACAGCGGCGAGCAGGTGATTGTAAACCGCCACACCCCCAATCAAGAGCTGTGGATTGCCGCCAAAAGCGGCGGCTTCCATTTCGGCCGCCAAAACGGCCAATGGCTGGCCACGCGCGACGGCAGCGAGTTTATCGCGGTGTTGAATCAGGTATTGTCGGCAGCGTGCGGCGAGGCGGTGGTGATTAAACCTGTGGCGGCGGAATAAGATAACTGAAGTTACACACCCACTTGCCAAGGCTGCCTGAAATGGAAAACCCATATTGCCGAACTTGATTCGGCAATCCATTGGCAAACAAATAAATATGCTGTTTAAGTGCTTTTGAGTTTGAATGGTTTTTAAATCAATAAAAGAGCATCAATCAATTTTTCCCTTGGTATATTTAGGAAGTATTCAGCCGCGGCCGCTTCATCCGTTGTCGCGTTGTTGGCTATTTCCTTCAGCTCTTGCTTAGCTTCTGGCGAGCCGGATAAATATTTGGCCAGTAAAAATTCTATCTTGTAATCTTTAGACTTCTGTAATAGCGCCGCCGCACTGAGGTAACATTGGCTTAGCTCAACTGTGGGTGTTGTTTCCAACTTTTCTTCAATACCGCACTTAATTAGCTTATTGGTTCCAGATGGCACCAACTCAAGCAAATGATTTATATCAATTAAGGCCAACTCAAAATGCTTTAATGTTAAATGCATCCATGTTCTGGATGCTAAGCCTTTTTTATTGTCTGGATTATTTTCTAAAAGCATAGACAGCTGGTTTAAAAGTTCATTTTGTTTTTCTTTGTCTGCTGTATTTTTAAATTCCATATCGAGCTTATTTATTTCTTGCTCTAAGCTAATATTCTGTTTTAACTGGGGTGTTGCAATTTTTTGCTGTGTTTGTTTTGCCTCATCAACACAGCCTGCTAAACAGCAGCTGCCCAATAATAAAGCCATATTAAAAAAAATTGATTTAACCATTTTATTGATACTGTAAAAAACTTTCGGTTGTAATAATTTAAGCTGTTGATTTATTAAAAGCATATTTAGATAAGCTGAAGGCTGCCTGAAAGCATAAAATTGGGTTTCAGGCAGCCTCAGATTATATTGATTTAAGTATTGGGCATATTTTATATTTTCTGCTGAATATGTTTATTGGCCCAAAGCAAATCATATATTGATTTAAATAAGAAAATTAAATATCCGCATAACCAAATATTAAAAACAGCATTATCGCCATAAACAAGCGTGCTGTAGAGTATGGATATAAAATCATGGGTTTCCATTAAATTGAGAAGGGAAACAGAAGCTAAAAACAAAATAATATTGGATATGAATTTATGAACGGGTTTCGTGGGGAGGAGCAATATAATGATGCTGCCCAGGAAAAGTAACATTGAAGCCAAAATAATGAAAATGTAATCATCGGCTGCTGTTCCTTGCAAGAAGCCGATTCTGTATAAGTCGCCTTCTGCTAGATAAGACCGAATATATAAGCCTTTATCATCGCCTTCGATAAAAAAACTCAGCACAAGCAGTAATAAGCTGATTAAGGGATAAAAAAGCATTTCATTCCCGAATGAACATTGGGTTTTAGATTGAGGCCGTTGCACAATACCGTTTAGCCTACAAAAAGGTTTCAGCCCATCATTTTATTCCCTTGCGCTTAGCGGCTCAATCCGAAATGCTTGCAGTTGGGTTTTAGGCTTGCTCGCTTGTTGAATACAAGGCTGCCTGAACATTTTAAACTTTACCAAAGCTTTAAAATGTTCAGGCAGCCTTTGCTGATCATTCAATGCATAAATCAGCTGAGAAAAATGGTAAACAGGCGCTAAACGGTGAAATCGTGTTCGTGTATTTCAATTACGGTGGGGCGGTGGGCATCGGCTTGTTGTAAGGCTTGCGCCAATTCGCCGGGGTTGCGCACCACCACGCTGTGGCAGCCGAAGCCGCGGGCCAGGGTTTGGAAGTCGGGGGTGTAGATGTCGACGCCGATTTGCGGCAGCTGGCGGTTTTGCATATAGCGCTTGATTTCGCCGTAGCCTTGGTTGTTCCACAGCAATACGATGATGCCGAGCTTAGCCTCCACTGCCGAAGCCAATTCGGGCAGGGTGAATTGGATGCCGCCGTCGCCAATCAGTGCCACCACCGGGCGCGTGGGCGCGGCCAGCTTGGCACCCGCAGCGGCGGGTAGCGCGTAGCCGAGGGTGCCGTAGCCGGTGGCGGAGTTAAACCACGAGCGCGGCTGGGTGGGTTCGTAGAGGTGGTTGCCCGAATACACCGGTTGGGTGGAGTCGCCCACCACAATCACATCGGCCAAGGTTTGCTGCACGCAGGCGAGCACAGCTTGCTGCGGCTGCCATGCGGCGGGCCAATCGGCAGCCAGTTGCGCGCGGGCGGCGGCCACTTTGGCGGCGCTGCCCAGATTGTGGCCGTTGATTTTGTTGATTAACACCGCCAGCCGCGCCAGTGCGTCGGCAGCATCGCCCACGATGGCGATGTCGGCGGGGTGGTTGCGGTTGAGCTGTTCGGGGTCGATGTCGATGCGGATAAGCTTGCCGTTGAGTTTGAAGCCGCCGTCAAATACCACGTCGTAATCGGTTTCGCCCAATTCGGTGCCAATGGCCAAAATCACATCGGCCTCGGCCGCCAGCGCGCGCACCGGCGGCAAGGATTGGTTGCAGCCGAGCGAGAGCGGATGGGTGGCCGATATCAGCCCTTTGCTGTTGATGGTGTGGCACACGGGTGCGTCCCAGGTTTCGGCCAGCGCCAAGATGTCGGCGGCATTGGCATGCACACAGCCGCCGCCAATCAGCAATAAGGGCTTTTGGGCGGTGCGCATTAACGCGGCGGCTTCGCCCAATTGCACTGCATCGGCTTTGGGCGGGCGCGGCAGGGCGGCGGCGCGCACGGGAATATGGGCAGCCGGGGCGGTGATGATGTCGATGGGGATTTCGATGTGCACCGGGCGCGGGCGGCTGCTGCTGAACACGGCAAAGGCACGTGCCAGCACGGCGGGCAATTCGTCGGCATGTAAGAGGGTGTGGCTGAAGGCGGCGGCACCGGCCACCATTTGGCTTTGGTTTTTCAACTCGTGCAAGCGGCCTTCGCCCATGCCCAGCTCGCCGGTTTTATTCACGCTGGAAATCACCAGCATGGGGATGGAGTCGGCATAGGCTTGTGCCATGGCGGTGAGGATGTTGGTCATGCCCGGGCCGGTGATGATAAAGCACACGCCGGGCTTGCCGCTCACGCGGGCGTAGCCGTCGGCCATAAAACCGGCGCCTTGCTCGTGGCGTGGGGTGATGTGGCGGATGGGGGTTTGCGGCAGGCCGCGGTAGAGCTCCACGGTGTGTACGCCGGGAATGCCGAATACGGTGTCGACACCGTATTGCGCTAATAAATGCACCAAGAGTTCGCCACAGGTGCGCTGACTTGGGGTCGAGGGATGGGTCATACGGCCTCCTGTTATGGGTATAAAGGCAGTTGGGGCTGCCTGAAAGCCAGTGGTTATTGCCAAGCAGGCTTTCAGGCAGCCTTAATTAATGCATGCGTATTTTCAATTAGCCTGCAAACGGGCGTGCTTGTTCGGTAGCCGCCAAAATGGCCTGCCATTCGGCATCGCTGATTTCAATGCCGTTTTGTAGGCGCTGTTGGCGTTGGTACCGCTCCGGGTCGCCGGGCATCAGCACTTGCGCCACACCGGCGGCGGGCGGGGTGCTGCGGATAAAATTGGTCATGGCGTCGTATTCGGTCTGCATCCAGCCCCAGTCGCCCAGTTGCTGCGGGTTGATGATGATGGCGCTCATGTGGTTGACAATGCCGTCTAGGCGCGGGTTGCCGGGCTGGTTGGTGCCGCCGCCGGAGAGCAGGCCGGCCAGAAATTCCACCGCGCCCATCAGGCCGCCACCCTTGTGTTCGCCCATCGGCAGCAGGGCGCCAAACGGGGCTTCGTGCATCACTGCCGGATTGGTGCTGGGCACGCCGTGGGCGTCTACCATCACCGGCTGTGCAAATTCGGTGCCCGCCAAATAGGCCACGCGGGTTTTGTTGTAGGCCACCATGCTGGTGGCAAAATCGAGTACGAAAGCGGGATTATGGCCGCTGGCCGGGTGGCTGATGCACACCGGATTGGTGCCGAAGCGGCCTTCACCGCCGCCAAACGGCGCCACAAACCCTTGCACGCAATCGGTCACATTCACAAAAAACAGTCCCACTTTCCCTGCCGCCGCCACTTGCTCGCCATAGCTGCCAATCCGCCCCATATGGTGGGCATTGCGCAGGGTGAGCAGCACCACGCCGGTGCTGTCTGCCCGTTGCAGCGCCAAATCAACGGCTTGGCGGGTTAGATGTTGGCCGAAGCCGCGCTGGGCATCGAATTGCAGGATAGCACCAAAATCTTGCACGGTTTGCAGGCTTTGGTTCACTTTAAGGGTGCCGCGGCGGCAGCTGTCTACATAAAAAGGCAGCATGCCGATGCCGTGGCTGTCGTGGCCGCTGAGGTTGGCTGCCAATAAATGCTCGGCCACCGCTGCGGCTTCGGCTTCGTGGCAGCCCAAACGGCGCAAGGTGGTGCGCGCTTGCTGTTGCAGGGTATGGGCATCAATCATCATGGTGTGTTTCCCCTATGATAATCAGGCCGAGGCGCATCTTACCCACCCCGGCCTGAAATGTGATGGCAGTTTTAAAACACCACAAAATGCGCCATAAAGGCAATAATCGGCAAGGTAATCAGGGTGCGCATCACAAAAATCAAAAACAGCTCGGCCAGATTAACATTGATTTTGGACTTCAAAATCAAGGCACCCACTTCGGTCATGTAAATCACTTGGGTGAGCGACAAGCAGGCAATCACAAACTTGGTCATCTCGTTTTCAATGCCCTTGCCCAACACCGCAGGCAGGAACATATCGGCAAAACCCACCACGGTGGCCGGTGCGGCTTTGGCGGCTTCCGGAATTTGCAGCAGTTCCAGCAAAGGCACCATGGGGTAAGACAAAATGGTGAACACTGGCGTGTATTCCGACAAAGCCAGGGCAATGGTGCCAATGGCAAACACCACCGGCATCAGCCCCAAATACACATCCGCCAGCACTTGCAGGCTGTTTTTGGTTACCTTGCCAAAGCCGGGCATGGTGTGGGCGCGGCGCACGCCTTGCTCTACCGCCCACGTGTGCATGCTGGTGCCGGCCGGAATGGTTTCGGCAATCTGCTTGCCGGTGGCCACATGATACGTGTCTTTTTTCCAGCTCAAAGGCGGAATGCGCGCCATAATCACGGCGGCAATCAGGCCGGCCACCACCACGGTGAAGTAAAACGGGATAAACAGGTGCGGAATGCCGATAAAATTGGCAATCAGCAGGCTAAAGGCAATCGAGGCCAGAGAAAAGCTGGTGGAAATAATGGCCGCTTCGCGTTGGCTGTAAAAGCCTTTTTCATATTGCTGTGCCGTAATCAACACGCCCACCGTGCCCGAGCCCAACCATGAAGCGGAAGCATCAATGGCCGAGCGCCCGGGCAGCTTGAAGATTTTTTGAAACGGTTTGCTCAATAAGGTGCCGATGTATTCCATCAAGCCGTAGTCCACCAAAAACGGCAGCATCATCACCGCAAAGAAGAAAAACGGAATCAGCACCGGATTGAGATCGTTTAGAATCACGCCGCCGGTGAATTTGCTGATGACCCATTCCGGCCCGGTTTGGGTGTAAATCATCACAATAAACACCGCGCCCAGCACCCGCAACAGCAGCCAAATCCAATGCACATTAAAAATATTGGCAAAGGCACTGCCCGATTGGCTCCACTTGGGTTTTAGCAGGGTAGCCCACAGGGTGAGCGCGGCAGACACCACCACAATCAGCACCGCCACCAAGGGTAAATAGCCTTGAATCACCGCCTTAAGCGCATCGGCCAGAATGCCGATGCCGATGGTCCATTTGTCGCCCCAGTGAATCGGGGTGAGAAACATCAATACGCCAATCAGGGAGAAAAAGATGAATTTTCTGAATGCCGCCGGTTTGGCTTCCGGTGGCACGCTAATGTGGTCGGCACCGGACAAATCGGCCGGTTCTTGCTCGGGGAACAGCTTTTCCATGGGGTGTCTCCTTAAAACTTAAACATAAAATAAAGGCAAAGAAATAAAGGCAAAGCAGTTGTAGGGTGCTTGGCGCCATTCTGGTTTCAGGCAGCCTAAAACCAGAATGGCGCAGCTAATACACTTTGTTAGCGGTCGTAACGCACACCGGGCAGCACGCACAGCATTTCAAACAGCAAATTGGCCGCCAGCACCGAAGTGCTGCCGAAAGGATCGTAAGGCGGCGACACTTCCACCAAATCGCAGCCCACCAAATTGATGCCACGCAGGCCGCGCACAATTTCCAGCGCCTGCGGCACGGTGAGGCCGCCGATTTCTACGGTGCCGGTGCCCGGCGCATAGGCCGGGTCGATGCCGTCGATGTCGAAGCTGAAATACACCGGACCCGCGCCCAGTTGTTGGCGCACTTCGGCCATCAGCGGCGTGAGCGAGCGATGCCAGCATTCTTCGGCGGGCACCACGCGGAAACCCTGATCGCGCGACCAATCAAATTCGTCGGCGCTGTAGCCGGTGCCGCGCAGGCCGATTTGCACCACACGGTTGCCGTCAAGCAGGCCTTCTTCCATGGCGCGGCGAAACGGCGTGCCGTGGGCAATTTTTTCGCCAAACATTTCATCATTGATGTCGGCATGGGCATCAATGTGTACCAAGCCCACCGGGCCGTGTTTTTTGGCCATGGCGCGCAAAATCGGCAGCACAATGGTGTGGTCGCCGCCCAGTGTGAGCGGGGTGCAGCCGTGCGCCAAAATGGTGTCGGTATAGAAGCGCTCAATGATGTCCATGCTTTTGAGCAGATTGAAGGTGTTAATCGGCACATCGCCGATGTCGGCCACTTGTAGGCTTTCAAACGGCGCGGCAAAGGTGGCCACATTGTAGGGGCGCAACATGCGCGATTCGTCGCGGATTTGGCGCGGCCCCAAGCGGGTGCCGGGGCGGTTGGAGGTGCCGATATCAAACGGAATGCCCACAAACGCCGCATCCAGCCCCGCTGCATCGCTTTGAAACGGCAGCCGCATCATGGTGGCAATACCGCCGCAACGGGGCATGTCGTTGCCGCTTAAAGGTTGGTTAAACATGATGTGATTCTCCTGTGGTTATTATTCTGCGTGGCGCTGGTGTTGATGACGAATAGATAATAAATAAGAAAATAATCTATTGGCATCAACTATTTGCCGCCATTTAAATGCAAAGTAACGTTTTTTAACAATGTATACCATTGTTAAAATGAGATGCAAACATTCGAAAATCAGAAGTAATGCTTTTAGAAGGCTGTCTGAAAATGGCAGCAAGTTCAGCCGCAATGAAGCAATGAAGCAAGGTGCAGCAGGATTTGCTAACATAGCAGTCGTTCTGCCGCAACCAATGGCCACGCCGGGAAAGTTTTTATGCTGCACACCTTGATTAAACATGACTTAAAAGCGCTACAGGCTTTTGTGGCAATTGTGGAGTGCCAGGGCGTGAGTGCGGCACAGGCGCGCTTGAATATGTCGCAATCGGCCATCAGCACCCACTTGGCGCATCTGGAAGAAAGCCTGGGGGTGTCGCTATGCCGCCGCGGCCGTGCCGGTTTTGGGCTTACTAAAGCCGGGCACCAGCTCTACGATGCCTGCACACTGCTGTTGCAAGCCACCACCGAATTTCATCGCGATGTACAAAACATCAAATGGCACCGCTCGGTGCTGTCCGGCACTCTGCGCATCTGTATGGTGGATCATATGCCCGACAGCTTTACTCAAGCACTGGCCAATGTGATTCAAACCGCTTATCAGCGCTATCCGGAGCTGCGGCTGGCGGTAGACATCCGCTCGCCGCAGGAAATCGAAACCGCGGTGGCCACCAATCAAATGGATTTGGGCATGGGTTATTTTGCCAACCCGTTGAAAAACCTGCGCTACCAGCCGATGCTGGAAGAGCGGCAAAATGTGTATTGCCACCGCGACCATCCGGCGGCACAAGTGCCCAACCTCACTTTAAATATGCTGGAAGAAGATTATGCTTGGGTGAAACGCGGTTATTTACAGTCGGCATTTTTGTCGGGCTTAAACCCGGTGCAGGTTACGGCCACAGCGTATCAGATGGAGGCCACACGGCTGTTTTTGCTGGCGGGCAGCCACATCGGCTATTTACCGCAAGACTACGCCGCACCGCTGGTGGCCGACGGCATACTGTGTGCGCTGCTGCCGCAACAGGCCACTTATTTGGTGACCCACTACGCCGTTACCCGTCCCACCCCCGACCCGCGGGTGAATTGGTTTTTGGGGCATTTAAGCAGCTTGCTGCCGGTGTGAGTGTCGGGCTTCAGGCGACAGGCTTCAGGTGACAGTTTTCAGGGGGCGGATTCAAGCTTTTGCGATTTTGAGATTTGATGCGCCAAGGCGCATTCTATGAGTCAAGTTCATTTGGATGAATTTGAAAATAGTTTATTTTTAGAATTGGTATAAGCAATAGGCTGCCTGAAACCATTTCAGGCAGCCTATTGCTTATTTTGCGCTGTTTCTAGCCCTTAAACACCGGCACCCAGCCCCATTGGCTCAGCAATTGCGCCGCAATATTGATTACGCCAAAGCTGAACACCAACAACATCAACGTCACGCCGCCGCGCACGCGGTAGCGGCCAAGGCCGAAGCGTTGGCGGCTGCGCCGCAACAGCATGGCGGGCACCAAGGCTGTCCACACCGCGGCGGCCAGCCCCACATAGCCGATAACGGTAACAAAGCCGGTGGGAAACAGCAAACAGGCCAAGAGCGGCGGCAAAAAGGTGAGTGCGGCGGTTTTACTGCGTCCGGCGGCATCGTCGCCCCAGCCGCACAAATCGGCCAGATAGTCGAATAAGCCCAGTGTTACCCCCAAAAACGAGGTGGCAATCGCCATATAGGCAAACAGCGACAGCATTTTGCCCATGCCCGCCGCCGCGTGGCCGCCGTAGCGGGTGATTTCGGCAATCAATACCGACACCTGGCCGTCGGCCGCAATCACCGGCGCAAACGCATGGCGCGGCAAGTTGCCTTGAATGGCCAGCTGCCACAGCACATAAATCAGCAAGGCCAGCAGCGTGCCCAGCCACAAGGCTTTGGCCACCTTGGCGGCATCGCCGCGGTAGTGTTTATACAGGCTGGCCACATTGCCGTGAAAGCCAAACGAAGCCAGGCATACCGGCAGCGCAGTGAGCACATATGGCCAATAGCGCGTGCCCGCCGCCGCACCGCTGTCGAGCAACAGCGGCCATTGCGCCGAGCCGATCAAGGGGCCGGTGGCCAGCAGAAAGGTGATGACCATGCCGCCCAGCAGCACACTGGTGAGCCGCCCTACCCAGCGGCTGCTCCACACCACGCACAGCGCCAGCACGGCAAAAAACAGCAGCTGCCCCACCGGCAGCGGCACCGTTTGCCCGATGGCGCTTAGGTTTTGGGCGGTTAAATCGCCGCCCACAAAAATATAGGCATAGGTGAGCACATACAGCACAAACGCCACCGCCAGCCCGGTAATGCCGTTCCACACCGGGCCGAGCAGGTCTTTCACCAAGGTGTCGAAGCTGGCACCGGCCGGATAATGGCTGCCCACTTCCAGCAGCATCAGCCCGGAGGCCAACATGCAAAACCAAGTATAGGCCAGCACCAGCAGCGAGCCGCCAAACCAAATACCGGCGGTGGCGGTGGGGTTGGCAAACATACCGGCACCCACTACGGTACCGGCGATAATCAAAGCGCCGCCAAGTAAAGACGGGGCGCGGGAGGGGGTGAGCGGCATGGTTGTCGGCAATCCTGTGGGCGTGGGCTATCCCCACGGCAAAAGCCGCCATTATAGCCGATGGCCACGGCCTGCGCGCCACCGTGTACAATGGCGGCGTTTCCACCACCAAAGCTTGCGGCACCGTGATTTACCACCAATTGGCGCTCAATGTGCCGCTGGATACTTTGTTCACCTACGCCCACCCGCACAGGCTGCCTGAAGGCACGCGGGTGGCGGTGCCGTTTCGCGGCAAAACCGTGGCGGCGCTGGTGTGGGCAGCCGATGTGGCGGCAGAAATCGACAGCGCCAAAATCCGCCCGATTGCTCAGGTGTTTGACCACGAGCCGCCGCTGGATGCCGATTGGCGTGCGCTATTGCAGTTTGCCGCCCGCTATTACCACTATCCCTTGGGGCAAGCGGTGTTCGCCGCCTTGCCCCAAGGTTTGCGTGAAGCGCGGCCGGTGGCACCGCCGCCGGTGGCGCAATCGTTTGTGTTGTCGGCCACCGGTTTGGCACAAGCCGCGCCCAAGGCGCACCACCGCAAACAGCTGGCTTTATGGCAGGCTTTGCAACAAGGTGCGCTCAGCCTGTCTGCCGCCAAAGCCCTTCACACGCAAGCGCCATCGCTGTTCAAACAATGGCAGGAACAAGGCTGGTTAAACGCCATTGCCAGCCCGGCGCATGGTGCGGTGCCGCCATCGCCGCATGTATTAAATGAAGAACAACAAGCCGCCAGCCAGGCCGTTCAGGCAGCCTGTGGCGGCTTTGCGCCGTTTTTGCTGCACGGCATCACCGGCAGCGGCAAAACCGAAGTGTATTTCGACATCATGGCCAAGGTGTTGGCGGCGGGGCGGCAAGTGCTGTTTTTGCTGCCGGAAATCAATCTTACCCCGCAGCTGTTGGCACGCGTACAGCAGCGTTTCCCCCACACCCGCACCGCGGTACTGCACAGCCAAGCCGCCGCCGGGGCGCGCACCCAAGATTATCTGCGTGCGCAAAGCGGGCAGGCCGCCTTGGTGGTGGGCACGCGGCTGGCGGTGTTCACGCCGCTGCGGCAATTGGGGCTGGTGGTGGTAGACGAAGAACACGACAGCTCGTTTAAACAAGACAGCGATTTGCGCTATCAGGCGCGCGATTTGGCGGTGTGGCGGGCGCAACAGGCCGCCTGCCCGATTGTATTGGGCAGCGCCACCCCAAGCCTAGAGAGCTGGCACAAAGCCCGCCATGGCGACTACCGCCTGCTCAGCCTGAGCCAGCGCGCCCATCACGCCGCCGCCTTGCCGCAAATTGTGCTGGCCGATGTGCGCCGCCAAAAATTGGACAACGGCTTTAGCGCCCAAGCACTGGCGCTGTTGCAACAAAACCACGCTCAAGGCGGCATGAGCATGGTGTATCTGAATCGGCGCGGCTTTGCCCCGGCGCTGTTTTGCGGCGATTGCGGCCACACCTTCGGCTGCCCGCATTGCTCGGCCAAAATGGTGCTGCACCAACAAGCGCGCCAGCTGCGCTGCCACCATTGCGATTTCAGGCAGCCTATTCCGCGCATCTGCCCCGATTGCGGCAATCAGGATTTAACCGCCGTGGGTCATGGCACCCAGCGGGTAGAAGAAACCCTGCGCCAAGCCTTGCCCGGCGCGGCGGTGGTGCGGGTAGACCGCGACAGCACCGCCCGCAAACAAGACTGGGCGCAGCTATATGAGCGCATTGATGCCGGGGCGGTGGATGTATTGGTGGGCACGCAAATGCTGGCCAAAGGCCACGATTTCGCCCGCTTGAATTTGGTGTTGGTGCTCAATGCCGACGGCAGCCTCTACAGCGCCGACTTCCGCGCGCCGGAGCGGCTGTTTGCCGAATTGATGCAAGTGGCTGGGCGTGCCGGGCGTGCCGATGCACCCGGGCGCGTGTTGGTGCAAACCCAATTGCCCGACCACGCCGTATTTCAGGCACTAAAAGCGCAGGATTACCCGCGCTTTGCCGATGCCGAGCTGGCGGCAAGGCAAAGCTTGGGCTTGCCGCCGTTTGCCTTTGTGGCTGCTATCCGCGCCGATGCCCCCAGTATGAGTGAAGCCGTGGCATTTTTGAGCCTAATAATCGACGAACAGGCCAACGGCTTCAGGCTGCCTGAAACCGTCAGCCAATTCGGGCCGGTGCCGATGCTGATGGCACGGCTGGCCGGGCGCGAACGGGCGCAAGTTTTTCTGGAAAGCACCCGACGGCGCGATTTGCACCACGGCATCGGCCTGTGGCGGCAACTGCTGCGCCATTTTGAAACAACACACCGCACCATAAGGTGGTCGATTGATGTGGATCCAACAGATATTTAATACCCTGGCTAACCCTATTGCCCGCCGCCGCGCGGCTGCTGTGGCATGGCTGTGTTTATTGTCGACACCGGCCGCGGCGCTGGATTTCGGCCGCATCCCGCCCGAAGAAGTGGCGCTGTATGTGCAGGATTTGCACACCGGCCAAGTGCTGCTGCAACACCGCGCCGACGCCAGCGTCAACCCGGCTTCCACCATGAAATTGGTCACCACCTTTGCCGCTCTGCGCGCGTTGGGCTCGGATTACCGCTGGCACACCGAATTCAAGAGCGATGCCCCCGTGCGCGACGGCGTGTTGCAAGGCAATCTGTATTGGCAGGGCAGCGGCAGCCCCGTATTCGACCAGCCTGATTTGCAAGACATGCAGGCGCAATTGCGCTTGCTGGGCATCAGCCGCATCGGCGGCCAAGTGGTGTTGGATCGCAGCGTGTGGGGCAGCAGCGGCAGTGCCGACGGCTTTGAAGCCGACGAAGGCGCGCTGTTCGTTACCCCGCCCGATCCGCACATGGTGGCCTATAAAGTGCTGTGGGCCACTGCCGGCATTGATGCCGCAGGCAACCCCCAGTTCGACCTCAATCCGCCGCTGGCCGACACCCCGCGCGACATCCAAGTGGCCGTGGCCAACCGCCCGGCACGCTGCGGCAAACTGGCCAACCATTTGAGTATTCAGCATATTGAAGGCGTATTGCAGTTTCGCGGCCGCCTGCCGCAAAGCTGCGTGGGCGAAAAAATGTTTGTCAACCTGTTTGACGCGCCCACCTTTGCCCGCCAAAGCTTTAGCGGCCATTGGCTGGCCACCGGCGGCAATAACGTGGCCTTTGCCGAAGGCCGCACCCCGCCGCAAGCACGCACCTTGGCCGCCAACAACAGCAAGCCCTTGGCCGAAGTGCTCACCGACATGAACAAATTTTCCAATAACCTGATTGCCCGCAGCGTGTTTCTTGCCATCGGCGAACACGAATCCGTGGGCAAACACAGCGTGCAAAACGCCAAAGGCGCCGTGCGCCGCCAGCTGGTGGCCGCCGGATTGGACGATGAAGCGCTGGTGTTGGAAAACGGCTCCGGCTTATCGCGGCGCGAGCGCCTCACCGCCCGCTTTATGGGGCAAATGTTGCAACAAGCCTGGCAAAGCCCGTTTCAGGCAGCCTTTATCGACACCCTGCCCATCGGCGGCCGCGACGGCACCTTAAAAGGCCGCTTCAAAAACAGCGGCGGCGGCCTGCGCCTGAAAACCGGCACCTTAAAAAACGTGCGCGCACTGGCGGGCTATTGGCTGCCTGAAAACCCGCAGCAACACCCGCTGGCCATTGTGGTGATTATCAATTCCGAGCGCAGCGGCGGCTATCTGCCCGATATGGACAAGCTGGTGGAGCGGGTATTAAACGACACCCAAGCGCTTGAAAAAACCTTGCCCTGACCTTATTTACTTGGGGTTATACGCCGGTATTTAACGGTATTTTATAAAGCAACCGTAGGTCGGATTCTTGAATCCGACACTTGGCCGAAAAGGCCAAAAATATGGCATTTAGATAGCTGAAGATACGCACTCAGATGGAAAGTGCAACAATTTACAAGTTGTTTTGTTCAGGCTACCTGAAACGACAAATCCGTGCAGCCTTCCCCTTGGCGCAGCAAACCTGCAACCGGGGTCGCCTTTCTTTGCTTACTTTCTTTGGTGAGGCAAAGAAAGTAAGTGGCCGCGCGGCCATGAAGCGCAAAGTAAAACGATAAGAAACGAATACAAAAAACGGAAATTTTAAAATAATCCGCTTCGTTTTACTTTGTGTGCCAATGGATTGCCGAATCCAGTTCGGCAATGACGGTGTTGCATTTCAGGTAGCCTTACTACAAGCGGCTGCGTAACTTCCGTTAAGCATTGGCTTGCCAAGGCTGTCTGAAAAGAAAAAACCATTATTACCAAACCGGATTCCGTATCCATTGGCAAGTTAAAGCACAGCAATCCACCATAAAACCATGGAAACCACCATGCCCACCATCACCATGTACACCACCGCCTACTGCCCTTATTGCAATATGGCCAAAGCATTATTGAAGCAAAAAGGCATCCACCACATCGAAGAAATCCGCATCGACGGCGACCCCGCCTTGCGCAGCGCCATGATGGCGCGCACCGGCCGCCGCACCGTGCCGCAGATTTACATCGGCAGCACCCATGTGGGCGGCTTTGACGATTTGAACGCGCTAAACCGCGCGGGCAAGCTGGATGCCTTGCTGGCAAACGGCTAGAATGTAGTGTTTGAAACTTTCAGCGTTCGGGCCGTTTTAGGCAGCCTGAATATTTTGTTTTACCACCTTTATCCACGATTATTTTATTAAGGACACGCCATGAGCGAAGAAGTAAAAGCTGCCGAACAGCAACCCGTATTCAGCATTGAAAAGCTGTATCTGAAAGACCTGTCTTTGGAAGTGCCGCACGCACCGCGCATTTTTCTGGAAAACGGCGAGCCGGAAGTAGACATGCGCGTGGCCACCGAAAGCACCAAGCTGGAAGACGAGTTTTACAACTGCGCGGTTACTGTTACCGTTACTGCCAAGCTGGCCGATGATAAAGTGATGTTCCTCAACGAAGTCACCCAAAGCGGCATTTTCCGCATCGCCAATATCGACGATGCCGATATCCAGCTTTTGCTGGCCGTGGCCTGCCCCAATATCCTGTTTCCCTACGCCCGCGAAGCCGTATCCAGCACCATCACCCGCGCCGGTTTCTCGCCGGTGCTGCTGGCCCCCATCAATTTCGAAGCCATGTACCAGCAAGGCCAAGAAGAAGGCGAAGCCGGCAACGCCTAAGGCTGCCTGAAACCCTTAATCAAAACCCTGTATTGC
>RRZU013012269.1_pt1 | contig 17003 bp, 16 predicted proteins | sample 2165561 | NCBI WGS metagenome assembly RRZU01 (sample SAMN10456909, study PRJNA506462) | wastewater metagenome | isolation source: wastewater sludge | place: USA: Moscow, Idaho | reverse complement strand
GTGCACAGTCGGTACATGCAGTTCCTGCCTGCCGTGGAGCATGTCGTCGACAAGCCCGGGTTCCACCGCCCGCTGATCGTCTCGCCCGACCGCGAGGGGGCGCGGCTGGCCGAATGGTCGGTGACGGCCAAGGGTTACGGGGGGTTCCTGTGCGACGTGTTCGACGTGTGGGTGGTGAGCGACGTGGGACGTACGTTCGTGCAGATGTTCGACGCGACGCTGGCCCAGTGGTGCGGCGTGCCCCCGGGCGTCTGCTCGATGGGCGAGACGTGCGGCGACGCGCTGGTCGTCGAGCACAACGGCGACGTCTATTCGTGCGACCACTTCGTCTATCCCGAATACAAGTTGGGCAACATCCGCGAAACGCCGTTGTCGGAGATCTACTGTTCGCGCAAACGGGTGGATTTCGGCCTTGCCAAGCGCAATGCGCTGCCCGCCGAATGCCTGCGGTGCAAATACTATTTCGCCTGCCGGGGCGAATGTCCGAAACACCGCTTCGAGACCGGTTCCGACGGCTGCCGCAAGAACTCGCTCTGCGAGGGATTGCAGCATTGGTTCCGCCATTCGGAACCCTACATGGAGTACATGCGCGACATGCTGGCGCGCGAGCAGTCCCCGGCGTGGGTCATGCCCTTCGCCCGCAAGCGCATGGGGCTGATGTAGCGCCTTACCCGGTTTTTTCCGTTTTTTCCGTTTTTTGCGTTTCAGGAGCGCCCGCACGAGCGGCACGGCCGATGCGGGGGGGGGTGAGCCATCCCGCGACCGAACGCGCGTCGGCGACCCTTTCGGCGTAGGTTTGGGCCGCCGGGAGCGTTTCGTGCGCCGTGCGGGCCGCGGGGCCGGCCGGGACTTCTGCGGCGGAATGGGCCTGAAAACAGAGGAGGCGCCGCATTGCTGCGACACCTCCGTACGTGCAGGTCCTGTAAGCCGGGTTCTGTTCCCGGGGCGAACCCCGGGCCCCTGTCATTTATCTAGGACGGCAGTCTCCTGCCGCCTCAAGCAACCTACCCCCCGGCATCGGGCGAGCAACCCTTGATTGCCGGTATACACGGTCTTGCAACCCACGGGACGTACTGCCGGGCGACATTGCTGCCCCCGCGGTGGGCTCTTACCCCGCCTTTTCACCCTTACCCGCCGGAATTCCGAAAATCCCCTGCGGGCGGTCGTTTTCTGTTACGCTGCCACAACCTCACGGCTGTCAGGTCATTAGCCTGCGTGGCGCTCTGCGTTGCCCGGACTTTCCTCTCCCGGCCTGCGGCCGGCAGCGACAGAGCGGACCTGCGGGACAAAGGTAGGGAATTAAAAATTAAGAATTAAAAATTAAGAATTAAAAATGCAGTAACCGCTGATCTTTCTCTAATTTTTAATTCTTAATTCTTCATTTTTAATTCCTTATAGTATCTTCTTCACCCACCGGAACCCCTTGTAGGGCGGGTAGCGCAGCGGCAGGTCGGGCCGCGCCGGAGACTCGACCACGCCGCGGCGGAGGGAGAAGGCGTCGAAGCTGTCGTGGCCGTGGTAGCGGCCCATGCCCGAGTTGCCCACGCCGCCGAACGGCAGGCGGTCGTTGGCGATCTGCATGATCGTGTCGTTGATGCACGCGCCGCCCGAGGAGGTATGCAGCAGGACTTCGCGGCCCGTCTTTTCGGGTCCGAAGTAGTAAAGCGCCAGCGGTTTTTCGCGGTCGTTGATCAGCGCCACGGCTTCGCCGATGTCGTCGAAGGGGAGCATCGGCAGGACCGGACCGAAGATCTCCTCCTGCATCACGGGCGCGCCGGGGTCGACCTCCGCGAGCAGCGTCGGCTCGATATAGCGGTCGGAGGGGTCGGTGCGGCCCCCGACAAGGATTTTCCCCTGCGCGAGATAACTCGTTACGCGCTCGAAAGCCCGGTCGTTGACCAGCCGACCGTAGTGGGGGCTTTGCTGCGCGTCGTCGCCGTGAAGCCGATGCAGGGCGCGGGCGAAGGCTCGGGAGAACTCGTCTTGCAGCGATCGGTGGATCAGCAGGTAGTCGGGCGCGATGCAGGTCTGCCCGGCGTTGAGGGTCTTGCCCCAGGCGATGCGGCGCGCCGCGACCTCGATGTCGGCGCCTCGGTCCACGATCGAGGGGCTTTTGCCGCCCAGTTCCAGCACGACGGGCGTGAGGTTGCGGGCCGCGGCGGTCATCACGATCCGTCCCAGCGCGGGGCTTCCCGTGAAGAAGATCACGTCCCAGCGCATGCCGAACAGCAGGGTGTTGACCTCGCGGCCGCCCTGCGCGACGGCGACGTACTCCTCGTCGAAGATCTCGGCGATCATCCCCTCGAGCGCCTCGGCGACGTTCGGGGTGTAGGGAGAGGGTTTGAGCAGGGCGGTGCAGCCCGCCGAGATGGCTCCGACCAGCGGGTTGAGCAGCAGCTGCACGGGGTAGTTCCACGGTGCGACGATAAGCGCCTGCCCGAGCGGCTGGGAGAGAATGCGGCTTTTCGACGGCAGGAGTTTCAGCGGCGACGGACGGCGTTCGGGACGCATCCATTTGCCGAGGTGGCGCAGGTGGCTGCGGATTTCGCCCCGGACGATGCTGATTTCGGTGAGGTAAGCCTCCTCGGGGGATTTGTGCAGGTCCGTCCACAGGGCGTCGCAGAGGCGTTTCTCCCAGTTCGCGAGCGCCGCGTCCAGACGCCGGAGCATCGTGCGGCGGAACGCCTCGGAGAGCGTCGCTCCCGAGCGGAAGTAGGTTTTCTGGGCCGCCGCGAGGGCCGAAATGCGTGCGGCAGGGGTGTTTTCGAGGGACATGGGCCGTTATTCTGGGGTTGTGACGGAACCTTGCAAAGCCGCTGCCACACTCCGCGGCGCGGCTATTTCTCGCGGAAGATGTTCAGGTGCGCCAGCAGCGGGTTGCGGCGGTCGAGTACGACGAATTCCAACAGCAGCAGGACCAGCGCCGCGATGAGCAGGTATTGGTACTGCTCGTTGAACTCCTCGAAGCGGACCGTCGAAAGTTCGGTCTGCTCCATCTCGTTGATCGCCTTGACGATCTCGTCGAGACCGATCGACTGCTTCGACGAGCGGACGTAGGCGCCGCCCGTGATGTCGGCGATTCGGGCCAGCATCTCCTCGTTGAGCTTTGAGACGACCATTTCGCCCGCCTCGTCCTTGATGAATTCGCCGCCGATCTGAATCGGGGCGCCTTCGGGCGTGCCGATGCCGATGGTGAAGATCTTCACGCCCATCTGTGCGGCGCGCTCGGCGACGGCGATGGCGTCGTCGTCGTGGTTCTCGCCGTCGGTGATGAGGATGATGACGCGGCCGTGGCTCTGCTCCGTGTCGCCCGAGAAGGCCAGCAGGGCCTGTTCCAGCGCCTTGCCGATGGCCGTGCCCTGCACCGATACCAGCGACGGATCGATCCGCCGTGCGAAGGCCCGGGCCATGCGGTAGTCCGAGGTGATCGGCAGCTGGACCTTGGGTTCGCCCGCGAAGACGACCAGTCCCACGCGGTCCTGCTGCAACCCCTCGAAGAGTTTGCCGATGGCGTATTTGGTCCGTTCGAGACGGTTGGGTTCGAAATCTTCGGCCAGCATCGAGTTCGAAACGTCGACCGTGAGCATCATTTCGATGCCCTGGGCTTTCTCCTCGCGGACGTTCGAACCGAACTGCGGGCGCGCCGCAGCCAGTATGACCAGCGCGACGGCGGCGCAGAAAAGGATGAACCGGAAAGCCGTGCGCCCGGTCGATACTTCGGGCATCAGCTCCTCCAGAATGCCGGGGCGGCCGAAGCGTGCGAGCCGTCTGCGGCGGTTGCGGGCCGCCAGCCAGTAGAGCGCGACGAGCGCCGGGACGGCCAGCAGCAGCCAGAGATATTGCGGATTTGCGAAACGGAACATAATTAATGCGGACCCTGCGGATTGTATCCTGTTTTTTGCCCATATTCAACCCGCCGGGTCTGCATTAGGGCACTTGCAGTGCCCGTTGAATATCGACATTTCCTCCTGAATCCTCCCCTTGGCAAAGGGAGGACTTTGCCCGGGGACCGGAATCGCCGTTCCGTCAGGGTATTCGCTTCAGTACGAGGTTCGAAAGCAGGAACTCGGCGAACAGCAGTCCCAGCGCGGCCAGCGCCCATGTGAGGAACAGTTCGTGGTAGGAGATGTGCTCCATCACCTCGATCTTGCTCTTTTCGAGCTGGTTGATCTCGTCGTAGACGGCCTTCAGCTTCTCCTTGTCCGTGGCCCGGAAGTAGCGGCCGCCGGTCATGTCGGAGATCGCCTTCAGTACCTTTTCGTCGATCTCGACCTTCTGGTTGACGAACGTCAGGTTGCCGAACATGTCGATGGCCGGATAGGGGGCCATGCCCTCCGTGCCCACGCCGATCGTGTAGACGCGGATGCCCTGCGCCTTGCCGATCTCGGCGGCGGTCATCTGCGCGATCTGGCCCTGGTTGTTCACGCCGTCGGTCAGCATGATGATGAATTTCGACTTGGCATCGCTTTCGGGCAGGCGGTTGATCGCCGTGGCCAATCCGTTGCCGATGGCCGTGCCGTCCTCGATCAGTCCGCTGCGGATGCGGGCCAGAAGGGTTTGCAGCGTGCTCTGGTCGGTGGTCAGCGGGCTTTGCGTGAAGGCTTCGCCGGCGAAGGCCACCAGTCCGATGCGGTCGCCGTAGCGGTCGGCGATGAACGATCCGGCCACCTCCTTGGCGGCCGTGATGCGGTCGGGCTTGAAGTCGCGGGCCAGCATCGAACCGGAGACGTCGATGGCCAGCATGATGTCGATGCCCTCGGTGTTGGTGCGGACGTTCTGTTCGACGTCCTGCGGGCGCGCCAGCGCCACGACGAGCAGCGCGAAGGCCGCCGCACTCAGCGCGAAAGGCAGGTGGCGCAGGTAGTAGCGCACGGTCCGGGGTGCGCGCACGACGCCGGCGACGCTCGAAATCTGGATCGAGGCTCCGCCCTGCAACGTCCGCCAGACGTAATAGCCGATCATCGGCACGAGCAGCGTCAGCAGCCAGAGATAATATGGTGAAGCAAAATGCATAGCTTACACAATTAAAAATTAAGAATGAAAAATTAAAAATTATTTTGTCTCTTTCATTGTTTTCAGGATACTTGCAAGAATATTCGTCAATTCCCGGCAATCGGTAAAAATACTTTTAAATTCGTTCTCCGCCAGGTAGTCCGTGCTGTATAACAATTCCAACCAATATTCGGTTTCATACGCTTCCTTTAATGCAATGTGCATTTTTGCGATGAAATTCTCTTTCGATTGTCCTCCGATTGCTTCCCGGACGTTTGCTCCGATACTCGTTCCGCTTTTAAGCAGCTGTTTCGAAAGTATGTACTCGTTATTCGTTTCGGAAATATGCTTATACAGCCGGACAATCCGGATTGCAAAATCGAGGCTTTTGTCCTTTATGGTGTTATCGGCCTTCAATTTTTAATTCTTAATTTTTCATTTTTAATTAAAAAACTACCAGTTTTTCTTTCCGCGGACGACCACGCCCTGTTTCTCCTTGAGTTTCTCCTGGGTCTTGTCCTCCTGGGCCTGGATGGCGTCGAGCATCTGCTGCTGTTCCTGCGGCGAGATGCCCGAAGGCGTCGGCTGCCCCTGCTGGTCGCCCTGGTCCTCCTTGTCGCCCTTGCCCTCCTGCGGGTTCTGTTTCTGATCGCCCTGCTGGTCCTTGGGGTCGCCCTTTTGGTCCTTCTGATCGCCTTTCTGATCGGGGTTCTGCTGACTCTGATCGTTCTGGTTCTGATCCTTGTTCTGGTCTTGGTTCTGGTCCTTGTTCTGATCTCCGCCGCCACCGCCGCCGTCCTTGTTCTCGTCGAGCAGCCGCTTGGTGTAGGCGTAGTTGTACTTGGCCTCCATGTCCGAGGGGTTCAGGCGCAGCGACTGCTTGTAGCTTTCGAGCGCCTCCTGATACTTCTGTTGCTTGAACTGCGCGTTGCCGAGGTTGTAGAACGCTTCGGCGCGCTCCGTGTCCGCGCGCAGCGAGTCCGCCGCGGCTTGCTGCATGGTCTGCTCGGCACGGTCGAACCGTTCGGCCTTGTAGAGGGCGTTTCCGAGGTTGTAGATCGCTTCGAACTGTCCCGGAGCCGCTTGCAGGGCCTGCTCGTAACGGCCGGCCGACTGCTCGTAGTTGCCCTTGTTGTACTGCCGGTTGCCTTTGCGCACCAGCGAGCGTTCGGGCAGCTGTTGGGCCTGCACCCCGGAGGCGGCAAAGAGAAACAGAATGATATAGAGTGACTTGTACATCGTTGTCGCGTTTAGTTTTGCTTCGGGGACTCTTCCTCGGCGGGAGCCTCCTCCTCGACGGGTTTCGTCTCCTCGACGAAGTAGTACGCCTTGAGGTAGTCGGCCTCGTTCTGCTCGGCCTCGGGCGTCGCCTTGGCGAACTTCACCAGGTCGGCGTCGCGCAGGATCGCCGTCAGGTCCATCCGCGCCTTGTCGGGCAGCTCCTCCGGGCGCATCGTCTCGATGATCTCGTCGGAGGTCATCTCCATGGCGCCGAAGCCCCAGCGGGCGGCGATATAGGTGCGCAGGATGTCCGTAAGGCCCGAATAGTACTGCTTATGCCTGTTGTTCTGCCATAGTTTCTGGTTGTGGAGCGCTTCGAGGGCCTGGATGGCCGCCACGTGCGGCGGGAGCGGCGGAGCGGGTTTGAACAGGTCGCCGAAACCCTTGCCGCGGCTGGCGAGGTAACGCTTGAGCGCATAGCCCGCCGCGAGCAGCATCAGGAGGAAGAAAACGCCCCACTTGACGTAGCCGCTCACCTCGCGGAAGCGGAACGGCAGGTTTTTCTGGGCTTTCAGGTCGTAGATCGACTGCGACGTGGAGTCGATCTGGAACGTCGCAACCTCCAGATAGACCGAATCGGTGCTCCGGAGCGTGTCGAGGATGTTCTTGTCGGCGTAGAGCACCTGCGCCGCGCCGAGGTTGTATTTGCCCTCGTCGAATGCGGCCAGCCGGTAGCGCTTGCGCAGTTTGAGCCGCCGGCCGTCGCGTTCGAGCGTGTCGACCGGGCAGTTCTCGACCAGCTCGATCTTGCCGTCGCGGGGGTCGAATACGGGGAATTCCACGACCTGCACCAGATCCTTCTCCACGTCGATGACGTAATCGAAGCGGTCGCCGATCATAATGCTGTCGGGTTCTACGCGCGCCGTGACCGTGGGCGTCTCCTGCGCCCGGGCCGCGAGTCCCGCGAAAAGAAGCGCTATTGCAAAGAGTCGTTTCATCGCTGTTTGAACAGTTTTATCAATTCGGCCACATAGTCGCCGTCGGTCGAGATCATCGCCGTGTCGATGCGGTTGTGCTTGAGCGTCGCCTCTATTTCGCCGCTGCGCCGCTGCCACGAGGCGGCATAGTGGTCGCGCACGGCCCGCGACGAGGTGTCGACCCAGACCTTGCGGCCGCTCTCGGCGTCCTTCAGCTCGACGATGCCCACGTCGGGAAGCTCCGTCTCGCGGGGATCGTAGACGCGGATGCCCACCAGGTCGTGCTTGCTCCCGGCGATCTTCAGCGCGTCGTCCAGCGCCGACTTGTCGCCGGTCGAGTCCATGAAGTCCGAGAGGATGAAGGTCGTGCAGCGCTTCTTGTTGACATTCGTCAGGAAACGCACCGGCTCCGAGAGTTTCGTGCCCGCGGATTCGGGGCGGAAGCCGATCAGTTCGCGGATGATCATCAGAATATGGCTGCGGCCCTTCTTCGGGGGGATGAACTTCTCGACCCGGTCCGAAAAGAAGATGCAGCCCACCTTGTCGTTGTTCTGCGCGGCGGAGAAGGCCAGCACGGCGGCGATTTCGGTGATGATGTTCTTTTTCAGCCGGTCGGTCGAACCGAACATGCGCGAGGCCGACACGTCGACCAGCAGCATCATCGTCAGTTCGCGTTCCTCCTCGTAGACCTTGATGTGGGGTTTGCGCGAGCGGGCCGTGACGTTCCAGTCGATGTCCCGCACGTCGTCGCCCGCACGGTACTCCCGCACTTCGGAAAACGACATGCCCCGCCCGCGGAAAGCCGTATGGTACTTTCCGGCGAAGATCTCGTTGGAAAGACCGCGGGTCTTGATCTCGATCTTGCGGACGCGTTTGAGAATATCGTTCTCGGTTTCCTGCATCGTTAGGGTACGATTACGTTGTTGAGAATGTCGGTGATGATCTCCTCGGTGGTGATGTTCTCGGCCTCGGCCTCGTAGGTCAGGCCGATGCGGTGGCGCAGCACGTCGTGGCAGACGGCGCGCACGTCCTCGGGGATGACATAGCCGCGGCGGCGGATGAAGGCGTAAGCCCGGGCGGCCTCGGCCAGCGAGATCGACGCACGGGGCGAACCGCCGTAGGCGATCAGGTTCTGCAACTTCTGGAGGTTGTACTCCGCCGGCTCGCGCGTGGCGAAAATGATGTCGATGATGTATTTCTCGATCTTTTCGTCCATGTAGACGTCCTCGACCACCTTGCGGGCCTTGACGATGTCCTCGGGGGTGATGACCTTGCCCACCTCGGGCATGCCGGCGCCCGAGAGGTTCATGCGCACGATGTCGCGCTCCTCCTGCTTCTTGGGGTAGGAGATCTTGGCCTTGAGCATGAAACGGTCGACCTGCGCCTCGGGCAGCGGGTAGGTTCCCTCCTGCTCCAGGGGGTTCTGCGTGGCCAGCACGAGGAACGGCTGCGGCAGGGGATAGGTGTTGTCGCCGATGGTCACCTGACGCTCCTGCATGGCTTCCAGCAGCGCCGACTGCACTTTGGCCGGGGAGCGGTTGATCTCGTCCGCCAGTACGAAGTTGGCGAAGATCGGACCCCTGCGTACGACGAAATCCTCGTTCTTCTGCGAGTAGATCAGCGTGCCGATCAGGTCGGCGGGCAGCAGGTCGGGGGTGAACTGTATGCGCGAGAAACAGGCGTCGACGGCCTTGGCGAGCGTGGTGATGGCCAGCGTCTTGGCCAGTCCCGGGACGCCTTCCAGAAGGATGTGTCCGTTGGACAGCAGGCCGATCAGCAGGGTGTCCACCAGGTGGCTCTGGCCCACGATGACCTTTCCCATTTCGTTGCGGAGCGTATCGACGAAAACGGATTCGCGTTCGATGCGCTCGTTGAGTTCTTTGATGTTGATGACTTCGCTCATTGTATTTGTCGTGTTATTCTGTTTGTTTTTTCAATTTTGTTTTTCCAACGTTTTTTCATCGAAATTATTGCAAATTTAATAAAATAAAACGGGTAAAACAGTCCGGTTTCATCGGTTTTTTTCTATCTTGTTATCTGTTAACCCTTAATCCCGATTTTCTATGAGTAATCTCATAAGCAGGAGGGTCGATAAATCTCTCCTTTTGCATTGCAACTGGGGTTGGGATGGAAAGTACGACGGATACTTTGCCGGCAAAGCTTTCGATGCAGTGAAAGGGTGTTATTTGGCAGACGATAACGCTGCCGTTTCGCAGACGCGGGGTGCGAACACGAAGAATTACACTTGGTGGTTTCGGATCGTTACTTATAATAAACCGTAGCGATTATGAAAAAACTTGTTCTTCTACTGTGTGTTTTGTCGGCTGTCGGTTGCGTCAAATCGTATGAGGATTATTACACCCGTTCATTTGTACTTTCATATGGGAATATGAGGGGAATATCCGTTGCTATGACAGATTTCGGATTGGGGTATTCTGTCGATTTTGTTGGCGAGGGCGAATGGGATATAGCTATGAGCGGTAAAAAGAAGGATTTCTATAATCAATTGTGCGAAAAACACAACGATGTATCTTATAATCGTCGGGTTCGGGTTTATTTTTATGATCAGGGACTCAACCCGCGGTGTTTCCGGGATTTCGTCAATCTGGAGGTGTGGAGTTCCGCCGACTGGGATGCCGAACATCCTGCGGGGACGTCGCTCAACGATCTGGCGCGCTTTTCCAGCAACACGCCCTGGCCCTATATTCAGAGCGGCTATACGCAAAAATACCATGAACAACTGAACGGTGAATATTATCCCGTCGATAAATTGATTTCGGAGCTTACGCCGGATGATATGACGCTTTTGCCCAGAGGGGGTTTTTATTTTCGGTTTGTCACCCGGCCGGCGCAGCCCGGAAAGCATACGCTTTTCGTGCGCCTGACAGCCGATGACGGAAAGGTGTTCGAGGCGAGTTGCGACGTGGAGTTTCAATAAGCGTGTCGTTGCTGTCGGGGACTGATTTCAGTGTGGGTTTTCATGTCCGCTATTTTGCGGCGCGGCGGTAAAATTTTCCGAAATCGGCGGAACTTTGTCCGAAGGGCGTGCAAAAAAGTATTAACTTTGCGGTCATGGAATCCAAAGAATCGCCGATATTACAAGGTCTGAACCCCGCCCAGCGGGATGCCGTGGTCAATTACGACTCGCCGTCGCTCATCATCGCGGGCGCGGGGTCGGGCAAGACCCGCGTGCTGACCTCGCGCATCGCATACATGATCGAGCAGGGCATTAAGCCCTGGAACATTCTGGCTCTGACCTTTACGAACAAGGCCGCCGAGTCGATGCGCGAACGCATCGCGCAGATGCTGCCCGACAACCGCAGCCGCTATATCCGCATGGGTACGTTCCACTCGGTCTTTTCGCGCATCCTGCGCGAGAACGCCGAAAAGATCGGGTTCACCGATTCGTTCACCATCTACGAACCCAGCGACTGCAAGAACCTGCTGAAGACCATCGTCCGGGAACTGAACCTTCCCGACGAGAAGTACAAGCCCAACGTGCTCTCTTCGCGTATCTCCTACGCCAAGAACTGCCTCGTCACGCCGGGCGCCTATCTGGCCAATTCGACCTGCGCGGCCGAGGACCGGCAAGCCCAGATCCCCGAATTCGGCAACATCTACAACATCTACTGCCAGCGTTGCAAGCGCAACGGCGCGATGGACTTCGATGACTTGCTTTTGCAGACCAACATCCTGTTGAGGGATTGTCCCGACGTGCTGGCCCGCTATCAGGAGCAGTTCCAATACATTCTGGTCGACGAGTATCAGGACACCAACTATGCGCAGTATACGATCATCCGCCGGCTGTCGCAGACCCATTCGAAGGTCTGCGTCGTGGGCGACGACGCGCAGTCGATCTATTCGTTCCGCGGGGCCAAGATCGAGAACATCCTCTCGTTCAAGAAGGATTATCCCTCGGCGATGGTCTTCAAGCTGGAGCAGAACTACCGTTCGACGCAGACGATCGTCGACGCGGCCAACTCGGTGATCGTCCGCAACTCGAAGCGCATGGAGAAGCATTGTTTCTCGGAGGGCGACGTGGGCGACAAAATCCGCATCCTGAAGGCATACACCGACCGCGAGGAGGCCGAAATGGTCGTTACCGATCTGCGCGACAAGGTCCGCGCGGCGGGCGACGAGTGGTCGGAGGCTGTGATTCTCTACCGCACCAACAACCAGTCGGCCGTGCTGGAGGACAACCTCCGCCGCCGGGGCATTCCCTACCGCATCTACAAGGGTTCGTCGTTCTACGACCACAAGGAGATCCGCGACATGATGGCCTATATCCGGCTGGTGATCAATCCCCGCGACGACGAGGCGTTCAAGCGCATCGTCAACTATCCGGCCCGCGGCATCGGCGACACGACCGTGCAGCGTATCGCGGCATTGGCCGCCGAGCGGGGCGTCTCGATGTGGGAGGCGGTCGACGCGCTGGTCGCCGAACCCGTCCCGGACCCCGTGCAGCGCACCATCGCCCGCAAGGTGGCGGATTTCGTGGCGATGATCCGCGCGCTGTCGCTGGCGCGCAACGACAAGGGGCTGTACGATTTCGGACTGGAGATCGCCTCGCGGTCGGGCATCATCGCGGCCTACCGCACGGAGAACACCCCCGAGGCCGCTTCGGCGCTGGACAACATCGAGGAGCTGCTGAACTCGATGCAGGAGTTCAAGGAGCGGGTCGACGCCGAAATCCGGGGCGGCGAGCGTCCCGAAGAGGAGGAGGCCACCATCGAGGAGTGGTTGCAGAACATGATGCTGATGACCGACATGGATCAGGACGACCCCGACAGCAAGAACAAGGTGACGCTGATGACGGTCCATTCGGCCAAGGGGCTTGAATATAAGTATGTGTATATCGTGGGTCTGGAAGAAAACCTCTTCCCTTCGCAGCGGGCCGTCGAGTCGCCCGACGGCATCGAGGAGGAGCGCCGCCTGTTCTACGTGGCTCTGACCCGCGCCAAGGTTTCGGCGACGATCTCCTACGCCGAAATGCGTTTCAAGTGGGGCAATATGGAGTTTTCGCGTCCGAGCTGTTTCCTGCGCGAGATCGACCCCCGGTACATCGAGTCGGACGCCGATTTCGCGGAGACGCGTCCGCAGCGTCGGCCCGGCGACGACGGACCCGCGGCCATCGACGAACTGCGCCGCCGCTTCGACTACCGCTTCCAGCAGAAACAGCAGGGGGGCGGACGTTTCGGAGGCGGCGGAAACGGCGGTTCGGGCGGTTACGGAAGCCGCAGCGGTTCCGGCGGAGGTTTCGGCCGTGCGGCCGACGGCGAGTCGGGTCCCGCGCGTCGTTTCGCGCGGGCTGCGGAGTCCCGGCGTCCGGCGGCGGCTCCCGATCCGGCGCTGGTGCAGACGCCCCGGCCTTCGACCGACGGTATGCGCCGTGTCGGCGTGCGTCAGGCGATGGACGGCGGCCTTTCCTCCGGAAGTGCGGCGGCGGTGAGCGGCGAATACGTCGTGGGACAGCGCGTCGAGCACCCGAAATTCGGCGTGGGCATCGTGCAGCGCATCGAGACGCTGTCCACGGACCACAAACTCGTGGTGGCTTTCGACAATGCGGGCGAAAAGACCCTGCTGGCCAAATTTGCGAAACTGACCAAACTCTGATCGCGATGGAGACGCCGCTCGTATCGGTCTGCATGACCACCTACAACCACGAACCCTATATCGCCGAGGCCATCGAAAGCGTGCTGGCGCAGCAGACCTCGTTCGGAGTCGAACTGGTCGTGGGGGAGGATTGCAGCACGGACCGCACGGCGGCGATCTGCCGCGAATATGCGGCGAAATACCCGGACCGCATCCGGCTGGTGACCTCGCCGGAGAATGTCGGCTGGCGGGCCAACTACCGGCGGACGTTCGAGGCGTGCCGCGGGAAATACGTGGCCTACCTCGACGGCGACGACTGGTGGTGCGATCCCCGGAAATTGCAGATGCAGGCCGACCTGATGGAGTCGGACCCCGGGTGCGGCATGTGCTATACGCGCGCCTCGAACTACTGGCAGGCCTCGGACCGCACGGAACCCGACCACTCGGACCATTACACCGATTTCGGGCGTCTGCTGTGCAGCCTGACCATCGCCAACTGCGCGACGCTGGCCCGCCGGGAGTTGATCGCACGGTATTACGACGAGGTTCGTCCCGCGGAGCATCCCGAGTGGAAGACCGACGACGCCCCGATGTGGCTCTGGTTCTCGGTGCGCAGCCGCATCAGCTATCTGCCCGACATCACGGCCGTCCACCGGCGCCTGCCCGACAGCGTGAGCCACAGCACGGCCTACCGGAAACGGATCGCCTTCTGCGATTCGCTGATGGACATAAGCCTCTGGTTCGACGCCCGCTACGGTGCGGGCCGCAACCGCTTCCGCATTCTCCGGCGGCGCAGTTCGGTGGCTTTGTGGGTCCTTTCGTGGGAAGGTCCGGTCGGGGAATACGTGACGCGCTGGCGGCGCGACGTTGCGGCCTGCCCGCGCCTCGCGCTCTGTCCCGAAGGGCCGGGACTGCTGGTGAAAAAGATTCTTTTCCGACGTAAAAAACAGCATTTATGACGACCAAACAACGTTATGACGGCGTAATCGCCTGGTTTTCGGAGCATATGCCCGTGGCCGAAAGCGAACTGCACTACTCGGACCCTTATCAGCTGCTGGTGGCGGTGATCCTCTCGGCGCAGTGCACCGACAAACGGGTCAACATGACCACCCCGGCGCTGTTCGAAGCCTTTCCCACGCCGTACCACATGGCCCGCGCCACGGCCGAGGAGATTTATCCCTACATCCGGAGCATCTCCTACCCGAACAACAAGGCCAGAAACCTCGCGGGAATGGCCCGGATGCTCTGCGAGGAGTTCGGCGGCGAAGTCCCGAGCGACCTGGAGCAGATGCAGCGTCTGCCCGGCGTGGGCCGCAAGACGGCCAACGTGCTGGGGGCCGTGCTGTGGCAGAAGGAGGTGATGCCGGTCGACACGCACGTTTTCCGCGTCTCGGAGCGCATCGGGCTGACAACCCGTTCGAAAACCCCGTTGCAGACGGAGCTGACCCTCGAAAAGAACATTCCCGGCCATCTGCTGCCTCTGGCCCACCACTGGCTGATCCTCCACGGGCGTTACGTCTGCGTGGCCCGTGCCCCCAAATGCGACGAATGCGGCATTGCGACCTGGTGCCGCAAATACGCCTCCGATCACCGCCAACCTAAAACCTTGAAGATATGATGAAACTCGCTTTCCGCCTTTTGCTGATTCTGCTGCCTCTGGGCGGCATGGCCCAAACGCCGCAGGATTCCCTGCGGGTGCTGTGGGTCGGCAACAGTTTCTCCTATTGCAACGATTTGCCCGGCATGGTGCAGAAGATCGCCTCGACCCAAAAGGTAAAACTCTCCTGCACGCGCTTTCTCAAGGGCGGCGAACGCTTCTCGGGACACCTGAAAAACAAGAAGCTGTTGCAGGCCATTGCCGACGGCGGCTGGGATTACGTCGTCCTGCAGGAGCAGAGCACGGTTCCCGCGATGCCGACCGGACAGGTGGCCCGCGAGGTCTATCCCGCGGCCCGGACGCTCGACAGTCTGGTGCATGCCGCGTCGCCCGACGCCCGGGTGATCTTCTACATGACCTGGGGGCACAAGTACGGCAACCGCAAGCCCGTGGCCGAATACCCGCTTTCGAACGGATACGAGGGGATGCAGGAGCGGCTGAAGACCAGCTACCTCGAAATGGCCTACGACAACGGCGCATGGTGCGCTCCGGTGGGCATGGCGTGGCGCGCGGTGCGCAGCGAGCGTCCCGACTGCATCCTCTACCGGCCCGACTGCTACCATCCCGCGGTTCCGGGCAGCTATCTGGCTGCCAACGTCATTTTCACGACGATCCTCCAGCGTCCCTACCAGACGGCCTTTACCGCGGAGCTTCCGGCCGAGCAGGCCGAATATCTCCAGCGTACGGCCCAGCGAACCGTGCTCGACAACCTCGTGCTGCTGAATATCCGGTAGGCCGGTTGGTTTATCGCCTGTTTTTTTCTATCTTTGTCGGGTCCACCAATGCGGACCAACCCGAATGAAGTTATCGAAAGAACATATCGAACGTCTGCGGGAGATGCTCGCCCGACCCGGGCAGCGCATCGTCGTCGTCTCCCACACCAACCCCGACGGCGACGCCGTCGGATCGTCGCTCGCATGGGCCGAGGTCCTGCGTACGATGGGACATGCGGTGACCTGCGTCGTGCCCAATAAATATCCCTATTTCCTCGACTGGATGCCCGGGATCGACGAGGTGGTGATCTTCAAGACCGACACCGAAGGGCGCGCACGGCGCGCCATCGCGGAGGCCGACATGATTTTCTGCCTCGATTTCAACGCCGTTTCGCGGCTCGAAATCCTCAGCGACACCATCGCGGCCAACACCACGGCCCGCCGCGTGCTGATCGACCATCACCTCTCGCCCGACGAGGGCTTCGACCTGATGTTCTCGCATCCCGATTCGTCGAGCACGTGTTTTCTGGTGTACAGCATCGTCGAGGCGATGTGCGGCGCCGGGGCTATCACACGCCGCATGGCCGAGTCGCTCTACGTGGGCATGATGACCGACACGGGCAATTTCGCCTTCTCGTTCCTCACCCCGGAGCTGTTCCGCGCCGTGGCCGTGCTGGTCGAGAAGGGCATCTCGATCCCCGACATTCACAACAGCGTCTACAACGCCTATACCGAGGGCCGCGCGCGGCTGTTCGGCTATGCCATCAACCGCAAGATGGAGGTGATCCAGGACGGGACGGTGGCCTACATGTCCTTGCTGGAGAACGAGATGCGCCGCTTTCAGTTCCAGCAGGGCGACAGCGAGGGATTCGTCAACTACGCCCTCACGATCAAAAAGGTCAAGATGTCGGCCATGTTTCTCGCCCACCGCAAATTCATCCGCGTGTCGCTGCGCTCGCGGGGCGACGTCGACGTCAACCTCTTCGCCCGGAAGTATTTCAGCGGCGGCGGCCACAAGAACGCCGCGGGGGGCAAGTCGTTCGTCTCGATGCAGGAGACCATCGACCACTACGTCCGTTCGGTCAGGGAGTTCGCCGACGAAGGGCATCTGGGCTGACGCCTTATGGACGATTTCCGCCTCAAGGTCTTTATCGCCGCGGCCCGGACGTTGAGTTTCACCCGGGCCGCCGAACAACTCTACATTTCGCAGCCCGCCGTCAGCAAGCATGTCGGCGAGCTGGAATCCCGTTATAAGGTGCAGCTTTTCACCCGCCGCGGCAGCCATCTGGAGCTGACCGATGCGGGGCGTACGATGCTGGAGGCGGCCGGGCGGCTTCTCGACGACTACCGCCGCCTCGAATACGAGATGAGCCTCTGCGCCGACCAGACCGGGGGCGAACTCCGCCTCGGGGCCAGCACGACCATCGCGCAGTACCTCCTTCCGCCGATTCTGGCGCACTTCACGGCGCGCTTTCCCGGGGTGCGGGTCTCGATGTCGTCGGGCAACAGCGCCGAGGTCGAGCAGGCGTTGGGCGAACATGCCGTGGATCTGGGGCTGGTCGAGAGCCTCAGCCGCCGGCAGGGGCTGCACTACACGCTTTTCAGGCCCGACGAACTGGTGCTGGTGGCCCGTCCGGGCGGGAAATACGCCCGCCGGGAGACGGTGACGCCCGAGGAGCTGCCGCGCATCCCGCTGGTGTTGCGCGAAAGCGGCTCGGGGACGCTCGAAGTGATCGCCGCGGCCCTTGCGGCCAGAGGCATCCGTCTCTCGCAGTTCGATGTGACGATGCGCCTCGGGTCGACCGAGGGGATCAAGGCCTTCGTCCGCAACAGCGACGCCATGGCCATCGT